>WBZN01000679.1_pt1 | contig 24077 bp, 17 predicted proteins | sample 5204281 | NCBI WGS metagenome assembly WBZN01 (sample SAMN12344347, study PRJNA552823) | activated sludge metagenome | biome: Activated sludge suspended growth; feature: Nitrification reactor; material: Wastewater; isolation source: activated sludge from nitrification reactor of wastewater... | reverse complement strand
GAGCACGTCCACCACGTTGTTGGCGTGCACCGTGGTGAACACCAAGTGCCCGGTCAGCGCCGACTGAATGGCGATCTGCGCCGTCTCCTCGTCGCGGATCTCACCCACCATCACCTTGTCCGGGTCATGGCGCAGGATCGAGCGCAGGCCGCGGGCGAAGGTGAGCCCCTTCTTTTCGTTCACCGGGATCTGCGTGATGCCACGAAGCTGGTACTCGACCGGGTCCTCGATGGTGATGATCTTGTCCTCGGAGGACTGGATCTCGGCGAGGCAGGCATACAGAGTGGTGGTCTTGCCGGAGCCGGTGGGACCGGTCACCAGCACCATGCCATAGGGCTCGCGAATGAACTTGCGGAGCTTGCGCATGGTCTCTTCGTCGAAGCCGAGGATGTCGAGCCGCAGGTTCTTGAACTCCTTCGACATCGACTCCTTGTCGAGGATGCGGATCACGCAGTCCTCGCCGTGCACCGACGGCATGATCGAGACGCGGAAGTCGATGCTGCGCCCCTTGAGGCGCAGCTTGAAGCGGCCATCCTGCGGCGTGCGCTTCTCGGCGATGTCGAGCTCCGACATCACCTTGATGCGGCTGATGATGGTCTGGTGGTGGCGCTTGTCGATGGGCTCCATCGCCTGATACAGCACGCCGTCGATGCGGTACTTGATGATCACTTCGGTGTCGCGGGTCTCGATGTGGATGTCGGAAGCGCGGCGCTGGATGGCATTGAACAGCGTCGAATCCACCAGCCGGATGATCGGGCTCTGGTCGGCGGTGATCTTGTCGACCGTGATCACTTCCTCGCCCGACTCGTCCTCCTGCACCAGCTGGATGCGGAAATCCTCGGCCGCCTCGTCGAGCACGCGCTGCGTCGACTCGGACTTCTGCAGGATCTCCTCGATCCCCGAGCGCACTCCCACCCGCGGCTCGATCGGCTGCCCGAGGAGCAGCTCGAGCTCGTCGAGCTTGGTGACGTCGTTGGGCTCCGCCATCACCACCGCCAGGCGGCCGTCGAGCTGCGCCTCGGGGATGAAGGTGTAGCGCAGCATGAGGTCGAACGGCACCGAGCGGAAGAGATCGTTGTCGATGCGGAAGCGCGTCACGTCGACGAACTCGAAGCCGTAGCGCGACGCGAGCTCCTCGGCGGTGCGGCGCTCGGCGGCGAGGCGTTCGCGCGCCTGCTCGGGGCTTTCCGGAGCCAGTCCGGACGAGCGGCCGGCCACGATGTTGCCGGGATTGAAGTTGCTCACCACCACGTCATCTGCTCCTTAGACCTTCGACTGTCCGATCATGCTGAACATCGGCAGGTAGATGGCCACCAGCAGGATCGCCACGATGATGCCCATGAACACCAGCATCAGGGGCTCGATCAACGTCAGCACGCGCGCCATGCGGGTCTCGATCTGCTCGTCCAGGAACTCGGACACGCTCTGCAGCATCTGGTCGAGCGAGCCCGTGGCCTCGCCCACCTTCAGCATGTCGATTTCGAGCGGCTCGTACACGTCGGCAGCCTCGAGCGCGCTGTAGAAAGCCTGCCCTTCGCGCACCTGCTGCACCGTGGGATGGATCAGCGAACGGATATACAGGTTGCCCACCGACGAAACGGCGATCTCGAGCGCCTGCACCAGCGGGATGCCGCCCGACAGCAGTGTCGCGAGGGAGCGTGCGAACTCGGCCAGCGCGAAGCGCTTGAGGACACCGCCGATGAAGGGCAGGCCGAGCTTGCGGCGATCGATCTCGCGCTTGCCGACCTCGGTCGCCGCGAACCGCCGATACATCACCCAGGCCAGGAGCCCGCCGCCCAGGAACAGGAACCAGTAGCCCCGGAGCACGCTCGAGATGGCCAGCACGATGCGGGTCACCATCGGCAGCTCGGTGACCTCGAGTTCGGCGAAGAAGACCATGAAGCGCGGTACCACGTAGATCGTCATCACCATGATCATGATGACCGACAGCACCACCAGTACGGCCGGGTAGACCAGCGCCGAGTACACCTTGCGTCGCGCGTCGAGCAGCAGTCGGGTATAGCGAATGAACCGCCGGATGACGCTCTCGAGCTCGCCCGACTTCTCGCCGGCGCGCAGCGACGACGCATACAACGGCGGGAAGGTGTCGCCGTAGGCGCCGAACGCCTGCGAAAGATCCTCACCGCTCTTCACGCGGTCGCGGATGTCGGTGAGCACGGCGGTGAACGTCGGGTCGCGCATGCGCTCGAGCATGAGATCGAGCGCCTGCAGGAGGGGCAGACCGGCCTTGAGCAGCGCCGCGAGCTCCTGGTTGAAGACCAGGAAGGTCTCGATCGGAATGCGGCGCGAGCGGCGCAGCGAAGGCAGGCGCAGGGCGAGCCCCTTGCGCTTGACCTCGAAGACATGCAATCCACGCCGCTGCAGGTCGCCGCGCAGGGCGCTCTCGTCGCGCGCCTGGAAGACCTGATCCAGCACGCGGCCGTCCGGCATGCCGACTCGACAGAGAAAGTCGCTCACCGCAGCGGCCCCGCCGCGCAGAAGGCGCCAAGCGGTCGCGTCACGGGACCGGGTTCGCGCGGGTGCAAGTCAGCACGACCAACAGCGCCTTGGCGCTGGTCTCGTCGGTGGTCATGCCCACGGCAAGCGGGCGATCCAGCGACAAGATGAGATTGGTCTGCATGAGCGGGTTGTCCGGCAGCTCGAAGCGCGCCATGGTGAAGTCGTGCAAGCGCACCATCTGGCCCTTCTGCAGCGTGCCGAGCCGGAACGACAGCAGGAAGTCCTGACCGATCGGCGAGCTGACGTCGGTACCTTCGTTGGCCTCGAAACCGGACTGCGAGAGCAGGCGGTACGCGGAATAGGGGAACGCCTTGCGCAGGCGACTGCGCAGGGGCTCGGGAACGTCGGCGTTGCCTTCGGGCGGCGAGACGGCGACGCCGCCCGCCTGGACGATCTGAACCACCACCCGCAGCGCCTGGCGCGGATGGTCGAAATCGTCCATCGCCTCCTGCAGGCGCGGCGTGATCGCCGGCACGTCGCGCACCAACACCTGCTTGCCGCGCACCTCGACGGTTCCCGAAGGTGACTGCAGTCCGCGCATCAGCAACACGGCGTCCGTGGGGCTCTGGTAGCGCAACGTGCGCGAGAACTCGGCCATGGGACGCGACGGGCGGCCCGGCGGGACCTGCGCCAACGCCGGCGCGGCGGCCAGGAGCGCGAGCCCCAGGGCACAGGTCGCGGCGACGGAGCGAACGGAATAGGTCATCCAGATCTCGGGCAAAGTCTCGGGCGTGTCGGGAGGCGCAAGCGTATCGGAAACCAAGCGGACGGGGAGCGTGCCCCGGTCACAGATCCAGGCTCTTGTCGACCACCATCACTACGGACATGTCGCTGTAGCCGATCTCGTAGACTCGCGCGCTCGGCCGGCCGACGTCGCCGGCGACCGCCAGCCCGCCGCCGGCTCCCGCGCTGGAGGTGGACACACTGGCCAGTACGGCCGTGGGTCCGGTGGCAAGGCCGTCGGCGCTCGTGAGAGCGGGAGCCTGAGCGGCCAGAATCTCTGCCGATGGCGTCCGCCGCACGGCCGGGGCCAGGGTGCCGAGCACCGCGGCGAGCAGCGCCGCGGCCGCCGCCCGACCGAGCCAGAAACGCCGATCGCGCTCGACCGGGACCGCCGCCGGCGGCTCCAGCTTACTGCGCAGGGCGGCCGCCCGGCGCAGGCCGGCGACGGCGGCGCGCATGTCTTCGACCTCGCCGGCTCGCGGGGTGGCATCGCGCAGGGACTGAAACAGCAGGCTCGGGTCGACCGCCAGGGCGAGGGCACGGCAGCGTTCGCAGTCCTGCAGATGGGCGAGCATGAGCGCCGTGTCCGCGGGCTCGCTCGCCGTTTCGTCGAAGCGATAGGCCAGGGCCGCGCGCCACTGCTCCGCGCTACGGCAACTCACGGCGTGTCCTCGTCGGCCAAAAAGCCGGCCGGAGCGTACTCTGGATAGCGCTTGACCAGCTCGCGACGCAGCACGCGCCGGGCGTTGAACAGGTGATTGCGCACGGTCGATTCCTGGCAGCCCACGATCTCGGCCACTTCCTGCGAGTTCAGACCCTCGACTTCGCGCAGCAGGAACACCATCCGCTGCTTCTCCGACAGCCCGGCCGCGAGCTCGCGGAAGATCGCCCCCACCTCGCGCTGCTGCATCTGCGAGAGGTCCCGGCGATAGCTATCGTCCTGGGTACGCTGGAGTTGCAGGCGCACCGGCTCGTGGGTCTTCTCGCGGCTCTTGCGCGAGCGCAGATGGTCGATCGCCAGGTTGGTGGCGATGCGGTAGATCCAGGTGTTGGGGCTGTAGCGGGTGTCGTAGCGCTCGCGGTGATCCCACATGCGCAGGAACGCGAGCTGCACCACGTCGCGAGCCTCTTCTTCGTCGCCCAGGATGCGCGCCGCGACCTGCACCAGCGGCCGGGTCTTGCGCACGATGAGCTCGTCGAGCGCCATTTCGTCGCCGCCGCGGAGTCCCTCGAGCAGCTCGGCGTCGGACGCGGCGCTCCAGGTGGCTCGTTGGCGGGTGGCGCTGTAGACCAGGGCGGGCATGATGTCTCGTTCGGGAGGTATACGGTCCTCCTCCGGCGCCCGTTTAGGCTCCTCGCGCCCGGTGGGGGCGTCGGCAGGCGGCAGGTTCGGAGGTCCGAGGCGTTCGTTCACGGGGCACGGTTCGCGACACTGGGAGACGATTCGGGCGATCGGGCGTAAGTGATTGAAAGAACGCCACGAAACGCAGCCAGCGTCCGGCCCGGCGATTATACTCGCCGGCCGGGATGTGGCTCCTCTACCAGATCGCCTTCGGGGCGGCCTTGCTCGTCATTTCGCCGGTTCTGCTCGTGCGCAAGGGCCGGCACTACCTCGCGACCCTCGGCGGCCGCCTGGGCGGCGGCGCCGCGCCGCCCGCGGCGCGAGGCGGACTGTGGCTCCACGCCGTCTCGGTGGGTGAAGTGGGGGTAGCAGCCGCGCTGGTCCGAGCGCTTCCACCGCAACAATCTCTGATCGTTACCACGATCACTCCCACCGGGCAGGCCCGGGCCCGGGCGGCGTTTGCCGGGCGCGGCGAGCACACGGCGGTGCGCTATCTGCCCTTCGACCTCGGTTTCGCCATCCGGCGGTTCCTCGTGCCGCTGGCGCCGCGGGCGCTGATCCTGATCGAAGGCGACCTCTGGCCGCTCGTGCTGCGCGCCGTCGAACGGCGGGGCCTGCCGATCGCGGTGGTGAACGGCCGGGTAAGCGACCGTGGATTCGCCCGCATGCGGCGCTTTCGCCGCTGGCTCAGCCCGCTGCTCGGCCGCATCGATCGCTTCGGCATGCAGACCGTCGCCGACCGCGACCGCCTGATCGCGCTCGGGGTGCCCGGCGAGAGGATCGCGGTCACCGGCAACCTCAAATACGAAAGTCCCGAGCCCGCGCTCGACGCGGCGCTCGCCGACCGACTGCGCGAGGTCGCCGCCGGCCGGCCGATCCTCCTCGCGGGCTCGACCATGGCGGGCGAAGAGGAGGCGGTTCTGGCGGCGTTCCGGGAGCTCGGCGGCGGCCGGCGCGCCCTGCTGGTGCTCGCGCCCCGCCACCCGGAGCGCCTCGCCGGGGTGAGCTCCCTGCTGGCGAGCGGCGGTTGGTCGTTCTGCCGGCGCAGTGCGATCGAGACCGCGCCATCCGCGACCGAGGTGGTGCTGCTCGACACCATGGGCGAGCTCGCCGGCTTGTACGGTCTGGCCCAGGCAGCCTTCGTGGGCGGCACCCTGGCGCCCACGGGGGGACACAATCCGCTCGAACCGGCCCGGTTCGGTGTGCCGGTCGCGGTGGGGCCGTCGATGCACAATTTCCGCGAAATGGCCGAGCAGTTCGACCGCGCCGACGCCTGGGTGCGGGTGCGCGACGCGCAGGGCTTGGCGCGCGTCTGGGGCGCCTGGCTCGACGACCCGGCCGCCGCTCGGGCGACCGGCGCGCGCGGCGAACGCCTGATCGCCGAGCAACGCGGCGCGCTCGAGCGCACGCTCGCTTTCCTGCAGCCGGTGCTCGCGGCGGCGGCGCCATGATCGCGCCCCCGCCGCCGCGGTCGCCCTGGCAGGCGTTCTACGGCGCCATGCACCGGCTGCGCCGGGGTTGGTACGCAAGGAGCGCCCGCGCGCTGCCTCGTCCGGTGATCTCGGTCGGCAACCTGCACTTCGGCGGCACCGGGAAGACGCCGGTTACGATCGCGCTCGCCGCCCATTTGCAGGCGCAGGGCTTGGCGGTCGCCATCCTGTCGCGCGGCTATCGCAGTCGCGGCGCAGGAATCCGCGTCGTCAGCCGCGGCGCCGGCCCGGAGCTCGACGCGCGCACCGCCGGCGATGAGCCGGTGCTGATGGCCGAGTCGCTGCCGGGCGTGGCCATCCTGGTCGGACCCGATCGCTACGCCGCCGGGCTCCACGCGCTCGAGCACCTGACGCCCACGCCGCAAGTCTTCCTGCTGGACGATGGGTTCTCTCATCTGGCGCTGCGCCGCGATCTCGACCTGCTGCTCTTTCCGGCCGCGGATCCTTTCGCCGGCGGCCGCCTGCTGCCCTTCGGCAGGCTCCGCGAACCCCTCGCGTCGTCGGCCCGCGCCGACGCCGTGCTGCTCACCGGTGTCGCACCCGAAAGCGACGCCTCGTCCGGCACGGCGCTCGCCGAGGCGTTGCGGGCGCATGGCTTCACGGGTCCTGGATTCACTGTGCGTGCGGAGCTCGGGCCGCCGCTCGACCTCGAGGGACGCCCGCTACCGCCGCAGTCGCCCGCGGTCTTGGCGGCGGGTATCGCGCGGCCGCAGACGTTCTTCGCGGCGGCGCGGCGGGCGGGGCTCGACGTGCGCCGCGAGCTGCCCTTCGCGGACCACGTCGAGTACACGCCGCCTCGCCTGCGCGAGATCGAGTCGGCCATGACGGCGACCGGCGCGCGGTGGCTGGTGGTGACCGCCAAGGATCTCGTCAAACTGCGTGGCATGACACGCTCGCCGCTCGCCTCCTTGCCGCTGCGCGCGGTGCCGGAACCGGAGCTGCTCACGATGCTCGATCGACGTCTCGATCTGTCCGGAGCTCGATGAGCGCCCCGCGCAGCAGCGCCGTGAATGCCGTCGGGCTGGGCGCCCGCCTGCTCGGCGATCTCGCCCATCTGCTGCAGCGCTCGGCGGCACTGCGCGCCCTGGCGGCGGCCTTTCCAGACCGCGGCCCGGACGAGCTCGGCACGATCGCGCGCGCCAGCGCCCGCCTGCGCATGCGCCGCAACTTCGACCCCTTCGCGCGGCTCGACGACGTGGCGCTCTGCCGCCGCCTCACCTGGACGGGCGCCGAGCCGCTCCGCGCGGCCCGCGCGTCGACCGAGGCCCGGTACGTGAGCGCTCCGCTCGGCGTTCCCGCACTGGCTCTGCGCACCGTACGTCTCTATGGTGGCGACCCAGCGGCAAGGATCGACCTTCTACCCGCGCGTCAGGGCACCGGTGACGCTCCGAGCTTTTCGCTGCTCGGCCGGAGCGTGCCCTGCGCGACCGCGTGGGCCGGGGCTCTCGCTGGACCGGTGTTCCCAGTATTCGCTACCTTGGCACCCCAAGGCGGCTATTGCGTGGAGTTGCAGGGCGCTCTCGCTCCGGCCGATCCCGACGACCCCCGGGCGTGGACCCGTGCAGCGCTCGAGTGCATCGAGCAAGCCGTCCGCGAACGGCCCGAATCCTGGCCCTGGTCGTCCTGGGGGCGCGGAGAGCTCTGACGTGTTTATAAACCTTGGCCGCCGCCGTTCTTCAGGTGTGTCCGTCCTTCGTCCGCTCGCCCTGGCCGGGGTGTGCCTCGGCGCGCTGGCCCCGGCGCTGGGCGCCGCACCCATCGACCTCCACCGGCAGAGCCTGGACCTCCCTGGCCCGCCTGCGGCGGTGCTGTCCGCCGATGTCGACGGCGACGGCCGTCGCGACCTCGTAGTGCTCACCGTGGCCACCTCCTGGGATCAGATTGGCGTCGAAGAGTCGTCGCACATGGATGAAGCGCTGGGTCTCGTCGAGGTCATGACGGTGGTGCCCGCGTTGCTCGAGCATCGCCAACTCGCCGTGTATTCCGGGCAGCCCAACGGCACCTTCGCGGAGCCCCCGCTCACCCTGGCGATCGACGGCCGTCTGCTGTCCCTCAGCGCCGGACCGTCGTGGGCCGCGATCCTGGCGCTCACCGACGACGGCGTGTCGGCGCTCCGGATAGCGCCCGGCGAAAGCGGACCGAGCCTCACCCTGGTCCCGCTGTTCCAAGACACGCCGGTGCTCGCCGGCTCCGGGACGTTCGTGCCCGATCTCCTGCAGGTGATCGACGTGGACGGCGACGGCAAGCCCGACCTGCTGTTCCCCGGACCGCGCGCGCTCGCGGTCTATCGCGGCGCCGACGATCGCTTCGTCTCACCGGCGGTCGAGCGCGTACAACTGCCGCTCGACGACCCCAAGAACGAGGACGGCGAGTTGTCGCGCCACTACCCGCTGCCGGTGGTGCGCGACGTCGACGGCGACGGAGTGCTCGATCTGCTGGTGCCGCACCCGCGACGCGATTGGAACGAGCTCCAGATCTGGCGCGGGCTCGGCGGCGGTCGCTTCGCGCCACCGATTGCGCCCCTGCCGGCGCGCCCCCCCGGGGCGCCGCACGCCGATCCCAGTGTCGTGTACTTCGGCGACATCGACGGCGACCATCGCGGCGAGTACGTTCTGCAGAAGAGCTTCGAGCCCGGCAAGGACGCGTCGATGCGCGACGAGCTTGCCCACGCCAAGCAGCCTCCTTTCGCGTACCAGCTGTTCCACGCCGGCGCCGATCTCGCGCCTGCGGCGCAGCCGTATCGCGAGTTCAAAGCCACGGGCTACGCGTTCGAGGGTGGCTCCGGCGGCTCGGTCCACCTGCCGGGCGGCCTCATCGATTTGAACGGCGACGGCCGCGAGGATCTGGTCTCGATCACGCTCGACTTTTCGCTGTTTCAGGCGTTCCGCGTGCTCGCCACCAAGCGGATCGGCATCGGCCTCGACTTCCACATCGCCTGCCAGCAGCCCGACGGCAGCTTCCGCGACGTGCCGGGGCTCGATCTCTCGGGCAAGTTCACGCTCGACTTGAACGACCTGCGCATCGGCAACCTCGCCCAATTCGCCGGCGACTTCGACGGCGACGGCAAGCTCGACTTCCTGCAGATCGGCCGCGGCAAGACCGCCGCCATCCATCGCGGCCGCGCCGACTGCGGCTATCCGGCGCGACCCGATGCCGAGGTCGACTTGCGCGAGGAGCCGGCCAACCTCGCCCTGCTCAAGGTCCTCGATCTGAACGGCGACGGCAAGGCGGATCTGCTGCTCATCCAGCCGCAGGATGGCGACGAAAGCGACAATGCGCGCGAGGGCGCGTCGAGTCCGGTGCGTCTCGACCTTTATGTGAGCGGAGGGGGACGATGAGCACCCGGTGGCGCATCCGAAGAGCGTTCTTCGGTGCCCTGCTCCTCGGGCCGCTGGCCGCCGCGATGGCGGCCCCACCCAAGCCGGCTCCGGCGCCCGTCCCCCCTGGTGTGCGCGCGTCGCTCGGTGCCGGCTTCCGCCGCGTCGAAGTAGTGCCGACCGGGCGGCTGCTCGGGGTCGCCTTGCCGCGCTCGGCCGACGGCCGGCGGCGCGTCGTTCTGCTCGTCGCGGAGGCGCCTCCGGCAGCGACACGCGCGGTCGAGGTTCTCGACTTGGAGCGCGCCGAGACCACGACGCTCGCCGCGGGGCTCTCGGCCGGAATCGACACGATCGACGCGATCGACCTGGACGGCGACGGCACGCAAGAAGTGATTCTCGGCGAGCCCGGGCACCTGTTCGTGCTCGGCGGATCGTCTGGAGCCGCCACCGTGCAGCCGCTCGCCGCCGACGGCTGGTTCGACCTCGCTGCGCCGCGCCCCGAGCGCCTGCGCTCGCCGGCCGCCGATCGCCATACGTTGGTCACGGCCGAGGCCGGTCGAGTGCGCTGCTTCGCGCCGGAAGGTCGCGTTCGCGACCCTCAAGGATCGGCGGGCGCCGCCGGCGAGCACCGACTCGTCGAGACCTGCGACGCCCCGCTGCCGCTCACCGCCGAGCGCGAGACGCGCGGGCTGCTCCTGCAGACGCCGCCGGTATCCGCCGTGCCGCGTGACGGCGCGCCGCCTCTCGTCGTCGTCGGCCCGCAAACCGTCGATCCGCGGCGATTGCGCACGCTCTCGATCGAGCCCGGCGCTGCCGGTGCGCCGGCCGAGTCGTGGTCGCGCCTGCCCGGCGCCGAGAGCGTGCAGCACAGCTCGTACGCGCAAGTGGCCGGCAAGACGGTCCTCGCGGTCACCACCGTGCGCGGCGACAAGCTCAGCCTGTTCGAGGATCAGAAGCTCCGCCTGTTCCATCTCGGCGCTGATCGCACCCAGGCCGGGCGGGCGCCGTTCTTCACCGCCGACACCGTGAGCCCGCGCTGGCACGATGTGGAGCTCTTCTTCGGCGACATCGACGGCGATCGCAACGACGATCTGGTCCTGGTCGAGCCGAAGGGCATGGACGGCAAGCCGTTGTGGGTGCAGGCCTATCGCGGCGACGCCGACGGCAAGTTCAGCGAGGCCGGCAAGCCGTCCAAGCTCGACCTCGACGACACGCTCTGGAGTTTCGGCGCGGACGTCACCGGCGACCACATCCCGGACCTCGTGGCGGTCGGCGAGGAAGCGGTCCGCATCTTCGCCGGCCAGGCGCCGGGGCGCGACGGCCCGGTCAACGACCAGCCCGCGCGCGCGGTACCGCTCGTCGTCGGTGGGCACGGCGAGCTGCAGATCGAGGTCGGCAATCGCGGCGTGCGCGCGCGTGCCGAGCGCTACGGCTGGAGCCGGCCGTTCGTGAGCGATCTCGACGGCGACGGCCGCGGCGAGATCCTGCTGCTCGCCATCGAGCGCGACGCCCCGGGCGTCCTCGAAGTCATCACCTGGCGCTGAGGCCGACCGGACCGAACCGAGCGCGCGTCGGCACCGTGGCCGCGCCGGGCGGCGTTCCAGCCTGATACCGTCGCCGCGTGCGCACACTCGTCGTCAGCCCCAAATGGGTCGGGGACACCGTCATGGCCTTGCCGGTGCTCGACGCCCTGGCGCGCAGCGGGCGCGAGCTGGTGGTGCTCGCGAAGCGCAATCTGCATCCGCTGTTGCGCCAATCGCCCGCCGTGGGCGAGCTGCTCGAGCGGCAGCGCGAGGACAAGGACACGGTCGCGGCACTGCGCGCCGCCGGCTGCGACGAGGCCGTTTTGCTGCAGGCGTCGGTGCGCGCCGCGTGGCTGCCCAAGCAAGCCGGAATCGCCACGCGCTGGGGCTACCGCGGCACCGTGCACGCCGAGGCCTTGCTGCGTGCGCCGTTCCCACACGTCGGACGCTTCCTCAGCTGGGCCACCGCGGCGCCGCTGCGGAGCGCGCTGGTTTCGCCCGCCGTGCCCGCGCCGCCCACGAAGCGGCGAGCGCAGATCGAGGACTTCCGCGAGCTCCTGGCGGCGATGTCGGTGCCGGCGCCGCCGAGCTGGGTGCCGCGCCTCGAGCTCTCCGAGGAATTGCTCGCCAAGGGGCGCGAGCGCCTGCAGCGCGCGCAGATCGACCCCGCGGCCGGACCGTTGGTGGCGCTCTTCCCGGGCGCCGAGTTCGGTCCCGCGAAACGCTGGCCTTGGCAACGCTTCGCCGAGCTGGCGCAGGGTTTGCGGCGCGACATCCCGGGCTGCCGGGTGTTGATCGTGGCCGGGCCGGCGGAGGTTTGGCTCGCGGTGCGCGTGCACGAGGAGAGCGGTCATTTTCATCCCGTCGTCGGACCCGACCTCGATCTCGCGGGCCTCGCGGCCGTGCTGGCCTACTGCGACGTGCTGGTCACGAACGACTCGGGTCCGATGCACCTCGCCGCGGCGCTCGACGTACGCTGCGTCGCGCTGTTCGGCCCCACCGATCCTCGCCGCACCGCTCCCGCGGGCGAGGGGCACGTCGTCCTGCGACGAGATCTGTGGTGCCAACCCTGCTTCCGGCGGCGTTGTCCACTGCTGCACCATCGCTGCCTGCGCGAGATCTCGACGGCCGACGCGCTCGCCGCTTGTCGCGGGTTGCTCGCGTAGACGCCCTCTGACGCGGCCGCGCCCGAACCGCACGTTCGCCGCGTTGGATTCCGTCTTCCCTGTTGACAGCGACCACGTCCGGTTCTAGGGTTTGGCCACCAAATTCGAGGTCGGTGTCCCTTGCCGCACTGCAGCGGCATTTTGCTGTTCATCCCCCATGCGGGGAGGAGGTTGGTGCATGTCTACGTTCGATTGGGTGAGGAGAAGTCTCGTCGCCGGCGGCTTGGCATGGCTCGCCGGCACCACCGCGGTTTCGGCCGCGCAACCGCCGGCGGGCTTGTCGAGCCGCCTCGACGTCGACCGCGGCGCGATCGGCGCCACCGAGGACGTCACGGTGCGCTACACGCTCCGCAACGACTCGACCCGAGATCTGTTCATCGTGTATTGGCAGACCCCCCTGCGCGGCGTGCTGAACGATCTCTTCGACGTGCGGCGTGACGGCCGGCCGGTGGACTACATCGGCCGCGACTACAAGTGGGCCGTGCCCCAGGCGCGGGATTTCGTGCGCGTCCCGGCCGGCGGCGAGCTGTCGGCGACGGTCGAGCTCTCGGCGGTGTACGACATGACGCGCTCGGGAGAGTACACCGTGGGCTATCGCCTGCGGCAGCTGGAAGAACCGATGGTCGTCGCCGGCGATCCCCAGGACCTTTCGGCCGCGACGAGCCTGGCGCGGGCGCAGGAGCTCCGTTCGAACGTCGTCACCTTGTCGGTGACGCGCGACGAGGCCGCGCAAACGCAGCGCGCACTGCCGCCCGACTTCGAAGACGACGCCGCGCGCATCGACCCGGACTACGTCTCACCGGGCTACGTGAGCTGCTCGACCTCGCGACAGACGACGCTCAAGAGTGCGCTCGGCGCCGCCGAGACCATGTCGAGCAAGGCCAAGGCCTACCTCGCGACCGGCGTGCACGACACCGGCTACACCACTTGGTTCGGCACCTACACGGCGAGCAACTACAGCACCGCCACGTCGCACTTCAAGAACATCTACAGCGTGTTCAACGCCAAGAAGGTGACGTTCTACTGCGACTGCACGGACAGCGCCTACGCCTACGTCTACCCGAACCAGCCGTACAACATCCACCTCTGCAACGCCTTCTGGAGCGCCCCGCTCACCGGCATCGACTCCAAGGGCGGCACTCTGGTGCACGAGTGCAGCCACTTCACCGTGGTCGCCAGCACCGATGACTGGGCCTACGGCACCACGGGCTGCAAGGGCCTGTCGACCGCGAAGAAACTCGACAACGCCGACTGCCACGAGTACTTCGCCGAGACCAAGTAGTCCGTAGCTCCAGGCGGTCTTCGTGGCTCCTTCGGGCGGGTCCTTCTTCTTGGGGCCCGCCCGTGTTCGTTTCCTGCTTTTCACGGCGCTCGCCATTCCCGGCCGGCGGTGCGCGACGCCTTGGCGACACGGGCCGCTTCTCTGCCCGTTGGGGCTGGAAGGATTCGCAGCGGAGGGATCTCGGGCGGCGTCCAAGCCGCCTGCGCACTGTCTCGCGCCCCGGCGGCGCAGCGGAAGGCCCACCGCACGCTGGCGCCGCTCTGCCGAGCAACTCGGCCCGCGGTCGGGGCGCGACACTCCAGGCTCGCCGAACGCTGTAGTTGCCGGTGGTGCGAGCTGGATCCATCACTCTGCGTGCGAGAATCGCGCCGGACCTCCACATCGCCGCCACCATGGACTCGATCTCGATCTCGCCGGACGCTCGCCCCGCTGGCCCGCCGGCCGGCGACGAGACCAGCCTGGAGGTCCTGCTGATCCTGCACCTCGGGCGCGCCCTCCACACCTTCGGCTATCCGGCGCCGTTCCTCGAGACCGCCTTGGCGCGCGTCGCGGAACGATTCGGCATCGAGTCGCAGTTCTTTTCGACGCCGACGTCGCTGTTCTCCGCCTTCGGCCCGCTCGAACGTCAGCGCACGTACCTGCTGCGCGTCGAGCCTGGCGAGGTCAATCTCGGCAAGCTGGCGCGTCTGCAGGAGGTCATCGACCAAACCCTCACGGGTGGCATGTCGCCCGGCACAGCGACGAGTCAGGTGGCGGCCATCGTCGCCGCCCCGTCGATCTACGGCCGTGGCGTCTCGATTCTCGCGGTCGGCCTCGCAGCCGCGGGCGCGGCGATCTTCTCGGGCGGCGGCTTGCGCGAGATGGCCGTGGCCGGCGGACTCGGGGTGCTCACCGGGCTCTGCGGCGAGCTCGCCCGTCGCGAACGGTGGCCGCCGGGCATCTTTCAGGCCATCGCCGCCGCCCTGGTCTCGTTCCTGGCCGCGCTCTCCGTTCGCGTGCTCGGTCCCGTGTCGCTCTACACCGTGACCCTCGCCGGCCTGGTCGTGCTGCTGCCCGGCTTCACGCTCACGGTCGCCCTGGTCGAGCTGGCGACGCGCCACCTCGCTTCGGGCACGGCGCGGCTGATGGGCGCGCTGATGACCTTCATGAACCTGGGCTTCGGCCTCGCCGCCGGCAGCCTGCTCGCCGCCGAGCTGCTGGGCCCGGTGGCCTCCGCCACGCCGCTGCCGCCACCGGCCTGGACCGAGCTGCTCGCCTTCGTCATCGCGCCGCTGTCCTTCACCTGGCTGCTGCGCGCGGCGCCGCGCGACGCGCCGTGGATCATCGCGATCGGCGTCGTCGCGGTCGAGAGCGGCAGGCTGGGGAGCAATCTCGCCGGCCCCGAGCTCGGCATGTTCGTGGGCGCCCTGGCGGTGAGCTTCGCGAGCGCGCTCTATATGCGCTTCCTGCACCGGCCGGCCGAGATCCTGCTCGTGCCGGGGATCTTCATGCTGGTGCCCGGTAGCATCGGGTTCCGCAGCGTCGAACAGCTGATCGGCAAGAACGTCGTGGTCGGCGTCGAAACCGCGTTTCGCATGGTGTTCGTGGCGGTCGCGCTGATGGCCGGCATGCTCATCGGCAACGCGCTGGCGCCGCGTCGCCGCCGCGGCTGACGCTCGCGCCGATATCGTCACCGCCCGAGTTCGCGCCGTCACCTACCGGGCCCACCCGACGAACCGGGGCCGAACGGATTCTTCGGGGAATGGCGCTGGGAGGGCGCTCGAGAGCGCTACTCGAGCTCGAACAGCGCTTCGCCGCCGTCCACCGATTGTCCGGCGCTCACCAGGACGCGCTTCACCACACCGGCGTGCTCGGCGAGGATCTCGTTCTGCATCTTCATCGCCTCGAGAACCGCCAGACTCTGGCCGGGCTCGACCGCGGCGCCCTCCTCGATCAACACCGCCACCACCCGTCCCGGCATGTAGGCGCGGATCTGCTGCGAGCGGCGGCGTCCCGACGCTCCGGCGCTCTTTTCGATCATCGCCGTCAGCGGGTCGAGGATCTCGACCGCCACCTGATCTCCGGCGCAGGAGACCGCGTACGTACCGTCCCGTCCACGTTCGGCCGAGACCTCGAACTGCGCCTCATCGAGGATCAGCGACCGCGTGGCGCCGCCGGCGTGCGCCCAGCGCACCGCGTACGTGCGCTCGCCCACCGTCACCACGAAGCGCTCGCCGTCGTCGGCGTCGCGCTCGACGCGCACGCGCTCCTCGCGCTCGCCGAGCCGTGCGATCAGCTCCATCGGCCGCTCCGCAGAGCGCCGTCGCGCGCCGCATGGCGCCAGCGCGTGCGATGCGCGCCGCCGCCCTCGCTGGGCTGCGCCACCTGCCGTCCGGCGTTCTCGAAGTGCTCGAGCGCGGCCACGATCAGCGGCAGATCGTCCGGGCCATCCGACGCCGGACGGGCGAGTGCTCCGGCCTCGAGCTTGCGATCCAGCCAGCCGATGTCGAAGTCGGCGGCGCGGAATTCGGGATCGGCGAGCAGCGCGCGGAACAAAGGCGCGCTGGTGCGAATCCCCTCGACGCGCAACTCGACGAGCGCCCGCCCCAGCCGCTCCAGCGCCTCGCCGCGGTCGCGCCCGAAGGCGATCAGCTTGGCCAGCATCGGGTCGTAGTGCACGCTCACCTCGCTGCCCTCGTACACACCGGCGTCGACGCGAATCCCCGGTCCGAGGGGCCAGCGTAGGAAACGGATGCGGCCGGGCGACGGCGCGAATTTCTGGTAGGGATCCTCGGCGTAGAGCCGCAGCTCGATCGCGTGCCCGCGGGGCTCGACGCCGTAGAACTCCGGCGGCAGCGGCTCGCCCTCGGCGATCGCGATCTGCGCCCGCACGAGGTCGAGTCCGGTCACCAGCTCGGTGACCGGGTGCTCCACTTGCAGGCGCGTGTTCATCTCCAGGAAGTAGAAGCTGCCGTCGGCCGCGAGCAGGAACTCGCACGTCCCCGCATTGCTGTAGCCGACGGCGCGCGCCGCGGTGACCGCGGCCTCGCCCATGCGCCGGCGCAAGTCGGGGTCGACGACCGTCGACGGTGCTTCCTCGACGACCTTTTGATGCCGCCGTTGCAACGAGCATTCACGCTCGCCGAGCGAGACCACGTTGCCGTGCTGGTCGCCGAGCACCTGGATCTCGACGTGGCGCGGACGCTCGATGTACTTCTCGAGATAGACCGCGTCGTCGCCGAAGCTCGCCTGCGCCTCCGACCGGGCGCCGCGGTACGCCGCCGGCAACTCCGCGGCGCTGCGAATCAACCGCATGCCCTTGCCGCCGCCACCCGAAGCCGCCTTCAGCATGACCGGGTACCCGATACCGTCGGCCGCGACGAGGGCCTCTGCCACGGTCGCGAGCGGATCGCGGCCGCCGGGCACCACCGGTACGCCGGCGTCCATCATTCGCCGCCGACACTCGACCTTGGAGCCCATGGCGGCGATCGCCTCTGGGCTGGGCCCAATGAACACGATGCCGGCGTCGCGGCACTGCCGAGCGAAGCCGGCGTTCTCGGACAGAAAGCCATAGCCTGGGTGGATGGCATCGGCGCCGATCTCGCGCGCCAGGGCAACCAGCGCGTCGCCGCGCAGATAGCTCTCCCGCGACGGCGCCGGCCCGATGCGGTACGCCTCGTCGGCCAGCAACACGGCGAGCGACAACCGGTCGGCGTCGGAGTAAGGCACGGCCCCGCGGATGCCGAGCTCGCGCAGGCCGCGCAGCACGCGCACCGCGATCTCGCCCCGATTCGCCACCAGGACCTTGCGGATCCGACGCCGGTTCGTCAAAGCGGAGGAATCCTAGCGCGGATCGGCCCCGGTCTCGGGCAGGACCGCGTGTGCCGCGCGCCGCAAGGCTCGCGGATCGAACGGCTCGGCGCGCGGGGAACGCCAGGCGACGAACAGGGAGCCGGCGAGAACGAGCCCTGCGATCGCGCCCGCCACGACCTCGGGCCACGCCGATATCTCGATGATCACGTGCTGCGGCCCGGCGGGAACGACGACCCCGAGCAGCGCGAAGTCGAGCCGCAGCGTCGACAGCGGACGGCCGGCCGCCGCGGCGCGCAAGGCCGGCTGGTAGGCGCGGGCCAGGGCCACCACGCCACCGGCGCCCGCCGTCTCGAGCTCGATGCGATCCCCGTCCGCGGTGAGCAGGCGCGCACTACCCCCTGGATCCTGCGCCGGCGAGGATCCCAGAATCACCGCGGTCTCGGCCAGCGACGCAACGGCCGCCAGCCGCTCGAACGCTTCCTCCGGAGTGCCGGCGGCGAGCACGCTCCGCGGCCACCACACTGCCGGCATCCGGCCGTCCACGGCGAACAGCCGGGCCTGTACACCACCGGCGCGATCGGCGCTCGCGATCGGTCGCAACGATGCCGACGGCGGCGGCTGCGCGAGCACGACCGCATCCACTCCGAAGGCGCGCAACCACTGCACGCGCTGGTCCCAGGAGAGCGTCGGCAGCGCACGGAGCACCTGCGCCACGGGCAGGGAAGTCATGCCGTCGAAATCGGCCGTCAGCGGATACCGCAGGCCGGAGAGAACGCCGGTGCTCGAGGCGAGGTCCTGCGCGGCGAGACGGCGCACCGCGCGCGCATGCGCGTCCAGCAGTGGGTACGGAAACTCCGCTTGCCCGAGCGTGCGGTCGAAGGTGCCGTTGAGCACGTTCGCGCCGGCCGGGAGCGCGGCGGCCCAGGGCGGCGCTTGGCGATACGGGGCGGTGTCGTCGGTGGCGATCGTGACGGCGAGCGGCGAGAGACCCAGGATCTGCGCCGCGATCACACCTGCCGGCCAGCCGCGCCGCAGGGCGCCGGCGGTCGCCGCCAGCGCCAGCGCGGCCAGTCCGAGCGACAAAATCCACAGCGCGAGATGACTGAGTCCAGCGTTCGCCTCGGCTGCGGGCGCCAGGCGCCGAAACCACTCCAGCCAGGAATCGGCCGCCAGCCAGAGGGCGATCGCGCCCCCCGCCGAGAGCCCGGCCAGCACCAACGCTGTGCGGCGCAGACCGCCGGTGCGTTGCGCTTCCTGCAAACCGAAACCGGCCAGCAACGGCACTGCGAGCGCGAACCAGAGCAGCAGCTTCTCGGGGTATCGCGCCAGGCCGCCCGACACCGCCTCGATGGTGCCGGGAAAGCTGGTGAGCAGACAGGCGAGCACCGCGCCCGCCGCACCGAGCGCCGCCCAGGCCCGGTGCCGTGGCGCCGCGCGCGCGGCCAGCACGAGCGCCACCACGCCCACGTGGACGCTCACGATGAACGGTACCCACGGCATCGCCGCGCCACCGATGAAGCCGCGCGGACCGTGTTCCCAGGGCGCGCCGAAAGGCAAGGGAATCCACAACTCGAGAAAGCGCACGAGCGGAAAACGAGAGTAGCTGCCCTCGGCGGCCGAGATCCCATGCGCCGCGCGATACGTGAACGGCAGCACGCGCCACGTCGCAACGATTTGCGGCAGCGCGACCGCCAGGCCAACGCCGCAAAGCAGGGCGGCGCGCACCGCGCCCTCCCGCCACCGCGCCGTTGCACCCCAAGCAACCAGCAGCACCGGCACCACTCCGAGCAACGCGGTCACGGGCTCGCCGCCGAGCAGCGCCATTCCGCAGGCCACACCGCCCAGCAAGGTGCCGCGGCGGCCGCCGCGGGCGGCGCCGAGGAGGACGAGCGGCCACCAGGCGACCACGGCGAGCAGGTTGTAAAACGTCAGCGCGCTCAGCAGATACCCCGAGCCGGCGTACGTCACGCCGGCCAGCAACGCCGGGCCGCGCTCCTGGCCGAGACCGCGCGCCAACGCGCGCATGGCGAACAACGCCAGCAGCCAGTGCAGGGCGTAGTGCAGTCCGAAGGCGCTCCAAAAAGGCAGCACGAGATAGAGGACATTGCCCGGATACAACGCCACCGCGTTGGGATTGCCTCGAAACGGCTGCCCCATCCCCCAGCCGGCGTTGAACGCCGGAATCCTGCCCTCATGGAGCTGCTGGGCTCCGAACCACTTGAACGGCAGGTGGATCGTGAAGACGTCGCGCGCCACGAGCGTGCGCTCCCCCGATGCGAGAGGCCAGGACACGGCCAGCCAGAGGCCCAGGATCAGCGCCCAGACGCAGAGCAGGCCCGGCCCTTCCGCCGCGCACCACCCGCGCAGCCGCCGCACGGCCTCAGCCATGGACGTCCGCCCCCGGCGCCGCCGACCGGCGGCGCCGCCAGGTCAGAGCGAGCAGCCCAAGCACGCCGGCGCCGCTGCCGCCCACCGCGGCGTGTGTCGGGCGCCGATCGGTTTCGACGACCACCGTGTGCTCGCCCACCGGCACGCGCACGCCCAGCCGGTACAAATTCGTCACTTCCAACTCGACCTCCGTGCCGTCCACGCGCGCGCGGTAAATCGGCAGATACGCACGATCGATCACCAGCAGTCCGGCGCTGCGGGCGTGCACCTCCACCGCCACCCGCTCGCGGGTCCGCTCGCGGACCGTCACCGTGCCGCCGGCTCCGCTCTCCGGCTTGCCGGCGCCCGCCACGACCGCCGTGCTGCGGGCGTCGAACTCCGGGCGCACCATGGCATTGAGCGCCACGTTGATGTCGACCGCCGGCAGCACCGTGCCGACGAAGCGCACCGGCTCGACGGGCTCGCGGATCGAGTACACGTACATCGGCTCGCCGTCGCCGGTTACCACCTGCGGCGGCAGCACCAGCGCCGCGGCGGCCGGGTCGAGCGGCCGCCCGAGCACCAGCCGATCGATCGCCCAGTCACGCAGAAGCCAGACGCGCGATGCATCCGGCATGCGATTCACCGCCTTCTCGGCCGCCCACGCGAGATAGGAGTCGAGCCCTTCCGCCGACGTGTCGAGCTCGAATCGGCGCCCGAGAGACACGCCCGACGCCGGGTAGAGCCGCGCGAACGCGCGGCGCTCGAGATCGCGCAGGTCGTTCACCGGCGGATCGCCCGCGGCGAGACTTCCCGGCCCGAAGAGGTCCAGGAACTCGCCGTGCGCGGCGAGCGCGGACTCCGGCACCGCCGCCAACATCGCCGGCGACGTGACGTAAGCGGCCGTTTCATCCGCTCTGAGCAGTGGATACAGGAGCACGGCCTGGCCGCTCGCGTGCACCGCGAGCAGCAGCCCGCTCATCCAGGCCCGCCGCGGCGCGCGCGACGCGCGCAGTACCGCCAGCAATGCGAGCGCGATCACCAGCGAGAGCAGCAGCGTGCCGGCCCAGCGCAAGCGCTCTCCCGCGACGAACGCATCCGGGCGCTCGGCGGGCACCAGCAGACGGAGCAGGCTGCCGGCGGCTGCGGGGAACGCCGAGAACGCGAGCCAGGCGCCGGCGACGGCGAGCGCCCAGATGCGCAGCAGCCAGCCCAGTCGCGCCGCCGCCGGCCGCTCGCCCGTCATCGCGCGCTCCCATCCGAGAGCGGCCAGCAGTGACAGTCCGATCGCAGCCATCAGCCAGAACTTGATCGGATAGCGCAGGACCCCGAGCTGGAACAGCGGCCGCGCGAGCGGGTTCCACGCGCCCAGGGCCACGAACGCACCGAGCAGCGTCACGATCCACGCCCAGATCGCCGCGGGTCGCCGGCGGGGCGAGCCGGACACCGTCACCAGACCGGCGGCCAGAATTCCGGGGTAGAGGGAGAAGAACAGGGGCGGCTTGCCGGCGTAGAACCGTTCGCCCCAGAAAGCGCCGCCCCGCAACAGGTCCCCTCTCCCGTACGGGAACGGCAGCAGCCAGTCGAGCATCTGCCGCGGATCCAGACTCCCGATGTTGCCGGCGTCGCGGGCATAGCCGCGCCAGCCGCGCAGCGACTGCGGCAGGATGCGCCACAACTCCACCCACTGCGGGGCGGCGACGGCGGTGCCGAGCAGCACGGCCGCTGTGAGCCAGAGGTCGGCACGCTCGAGCTTGTGCCGGGGTCCGAGCACACCCCGGGCGATCACCGCCAGGCCCAGCGCCAGCCCGGCGAGCAACGGCTCCCCGGCGAGCAGCAGCAGCGCCCACAGCGCGCCGACGAGTGCCGCGCGGCGGCGCGGATCGAGTGCCTTGCGAGCGTCCAGCACGGCGGCCACGAACGCCGGCACGAGGGGCGTGGCGCCGATCAGGTTGTAGAAGTTGAGCGTCGAGAGCGTGAAGCCGCACAGGGCATAGATCACGCCGCCGACCCACGCCGATCGGCGCGGCAAGCCCCAGGCCCGTCCCAGCCAGTACATCGCGAGCGGTGCCAAGAGGAAATGCAGCCAGAAGTGCGCGTTGAGCGCCCACAGCACCGGCGTGAACAGGTACAGCAGGTTGTCCGGGTAGAGCGGCACCGCGTTGGGATTGCCCAGCAGAGGCTGCCCGCCGGCCCGGTAAGGGTCGACCAGCGGCAGGAACTCCCCGGCGCGCAGCGCGGCGGCGTGGGCCGCCTTCATCGGCAGGTGAGTGTTGAACACGTCGCGCAGATAGAGCGTCCGCGCGCCCGTGGCGAGCGGCAGCGCCCACCAAGCGAGCAGCAGGAGAATCGGCGCGACGTAAGCGGCGCGGGCGAGCCAGCGCTGCGCGCCGGGTATCGGCTCGGCGAGCGGAGGGCCCTCGGCTGGCATGGTCATGCTGCGTTCTCGCGCACGGTATCGGACCCTGGCAAAGCACCGCGAAGCATATGCGCGGCCAGCACGTAGAATACGCGCGCATGTTGCTGCCCCTGCTGCGCTCGTTGCGCCCCGCCCAGTGGTCCAAGAACGTCTTCGTGTTCGCGCCGCTGGTGTTCGCGCGCCTGCTGTTCAACGGCTGGGCGCTCGCACATGCCCTGCTGGCGTTCGCGGCGTTCTGCGCCGCGGCGTCCGCCGTCTACCTCGTGAACGACGTGCGCGATCGCGAGGAGGACCGTCGTCATCCGCTGAAGTCGAAGCGGCCGATCGCCGCCGGCGAGCTGGGGGTCGCACCGGCCATGATCGCGGCCGCATTCCTCGCGGTGGGCGCGTTCGCCCTGGCGTGGTACCTCGGCCCGCGGTTTGCTTCCCTGCTGGCCGCGTATCTGACGCTCAACCTGCTGTACTCGGCGGTGCTCAAGCACGTGGTCATCCTGGACGTGATGTGCATCGCCGCGGGCTTCGTCTTTCGCGTGCTGGCCGGCGCGGCGGCGGTCGGCGCGGCGGTGTCGAGCTGGCTGATCCTCTGCACCACGTTTCTGGCGCTCTTCCTCGCGTTCTCGAAGCGCCGCCACGAGCTGCTCCTGCTTCAGCAAGGCGCCGCCGATCAGCGGCGCGTGCTCGAGCACTACAGCCCGGCGTTTCTCGATCAGATGATCAACGTGGTGACCGCTTCCGCGGTGGTCTCCTACGCGCTCTACACCCTGGCGCCCGAAACCGTGCAGAAGTTCCACAGCGAACATCTCATCTGGACGCTGCCGCTGGTGCTGTTCGGCGTCTTCCGCTACCTCTACCTCACGTATCAGCGCGCGGATCTGCGCAATCCCACCGAGGCGATCCTGCGCGATGCGCCGTTCCTGATCAACATCGCGCTGTGGGCGGTGGCGGTGGTCTGGATCGTGGTGCTCGGCTCCTGAGCCCGGTGTTCAGCGCGGCGTGCGATACAGCCGCCACAGCCCCTGATCGGTGACCGCCTCCAGACCGAGCGCGTCGCGCGCCAGATCCTGTACGCGTTGGTCGCCGTGCAGCAGGACGAAGTCGAAGTACGCCATGTCGGAGGGGCGAACGCGCTCCGGAAGCCATTCCAGGCCCTGCGTCCAAGGAATCGCGCGCTCCGGCCGATAGACCACCAGGCTGGGCGCGAAATCCGCGAACGAGAAATTGAGCACGCCGCCGCGCCATACCTGCGCGTAGGCGAAGCCTTGAATGAAGGGGCGGACGCGGATCAGCCGGCTGTTGCCGACGTAGTCGAGACCGAGTACCCGCTGTCCTGGCGGCAGGGCCTGCAGCGCCGCTTCCATGCCCGCCATCTCGACGCGATCGAACGCCAGCCAGTACGCCGCGGTCACGCCGCCCGCGACGAGCATCGCGACCAGTACGAGTACCGCCGCCAAGCGGGCGCGTATCGGCGGCGCCGGCAGCGCGAGCATCAGGCTCGCACCCGCGATCGGCAGCCAGCGCTCGGCGAACCGGATGGTGTTCTGGAACTTGAGCGGGAGTACGAAATAGAGCGCCAGCGCGGTCAGGCCGAGCCACAGCAGGCGGCGATCGACCGCCCCCGGCCATGCCCGCCGGAGGACCACGGCCCCGGCGGCCAGCCAGGCGGCGAGCAAGACCAGGACGAGGGGCTCGAAACGCCCCCGCAAACCGCCGAGCGCGCTCTCGACCAGCTCGGTCGGCGCCAGGCGCTCCCACGGCGTCAAGCCCCACTCCGTGCTGCTGCCGTAGCGCGTGCTTTGCAGCCCCACGAACCAGACGCCGGCCAGCACCAGGATCGGCGCCAGCGGCAGCCACCGTCGCAGCCAATCACGAACGGGCCAGCGGGCGCGCAGGCCCTCGATCGCATACCAGAGGCAGGCAAACGCGAACCACAGCGCGTGCGTCAGGTACAAGACCGCGCCGAGCGCGCCGAGCTTCCACGCCCGCCGCCGCGTCCACGCTTCGCCGGGATCAACTTCGCAGAACCACAAGACGAACAGTGGCCAGCCTGCGAGGAAGCTCAAGAATCCCCAGTAGAGGGTGTGATTGAAGACGAAGAGCGAGGCCAGGACGGCCTGCGCGACGGAGCGGTCGCGCCGG
>WBZN01000678.1_pt1 | contig 24087 bp, 24 predicted proteins | sample 5204281 | NCBI WGS metagenome assembly WBZN01 (sample SAMN12344347, study PRJNA552823) | activated sludge metagenome | biome: Activated sludge suspended growth; feature: Nitrification reactor; material: Wastewater; isolation source: activated sludge from nitrification reactor of wastewater... | reverse complement strand
AACTGCTGATCCTCGACGAGCCCATGAGCGGCCTCGACCCGTTCGGCCGCCGCGACGTGCGCGACCTGATCCTGGAGCAGCGCGAGCGCGGCACCACCGTCATGCTGTCGAGCCACATCCTGCCCGACGTCGAAGCGCTGTGCGACCGCGTCGCGATCGTGCTCAAGGGCAAGGTCGAGCGCATCGCCACCGTGGGCGAGCTCGTCGGCGGCGGCACCCCGCGCATCGAGGTGCGCGTCGCCGGCTCGCCGGTGCTGGAACTGCCCGCCACGCTGGCCCCGGCGCTCGAGCGCCGCGCCTCGGGCGGCGACACCGTGTTCACGCTGCACGAGCCCGCGCGCCAGCAGGAGGCGCTGGCGTGGCTGGTGCAGCAGCGGGCCGAGGTGCTGTCGGTGACCCCGATGCGCAGCTCGCTCGAGGAACTGTTCATGGCCGCCGCGAGCCGTGCCGCGATCCGCGGTGAAGCGCTCGGCGAGTCGTTCGGCGAGCCGGTCCGGAGGGAAGCATGAACGTGCTGTTGATCGCCCACAACACGTTCCGCGAGACGGTGCGGGACCGCATCCTCGTGGGACTGGTCGCCTGCGGTCTGGTGGTGCTGGGGCTCACGCGCGTGGCCGCGCCACTGGCCATGGGCGAGGACCTGCGGCTCACGGTCGACCTCGGGCTGTCGTCGATCACCTGGCTGGGCATGCTGATCGTGCTCATGGTGGGGGCGAGCCTCGTGGCCAAGGAGATCGACCGCAAGATCATCTTCAACCTGCTGTCGCGCCCGCTGCCGCGGCCGTTCTATCTCGTCGGCAAGTGGGCGGGCCTCACGGGCACACTGCTCGCGTTCGCGCTGCTGCTGGGCGGCGCACTGGCGATCGAGGTCACGCTGCTCGGGCACGCCGCCATGCTGCCGTCGCTCGCGCAGGCGCTCTACCTGATCAGCCTCGAGCTCGCCATCGTCACGTCAGTCGCGGTCATGTTCTCGGCGCTGTCGACGCCGGTGCTGTCGGCGCTCTACACGCTCGGGCTGTTCCTGGCGGGCCAGTGGTGCGACGACCTGCGTGCATTCGCGCTCAACGCGCCGGGCGGGCTGCGCACGCTGCTCGAGACGGCCGCGAACCTGCTGCCGAACCTGCCGCTGTTCAACATGCGCACGCTCGCCGCGGCGGGGGAACTCACGTCGCCGGCGCATCTCGGCCTCGCCACGGTCTACGCCGCGCTCTACTGCGGCTGCGTGCTGTTGCTGGGGGCGGCGGCGTTCGAATCGCGGGACTTCAAGTGAGCGCCGTGCTCGAGCGGATCACGCCGCTGCGCCGCCGCATGCTCGCGGCCTGGGCCGGCGCGCTCGTGGTCGGCATGCTGGCGTTCCAGCTCGCGGATTACACGGCCCACACGCTGCCGGCGCGGCCGCCGTTCGAGGAACTCGCGTACTACCCGTCGGGACAATCGCTGCGCTCGGCGACGTTCGGGCACGCGGAGTCGGCCGCGGATCTCGCATGGCTGCGCGGCGTGCAGTACTACGGCGAGCATCGCCGCAGCGACATGCACTTCATGAAGCTCGAGCACGTGTTCGACATCCTCACGTCGATGGCGCCCGGTTTCGAGAGCCCGTACGTGTTCGGTGCGTTCGCGCTCGCGCAGGAGGGCCGCGACTTCCCGGCCGCCGAGCGCCTGCTCAAGAAGGGCATCGAGCACAACCCGCGCAACGGCCGGCTCGCGTTCGAGCTCGGGTTCCTCTACTACGTGCGCCCGGGCGGCCGCGACCTCGAGGGCGCGGCGGAGTACTTCGAGCGCGCGGCCCGGCTGCCCGGCAGCCCGCCGGGGGCGGCCCGCTTCGCCGCCTTCACGCGCGAGCATTCCGGCGACCTGGCCGTGGCCTACCAACTCTGGAACCAGGTCCGGGAGTCGACCTCGAACCGGTACCTGCGCGACATGGCGGAACGCGAGATGGAGCGCATCCAGGACGCCCTGATCACCGGCCGGCATGACCGTGTGATCCGCAAGCTGTCGACGCCGGTGGTCGTGCTGCGCCCCAAGTGAGGCGCGCCGGATGCCCCAACCGGCCCACGGAAGATTGCACTACAGGACACGGCAGGACCGGCCGATGACGCCAAAGTCAGACGGCGTGTGCCCGGGATCCCCCTCGGGAAGCGCCCGGTGGCGGACGGCCGCAGCGAACGGCAGCACGACCCGCCCGGCTCCGAACCGCACCACCTTCAGGGAGTGAACTTCATGTTCTTCGGCAAGAAGCAATCGCTCGTGGGCCTGGACATCGGTAGCCACAGCGTCAAGGTGGTGGAGCTCGAGGCCCAGTCCAACAAGTCGTACAAGTTGGTGAACTGGGGCGTCTCGCAGCCGCTGGCCGAGGCCATCGTCGACGGCGAGATCATGGACCGTCAGCTCGTGACGGACGCGATCTCGAACCTGCTCGAGTCGCGCGGCATCAAGACGCGCAATGTCGTGGCGGCCGTGAGCGGCCGCGCCGTCATCGTGAAGAAGATCACGATGAACAAGCTCTCGGCGGAAGACGCCCAGCAGGCGATCTACTGGGAAGCCGAGCAGCACGTGCCTTACGACATCAACGACGTCTCCCTGGACTTCGAGATCCTCGGCGCTGCGCCGAACGATCCGCAGCAGATGCAGGTGCTGCTGGTCGCCGCCAAGAAGGACATGGTCGTGTCGTTCAGCGACCTGATCCGTGAAGCGGGGCTGCAGCCCACGATCGTCGACGTCGACTCGTTTGCGGCTCAGAACGCGATCGAGACGAACTACGACCTGCGTCCCGACGAGGTCGTCGCGATCCTGAATGTCGGCTCGGAGATGACGAACATCAACATCGTGCAGGCCGGCGTCCCGTACTTCACGAAGGACCTCCAGGTCGGCGGTGCGACGTTCACCGAGGCGATCCAGCGCAAGTTCAACCTGAGCCAGTCCGAGGCCGCCGCCGCCGTGCGGGGCGAGTCGGGCCCGGGGCTCGAGGTGACGCCGGTCATCGAGCAGGCGTGCGAAGGCATCGCCACGGCGCTCGACCGCGCGCAGGCCTACCTGCGCACCGCGGGTGAGGCGGGCTCGATCACGCGCATCCTGGTGTGCGGCGGCAGCGCGCTGACGCCGGGTCTCACGGACTTCTTGAACCGCCGTTTCCGCGTCTCGGCCGAGATCGTGAATCCGCTCGGGCGGATCCAGTACGACCCGGCCCTGTTCGCGGGCCAGGACGTGATGAAGGTGGCGCCCCTTCTCACGGTCGGCATCGGACTCGCACTGCGCCGTCAGGGGGACAAGCGATGATCCGCGTCAATCTCCTGCCGCGCGAAGAGAAGGCCCAGCGCAAGCAGGCATCGTCCGGGCCGTCGAACTTCAAGGTCGGCGAGGTCGTGCTGCCCGCCGTCGTCGTGGCGGCCGCGGCCCTCGTCATCGCGGGCTCCGCGATGTCGCAGCGCACGCGCCTGTCCGGCCTCGAGAAGTCGATCCAGCAGGTGGACGCCGAATCGCGTGCGCTCGCGCCGCAGATCGCTCGCGTCAACCAGCTCGCGCAGGAGCGCGCCGAGCTGGACCTGCGCATGGGCATCATCACGAAGCTTGAAAAAGGCCGCACCCAGAGCGTTCGGCTCATGGATGAGCTGGCTCGGTGCGTCCCGGACCACCTCTGGCTGACCGGGGTCTCGCAGGACGCGAGCAACCACCTGCAGCTGGAGGGGGTCACTTATTCGAACCTGGTCGTGTCGGATTTCATGTCGCGCATCGAACGCTCTTCCATGTTCTCGAACGTGGAGCTGGCGGTCGCGGAGCGCGGCCAGGTGACCGACAAGAACGTCGTGAAGTTCTCGATCAGCTGTTCGGTCAGCCCCGAACCGGGCGCCAACTAGGAGAAGCTCGCACCATGGCCAACCTCGATATCAAGAGCCCGGGGGTGCAGAAGCTCCTGCTGGCGATCCTCCTCTCGGGAGGCGCGCTCGGCGTCTACTTCTTCTCGCACCTCATGCCCTGGACGTTCCCGAAGGGCAGCGAACACATCGCCGAACTCAAGGCGCAGTACGAACAGAAGTCGGCGGAACTCGCCCGCGCCCGTGCCTCGGTCGCGGACCTGCCGCGCTTCGAAGCGGAGTACGAGCAGCTGCACCAGCGTTGGGAGCTCGCGTCCGAACTGCTCCCGACCGACCGCCAGCTGCCGACGCTGCTGCGCAAGATCACGCTCGCCGGCCAGCAGACCGGCGTGACGTTCACGATGTTCCGGCCGGCGGGCATGAAGCCGTCGGACTACCACACCGAGATGCCGATCAACGTCTCGGTGTCGGGCGACTACCACTCGGTGGGGTCGTTCCTCGCGGAGCTGTCGAACATGCGCCGCATCGTGACCGTCTCGAATCTCAAGCTCGTCACCAACGGCAAGAACGATGGCGCGGGCTCGACCCAGGCGGAGTTCACCGCCTCGGCGTACAGCCTGAACACGGCGCCGGCTCCGGCCGCCGCGACGAGCACCGACCCGAAGAAGGGAGGCACCCATGGCCGCAAGATCTGACGCTTCCGGCGGGCTGGCGGGCCGCTTGAAGAACGCGGTCGTGCAGCGTGTCATCGGCACCATCGCGCTGGTCGTGACCACGCTGGTCGTGGGCGCGGTCCGCATGGGCCTCATGCATCTGGGCGGTACGCCGGCCGAGGATTCCGTGCTGGCGGACCGCAACGAGACCACGGCGAGCGCGCCGGCCGTCCCGGGCGCGAAGGCCAAGCCGGCCACGCCGTCGGCCGAGGCCTCCGCGGAAGCGGTGGACCTCGACCAGCCGGCCGAGGATCCCGACAGTGAAGACGCGGACGCTCCGGCGGCCGCGACGGGTGCGAAGCGTCCCGGCACGCGGCTGGCCTCCAGCAGCGGTTCGGGTGGCGCGGCAGTGACGGCGGTGACGCCGGATGCCCCCAAGCGCGCGGCGCAGATGGCGCACCTCGATGAGCACGTGACCTACCAGTACAACGCACTCGGCCGCCGCGACCCGTTCACGTCGCTCATCGGTGGCGAGTTCGTCGGAGCGGACGTGGGCGGCGACGCCCCGCCGGACCCGGGCGGCATGAAGATCGTCGGCATCGTGTGGGGTGCCACCGATCAGTTCGCCATGGTCGAGGATGTTCGTGGCAACAGCTACGTGCTGCGCAAGGGTGACAAGCTGCAGAACGGTTATGTCGAGGCGCTCCGTCGGGACGCCCTGGTGATCAACGTCACGGCGGATGGCCAGAGTCAGCAGGTCACGATCCCGTTCGTGCGAAAGGGAGACGACAATGTTCGTTAAGAAGGCTGGTTTCGGCATCCTCCTGGCGGCCCTGCTGTCGGCTGCCTTCGTGGCTCCCGCCGCGGCCCAGTCCTCGGCCAGCAACACGGTCGGCCTCGTCCGCACGAGCACCGGGAGCTTCAGCCTCGACGTCGACGGTGCGGATCTCCGTACCGTCCTGCGTGCCATCGCCGAGTTCAGCGGGCGCAACATCGTGCTCGGCCAGAACGCGCGCGGCGTGGTGCGCATCCAGATCAAGAACGTGGCGTGGCAGGACGCCCTGAAGGCGGTCCTGCGCGCGAACGGCCTCGACTACGTCGAGGACGGCGCGGTGATCCGCGTGGACGATGCGGCCAAGCTCAACGCCGAGAAGGTCGAGCGTGAGACCGCGAACGCCCGCACGCTCGAGCTGGTGCCGCTCGAGACGCGCATCGTGAAGCTGAACTATGCGAACGCTGCCGAACTCACCACGCCGCTCGCCTCGACGCTGTCGAAGCGCGGTACGGTGCAGGTCGAGAAGCGCACGAACTCGCTCATCATCACCGATCTGCCGTCGAACCTGGACGCCGTCGCCGCGATGGCCGCCCAGCTCGACTCGCAGACGCCGCAGATCGAGATCACGGCCAAGCTCGTCGACGTCGACGCCGGTTGGCTGAACTCGATCGGTATCGAGTGGACGCACGGCATCGGCAAGTCCCAGTTCGTGGGTGATGCCGCTGGCGACCCGATCCAGCTGCGTGGTGCCAGCCGCGGTAACATCACGAACGGCGAGATCCTCGGTAGCCAGGTCGTCGCGGGCGTCGCGGGCCCCGCGGCGCGCATCAACGTGGGCGTGTTCAAGAACTTCGGCGACATCGAAGCGTCGCTGCAGGCGCTCGCCAGCAACAACAAGGCGAACATCATCTCGAACCCGCGCATCACGACGGTCGACAACCGCGAAGCCAAGATCCTCGTGGGCCAGAAGATCCCGCTCATCGTGCAGGACGTCGCCGGCAACCCGGTGTCGCAGCTGCAGACGATCGGTATCCAGCTCAAGGTCACGCCGCACCTGACCAGCGAGAAGAAGATCATCATGGACCTGCACCCCGAGGTCTCCGACCTCGCGTCGGGCTCCACGGTACAGGGCGGCCTGATCATCAACACGTCGGAAGCCGACACGCGCGTCATGGTCGACGATGGCCAGACGGCCGTGATCGGCGGCCTCATCCGCACGAACGAGACGACGGTGTCGCGCGGTGTGCCGTACCTGAAGGACATCCCGCTCGTCGGCATGCTGTTCAGCTCGAAGACGGTGACGAAGAACAACCGTGAGCTGATCATCTTCGTGACGCCGAAGCTGGTGAACGACCTCGCGGTCGACACCACGGCGCCGTCGACGCCGGGCACGACGCCGGACAAGTGATCGCGGCTGCGGCCGCATGCGGTTCCCCGGCGCCGCCGGACCTTCGGGTCCGGCGGCGTTCGGTTCACGGGGCCGGGACGTCTCTGGGCCGCCGGATGCGTTCGCGCGGATTCTCCACTAGGCTCGGGGCATGGACATGAGCGAGGACCGGCCGATCGCCCTGATCGGCATCATGGGAGCCGGCAAGAGCGCCGTGGCGCGCGTGCTGGGAGAACGGCTCGGGGTATCGGTGGCCGACCTGGACGGCATGATCGAGGCCGTCGAGGGCTGCTCGGTGGCCGAGTTGTTCGAACGCGCGGGGGAGGCGTGGTTCCGCCGCCGCGAGAGCGAGCTGCTCGCCGAGGCGCTGCGCTCCGGGGTGCGGGTGGTGGCGTGCGGCGGCGGTGTGGTGCTGGATCCCGAGCGGCGCCGCCTGCTGCGCGAGCGCTGCCGTGTGGTGTGGCTGGAGGTGAGCCCCGAGGACGCCGCCGAGCGCGTGGGCGCCGCCGGTGAGCCGGGACGCACGCGGCCGCTGCTGCAGGGCGGCGAGCCCGAGGCGCGCCTGCGCGAACTGCTCGCCGACCGCGCGGTGCTGTACGCCGAGGCCGCGCACGTGCGCGTGCCGACCGGTGGCCGCACGCCGGACCAGGTCGCGAGCGCCGTGCTGCTCGCCCTCGGCATGGCATGAGCGCGGTCCGCGCGCGCGGTCCGCAGCCCGGGTGCCGGCGTGCGCTGTTCACCGCCGCGTGCGCCGCGCTGTGGCTGGCGTCGTGCGCGCCGCCGCCGCGGCCCGGTTCGCTCGAGTCGCTCGAGGCGCTGGCGCGGCGCGGCTCGGAGCGGCGCGAGCACCGGCTGTCGGCGTTCGAGGCGCGCGGCGCGCTGCGCGTGGACGGCCGCGCCACCGGGCGTCTGCCGGCGGTGAACCTGCACCTGCGCGGTGCGCAGCCCGACCGGCTGCGGCTGCAGGCGGGCTGGCTGCTCGGCACGCTCGGCGATGCCGCCGTCCGGGCCGACACGCTCACGGTGTGGATCCCGGGGGAGCGCCTGGGCTTCGAACTGCCCGCGCTCGCCGACACGCTGGGCGTGCGCGAGCCCGCGCGCTTCGTGTTGCGCGCGCTCGTCGCGGGCTGGGTGGCGCCGCACGCGGCGTGGCGCGAGGCGGTGCTCGACAGCGACGGCGTGCGGCTGGCGTGGGAGGAGCGCGGCGAACAGTGGACGCTGGCGCTCGATCGGACGGGGCGTCCGCGCGAGGCCCGTGTGGCCCTCGAGGGGCACGCCGTGCGCGCGCGCTATGAAGGTTGGCACGGTGGGAACATCGACGGCTGGCCGGCGCGCATCGAACTGGCGGATGAGGCCGGGCTCGTGCGGCTGCGGCTCGACCTCGACGACCTGCACGCGGTGAAGCGTGCGCGCGCGAGCTGGTTCGCGTTGCGCCTGCCGGACGACGCGCAGCGCCCGGGGCTCGAGGACCTGAAGCGCATCCTGACCGTGGCACGCGGGCTCAAGTGAGGGAGGGGAGCGTGGGGACGAGACGATCGAATGCCGCGGGCCTGGCGTGGCTGTGCGTGGCGTTGCTCGGGGTGAGTGGCGCGAGCCGAGCGCAGGCGCTGGAATCCACGCGCGCACTGTCGGCGGGACTCGCACGCACCGGACGCGCCGAGGCCACGCTGCGCTGGGGCGTGATCGGGCCTCCCGGCAGTGCAAGCCGCGCGCTCCAGGGCGTGCTCGCGGTGGAGCCGCCCGCACTCGCGCGGCTTGACATCGCCGCCACCGGTGAGCGCATCACGCTGCGCGCCGACGGCGGCGAGTGGCTGCAGCCGCAGCTCCAGCAGTTCGTGAAACTCGACGCGCGGCACTCGGTGGCGGCCATGCGCTGGTGGCGGCTACTGGCCGGCACGCGCACGGGCCCCGCCACCGACGCCCCGTGCGAGGAGCGCCGGATCGGCCCCGGGCACTTCCGGCTGGTCGTGCCGGCCACGCCCGCGGCCGAGGCCGACAGCGCCGACGTCTGGCTCGATGCGCGCGGGCTGCCGAATCGGCTCGAGCTGGCGGACGGCATGGGTGGCCGAACGGCGTACCGGCTCTCGGGCTGGCGGTTCGTGCGCGCGCGGGGTGTGGCCGGCTTCCGGCTCACCGCGCCGCCGGGAGTGGAGACCGTCGAGCTGCCGTGATTGACACCCGCGCGGCGCGTCGTCCATCTTCGCGGACGTCATGCGTGTGATCGCGGGTAGCCTCGGAGGACGGCGGTTGCATGCGCCCCACGGAGATCGCACCCGTCCGACCTCGGACCGGGTCCGCGAGGCACTCTTCATGGCGCTGGGGCCGCTCGATGGGCTGCGGGTCGTCGACCTGTTCGCGGGCAGTGGCGCGCTCGCCATCGAGGCGCTGTCGCGCGGTGCGGAGTGGGCCGACCTGGTCGACAGCGACCGCCGGGCGCGCGAGACGATCGAGCGGAATCTCGAGGAGCTGGCGCTGCGCGACCAGGTCCGGGTGTGGCCGTTCCGCCTGCCGGCGGGGTTGGCGCGGCTCGGTCCGGTGCTGGCGGCGGCAGGTGTGGTGTTCGCGGATCCTCCTTATGGTGGGGCCGACGCGCGCGCGGTGCTGACCGGCCTCGGGGCGGACGGCGTGCTGCAGCCGGGCACGCGGGTCGTGCTCGAGACGCACGCGAAGGACGAAGTGCCCGCGCAGCAGGGTTCGCTGGTGCGGGAGCGGGAACGGAAGTACGGGGAGACCGTGGTGCACGTGTACCGGGCCGGCGGCCATCCGGCGGGACCGACGGAGGGCGAGCGATCATGAAGCCGAAGCGCATCGCGCTGTTCCCGGGCAGCTTCGACCCGTTCACGAACGGCCATCTCGACCTGGCCCGCCGCGCCTCGGTGCTGTTCGACTCCGTGGTCATCGCGGTGGCGCACAACTCGGCGAAGTCCGGGTTGTTCACTCCCGACGAGCGCGTCGAGATGATCGAGCAGGCCGTGCGCGATATCCCCGGTGCTTCGGCCATGCACTTCTCGGGCCTGCTCGTGGACTGCGCGCGCAGCATCGGGGCGCAGGCCATCATCCGCGGGCTACGCGCGGTGTCCGATTTCGAGTTCGAGTTCCAGATGGCGCTCATGAACCGCCGGCTCGCGCCGGGCATCGAGATCGCGTTCCTGATGCCGAGCCAGGAGTTCACGTACCTGAACTCGACCCTCGTGAAGGAAGTCGCACGACATGGCGGCCGCATCCGCGGACTGGTGCCCCCGCTCGTGGAGCAGCGCTTGATCGCGAAGTTCACCGCCACGCGCGCCGCGGCGCGGGCCGAGGCGCGTGCGACGGCGAACCGTCGTGGCGGCCGAGCCGACAAGCCGGGCATCTCCGGACGCGGCACGGCGAATCGCCGTGCGGGTTCGCGCCGCGCGGCCAGGGCACTGGGATCATGAGCCGGACTCTCGAACGCATCCGTAAGATCGCCGCCGCCTCGCCGCGACGGCTGCTGTTGGCCGAAGCCGACGACGCCCGCATCCTGGGCGCCGGCGCGCGGCTCCATCGCGACGGCGTGGCGCGCGTCACGCTGATCGGCGACCCCGAGGTGGCGCGCGCGACGTCGCGCGCCGCGGACCTCACGCCCGGCGGGCTCGAGGTGCGCGACAGCCGCGACAGCGCGCTGATCGAGCGCACGCGGCGCGCGATCGCCGCCGCGCGCGGCACGAAGATCGGCGACAGCGACCTGGCGCGTTGTGCCGCCGATCCGCTATTCCAGGCCGCGCTGCTCGTGCGCGAGGGCGAGGCCGACACGTTCGTGTGCGGCGCGGTGCGCACCACCGCCGACGTGCTGCGTGCCGCGCTGTGGCTCATCGGCCTGGCGCCGGGCATCAAGAGCGTGAGCAGCTTCTTCCTCATGGTCATGCCGGGCGAGCCCGAGAAGGTCTACACGTTCGCCGATTGCGCCGTGCTGCCCGACCCGTCGGTGGAGCAGCTGGCCGAGATCGCCGTGCTCGCCGCCGACCGTCACCGGTTGCTCACGCAGGAAGTGCCGCACGTGGCCATGCTGTCGTTCTCGACGCGCGGCAGTTCCAAGCACCCGCACGTCGACAAGGTGCGCGAGGCGACCGCGCGCGCGCGTTCGCTGCGGCCCGACCTGCACATCGATGGCGAGCTGCAGCTCGACGCCGCGATCGTGCCGAGCGTGGGCGAGCGCAAAGCGAAAGGCTCGGTGGTCGCGGGCCATGCCAACGTGCTGGTGTTCCCGGACCTCGATGCCGGCAACATCGGTTATAAACTCGTGCAGCGATTGGGCGGTGCCGTGGCCGTGGGCCCGATCCTGCAGGGGCTCGCGCGCCAGGCCAACGACCTGTCGCGCGGCTGTTCGCTCGACGATGTCGTCGAGGTCGGCACCATCGCCTGCGCACTCGCCGGCGAGCCGGCCGCGACGGCGCGCTCCTGATCCATCCTCCGGAGGACGTCTTGCCGACTTACGTGTACGAGTGCCCGAAGGGGCACACGTTCGAGTTGTTCCATGCCATCTCGGATGACACGCCCAAGAAGTGCCCCACCTGCGGCGCGACGGGCAAGCGCGTGCCGGCCGGTGGCGGCGGCGTGTTGTTCAAGGGCACGGGCTTCTACCAGACCGACTACCGCAGTTCGTCGTGGACCGCGGGGGCCAAGAAGGAGAAGTCCGACCCGCCCGCTCCGCCGAGCTCGGGCGCGACGGGCGGTGGCACGGGCGGCACGCCGCCCAGCAAGCCGTCGGGCGATTGAGCCGCGCGTGACTCCCACGCTGACGGCGTTCCTGCTGCGCTCGCACGGCGGGCCGGCGCTGCCCGCGAGCGGTGTGCCGCTCGAGTGGCGGCCGGACCACATCCTGCTCGACGACACCGACGGCACCGTGGCCGCGCTCGAGTTCGAGAGCACCGGCGCGCGCCGCGTGGCGTGCGAGCTGGTGCTGTTCGCGCCGCAGCGCGAGGCGAGCGGGCCCGACGACGTCGAGGACGTGCGCTTCCTGCAGAGCTTCGCCAGTGCCGCGGGTGCGCACTTCGCGCGGCCGGGTGCGGGCACGGCCGCCGCGGTGCACCGCCGGCGCTTCGCGATGCCGGGCCGCGTGCTCGCGAGCGCGGTGCCCGGTGCGGCCGCGGCCGGTGCGCTCGGCATGCTGGTGCTGCCCGCCGCTGCGATCGACTGCGCCGCGGCCATGGCGGGCGAGCCGCTGCTCATGGCGCGCCCGGGCGTGGTCGGTGTGGAGCTCACCGGCGTGCCCGATCCCGGTGTGACCGGCCACGATGTGCTGCTCGCGATCGAGCGCCGGCTGGCGGGCGAGGGTGTGCAGGCGGTGCTCGAGTTCTTCGGCATCGGGCTGCTGGCGCTGCCGCTCGCCGACCGGCTCGCGATCGCCGCGCGTGCGCCCGCGGTGACCGGCGCGCTCGCTGCACTGTTCCCGAGCGACGACCGCACCCGCGCGTGGTTGCGCGCCTGCGGGCGCGATGCGGACTGGCGCCGGCTCGAGGGCCCGCTCGATGCGCCCGACGCCGGCTTCGACAACGTGATCTCGCTCGACCTGTCGCGCCTGCGTCCCGAACGTGCCGAGGGCACGAGCGTGCGCGTGGGCGTGTTCGTCGAGGACGACGACGTGCACGCGCTCGCGCGCTGCCTCGCGCGCACGAAGCGCCGCGACACGGTGCCGCTCGAGGTCGTGATCCCGGGGCGCATGGCGCTCGAGTCGTGGACCGCGGCGGGCACGCTGCAGGCGCTCAAGGACGCGGGGGCGGTCGTGGTCGACCGCGCCGATCCGCTCGCCGCCAGCCTGCCGCCGGGAGCCTTGCTCATGGGCGGCGATCCGCTCGACGAGGTGGCGCGCGAACGTGGCGTGTGGACTTGTGCCGCGCTCCTCACCGGGCACACCGCGGCCGAGGCCATGGTGAGCGCGGGGCATGCGCTGCCGTCGGGGCCGCTGGCGTGGGACGAGGTGCTGGAGCCCGCGGGTGGCGAGGTCGAGCGCGGGACGCATCACCAGGCGGTGACGCCGGCGGTGCCGCACGACGCGCCGTTCCGTGCGGTGGCGTTGATCGAGGCGGGCGACGATGCCAGTGCCGCGCGGTTGCTGCCGTGGGGGCCGCGCGCGTGGGCGGCGCGAGCCGATGCGAACGAACTCGCGGCCGCGCTGTTCCGCCCGCTCGATCCTGACGCCCCGGCGCGGGCGCGCGCGCTCGGCTGCACGGTCGTGGTCGCCGGCGAGAACTACGGGGGCGGGCGGCATGCCGAGCCGGTCGCGCGCGCGACCGCGGCACTCGGCGTGCGCGCCGTGATCGCCGCGTCGTACGCGGGCGGACACGACCGGCTGCTGGCGCTGCACGGCGTGCTGCCGCTCACGTGGCTCGCGAGCGCCGACCGGCGCGAGGTGCGCGCCGGCGATGAGCTGGAGATCCCGCCGCCGCCGGCCGTCGCCGGCACGGGCGGCCGCGTCGCCGTGCGTCACCTGACGCGCGGCTTCACGTTCGATGTGCGCTGTGACCTCGAGGTGCCGTTGCGCGAACTCGCGCGTGCCGGTGGCTTGTTGCGCGCGGTGCGTGACACCCTCACGGAAGGCTCGCGATGAACCGGCTGCGGTCCCACGAAGGAGTCCTCGCATGTTGATCGACCTCGCCCGGATCCATTGCCAGGCCGGCAAGGGTGGCGCCGGCTGCATCAGTTTCCGGCGTGAGAAGTACGTGCCGAAGGGCGGCCCCGACGGTGGCGACGGCGGCAAGGGCGGCGACGTGTGGCTCGAGGTCGGACCGCACGTGCGCACGCTGCTCGACTGCCGTGAACAGCCGCACTACAAGGCGATCCCCGGACGGCCCGGCTCGGGCAACAACAAGACCGGCCGCAACGGCGACGACCTCGTGATCCTCGTGCCGCGCGGCACGGTCGTAAAGGACGCCGACTCGGGCGAACTCATCGCCGACCTCGTGCACGAGGGCGACCGCTTCTGTGCCGCGCGCGGGGGCAAGGGCGGGCGCGGCAACGCGCGCTTCGCCACGCCCACGCACCAGGCGCCTCGCCGCGCCGATCCCGGCGAGGAGGGCGAGGAGCGCATGGTCGAGCTCGAGCTGAAGCTCATCGCCGACATCGGGCTCGTGGGCCTGCCGAACGCGGGCAAGAGCACGCTCCTGTCCCGCATCTCGCGCGCGCGGCCCAAGGTCGCCGACTACCCGTTCACCACGCTCGAGCCCGGTCTGGGCATCGTCGCGCTCGAGGACCACCGCACGTTCGTGGTAGCCGACCTCCCCGGCCTCATCGAGGGCGCGCACGAGGGCAAGGGGCTGGGGCTCCAGTTCCTGCGCCATGTCGAGCGCACGGCGGTGCTGCTGTTCCTGATCGACGCCACGAGCGAGGACCCGCCGGGCACGCTGGCGTTGCTCGAGCGCGAGATCGCGGGGTACAGTGCAGCGCTCGCCGAGAAGCCGCGCCGGGTGGTGCTGAGCAAGGCCGACCTGGTCGCACCCGAGGAGCATGCGGGCCTCGCGGAGCGTCTCGGACTGCCCGAGGCCCGGCTCATCAGCGCGCACTCGGGTGAGGGCGTGAAGGCACTCCTCGAGGAACTGTGGACGCTGGTTCCCGCGGGAGCGGCGGTCGCGAGTCCCGACACCGGTGCCGCGAACGAGGACGGAGACGGCGATGGCGGATGAACGGCCCGGGATGGGCCGCATTCTCGATGCGACGAGCACGCGCGGCCTGGCGGGCAAGCGCGACTACGTGCGCTCGCTCGAGCATCGCCGTGACGAAGAGGCGCTGTCGTTGCTCGTCGAGTGCCTGTGCGACGAATCCTGGTACCTGCGCGAGCTGGCCGAGGCGGCACTCCTGCGCATCGGGGAGCGCGCCGGTCCGGCGCTGCTGCCGCTGCTCGAACAGGGGCTGTGGTTCTCACGCGCGAGCTCGGCCCGCGTGCTGGGCCGCATGGGCTTCGCGCCCGCCGCGGCCGCGCTCATCCGGCTCACGGGCGACGGCGTCGAGACCGTGGTGCGCGATGCGGCCATCGCGCTCTCCGATCTCGCGCGGCGCGGCGGACTCGCGCGCGTGGCCTGGGAGCTGCAGCGCATCGCGCCCGAGTGGCGGCAGTCGCGGCTCGTGCTGTTCGCCGCCGTCGACCGGCCGTTCGCCGAGCGGCTCGAGCGGCTGTTGCACAGCGAGACCCTGAAGCAGCACACCGACCCCGAGACCCTGGCCGATGACGCCCCCTGGGTGCGCCAGAGTGAGGAGGGAGTCGAGTGGACCATGATCCCCGCATCCCGTCCGGCGGGCAGCGCCGCGGTGCCGGCGGCCGCCCCGCTCCACTGATGCTGGTGTGCGAGCGGCCCGCGCCGCTCGCGGTGCGTGCGCTGGCCCGAGGCGACGCGGACTACCCGGCCGCGCTGGCCGCGCGGCGCGACGCGCCGGCGATGCTGTACGTGCGTGGCGGTGAGCTGCCCGCGGCGGAGCGCGCGGTCGCGATCGTGGGCGCGCGCGCGGCCACGCCGTATGGACGCGCGATCGCCGAGCGCCTGGCGCGCGACCTCGCCGCACACGGTGTCACCGTGGTGAGCGGGCTCGCGCGCGGCATCGACGCCGCGGCCCACACCGGTGCCCTCGCGGGCGGCGGCCGCACGGTGGCGGTGCTGGCGTCGGCCGTCGACCGGGTCACGCCGAGCGCGCATACCGAGCTCGCCGAGCGCGTGGCCGCGTCGGGCGCGGTCGTGAGCGAGGTGGCCGCCGGCGGGCCGTTCGGCCGCGGCGCGTTCGTGAAGCGCAATCGCATCATCGCGGCGCTGTCGTGGGCCACGGTGGTGGTCGAGGCCACCGCCACGAGCGGTGCGCTCGCGACCGCGGCGGCCGCGCGCACGCAGGGCCGCACGGTGCTCGCGGTGCCGGGCGACCTCGACCGTCCCGGCTCGCAGGGCACGCTCGCGCTGCTGCGTTCCGGCGCCCGGCCGTGCGCCGATGCGAGCGACGTGCTGGCCGTGCTGCCCGCGAGTGCCGCGCCTGCGGCCGCGCCGCTCGCGCGGCTGCGCGCGCAGCTCGCGTCCGTGCCGGCGAGCGTGGAGGCGCTGGCGCTCGCCGCCGGACTCGAGCCGGGCGAGGCGCTGGCGCTGCTGCTCGAGCTGCAGTGGAGCGGACTCGCGGTCTCGCATCCGGGTGGGCGCTGGGCGGTGCGCGCATGATGAAGCCGTCGCATGTGGCCGAGACCGTGCTCTTGCGCTCGATGGTCGGGCTGCTCAGTGCGCTGCCGCGCCCGGCGGCACTCGCGCTGGGCGAGTCGATCGGCACGGCCGCCGGGGCCCTGGGGCTGCGCCGCAAGGTCGCGCGCGCCAACCTCGCGCTCGCGTTCCCCGAGCGCGACGAGGCGTGGCGCGATCGCGTGCTGCGCGAGCACTACCGCGAGCTCGGCCGCACCGCGGCCGACTACGCGTGCCTGCCGCGGCTCGCCGCCGCACCACGCGAACAGGTGTTCTCGTTGTGGGAGCACGAGGACTACATGCACGAGGCGCACGCGCACGGGCGCGGCGTCATCATGATGACCGGGCACTTCGGCAACTTCGAGCTCTACGCAGCCGCCATGAGCCGCGTGCGGCCGATCGCGGTGATCGTGAAGCCGCTCTCGAACCCGGGGGCCGAGCGCTGGACGAGCGCGATGCGCAAGGCCGCAGGTCTGGAACTCCTGCCGATCGGCCTCGGCGTGCGCGGCGCGGTCAAGCGCCTGCGGGCGGGCGGTGTGCTGGCGATGGTCGCGGACCAGGACGCGCGCCGCGACGGCGTGTTCGTGCCGTTCTTCGGCCGCCTCGCGAGCACGCCCACGGGACCGGCGTGGCTGAGCCTCGCGACCGGCGCCCCGATCGTGTTCGGCACCTGTCTGCGCGGCCCCGATGGCCGCTACGAGGCGCGCCTGACGCCGCCCATCCTGCCGGTGGGCGAACCGGGCGATGCCGAGGCGGTGCGCGCACTGACGGCACGCCACACCGCGATGCTCGAGGCCGCGGTGCGCGAACGACCCGAGTCGTGGTTCTGGTTGCACAAGCGCTGGAAGACGCCACCCCCGGCGGGAGGATCGTGATGCATCGTTTCGAGCTGCGCGTGCGCTATGGCGACACCGACCAGATGGGCTGGGTGTACTACGGGAACTACCTGCGTTGGTTCGAGATCGGGCGCGCCGAGATGATGCGCAGCCTGGGGCGCAGCTATCGCGACGTCGAGGTGCACGACGGCGTGCTGCTGCCGGTGCTCGATGCGCGCTGCCGTTACTTCCATGGCGCGCGCTACGACGAGCGCGTGACCATCGAGAGCGGCGTGCTCGACGTGGGCCGCGCCACGCTGCGCTTCGGCTACCGCATCGTGGGCGAGGACGGGGCGCGCTGTGCGCTCGGCTACACCGAGCACTGCGTGGTCAACCGCGACGCGAAGCCCGTGCGGCCGCCGGCCGAGCTGGCCCGGCTGCTGGCGGCGGCGCCGCGCGTGGATGCCGAGATCATGGACATGTTCGCCGCGCGCTGAGCGCGGCCGGACATGTGCGCCGCGCGCTGAGCGCGGCGGGGAGATGTGCGTCGCGCGCCGAGTGTCCGAGCGTGGACGCTCGGCGTCCGCTCGTGGACCTCGATCGTCAGCTCGTGAAGCCGAGGTGCTCCGCCTTGTCGCGGCCGCCGTTCGGGGCCCCGGGGATGACGATCGCGCCGAACGTCTTCTCGTAGTTGCCCAGGTTCTGCTCGAGCGCCTGCAGCAGGCTCTTGGCGTGCTGCGGCGTCATGATGATGCGCGAGAACACGCGCGGCTTCTGCAGGCCGGGCAGCGCCCGCGCGAAGTCGAGGATGACCTCGCTCGGCGAGTGCGAGATGAACACGAGGTTCGAGTAGATGCCCTCGGCCTCACGTTCGTTGAGGCCGATCTCGAACGGCTGTGCGGGGGTGGGCTGGTCCACGGGCGTTCTCCTGGAGCGAGAGGTAGGTCGGGCCCGGGCGCGCGCCGGGCCGGCGCGCCGCACGCGGGCTCGGCGACCCCCGGATGATGGCGGTGGGGGCCCGCGCAGGGCAAGCGGCTCGGCCCGGGCGGCCGCGGGCGGCGCCGAGGGGCTCGGGCCGGCCCGGGTCGCGCAGGCCCGCCCACCGGGCCCGGGTGGCCGGGTCAAGGGGGGGGCCGGAGCGGCCGATAACCGGGGTACCCTCCATGGAACCCACCGCCTCCCGACCCGCCCGTTCCGAGCCCCCGCCTGACGCCGAGGCGCTGGCGGCGTTCCTCGCCTGCGAGGCCGACCTGGACGCGCTCGAGCGCACGCTGCTGGCCGCGGCGGTGCACCCGGCGGCCGGCGGCGGCGAGCAGGCCTGGCTCGCGCGCTGGGACGAGCGCCGCGGCCTGATCGAGGGCTGGCGGCTGCTCGCGGAGTCGGGCAGCGCGCCCACGCTGGCCGAGAGCCTGGCGCGCGCGCGCCGCGCGAGTGGCGGCGAACCCGAGCTCACCGAGCGCGTGCGCGCCTGGGCGTGCACGCCCGAATCCCTCGAGGGCGCGTGCGAGTTCGCGTGGCGCACCGGCCTGCCCGCGAGCGGTCCCGGCAGCCAGCAGCCCGGCGCGCCGTGGAACGCGTTCGAGCACGTCACCGTGTGGCCGCTGCGCCGCGGCGTGCGCCCGTACGGCCTGCTGGTCGCGGGCACGCGCACGAACGGTGCGCCCACAGCGCCCGGTTGGCTCGCCACGGTCGCGGCCGCTGCGCTCGATGCGCAGTCGCGCGCGGCCGAGGCGCGCCGGCGCACGCGGCACGTGGCGGCACTCGCCGAGTTCGCGCGCACGTCGGTGAGCGACGCCAACGTGGCCGAGGGACTGCACGCGCTCGCGCGACTCGCCGTCCAGGGACTCGGCGTGCGGCACGCGGCGGTGTTCCGCAGCAAGGACGACGGCACGCTGCGCATCGAGGTCACGCACGGTCCTGCGCCCGCGCGCGACCTCCAGGCGCGCGCGCTGCAGATCGCGGCCGCCGAAGCGGCGCGCACGCAGCGCGCACTCGCGGGCACGCTCAGCGAGCCGCCGCCGGGCGGCGAGAGTGCGGGCGGCAACGACCTCACGGTGTGGGCGGTGCAGCCGCTCGTGGCGTATGGCCGCGTGCTGGGAGTGCTCGCCGCGTGGGACGGCGCGGAGCGGCACCCGGCGCAGCCCGAATGGGAGCGCGGCGACCTCGAGGCGCTGGCCGCGCTCGCCGACCAAGGTGCGCTGCTGCTCGAGCACGCGCGCCGGCTCGACGAGCTGGGCACGCTCGAGCGCCGGCGGCACGATCTCGCCGCACGGCTGCGCGCGCAGGACCGGCTCGCGGCACTCGGTGAGCTCGCGGGTCGCGTGGCCGAGGACGCGAAGCAGCCGCTCGCCTCGGTGGCGGCGTTCGTGGCGCGTGCGCTGCGCGAGTTGCCCGAGGGCGATCCGCGCCGCGAGTACCTGGAGGTGGTGCGGCGCGAGGCGGAGCGCGTGGAGGCGGTGCTGCACGAACAGCTCGCCTACGCGCAGCTCGAGCCGCCGCGGCTCCAGCTCGAGTCGCTCAACAACGTGGTGCAGGAGTCGCTGCGCGGCTCGTCCGAGGCGCTGTCGCGCCGGCGCGTGCGGCTCGTGAAGAAGTTCGCCCCGGACCTGCCGCTGCTGCTGCTCGATGCGGCACGTATCCGGCGCGTGGTCGCGAACATCGTGGCGTGCGCGCTCGAGGGGCTGCCGCTCGGGGGCCGCATGCGCATCGAGACGCGGCGCGCGGGCGCGCACCTCGTGCTCGAGGTGGTGCACGACCGTTCGCAGCAGGCCGGCGATGCGCTCGACCAGTTGTTCGCCCCGTTCGGGGCCGGGCCGGCGTCGGGGGCCGCGATCGGGCTCGGCGTGGCGCACCAGATCGTGCGCGAGCACGGCGGCGAGATCCGCGTGCGCAGCGAGGATGAGTGGTCGTCGGTGTTCTCGGTCACGCTGCCGGTGCTCGACAACCAGGACCGCCGCCAGGCGGTCGACCGCCGCCAGGCGCGCCGGGACCGCCGGCGCCGGGAGGGGGACGCGTGAGCGCCGTGGGGGTGGTCCGGAGGTCGTGGCGCAAGTGGGCGCGGGCACGCGGTTTGACGATGATTCGCGCGCCGTGGTACACCCTTCGGCCCGTCGGGTCCTGTACGGATCCGCAGGACTTTCGCCACCCTAGCTCAGTTGGTAGAGCACACGACTGAAAATCGTGGTGTCCCCAGTTCGATTCTGGGGGGTGGCACCATCGGTCGCAGCAGGCCGCGGGCGCGCGCCCGCGGGTGTCGCACAGGATGTATCGGAGCTGGTGTAGCTCAGCTGGTAGAGCACGTCACTCGTAATGACGGGGTCACCGGTTCGATTCCGGTCACCAGCTCCATTTCAACTCACGGCCGCGAGCGGAGATACGCTCGCGGCCGTGGCACATATTGACAGTGCCTCCCCCCGATTGTGGCCCAAAACGTGGCCCAGACTGTGTCAGTGAGCCCGTCAATCCAGGTGACAGGGTCACTGACACCGTCTGGGCCACAGTGGTGGCGCGAGACGCGATCGGCTCGCAGGCCGCTCGAGCTCGCGCGGCCTCGCCTCGATCCGCGTCGAGCCTGTGGACCCGCGGGGCCGCGACCAGCTCATGGTCGGCCTGCTGTGCCCCGAACATGCCGCCGGGCACGTTGCGCCATGGAGGCGCGGCCTAATGCGGTCGGCGCTCGTCGCTCCGCTTGCCGTCCCCGAGCAGCTCCGCGACCGCTCCCGTCGCTTCGGCGAGCAGCTCCTCGTCGACGATCAGGTAGCGGCGGAAGACCGAGTCGGTCTTGTGTCCCGTGATCTTCATGGCGATCGCCTGCTGGACGCCCGCTCGGATGAGGTTGCGAACCGCGGTGCGCCGGAAGTCGTGCAGCAGGCGGCCCGCGATCCCGGCCTGCCGGCACGCCCTCTGCCAGGACCGGCGCAGCTTGCCGATCGGCCGGCCGCGCCAATGGAAGACGCTCGGACAGATGCCCCCGGTCGCGAGCTCCCACTCGCGCACCGCGCGCTGTTGACTGCGCAGCACGCCCTCCAGCCGCGCGTGGTACTTGAACGGGAAGATCCGCGGCTCCCGGTTCTTCGAGTCGCGCAGCCACACGAGCTGGCGCTTCCAGTCCACGTCACGCCACTGCAACCGGAACGCCTCGCTCGATCGCCAGCCCGTCAGGTAGAGGAACTCCACGAGGTGGCGGGCATGCGGGGGAAGGTGCGGCAAGATGGCCTGCAGATCCTCCTCCTCGAAGAATCCCTGACGGGCGTCGTCGACGCGCGGCAGGTCCACGAGCGGCACGCGAGGCAGCCGCGGGGATGCCAGTCGCAGCATGCGCTTCAACACCGCGAGCTCGCGCCGGAGTGTTCCCGGAGTCATGCCATCGCGCTCGAGGCGGCGCCTGCTGTATTCCCGGATGCGCGCTTCGGTGATGTCCTCGCCACGCATGTTCCCGAACATCTCTGCGAGACGCTTCACGTGACGCGAGGGGTCGGTCTTGTTGCGCTTGAACCGGTAGTTCTCCAGCAGCAGTTCGTGCATCTCGGTGAACGTGATGCGCTGGGAGGGCGGGTGGAGCCGTCCGCACTCGGCTTCCCGGAGCCGTCGCTGCAGGTACTCCAATGCGAGCTCGCGATCCTGTGTGCCGGTCGACTCGCGGTGACGCACGCCATCGACGTAGAACTTGATGGTCCAGGTGCGAGCCTGGGAGCGGCGGTAGATGGAGCCTTGGCTGACTCGCGCCATGGCACGCCTCGCGGGGGCGGGTGCGCGGGGTGAGTGCATCTTCTATCCCCGCGCCCGGAGCCAGATGTCAGCCCTCCATCATTTCATTACGGTACCGTGGGTGCCGGATGCACGTGCGGTAGCACGCCGGCACGGCTCGCCACGCGGAGGCCGGTGGCGGTCGAGCGGCCCCCGGGTTCGACGTGCCGGCCCTTTGCCCGCGACCGAAGCCGTCGCGTATCGTGCCGGTTCCATGTCCAACTCCCTCATGATCTCCGTGGCCGGCGTGCGTGGCATCGTCGGCGATTCGCTCGATCCCGCGATCGTCTCGCGCTTCGCCGCGGCGTTCGCTCGTGCACTCCCCGACGCGGGCCCGGTCGTGCTCGGACGCGACGCGCGCGTGACCGGTCCCATGGTGCGGCTCGCCGCCTGCGCCGGCTTGAACGCGGCCGGCCGCGAGGTCATCGACATCGGGCTCGCGACCACGCCGACCACGCAGATGGCGGTCGAGCATCTCGGTGCCGCGGGCGGTGTCATCCTCACGGCGAGCCACAACCCGGCGCCGTGGAACGCGCTCAAGTTCCTGAGCTCCGCCGGCGAGTTCCTGGGCCCGCGCGAGGGGCGCGAGGTGCGCGAGCGCTTCGAGACGAACCGCGACCTGTGGGCGAGCTGGGACGGCGTCGGATCGGTGCGCGAGGAGCCGAACGCGCTGGCGTGGCACCTCGAGCGCGTGCTCGGGCTGCCGCACATCGACGTCGCCGCGATACGCAAGCGCGCGCTGCACGTGGTCGTGGACGGCTGCGCGAGCGTCGGCGGCGTGGCGCTGCCGGCACTCCTGGCTGAACTCGGGGCACGTGTCACGAAACTCGACTGCGAACCGAACGGCCGCTTCACGCGCGAGCTCGAACCGCTGCCCGAGCACCTCGGCGCGCTCGGCCGCGCGGTGCTCGAGGCGCGCGCCGACCTCGGCATCGCGAGCGATCCCGACAGCGACCGGGCGGCGTTCGTGGATGCCGCCGGCGTGCCGCTCGGCGAGGAGTACACGGTGGCCCTCGGCACGCGCGTGGCGCTCATCACGCAGCGCGGCCCGGTGGTGACAAACCTCAGTACCAGTCGTATGCTCGATGCGGTGTGCGAACGCGCGGGAGTGCCGTTGCACCGCACGCCGGTGGGTGAGGCGCACGTGGTCCAGGCCATGCACGCGCAGCACGCGGTCGCCGGCGGTGAGGGCAACGGTGGCATGATCCTGCCGGCCGCCCATCACGGGCGCGATGCGCTCGTGGCGATGGCCCTCGTGGCGCAGGCGATGCGCGACGGGGCGTCCTTGCGCGAGCTGGCCGACACGCTGCCCCGCTACGTGATGATCAAGGACAAGCTCGCGCGGCCCGAAGAGCCGTGGGAGCAGGCTGCGGTGCGGATCCGGCAGGCCTTCGACGGCTGGCAGCTCGATGAGGCCGATGGCCTGCGCTTCGCCCGCGGGGAGTCGTGGGTGCACGTGCGCGCGTCCGGCACGGAGCCCGTCGTGCGAGTGATCGCGGAGTCGCCCGACCTGGGCAGCACGCGCGCGCTCGTGGATCAGGCACGCCGGGCGCTCGACGCCCCGGCCGGGAGGTCATGACATGTGCGGCATCGTCGGCTATGTGGGCCATCGGGACTGCCTGTCGATCCTCATGGAAGGTCTCAAGCGCCAGGAGTACCGCGGCTATGACTCCGCGGGTGTCGCCGTGCACGGCGAGGGCCAGCTCCAGGTCGTGAAGGCGGCGGGCAAGCTGCGTGAGCTCGAGGGCCGGCTCAAGGGGCGTCCGATCAAGGGCCGCTTCGGCATGGGCCACACGCGCTGGGCCACGCACGGCGAGCCCAACGACACCAACGCGCACCCGCACACGGACGAGGCGCGCCAGGTCGCGGTCGTCCACAACGGCATCATCGAGAACTACGCCACCTTGAAGAGCGCGCTCATCGCCGAGGGGCACACGTTCGCGACCGACACCGACACCGAGGTGCTGGCGCACCTCATCGAGAAGTACCTGAAGCGCGGCCTCAAGCTCGAGCGCGCCGTGGGTGCGGCGCTGCGCGACGTCGAGGGCACCTACGGTCTCGTGGTCATGTGCACGCAGGAGCCCGGCGTCATGGTCGGGGCGCGCAACGGCAGCCCGATGGTCGTGGGCATCGCCGACGGCGAGTACTACCTGGCCTCCGACGTCGCCGCGATCGTCGAGCACACGCGTCAGGTCATCTACCTCGACGACGGCGAGATGGCCGTGCTGTCGCCCGACGGCTTCCACACCGCCACGATCGGACACGAGATCGTGGAGAAGGAAGTGCACGACGTCGACTGGGACCTGTCCCAGATCGAGAAGGGCGGCTACGAGCACTTCATGCTCAAGGAGATCATGGAGCAGCCCGACGCGGTGCGGAACGCGACGCGCGGCCGGCTCCTGGTCGAGGAGGGCCTCGCGCGCCTCGGCGGCCTCAACCTCTCCAACGAACAGCTGCGCGACGTGCGCCGCATCATCATCCTGGGCTGCGGCACCTCGTGGCATGCGGGGCTCATCGGCGAGTACATGCTCGAGGAGTTCGCGCGCATCCCGGTCGAGGTCGAGTACGCCTCGGAGTTCCGTTACCGCAATCCGATCATCGACGAGGGAACGCTCATCCTGGTCATCTCGCAGTCGGGGGAGACCATCGACACGCTCGCCGCGATGCGCGAGGCGAAGCGCCGGGGCGCCAAGGCGCTCGGCATCGTGAACGTGGTCGGCTCCACGATCGCGCGC
>WBZN01000677.1_pt1 | contig 24099 bp, 18 predicted proteins | sample 5204281 | NCBI WGS metagenome assembly WBZN01 (sample SAMN12344347, study PRJNA552823) | activated sludge metagenome | biome: Activated sludge suspended growth; feature: Nitrification reactor; material: Wastewater; isolation source: activated sludge from nitrification reactor of wastewater... | reverse complement strand
GACCCATCGGATTTGAATTTGAACGAGGCTGCGTCAGGCGGGCCCGGCAGGGTCGCGTCTGCGGGATGGGACGCCATGCGCGAATCGCCGAAGACCCCGGCGCCGGGTTTCAACATCACGCTGTGGTTCGTCGCCGTCAGCACCGCGGTGGTGGTGCTGACCCAGATCGCCCTCGGCATGGTCACCACCAGCTTCCTGTCGCAGCGCTTCCTGCAGCGCGAAGGCCGGGTGTCGCAGGAATTCCTGGAGAACATCGTGCGCGCCGAAGGCTCCGGCGGCCGGCTGTTCGATGGCGAGATCGGCCGCGCCGACTTGGAATCCTTCGCCCGCCACATCCTCTCCATGCCGGGCTTCCTGCGCGCCAACATCTATTCGCCGGACGGCGTCGTGTGGTGGTCCTCCGACGCCGAGATGATCGGCCGCAGCGACCCCGACAACGCGGAGCTCAAGGACGCCTTCGCCGGCGAACTGATCACCGAGTTCGGCGACCGCGGCGCGGACACCAAGGCCGAGCACGGCACGCTCCCCGTCGGCGCCGACGGCCAGTTCATCGAGGCCTATATCCCGGTACGCGATGCCGGCGGCCGGCTGGTCAGCGTGGTGGAATTCTACAAGTCGCCGGCGGCGCTCAACGATCTGGTGCGCGACGCGCGGCGCGTGGTGTGGTCGGTGGCGGCGGCCGGCGCGCTCCTGCTTTTCGCAACCTTCCTGGTCATCGTGCGGCGCGGCACCGCCCTCATCGGCCGCCAGCAGGCGGAAATCGCCAACATGGAAGCGCTCGCCTTGGTGGGCGAGATGGCCGGCGCCGTCGCCCATTCGCTGCGCAATCCGCTGGCCAGCCTGCGCTCCTCCGCCGAGCTGGCGCGGCTCGAGCATGCCGCCGCGATGCCGGGCCTGAGCCAGGCGATGGACGAGATGACGGGCGAGATCGACCGCATGGACCAGCATATCCGCGACCTGCTCAACTACACGCGGCTGGATTCCGCGGCCGCCCAGGCGGTCGACCCGCGCGAGCTGATGCAGGGCATCCTGGCCAAGGAGGCGCGGCACCTCGCCCGCCGCGGCATCGCCACCCGGCTGATCGACGAGCGCCAGGCGGGCGAGACCATCCACGCCGATCCGGCCCTGCTGCGCCAGGCCATCGCCGGCATCCTCGCCAACGCGGCGGAGGCCATGCCCGACGGCGGCAGCATCGAGATCCGCATCGAAACCCAGGGCCACAATCAACGTGCGGGGCGACAAGCGGGGCGACAGGCGGGCCGGCGCGTGCGGCTTTCGGTCATCGACACCGGGCGCGGCATTCCGGCGGCGATCCTGGCCAAGGTCTGCGAGCCCTTCTTCACCACCAAGCCGCGCGGGCTCGGCCTCGGCCTCGCCCTCACCAAGCGCATCGTCGCGCGCTGCACCGGCACGCTGGCGATCCAGAGCCTGGAAGGCCACGGCACGCTGGTGGTGCTCGATTTCGCCGCCGCGGGCTGAGCGCCATGGCGGTCATCGTCGTCATCGAGGACGAGGCGCTGCTGGCGCGCAACCTGAAGCGCTTCCTCGAATCGCGGCAGTACCAGGTGTTCCTGGCCGACACCGTGGCGGGCGGCCTGGCCTTGTGCCGCGAGGTCGGCCCCGACGCGGTGCTCGTCGATTACAACCTGCCCGACGGCACCGGGCTGGAGCTGATCCGCCAGCTGCGCGGCGAGGATGCCGACCTGCGCATCGTCATGACCACCTCCCATGGCGGGGTGCAGGTCGCCGTCGACGCGATGAAGGCCGGCGCCGACGATTATCTCACCAAGCCGGTGGCGCTGGAGGAGCTCGGCATCTTCCTCGAGCGCCTGCTGGCGGAATCGCGCATGCGCGGCTCGCTCGCCTATTACCGGCGGCGGGAGAAGAGCCGCAGCGGCCTCGACCGCATCCTCGGCGAATCGCCGGCGATGCGGGAGTTGAAGGCGCGCATCGCCCAGATGCTGGAGGCCGAGGGGCGCATCGCCGACGGCCCGCCGCCGCCCTTGCTGGTGATCGGCGAGACCGGCACCGGCAAGGAGCTGATCGCCCGCGCGGTGCATTTCGACGGGCCGCGCGCCGACGGCCCCTTCGTCGAGCTGAACTGCGCCGCGCTGCCCGCGCATCTCATCGAATCGGAATTGTTCGGCCATGAAAAGGGCGCCTTCACCGACGCCAAGGAGAAGCGGGAGGGCCTGCTGCGCGCCGCCGATCGCGGCACCCTGTTCCTCGACGAGGTGGGCGAGATGCCGCTCGACATGCAGGCGAAGCTGCTGAAGGTGATCGAGGACCGCCAGGTGCGCCCGGTCGGCGGCACCCATCCCCGCCAGGTCGATGTGCGCCTGGTCGCCGCCACCAACGCGGCGCTGGAGGACAAGGTCGCCAATGGCGAGTTCCGCTCCGACCTCTATTTCCGCCTAGCCGTGCTCAACCTGAAGGCGCCGCCGCTGCGCGAGCGCGGCGCCGATGCGGGCCTGCTGGCCGACCGCTTCCTGGCCGAGTTCGGGCGCAAGTACGGCCGGCCCGATCTCGCCCTCGGCGCCGAGGCGCGCGCCGCCCTGCTGCGCCATGCCTGGCCCGGCAATGTGCGCCAGCTGCGCAACGTCATCGAGCAGGCGATCCTGTTCTGCGTCGGCGATGCGGTGCAGCCGCGCGATCTCAGCCTGATGGATTTGCCGCCGGTGACCCAGGCCGCGCGCGCGGCGCCCGGCGGCGAAGCCTCGGCCGGCGCCGCGACGCTGCTCGCCACCGAGAAGGACCTGATCGTCCAGGCGCTGGGCCGGCTCAGCGGCAACGTCACCCTGGCCGCGCGCGAGCTCGGCATCACCCGCGACACCTTGCGCTACCGCATGGAGCGCCACGGCCTGCGCCGCGAGAGCTTCGTCTAGCCGGCGCTCGTCCGCACCGCCCCGGCTGCTGGGGGATATGCCCCACGGCTGGGTGGGCGAGATGCCCCGCGCCCCCGGCGGGGCGGCCGGGAAAGCCAGCAAAACCGGGCCTTTCCAGCGCTCCGGCACGTGGCACCGAACGTGCAGTTCCTGGTCTGAGCATTTCGCTCGAGCGAATCAGCAAGGAGACACTTTCATGTCCAGGACCTTCACCCTTCTTTCGATCGCCGCGCTCGCCGCCAGCCTCGGCGTCACCGCCCTTCTGGCGCAGCCGGTGGCGCGCGATGCCGGCAAGACGATGCAGCTCGCCCGCCACGGCGCCGACGATCCGGCCGGCGACGATCGCGGCGGCAAGCGCGGCGGCAAGGGCGCCGATGACGGCGCCAACCACGCGAGCCTGCCGACCGAGACGCTGTTCCAGCTCGCCCGCCACGGCGCCGACGATCCGGCCGGCGACGATCGCGGCGGCAAGCGCGGCGGCAAGGGCGCCGATGACGGCGCCAACCACGCCTGAGACTGACCGACCGCGGCGGCGGGGCACTGCGCTCCGCCGCCGGCACGGGGCGGCGAGACGCGCATCGCATTTCCGCGCCTCCCGCCCCGTTCGCGCCTCCTGCCATGGATTGCTGAACCTCCGCGCCGATGACCATCCTGGCTTCGGCGCTACCTGCAAGAACGACGGCCTGATCCGGGACTCGTGTGGCGGCGCGCGGCGTTCGAGCGCTTTCATTTCTGCAAGACGGACTTGAGCAGTTCACCGATTCCGCCGCTGAACAGCGAGGGCAGCAGGATCAGGACGACACGCAACATGACATCCGGGAGCCGGTTCAGCGGCAGGTCGGCCTGGTCACCACGCGCGGCAGCCGGCCCGTCCGTCAATTCCTGGAATCGCCGCTGCTGCAGATGCAGGACCAAGGCCGTCGGCACATAGACCGCCGCGAGCGACAAGGAAAGGATAGCGCCCCAATAAATCTCCAATCCGCCGCGCAGCGCGCCGAAGGCCTTCGCGGTCATTTGGGCGCCATCGAGATCGAGAAACGACTGGTACAAGTCGAGCCGCGCCTTGCTGACCAGCAGGAACGCCAGCAGCGTGAGCGACGCCGCATAGAAGACCCGATGATGGCGCGCCATCTGCAGGCTCAGATACCGGCGCGCCAGATTTCCATCGGTAATCTGACGCACGATGGGCGGGCTCGCGCAGGCGGCCGAGGCCGCGGCCGCGCAGGTGAAGGCGGCGATCACGACGGCGATGGCCTTGCGAAAGATCCAGTGCGCTTCGGCGAAAGTGTCGAGCACCGGCTGAGAAACAGCTGGCGTCTTCTGAGCCGCCAGGATCAGGGCGCGCTCGAACGCGTCGCTGAACATGAAGTCGGGGGTGCGGAAGTTTGTCCAGGACCACGGCTCGGCCAAGACCAGGATCGCCAGTCCCACGGCAAAGAACAGCCCCAGGCCAAATCCGACATAGCGGCGGGCGGTCGGTGGCGTGGCGGTCAACTGCGTCCCGAGGCAGAAGGCAATCGCGGCGATGGCGATCGTGAAGAACCCGGCGTAGGCGATGCCATACACATAGAGCGCGCCGGCAGCTTCGCCGGTGAGGTCCGGCTTGAAATAGAACTGCGCCAGGACGGGCACCAGCTGATCCTGGCGCAGCAGCCGACCCGTAACGAGGAACGCGGCCGCGGTCGGCGCCAGCGCGAGGAGCGCCAGGGCGAAATTGCCCTTGAGATGGACATGCTCGGCAACGCGCTGCCTCAGAGCGGTGAACGTCATGATGGGCCCCCAAATGCCACGCTGACGCAGAGATGAACAGGTTTTGGTAGCAATATAGCATGTCTGTGCCAACCGGATTGCACCGCGTGATGGCGGGAATGCACAGCCCGCCAAGTATTGCTTAACCCGACCGCCCTAGCATCGGCCCATCGCCGGTCGCGATGCGAGGAACGATGCCCGAAACCAGGCCCCTGCCGCCGGTTGCACGAATTGTCCTTGGCCTGCTCTGTGTCGCCTGCGGGCTGCCGCCGGCGCTCGCCGCCTTCGATCTCGGCCCCTTGCACAGCGCCGACATCAACGGCCCGCCCTGGCTCGGGCTCGCCGCCGGCGGCGTGTTCATCCTGGCGGGCTTGGCCCTGCTTCTCGGCGACGGCAAGCAGCGCGCCGCCAACACCCCGCGCGCCTTCCTGTTCGTCGGCGCGATCTATGGCTGCTTCGCCGCCATCGCCAACTGGATCGCCTTCGGTCCGGGGCCACGCGCCTGCACGGTCTCTTTCGCCGGGTTCTTTTTCGACGGGCCGCTCGCCGGCGAACTTTCCTGCCGCATCGGCTTCGGCATCGGCGCGGTGATGCTGAACGGCTGCCTGCTGCTGATGGCGGGCGCGGCGTTGGAGAAAGTCCGCGGCCCCGGCTGGCTCGCGCGTGGGATGAACCGCCTCGGCCTCCTGCTGCTCGGCCTCGCGCTGGCGCCGATCCTGCTGCTGCCGCTGCTCTGGCTGCTCGGGCGCGGCCTGTTCGACGGCTACCGGGCCTACCGCGCCACCGGCGCCTGGCCGCGCAACGAAAGCTTCATCGCCCGCAGGAAGGCGCGGCGGACGACGCCGGGTTGAGCAGCCGGCGAGGGTGAACCCCGCGCGCTCACAACCTTTGATTAACGAATAGAGTCCTAGCATCGGCCGGTCTTTCAGGCATGACGGGGGAATTCGATGCTGCGGGAGGAAGATGGCGGACCGGCCGCGGGGGGCGGCGCGCCCTTGGAGATCGTGCAAAGGCGCGACCTCACCTTGGCCGAGGCGAAGGCAATTACCCGGTTTGCCACGCGGTATCATATGCGCCACGTTCAGCGCGATCCCTGGCATTGGCCGCTGCGATTGTTTCTTGCCCTGGCGTTCGGCCTGTTGGCGGCTGAAAGCCTTTTCTTCAACGAGCTACTGCGATGCACCGGCCGCGACTATTCGCTCTGGATCATCGCGATCATGCTCCTTTTCCTCACAGCTTCCGTTTCCTACCGCTCGCGGTATTTGCGGTTCATCGCCCTCAGCAACAAGTCGACGAGCCGGGCCGGCACCCAGCACAGTCTCGACGGAATGGGCTACACCATTGCGCGCGACGGCCATGCAACCACCTTGTCATGGCACGGCATCGCGGCGGTCGAGAGCACGCCTACCCTGGCCATGGTCGCCACCTCGCCCGTGCATTGCTGGCCGATCGTCAAGGCGGCCTTCGAAGGCCAGGATGTCGACGCATTCTGGTCAGAGCTGGAGCGGCGCTGGCACGCGGGCCGCGCCACTGCAAAGGGCGCCGAATCGTGACCCATGATCACCTGCCCCTCTCCGTGCCGCTGGTCTCGCCCGATGCCGAGGCGGCGGTGAAGCTGCGCGCCGAGCTTGCCGAGATCTGCGCGCGCACTGAATCGCTCGCGGTGGAACCCGGCCCGCTCAACGAGACGGTCCTACACGGCCGGGGAGAGCTCGAGCTGGACATGATGATCGACCATTTGAAGCGTGACCTGGGTCACGACTTCCAGGTTGGCGCGCCACAGGTCGCCTATCGCGAAGCCATCACCAAGACGATCGAGTGGGGCTACACCCACAAGAATCAGACCGGCGGGATCGGCCACTACGCCAAGGTCAAGATCCGCTTCGCGCCGGGCGAGCCGGGCAGCGGCTTCCGGTTCGACGCCGCGGCCGGAAATGCGGTGCCGGTGGAGTTCATCTCCGCCGTGGCCGAAGGGCTGAAGGCCGCGGCGAACCAAGGGTCGGCAGCCGGGTTCCCCTTGCTCGACCTGCTCTGCACCCTGGTCGACGGCGGCTATCACGACGTGGATTCCACGCGCGAGACCTTCGAGATCGCCGCCCGCGCGTGCCTGCGCGAGGCGCTGCCCAAGGCCGGGCCAAGACTCTTGGAGCCGGTGATGGTGGCCGTTGTGCTGACGCCCGAGCGCTTCATCGGAGACGTGATCGGCGACTTGAACAGCCGCCGGGGGCAGGTGCGCGGCATGGACAGCCACGGCACTGCGCAGGTCATCACCGCGACGGTGCCGCTCGCCAACATGTTCGGCTACGCCATCACGTTGCGCTCGATGACCAGAGGACAGGCTCAGTACATGATGACCTTCTCCCATTACGAGGCCATGCCCCTGCGCCCGGGGCCTGGCGACGATGGTTTCCGTCCCGCGATGGCCCTGCGCTGAGACCCGCTTCACTTCGGGGCCGGCCTCGTCTATGGCTGATGCGGGGATAGTGGCGGGGGGATGGATGGCCAAGGATGACCAGCAGGAAGCCTTCGAGAAGGTGCTGAGCGGCAACCTGACGCGGGTGGTCGACCTGATCAAGTTCGCCGAGACCAAGAACGCGGCGCTGCTGACCTTCGCCGCGTTCTGGATCCTGGCGCTGATCAATCTGCTGGCCAGCGGCCGCACGCTGCCCGCCGGCTTCGCCAATGCCTTCCTGCTGGCGCTGCCGGTCTTCGCCGCTTCGGCCTTCACCTGCGTGCTGGCCTTCCTGCCCAAGATCGACCTGCAGCACCGTGAGCCGCCGGATGCGCGCTACCGGAACCTGCTGTTCTTTTCCGACATCGCCACGGTGCCGCTGGCCGAATACGAGGCGGCGGCGCGCGAGCGCTATCTGCCGGCGCCGGGCCAGGCGGCGAGTGCCGCCTATCTGCGCGACCTGGCGCGCGAGGTCGCGGTCAATGCCCGCATCGCCGAGCGCAAGTTCCGCCTGTTCCACTGGGCGGCGCGCATCCTCTGCCTGGCGGTCGCCATCCTGATCGCGCCGGGGCTGTGGCACCTGGCGCGCTGGCTGGGCGAGGCCGCTATCCCCTGAAGCGCGCCTCGGCCACACCCTTCACGCCGGGCCGGAAGGCGAAGATGCTGCCCGCCTGGCCCTGGCGTTCGCCGCCGATCCAGGCCGAGGTGACGTAGCAGATGTCGAGGTCCTTGCCGCCGAAGGCCGGGCAGGTCGGCTTCTCCACCGGCATCTTCACCACGCGCTCGACCTTGCCCGCCGGATCGAAGCGGGTGACGCGCCAGCCCTGCCAGTAAGCGACCCAGACGCCGCCTTCCGCGTCCACCGTGGCGCCGTCGGGGAAGCCTTCCTCCGCCGGCCGCTCGGCGAAGACCCGGCGATTGGCGATCTCGCCGGTGGCGGTGTCGAAGTCCCAGGCCCACACCTTTCCCGCGTAGGAATCGCCGTAATACATGACGCTCCCGTCGGGGCTCCAGCACAGCGAGTTGGAGCACACCACGTTGTCGACCAGGCGCTTGCAGGTGCGGTCGATGTCGAGGCGGTAGAGCCCGCCGGTCGGCAGCTTCTCCGGGTCGTGCATCGATCCGGCCCAGAAACGGCCCTGGCGGTCCGGCTTGCCGTCGTTGAAGCGGTTCTCGCGGCGCTCCGGCTCCGGCTCCACCACGGGCTGGAAGGCGCCGGTCGCCGGCTCGAAGAAGAAGAAGCCGGAGCGCAAGGCCACCACCAGCCCGCCTTGCGCGCGCAAGGCCAGCGAGCCGACGGCCTCCGGCGCCGGCCACATCTCGTCGCGCCCGGTGGCGGGATCGAAGCGGTGGATCTCGCGCTGCTTGATGTTGACCCAATAGAGGCGCTGCTCCGCCACGTCCCAGAGCGGGCCCTCGCCCAGCTCCGCCCGGCAATCGAGCACGCAGGTCACGTCGGTCATGATGGCTTCCCCCTCATTTCGCTCCTCGCTTCCGCGCAGTCTGCGCGATCGGACCGCCGCGTTCAACGGGCGGCGCCCTTGCGGCGGGCGGCGACATTGCGGTAAGCGGTTCGCCAGGGGAGCCGCATTGCATGAAGCCCGAAATCCTGATCGCCGTGCCGATCTACCCCGCCACCATGGCGGCGCTGGACCGGCTGTTCACCACCCACCGGTTGTTTCAGGCCACCGACCGCGCCACCTTCCTGGCCGGATTGCGGGACAAGGTGCGCGCCATCGTCACCAGCGGCGGGGCGGGCGCCGATGCCGCCCTCATCAACGCGCTGCCGAAGGCGGAGATCATCGCCTGTTTCGGCGTCGGCGTGGACGCCATCGACCTGGGCGCCGCGCGGGCGCGCAACATCGCGGTCAGCAACACGCCCGACGTGCTGACCGAGGATGTCGCCGACCTCGCCCTCGGCCTGATCCTCGATTCCCAGCGCCGCATCAGCCGCGGCGACCGCTTCGTGCGCACCGGCGGCTGGCTCAAAGGCGGGCTGGAGCTGGGCCGCGCCTTGCGCGGGCGCAAGCTCGGCATCGTCGGGCTGGGGCGCATCGGCCTTGCCACCGCTGAGCGCGCCGCGGCCTTCGGCATGGCGATCGCCTATCACGGCCCGCGCGAGAAGCCGGGCGTGCCCTATCCCTTTTTCGCCGACCTCGTGGCGCTGGCGCGGGACAGCGACATCCTCTGCCTGACCCTGCCCGGCGGCACCGGCACAAGGCACCTGGTCAACGCCGCGGTGCTCGAGGCGCTTGGGCCCCAGGGCACCCTGGTCAATATCGCGCGCGGCTCCATCGTCGACGAGGCGGCCCTGGTCGCCGCGCTGCAGAGCGGCGCGCTTGGCGCGGCGGCCCTCGACGTGTTCGAGGACGAGCCGCGCGTGCCGCCGGCCTTGCTGACGATGGAGAACGTGGTGCTGCAGCCCCATGTCGGCAGCGCCACGGACGAGACGCGCACCGCGATGGGACAGCTGGTGATCGACAATCTCACCGCGCATTTCGCCGGCCTGCCCTTGCCGACGCGGGTGGCCTGAGCCCGATGCCGCGCCAGCCCGCCACCAAGAAGCCCGCCACCAGGAAGCCTGCCCGCATAAAACCTGCCCGGGTGATGCTCGCGCCGAGGAAGCCGCCCATCGTCATCGTCATGGGCGTCGCCGGCGCCGGCAAGAGTACCGTGGGGGCGGCGCTCGCCACGGCGCTCGGCTGCGCCTTCGCCGATGCCGACGAATTCCACCCGCCGGCCAACATCGAGAAGATGCGCGCCGGCACGCCCTTGACCGATGCCGACCGCGCATCGTGGCTGGCGGCGATCGCCGCGCGGGTCGATGCGTGGCGCGCGGCGGGCGCCGGCGGCGTCATCGCCTGCTCGGCGTTGAAGCGCGCCTATCGGCGCATCGTCATCGGCAATCGGCCGGATGTGCGCCTGGTCTATCTGCGCGGCGATCCGGCGCTGATCCGCCGCCGCCTGACGCGGCGGCGCCACCATTTCATGCCGGCCAGCCTGCTCGACAGCCAGTTCGCGACGCTGGAGGAGCCGCGCGCGGATGAGCGCGCGGTGGTGGTCGACGCCGCCAAATCCGCCGCCACGCTGGCGGCGGAGATTTGTGCCGCGCTGTGATCCGGGAACTGCAACCGGCATCGCTACCGTAGCGCGATCCGAATATCCCGTTGCGCCATTGACAGCGCGGGCTTCCGGTTGCGACAGTCCGCCCTCCCATGGTCCAGGACGGCATCCCATCGACGATCTATGACTCGGCGGCGCAGCTGCGCTCGCGCGGCGTCGCCGATCTGCACGATTGCTGGCGCGCCAAGCTGCGCGGCCGCGCCATGCCGCATCCCGACGACATCGACCTCAAGGAGATTGCGGCGCTGTTGCCCGGCCTGTTCATCGTCGAATATGTCGGCATGCCCCAGCGGGTGCGGTACGATTTCGTCGGCGCCACCCACGCGCATTACAACGCGCTCGACTACACCGGCCACCATCTCGACGAGATGGGCTGGTCGGAAGCGCCCTTCATCGCCCAGGTGCACGACACCCTGCGCCGCACCAGGGCGCCGGTCTATGGCTGCTATCAATGGGACTTCCGCGACCACCTGCCGGGCTACAGCGAGTTCGGCTTCTTCCCGCTGTCGCGTGACGGCGAGACCGTCGTGCGCAGCATCGGCTTCGACGATTGCTCCGAGTTTGAGCAACTGCTCGATCGCGCACGCTAGAGCGAGCGATCGAATCGCGTCATGCGTCAATCCCGTTGATTGGTCGCATTCTCGACGCCAAACCGGTTTCCACCGCAGTTGAAACCGGTGCGGCGGAAAAGGCTCCGGGGCCGGCGCTCAAATCATGTGACGGTCGCGCCGCTTTGCGGCGTCGAGGGCGCGGCGGATCTGCGGGCCGAGCGGGCTGCGCCCGATCGGCTGCTCATGCACCCGCTGCAGGAAATGCATGTCGGGATAGGAATTGCCTTCGAGGATCACCGGCCCCGCCGGCGTCAGCGCGATGTCCCAGCCCACCAGCATGCGGTCGGCGAACACGCGCTGCGCGTGTTCGGCCAGCGCGCGGATCTGCGGCCAATCCGGCAGCGGCCGGCCGGCCACCTGCGCGCCGGTCACCGGGTGGCGGTCGCTCCAGCAGCCCGGCCACAGGTCCTTGTCGTTGCACATCCGGCCCAGCCGCCCGCTCGCCAGGTCGATGGCCGCCGCATGCTCGCGATTGCTGTGCCAGCGCGGCTCCAGCTTCGAGAGCACCCGCAGCATCGCGTGGGTGATGATCGGCGCATCGCGCTCGTCCAGGCAGGTGATGACGCGCAGCGCGATCAGCGACTGATCCGCCAGATCGGCGATGGCCGGATGGTTGACCAGCCTTTCCTGCAGCAGCATGTCGCGCGTCAGCGACGTGCGCCGCAGGTGGTCGAACAGCGCCCGGCGATCCCAGATCGCGCCCTGCTTGGTGCGCCAGGTGTAGGGCGCCACGCGCTGCAGCCACAGCGACCCGCGCGCGCCGCGCCATTGCCGCGGCTTGATGAACAGGTCGCGGTCGAGCGCGGCTTCATCCGCCGCCTCGAGCCAGCCGAGCACGCCGGCGCTGGCGTGGATCAGGATCCGCGGCGACGGCAGGTCGTGGGCGCGGCAGCAGGCATGGAAGGCCAGCTTGTCACCCAGGTTGATGCGCGCGCCATGGGGCTTCGGCCGCAGCTTGTGCAGCCGGCGCAACAGGCCGTTGCCGATCTCGAAGCGGCTCAGCGCATGATCGGCCCAGTGGCGCCGCTCCGGCCGGTAGAGTTCTAGCGTCGGGTAGAGGATGGGATCGATCCCCTCGCCCCAGCCGAGCCGCAGCATGTCGATCGCCTGCAGCGCCAGCGGCCGTCCGGCGGCGGCGATGGCGCGGCCGAACCGCCACAGGCACCACAGCGTGCGGACAAGGAACATCACCGGCCGCACCGCCTCGACATAGAAGCGCGTGTTGAATGGCCGGCGCAGCGTGCCGCGCAGGACATAGCGGCGCAGGTCGGCCCGCGCCCGCCGGCCGAGCGGTCCGCCCGGCCGGTCACCGGACGCCGCGTCACCCGGCGTGGCCGCCGCCCAGCCGTCCACCCCGCGCTCGAGCCGTACGGCGCGCAGCACGAACATGGCGGCGCCGGCGGCATAGAGCTGCAGCGACAGGAAGGCCGACAGGTCACGGGACGCCTCGATCACGTCGGGTCCCAGCCGCGTCGCGACGCTGCTGGAATCGCCAAGGTCGATCAGCGTGGAGAACGCCTGCAGCGCGAAGCCGGTCCAGGCGAAGCGCCGCGCCCAGGCCGGGAATTGCTCCAGCCGGGTGACGAACCAGATGGCCGCGAAGGTGGCGAGCAGGAACAGGCAGTCGTTGAGATTGTCGATGCCCAGCCGCGTCTCGATGCGCTCGGTCCACGGGCCGCTGAAGGCGGCGAGGCTGGCGATGACAAGCAGCAGCAGCGTGAACTGCCACAGCCTGCGGGTGGCCGCGCTGGGCGCCCCGAGGGCGAGGCGCGCGCCGGCCAGCGCCACGCCGATCAGCGCCGCGACGCCGGCCAGGCTGTCCACCGCCCAATCCGCCGCCGGCGAGTGCAGGGCGGCGAGCAGGACGGCCAGGGTCGTGGTCGCGCCGAGGAAGCCGAGCGCGCGGTGGTTGGGCAGCGAGATCTTCATGGCTTGGTCACACGTCGGTTCCTTGCGGGCGGGTTCTGGAGGGCGGCGGGTCATCCGGTGGGCGGCGCGGGTCGGTGGGCGGCATGGCGGCATCGGTCGGCGCCTTTGGCGCCGGCGATCCAAGGCATTGACCATCCCAGGTGTCCTGGCCGTTTCGGTCATTGGGACCCGATATGCCGGGCGCGCCCGCGGCGTGAAGCCAGGGCGCTGCGTCCGGCCGGTCCCTGTGTCCGCCCCCGCGGCAATCCGGTGCGGGGCATTAGGCGCCGGGTCGCTGACGCGACACTGACGGCGGGCCGCGACCGCATCGCGCCAGGCGGCCGGAGGCGCTACCATGGGACATGCCGAGTCGCACCAACCCGCTGCGCGAGATCGAGGCCTTCAACCGCGGCCGCCTGCCCGCCCTGGTGGCGCTGAAATACCGCAAGATGGCGGCGACCCCCTTCGGCTATTTCCGCGGCACCAATCACCTGTTCCACGCCGCCTGGCCGGGCCAGGCGTGGCTCGAGCGCATGCCGGCGGTGTGGCTCAACGGCGACCTGCACCTGGAGAATTTCGGCACCTATCGCGGCGACAACCGGCTGGTCTATTTCGACATCGGCGATTTCGACGACGGCTGCCTCGGCCCGGCGGGGCGCGACCTGGCGCGCTTCCTGGTCGGGCTGTCGCTGATCGCGCGCGAGCTCGGCCTCGGCCGCAGCGAGGCCGCCCTGGCGCGCATCTTCATCGCCGGCTATCGCGGCGCGCTCGGCGGCGGCAAGGCGCGCTGGATCGAGCGGCGCACGGCGACCGGCCTGATCGGCACCCTGCTGAAGGATCTCGAGCGCCGCACCCAATCCGACCTGCTGCTGAAGCGCACGCAGGTGAAGAAGAACGGCCGCCGCCTGCGCGAGGATACCGGCAAGGCGCTGAAGCTGCCCAAGGCGGAGCGCGCGCGGGTCATCGCCTTCATGGCGCGTTTCGCCCGCAACCGGGCCGACCCGGAATTCTTCACCGTGCTCGATGTGGCCCAGCGCGTCGCCGGCGTCGGCGCCCTCGGCCTGCCGCGCTATGTGGTGCTGATCCGCGGCAGCGGCCGCCCCGACGGCGCCGCGCTGGTCGACCTCAAATGCCAGATCGGCTCCACCCTGCTGCCGCGCATGCGCCAGCGCCAGACGCCTTTCGCCAGCGAGGCGGAGCGCGTGGTGGAGATCGAGAATCGCATGCAGGCGGTCGGCCCCGCCTTCCTCGCCGCGGTCAAGGTCGGCGGCCGTTCCTTCACCCTGCGCGAATTGCAGCCCAGCGCCGACAAGCTCGACCTCGAAGCGGCGCAGCCCGACGCCGCCGAACTCGAGGCGGTGGTATGGTCGATGGGCGAGCTCACCGCCTGGGCGCAATTGCGCTCGGCCGGGCGCGACGGTTCCGCCAGCATCGACGACCTCATCGCATTTGCGAAAAATGCCGCGCCGTTCGGCCGCCTGGCGGCCCTGGCGCGCGACTGGGCCCGCCAGATCGAGCGCGACTGGCGCGATTTCCGCGTCTCCCCGCTGGCCAAACAGGCCGCCAGGATCGACGGCCTGCCGCGCGAAAGCTGAATTTCGCGGCCGGCGGGCGGCCTGCGCCCACCGTCTGGCCCATGACTTTTGCCGCCGAATCGGGAACAATGTCCGCATATGAGCTGTGGGCGGTTGGTCGGCGGGGCGACATCGGGGGATGAGCCGGCGACCCGACATGGAATCGCGTGGATAAGGCCGCGGGAATGATCGACGCTGCGCCCCTCACCCTAGCTGCCGTCGCCGTCATCGCGGTGCTGCTGCCGCTTGCCGTTTATGGCGCGCTGGCGTTGTGGCGCAACGGCCGCGCGCGGCGGGCGGCGCCACCCGCCGCCGCCAAAGCTCCGGAGGATGCCTGGACCGGCCTGCCCATCGCCATCGCCGGCTTCGACGGCGAGGACCGCCTGATTGGCGCCAGCGCCAGCTTCCGCGCCGAGCTCGGCCTGCGCCAGGTCGACCTCGCCGACGTGTTCCGCCCGGGCATCGCCGCCCAGGCCCTGTTCGACGCCTGGGCGCAGCGCAGCGGCGGGCGCCTCGGCCCCTTGACCGCCATCGCGACCCTGCCCGCGCATGAGCTGATCTGGCCGGATCTGCCCAACATGGCCGGCCATCGCCTGGCCTGCGTCGCGCTGCATGATCCACGCGGCACGCAGTACCGCCTGCTGGTCGACCCCGCGATCCTCAACTGGGCAGCGCCCGGCCCAGCCTTGCCCGGCCGCAGCCAGGTGGAAGCCTCCGCCGAGATCCGCGCCATGGCGGCGCGCAACGCCGTGCTCGCCTCCGCCCTCTCCTCCATCACCATCGGCGTGGCACTGTGCGACGCGGCCAGCCCGGACATCTCCATTCTCTACGTCAACCCTGCCTTCGCCCGCATCACCGGCTACGAGCCGCAGGAGGTGATCGGCGCGCCGCTGCGCTTCCTCAACGGCAAGGGCACGCCGCCCGACCAGGCGGAGAAGCTGGAGCGGGCGCTGGTCCAGCGCCGCGCCGCCAACCTGCTGCTGAAGAGCCAGCGCAAGGACGGCAAGCCGTTCTGGAACGACATGCACGTGAACCCGATCGTCGAGGCGTCCGGCGAGATCACCCATGTCGTGGCCTTCATCACCGATGCCAGCCCGCGCATCCGCGCCGAGGAGAACCTGCGCGAAGCCAAGCGCCAGGCCGAGATCGCCAACCGCGCCAAGTCGGATTTCCTCGCCAATGTCAGCCACGAGCTGCGCACGCCGCTGAACGCCATCATCGGCTTCTCCGAGATCATCAAGATGCAGATGTTCGGCGCCATCGGCCAGGCGCTCTATGCCGAATATGCCCGCGACATCCATTCCAGCGGCCAGCATCTGCTCGCCATCATCAACGACATCCTCGATTTGTCGAAGATCGAGGCCGGCCGCTTCGTGCTGCATCCCGAGCCGGTCGCGGTGGCCGAGCTGTTCGACGATTGCGTGCGCCTGGTGCATGAGCGCGCCAATGCCGCCGGGCTGAAGCTGGTGCGCAGCATCGACCCGGGCCTGCCGGCGCTGTTCGCCGACAAGCGCGCGGCCAAGCAGATCCTGATCAATCTGCTGGGCAACGCCATCAAGTTCACCCCGCAGGGCGGCCATGTGACCCTGGCGGCGGCGGCGGGCGAGGATGCGCTGGTGGCGCTGTCGGTCGCCGATACCGGCATCGGCATCCCGCCCGAGCACATCGCCACCGCGCTCGCCGCCTTCGGCCAGGTCGACAATCCCCTCAGCCGGGCGCAGCAGGGCACCGGCCTCGGCCTGCCCATCGTCAAGTCGCTGGTCGAGCTGCATGGCGGCCGCTTCGCCATCGAAAGCGAGGTCGGCAAGGGCACCAAGGTGATCGCCCAGCTGCCCGCCTATACCGGACAGCCGCGCGAGGCGATCGGCGGCGGCGAGACGGTCCAGCCGGCGCTGCTGGCGCCGAGCGCCGAGTGACGGCGCCGCCGCCGGACCGGGCCGCCATGCCGCGCCTGCTGGTGCCGTTCCTCAATCTCGGCCACGCCCTCACCCATCTCATCATGCTGATCTTCCCGACGGCGGTGCTGGCGCTGGGGCCGCACTGGGGCCTCAGCTATGACCGGCTGGTGCCGGTCTCGCTCGGCGGCCTCATCGCCTATGGCGCGGGATCGCTGCCGGCCGGCTGGCTCGGCGATCGCTGGAGCCGGCGCGGGCTGATGGCGCTGTTCTTCATCGGCACCGGCCTGGGCGCGGTGCTGGCCGGCCTGGCGCTGACGCCGCTGGAACTCGGCGCGGCGCTGGCCGTCGCCGGGCTGTTCGCCGCGATCTATCATCCGGTGGGCCTGTCGCTGCTGGTGGCCGACCCGGCGAAGCTCGGCCGCACGCTGGGCCTGAACGGCGTCTTCGGCAATCTCGGCATCGCCGGCGCGGCCCTCGTCACCGGCCTGCTCTGCGATTGGCTCGGCTGGCGCTGGGCCTTCATCGCGCCCGGCCTGCTGTCGATCCTCGCCGGCCTTGCCTTCCTCGCCCTGGTGCCGCCGCTGGCGCGGCCGGTGCGGACGCCGCCGGTTGCCCCCGGAGCGGATGGGGCGGCGGATGGGGCGGCGAATGGGGCGGCGGGCGGGGCGCGGCGCTTTCCGGTCTACCTCGCCGCCGCCCTGCTGCTGTTCATCGTCTGCGATTCGCTGGTCTTCAACGCCACCACCATCGCCCTGCCGAAAGTGGCCGAGCATCACCTGGCGCGCGTGCTGGCGAACCCCGCCGGCATCGGCGGCATCGTCTCCGCCGTCTTCGCGATCGCCGCCCTGGCGCAGCTGTGGATCGGCCATCTGATCGACCGTATCCCGCTGCCGCGCATCTTCCTGCCGCTCGCGGTGGCGCAGATCGCGGCGCTGCTGCTCTCCGGCGTCGCCAGCGGCCCGTATTTCGTCGTCCCCGCCGTGGCGACCATGTTCATCGTCTTCGGCCTGATTCCGATCAGCGACGCGGTCATCGCCCGCAATGTCAGCGACGCCTGGCGGTCGCGCGCCTATGCGGTGGGCTATGTCGTCGCCTTCGGCGTCGGCCCCGCCGCGGTGCCGCTGATCGCCGGGCTCTATGATGCGCGGCTGGGCTTTCCGCTGCTGTTCCCGGTGCTGGCGGCGATCGCCGGCGGCACGCTGGTCGCGGCGCTGACCCTCGCCGCCGGGGCCCCGGCCGCGGCGCCGGCGCGATCATGATCGGATGATGCGCCGGAGCCCTTTCCGCCGCAGCGGAAACCGGTTCGGCGGCGAACACACGACCAATGCACGTGCTTGGAGCGTGATGCGCTAGCCCGGCCGGCCGGCGGCGCTGGAAACCGCACCGCGCGGCGGCGGCGGATCGAGCAGTTCGCGCAGCACCCGCGCCAGCTCGGCCTTGCGATAGGGTTTCGCCAGCAGGCGCGGGGTGGGCCCGCTCAGCGCCTGCGCCGGCATGTGGTCGCCGGCGAAACCGGACATCAGCAGCACCTTGATCTCGGGCCAGCGTTCCTGGGCGTATTGCGCCAGGCCGTAACCGTCGAAGCTGCCCGGCATGACCACGTCGCTGAGGATGAGACGGATCGCGTGGCCGGCGCGCTCCAGGGCCGTCGCCGCCAGATCGCCGCTGGCCGCTTCGACGACTTGGTAGCCGAGCGATTTCAGCTGCGCGGCGACGGTCTGGCGCACCATCTTGTTGTCCTCGACCAGCAGGATGGTCTCCGATCCGCCGGGCAGGTCGCCGTCGCTCCGCGGCGCGGGCTGCGCCGCGTCGGCCCGCTCGGCGCGGGGCAGGTACAGGCGCACATGAGTGCCCTTCCCGGCTTCGCTGCGGATCTTGATGTCGCCGCCCGACTGGATCGCGAAGCCGTAGACCATGGAAAGACCGAGGCCGGTGCCGTGGCCCGGCGCCTTGGTGGTGAAGAACGGCTCGAACACGTTTGCCAGCATGTCCTGCGGGATGCCGGTGCCGGTGTCCGACACCTCGATGACGACGTAGTCGCCGGCCTTCACGCCGGACCCGGCCGCGGCATCGACGTGGAAGTTCTCGGCGGCGATCCGCAGGTTGCCGCCCGACGGCATGGCGTCGCGCGCATTCCGCGCCAGGTTGACGATGCAGGACGCCAGCTGCGCGTCGTCGACCAGCACCGGCCACAGGTCCGGCTCGAGCGCCAGCGTGACGGCGATGTCCTCGCCCAGCGTGCGGTCGAGCAGCTTCGCCGTTTCCCGGATGCGCTCGCTGATGTCGACGACCTTCGGCGCCAGCGGCTGGTGGCGGGCGAAGGCCAGCAGGCTGCGCGTCAGCTCCTGGCTGCGCGTCGCGCCGCGCAGAGCCGCCTGGATCAGCTCGCGCGCCTGCGGGTCGTTGCCCAGGCGCTCCTGCAGCAGATCGAGGTTGCCGATGATGACGGCGAGATAGTTGTTGAAATCGTGCGCCATGCCGCCGGTGAGCGTGCCCAGCGCCTCCATCTTCTGCGCCTGGGCCAGGCGCGCCGCCGTCTCCTTCAGTTCGGTGACGTCGGTGGAGATGCTGCACAGGCCGGTGATCCCGCCGGCCTCGTCGCGCATCGGGAACTTGACGTTCTGGATATAGCGAGGCCGGCCTTCGATCTGCTCCACCACCTCCTGCTGCACCGCGCGGCCGGTGCGCAGGACCTCGCGGTCCGCTGCTTCATAGATGTCGGCGATCTCCCTTGGGAACAGGTCGCGCGTGCGCTTGCCCAATTTGTCGACCGTGCGCTCATGCGGCTCCGACTCGACGCCGCCGCTGCTGGCCATGATGCGCAGGTCGAGGTCCTTCAGCGTGATGTCGGACGGCGTGTTCTCCAGGATGGTGCGCAGCCACGCGTCGCGGCGGTGGATATGCTCGCGCCCCATGGCCGCGCCGATGGCGACGGCGAACATCTGCAGGATCGTGGACAGCGCGCCGGGTTCGGCCAGGGGCCGTCCGTTGAGCACGCCGACCAGGCCGATGATCCGCCCGGTATGGTCGTGGATCGGTTCGGCCGCATAGGCCTCGATCTTCGGCCCGGCCAGGTGCGGATCGTCCGGGTAGCGTGACCAGGCGCCGCTCTGCACCAGCAGCGCAGTGCCGGTCAGGACTTCCACGCTGGGCGTGCCCTGCAACTCATAGAAACCCGGGTGCAACGCACCGGCTTCAGTCGCCACGGCGATCAGCGCCATCCGATCTGGACGCTGCGCGTCCAGCCGGTTGATGAATGCCACGTCGAGACCGAGCAGCTTCCTGAGACTGACCGCCGCCGCGTCGTAGAAGGCGCCGCCTTCAAGGGCGATCAGATCGCGCGACAGCGCCTGCATCGCCAGCTCGATCTGACGGCTCTCGGTGATGTCGCGGCAGATGCCGGTGTCCTGGACCAGCGCGTCGGATGCGTCCACCCGGGATTCCACCCGCTCCTGGATCGTCCGCACCTCGCCGTCCGGGCGGACGATGCGATAGGTGAATTCGAACGGCGCGCCGCGGCTGCGATTGCGCTCAAGCGTTGCGCGCACCAGCGGCAGGTCCTCCGGATGCACGCGCGTCAGCCAATCGTCGGATTGCCGTTCCGCCTCGCCATCCGTGAAGCCGAAAATGCGCAGCGCCTCCTGCGACCAGCGCAGCCGGTTGGTTCCGGGGATCCACTCCCAGGATCCCAGCCTGGCGATGCGCTGGGCCTCGGCCAGGCTGCGCTCGGTACGCACCTGGTCGGTGACGTCCATGATGAGGCCGATGCGCTTGCCGTCGACCTCCTCGCCCCAGGCGTGGATGACCCGCGTCTCGCCGTCCGGGCGGACGATCCGGTACTGAAGTTCGCCGGCGCCGTGCGACTCGCGCGCCCGGCGGAGCGCCTCCGGCACCCACGCGCGATCGTCGGGATGCACCATCGAGAGCCAGGAGTCCAGCGTCATGGGCGCGGTGGCGGGGTCGAGGCCGAAGAGCCGGTAGAACTCCTCCGACCATTGCCATTTCAGGGTGGCGAGGTCGTAGCCCCAGCTTGCCAGCCTGGCGATCCGGTGGGCGTTCTTTACCCGCTGCTCGCTCTCCGAGAGCTCCTTGGTGCGCTCGGCCACGCGCCGCTCAAGCTCGCCGTTCAACTGCTGCAGCGCCAGTTCGGCGGTCTTGCGCGCGGTGATGTCCTGCGCGGTGCCGAGCAGCCGCGCCGGCTGGCCGGTCGCGCCGGGCTCGCCGATGGCCTCCAGATGCACCCACCCTTCGCCACCGTCGCGGCGGCGGAAGCGGTGGTCGACCGATACCCTTTGCCCGGTGGCGAGGACGTCCTCGAGCGCCCGTGAGAGCAGCGGCAGGTCGTCGGGATGGGCGACTTCCTCGAAGTAGTTGCTGAGCGTCGGACGATGGCTCTGCCGGTCCTGGCCGAACATGTCGTAGAGCACGTCGGACCATTCCGCAGCACCGCTCGCCAGGTCCACCGACCAGTCGCCGATGCGGCCGATCCGCTGCGCTTCCATGAGACGCGCCCGGCTGTCGCGCAGGGCGGCCTCGATCTCCCGTGCCTCGCTGATGTCGACGGAGATGCCGAGCAGATGGGTCGGCCGCCCGGCCGCGTCGCGCAGCGCGATCTTCGACGTCCGCAGATAGCGGAGGCCGGATTTGGTCAGGATCGGCTCTTCGCGAACGTCGTATTCGGTCTCGCTGTCCAGCACCTGGCGATCGGCCGCGGTGAATCGGTCCGCCTGGTCCGGCGGGAAGAAGTCGTAGTCGTTCTTCCCGCGATACTCCTCGCACGTGTAGCCGAGCAGCCGCTCGCCCGCCCGGTTGATCCGCTCGAAGCGCAGGTCTCCGGCCCGCTTCAGGAACACCATGGCCGGGATGTTCTCGACCACCGAATCCAGCAGCTCGCGCGACTGCTGCAGCGCCGCGGCGGCGCGTTCGCGCGCCAGCGCGCCGGCGATGACGTCGGCCACGATCTTCAGCAGCGCGCCGTCATGCTCCGCCCAGCGCCGCTGGTGGGTGACGCAGTCGAGGCCGAAGAAGCCGATGAACGCACCCTGCCGCGTCATCGGCACGGCGATCAGCGAGCGGATGCCCTGGCGCCGGAATTCGGCCTTCTCGTCCGCCGCTTCCGGCGGCATGGCCTCGACATCGTCGATCCGCATGATGCCGCGCCCCAGTTGCTCGAGCTGCCACGGCATGGCGTCGAGGGGTTGGTTCTTCAGTATCCCGATCTGCGGCGCGATGCCCTCGGCACACCATTCGTTGGTGTTGTCGATCCGGTCGCCGTCGCGCTGGAAGACGTAGCAGCGGTCGGCCTTGAAGAACGTGCCGACCCGGCGCAGCGCCGCGTCGATGGCGCAGCCCAGCGCGCCATGCGGCAGATCAACCAGCTCGGCGGAGATCTCGGCGACGAGGTGCTGGAACTCGGACTGGGTGCGCAGCGCCTCCTCGGCGGTCCGCTGCGCGGTGATGTCGGTCCAGGCGCCGATGATCTCGCGCGACCGGCCGGCGCCGTCTTCGGTCACCACCCGCTCGTCGCGCAGCCAGCGCCACTCGCCGTTCTTGTGGCGAAAACGGTATTTCAACATCGCATGGCCGCCGGCCAGGCCGCCGGCCTCGGCGCGGGCCAGCGCCGCGTCCTCGGGGTGGATGTGCCTTGCCCAGTGCTCGGCCTTGCCGAGCAGTTCCTCCGGCGCGTAGCCCAGGATGGCGGCGACGTTCGGCGAGATGTAGGTGAGCGCGCCGGCGCGGTTGACGGCGCTGGAGAAGATCACCGCCGGCCCCGCCGACAGCAGGTGGTGCAGCCGCATCTCGCTGGCGGCGAGCTGCACGCTGCGCGCGCCGGCATCCAGCCGCCAGGCCGCGAGCAGGCGCAGATGGCGTTCCGACCGGACCGAGGTCAGGATCAGGAATCCCAGATAGATGGCGACCATCGCCGACATCGCATAGGCGTGGGTGGCCCGCTCGGCCAGCAGCAGGACCCCGAGCACCAGCAGGGGCGGAACCACGAAGGCGAGCACGGACAACCGGTCGACGTCGCGCCCGATTGCGGCCGCGGCGGCGACCCCGATCAGGGTGAAGGCGAGGAATCCCTGATGCGGCGCGTCGCCGGGGACGAAGAGGAGCACCACCCCCAGCGCCCAGACCAGCCCGCCGGCGACGCTGCCGATGCGGAAGCGCCGCAGCAGCGCGATGGAGTTGCTGCCGCTACGCGCGGCGTCGCGGACGGACAACCAAAGGCCGACCGCCATGACCGCCAGCAAGGCGGACGCGGCGAGCCAGAAGATGACCGACCCGTTCGCCACCGCGCCCCACATCGCGATGGCCAGGATCAGCGCGGCGGCGGCATGGATCGCGGTCAGCGCCGGCAGGGCGGTGGCCATCACGCGGCATTGCTCGCGCTGCCAGAACTCCTCGGGCAGCGTCGATGGATCGGCCTGGTCGGCCCGGATCATTGATGAATCGTCCCGGCTCGCCGCATTGCCCCGCTTTCGGCACAGCTGCGCTGCGCAGCAGCAACGCTGCTATTCTCATGCGCGGTCGATCGCGTTGCAACCGACGGTGCGTACTGGATTGCCGCAGGTCCCTCGGCCATTCTGGCTAGGCCGAAAGATAGAGATCAGGCCCATTCCGGTGTGGCCTGGCCGGCCGTTTCCTTGGCGAATCCCGTGGTGAGCGGTGGCCCTAGCTGCGGTTCGAGAGCCCGAATGGGTTGCCATCCGGGTCCTTGCCGCCGCACAGGTCGATGCCGTCCTTGCTGGAGACCTTGCCCATCTTCGCCCCGCGCGCGATCAGCATCTGGCGTGTCGCGGCGACGTCCCTGACGTCGAAGGCGAGCTTCGGCGGACGCGCGCCCGGCCGCGCCGTGCCGCTGTGCAATGCGATGGCGCAGCCGCCGGCTTCGAATTCCTTCCATCCCTTCTGGTCGGTCTTCAGGCGCAGGCCCAGCACGTCGCGATAGAAGACCGTCATCTTCTCCATGTTGGCGGTGAAGAGGATGACGCGGGAGAGCTTCAGCTGCATGGGTCCGGTCCTTGGTCGCGCGAGGCCGGCCGATTGCACCAGCAAAGTATTTTTTTGTCGAGCGCGCGATACGGCGCCCGGCCACAGCGGGTTCCGGCCTGCGCCCACAGCATTTTTTGCGAGCGTGCGGCGACCTACCCCATCACCACCAGATCGACCGGTGCGGCGACGCCGCCGACCGCGACCTGGGGCAGCACGCGATAGGGTGCCCGCGGCGCGAAGCCCTGGGCCAGCGCCGCGTCGTAGGTCTCCTTCAGCGCCAAGGCGCGGCAGCCGATCGCCTTGTTCTGCTTCTCCAGCTTGGCGGAGAGGTTCACCGCGTCGCCGATGACGGTGTATTCCAGGCGCGTCTCGTCGCCGACCGCGCCGGCGATGATGCGGCCCGAGGCGACGGCGCCGTTGACGACGAGAGGCGGGCGGCCGGCCGCCTCCTGCGCCCGCACCCAATCCGCCGCCGCCTGCATGCATTCCTCCAGCGCGCGCAGGGCCCGCGCCGCGTAATCCTCCTGCGCCCGTGTCGCGCCGAAGGTCGCCATGATGCCGTCGCCGAGGAACTTGTCGATCGAGCCGCCGTGGCGCTGGATGATCGGCACCATCTGGCGCTGGTAGTCGGCCAGCACGCCCATGACCTCCTGCGGGCTGGCCATGGAAGCGAGCCGGGTGAAGCCGCGCACGTCGAGATTGAGGATCGCCGCCTCGCGCGCCTCGCCCTCGCCCGCGGTCAACTGGTGGCCGTCGCGGCTGATATGGCGGGCGATCTCCGGCGAGAAGAAGCGCGACAGGTTCTCCTGCGCGTGGCTGCCGGTCACCGCCTGGGTCATCATCCGCCGGGCGCCGTGGATGGCGAAGGCCAGGATGGTGGTGACGGCGAGGATGGTGATGATCTTG
>WBZN01000676.1_pt1 | contig 24101 bp, 19 predicted proteins | sample 5204281 | NCBI WGS metagenome assembly WBZN01 (sample SAMN12344347, study PRJNA552823) | activated sludge metagenome | biome: Activated sludge suspended growth; feature: Nitrification reactor; material: Wastewater; isolation source: activated sludge from nitrification reactor of wastewater... | reverse complement strand
CACCGTGTGCTGCAGGTCGATGATGTGGATGCCGTTACGCGCACCGAAGATGAACTGCTTCATCTTCGGGTTCCAGCGACCCGTGTTGTGTCCGAAGTGAACGCCTGCTTCGAGCAGCGCCCGCATGCTGATCGGGTTCTGCGCCGTCGCTTCTGCCATCGTTTCCATTGTCATTCCTACCGTTGGGGACCGCCGACACCGTCACGGATCGCCGGAAACTCTTGCGAGCCACGGCCAGCGATCTCGGATGTCGTGAGTGATTTCGCCCCCAAGTCGGGGACGGGCCGATCTAGCACGCTCCTGCGCGGCGGAGCAAGCCTGGTTCCGTACGCGGAGCAGGTGCAATCCCGAGCAGTTGGCCGCCCTGGACCCACAAGACCGGTTCTCGTCCTCACTGGCGCACGCCGGCTCGCGGTCGCGCGTTCTAATCATAGTAACTTCAATGAGTTAAGATGACCCGCTCACGACGCGAGCAGCGCTCAGTTCAGCGCACCGGTGATCTGAAGCGTGGACTGCAGGCGCAAGGTCCCGGCGGCCGCGCTCGCGGCGAAGCCGTAGATCCGGATCTCGATCGGCCCCGTCGCCCCGGTCACGCTCAGCGTCGCCACACTCGCCCCGCTCGTCGAGATGTTCGCGGTGGATGTGTAGCCATCGGCGGTGGTCGCGATCCGGGCCGAGGCCGGGCCCGTGGCCGAGGCCCTGGCGTCGACCGCCAGCGCCGTCACCGACAACGCGCACCCCGTAGGCGGCGTGATCGATACGGCGTAGTAGGCGCCGGGATCGAGTTGCGCGGTGGTCGGCCAGTTGCTCGCGTTGATCGAGTGAGCTCCGGACGCCGCGGTCAGCGAAGGCGCCCGGTGCACCCCACCTGCGATCAACCCGGGCGCGCTCGACGCGACCGCGGTCGCGCTCTGCATCCCCCCATCGGCCGCGAAGTCCCAGGTCGCGAGCACGCCCGCGAACGGCAGCGCGCACGCGGCGGAGTGGGCGTCGAGGCTCGGGGCATCTGCCGGCGCCGGCCCATCGTGCGCCGTCGCGTCCATCGTGCTCGACTCGTGTCGCGCCGCGTCCGGCGACATCGCGTCGACATCGAGCTGACGCGGCGGGCTCGCGACGGCGCAGCCGGTCAGGGCGCACACACCAAGGAGCGAGCACGAGGTCCAGCGGGTGGTCATGACGTGCACCCTACTCGGCCACAGGTGGCGGTCCCCTGACTCGAGCGTGACTTCCCCGTGACGGCCGCGACGAACGTGACCGCCGGCGGCGAAGCCACCGGCCCGCAGCGAGCTCACCGCGCGAAGCCGGCGCGCAGGATCGCCTCGGCTGCCTTGAGCCCGGTGACTCGCATCGTGGGATCCGCGGGCAGCGCGGTGACCAGCGCACCGAACGACTTCTTCGCCGTCCGGTTGTCGATGAACGCCTGGGCGAGCATCCGCACCAGGTTGCCGGGATCGACTCCCGGCAGCGTGATCGAGCCGGGCTTGAGCGACGGCGTCTCGGACCAGCGAGCCACGGCGTTGAGCAGCGGTGCTTGCTCCGCCCAGATCGTCGTCAGCTCCTGCAACCCGAGCGGCCGGCGCGCGAGCTTCTCGCCGAGCGCGGCGAACCCGAGCCACGCGAGCCACATCCGCGCGAGCACCGGCTGCATCGCCGAACGCGGCGCATATTGACGCGGGCCATATAGCTCGTTGAACCGCAGCGAGGGCGTGAGCCACAGCGCGGCGGTCAACGTCGCGGCCGCCGGCGCGGCCCACGGCGCAGCGACGATGGCCTGGAACGCCGCGCTCGCCGTGGCGGACTCGGTCTCGAACGCGGCGGCGTCCGCCTGCGCCCCCCATGCGACCGTGAGGTCCCCGGGCGCGGCGAAGATCGCGGCAGCGATCGCGCGCTCGACCTCGACCAGCGCGCGGCCTTCGGCCTCGGCGTTCTGCGCGGGTAGCCGCGAGCCGACGATCGCGGGGTCCTCGATCGATTCGATCTCGCGCTCGACCTCGGCGTGCGTGATCCCGTCGTCGCCGACGGTGAGCGGACAGGTCACGCTGTTGTAGTCGACGACCGTGTACGCGCCGATCCGGAACACCCGGTTGAACGGGAACAGGCGGCAGGACGCGGGCTTGGCCGCCCGGCCGTCCTCGACCTCGACGCGGCACAGCCCGTCCTGTTCGAGAAACCAGCACCGATCGCGCGGGTTGAACGCGGTGACCGCGTCACCACGCCAGCGCAGGAACGGGGTCAACTCCGAACGTCGCGAGACCAGCTGCACCAGCTGCCCGCCGGCGACATCGAGCCCGATCCCGTGGCCCTTGCAGCACGCGCCGCAGCCCCGGCACTCGTAGCGAAGCCGTCGATCCGGCCACGTGAAGTACACCCGGTCCACGCCGCCAGTATGCCTCGCACGCGACACCTCGGGCACCGCCGAAGACATGGAACCCTGCAGTGGATGCCAGCGTGTGCAGAAGTCGCGGCCGCGGACCTCACGGCGTGGCGGGGCGCTGCCACGGCCAGACCAGGATGTCGTTTGGATCCTTCGATGCGTTGGTCTGCTCGTCGAGCCAAGCCGCGAAGTCGGTGCCGGGCTGCGGCAGCGTCCACACCACGAGGGAGCTGCCCGAGGCCTGGAGCACGCGCAGCGAGTTCGGCGAGATCGAGAACAGCGGCGTCGCCGTGAGCACCACCGGGAGATCCCAGCGCACCATCGTCGGAAATTCGATCACCGTGAGCTGCTCTGCCTTGCCCGCGCTGATCAGCATGCGGCCATCGGCGCTGGCGACGGGCGCGCGGCTTGCTGGCGCGAACAGTCGGCGCGAGCTGCCTCCGCGGCGCAGCTCGTAGAACTGGGTCTCGTGATCGAGCAGCGAGACCACGACGCCGCCCTCGACGGGATCGATCCGCTCGATCGGCTTGTCGACCCGCGCGATCTCGACGACGTCGTGATCGGTCCACGACATCAGCCGGTTGTCCTCGACGAGGATCGGGCGCCCCGTGAGGTCCGCGCCGAGGAAGGCGCTCGCGCCCGGCTGCACGCGCGTGCGCTCGACGCGACTGGTGGCGAGGTCGCCACGCACGAGCTCGCCGGTGGTGCTGATCGACGCGAACCGCAGAGGGCCGAGCCCGATGGTGGACTCGATGTCCCCATCGAGCGTGACGAACTCGCGGGCCGGATCCTTGCCGAGCTTGGCGAACACGCGCCCGTCCCCATGACCGAACACCAGCGCATCGCCCGGGACGAACCGTCCCCACATGTTCGGTCCCTCGTCGATCAGCTCCTGGGTCTCGGTGTTCTTGTACAGGACCGTCAACCGGCTACCTCCGGCGATCGTCTCGCGCACCAGCACGCGCCCGGTCGCGTGGTCGACATCGCGAACCTCGGGAAACCCGCGCATCCGGAAATGAAGCGGCGTGCGCTTGCCCGTCGGGATATCGATCCAGTTCCACTCATCATCGCCCCCGCGCCACGCGAGCAGCGTGTCGTCATCGATGAACGCCGCGGCGATGCCGACCTTCGATGGAAAGTGCCGCGGCATCTGGGATTCGAGATCGAAGCCGACGATCACCCCGTCACCGACGAGGATCACGCGCGACTGACCGATTCGGGTCGCGACCTTGAGGTGGTTGATGATGCTCGGCTGGGGGATCGACCCGCGAAACAGCTCCGTCGCGAAGTACAGCTTGCCGTCCAAGCTCGGGACCACCAGGACGTCCTCGCCCGCCACGACCATCCGGTAGGTGAACTGATCCACGTGCATCCGCGTGAACACGCTGGCCCGCAGCCAGCCAATGACGTCCCCGTTGCTCGCGTAGATCTCGAGCTCGCGGCCGCGATAGACGAGGTCGAGGATGATGTGACGTCCGAGACCGGCGAGCGGCACCTCGGTCCAGATCCCCTGATCGACGTTGCCCTCGAACATCCGGTTGCGATCGAGGACCCCGACGGTCCGGAACCGCGACACGACGATCCGCGTGGCCGCGCCCTCCCGTCTCATCAGCTCTCGGCCCTTGGCATCGAGCACCACGGTCTGCTTCTTGTCGACGAGCGCCAACCAGCTCCCATCGGAGGAGAGCGCGGAGTCATCGACCTGATGCCCTTCCCAGAGCGGGGTGACGGTGCGCGTCGCCACGTCGAGCAGGGACGCGTGCTGCGCGCGATCGGTGAACAGCACCCGATCGCCGTGCTCGGTGACCGAGACGCCGGTCATCTCGGTGATCGGCAGCCGCGCGAGGGTGTTGGTCGACGGATCGAACAGGACGGGCGCGGTGGTCTGGGCGGTCACGAGCAGCTGCTTGCCCTCATTGACCCAGGCCGCGCGCACATCCGAGGCGAACGGCCGCGCGATGATCAGCCGATGCCGCTCGAGATCCCAGACCCGCACGATCCCGTCGCGGGAGACCTGGAGCAACCGCCGAGCATCCGGCGAGAGCTCGACCATCGTCGTCACCTCGTCGATGGACTGCATCGCCCACGCGACACCTCGGGTGACCGCGGCCTGGCCAACGACGCGGGCCTCGGCGATGCGCTTCGAGGTCGGGGCGAGCTGCTTCAAGATCGCCATCGAGTCGGTGGGGTTCGAATCGAGCCGCGCGCGTGCCTGGGTCACGATCAGCGCGTCGTGGCGTTCGACGAGCCGGTCGCGTGCGTCCTCGGCTTCCTGCTTCCCCGCGATCGCCGCGTGCCGCGCCTCGTTCGCGGCGTCGCGCTCGGAGACGATCCGGTGCACCCCGAACCACGCGAGCACCGCGAGCACGACCGTGGCGAGGGTGGCAACCGCGAGCGTGCCGCGATGCCGCCGCATGAATCGGCCGAGCTTCTGCCGCGGCGTATAGTTGTGGGCGGCGACGAGCTGGCCTGCGAGGAACCGCCGGACGTCCTCACCGAGCTTGCCGGCCGTGGCGTATCGCGCCGAGGCCTCGAACGCGAGCGCCTTGCCGACGATCGCGACGAGCTCTGGGGGCGCGCCCGGTGCGGACACGGAGAGCGGCGTGACCTCGTCGGTGCGCGTGCGATCGATGACCTCGGTCGCGCTGTTGCCCGCGTGCGGCGGCGCCGCGGCGAGCAGGTGGTAGAGCGTCGCGCCGAGGGCGTAGACATCGCTCTGGGTGCCGAGCGCTTCCCCGCGCGCTTGCTCCGGCGACATGAACCCGGGCGTCCCGAACACCGAGCCCACCTGGGTTTGCAAGCTGTCCGCCGCGCTCGGCGCGATCAACGCGTTGCCATCTTCGTCGTCCTCGCCGATCACCTTCGCGAGGCCCCAGTCGATCACCACCGTCTCGCCGAGCTCACCGACGAGGATGTTCGCCGGCTTGAGATCGCGATGGATCACGCCGCGCCGGTGCGCGTGCGCGACTGCGTCGATCGCGGCGAGCACCGCCGGCAACAGCGTCAAGCGTTCGCCGAGATCTCGCGCCCTCCGGATCTGCTCGTCGAGCGGACGGCCCGATACGCGCCGCATGACGTAGTACGGCCGACCGTCCGGCATCGTGCCGGCGTCGTACAGCGGCACGATCGAGGCGTGCTCGAGGCGCGCGGTGATCTGGACCTCGCGCCGGAACCGGCGCTGGACCTGCGCGGTTTTCGGCAACACTTCCTTGAGCGCGACCGTGCGGCCGAGCTGAAGGTCGAACGCTTCGACGACCCGGCCCATGCCACCGCGACCGAGCTCGACGCCGAGGCGATAGCGCTCGGCGGGCGGGGCCGTGGCGCGCGAGCTCCGGGACGGCTCGCCGGCGTCGTCCGTCGGTGGCTCGATCGCCGGCACGGTGTCATCGTGCGCGGGACGCCGTGGCTCGTCGCTCGAACCCTCCGGCACGTCGCCCATCGTGTCGATTCTAACCGAACGCGCGAGGCCGCGTTCAGTCCAGATCCCAGTCGATATCGGAGATGCTCTTGTCGTGCCGGATGTTGACGGCGCGGGTGCGATCCTCGACGTGCGGGCTTTGGCGTGCGCGCTCCATGGCGGTCATGCCGTCGACGTTCGCCATGCGCGTCGATTCCTCGTCGCTGTGGTCCTCGATGTCGCTGGTGTGGAGATCGGTGGTGTTGAGCTCGGTGGCCGGTGCCATCGGCAGGAACTTGTTGAGCTCGGTGGCCGGTGCCGTCGGCAGGAACTTGTCGAGCTGGGACTGCAGCTCATCGAAGCCCGTGCGGCCCGCCGCGTCTTGCTCGTCGAACGCGACGGTCGAATCGAGCTCGCGTGGATCGACCGACTCCTCGAAGTGCTTGGACCGCGGTGGTGGGACGGGCTTGCCCGGGGGCTTGCCCGCAGCGGTCGGCAAGAAGGTGGGCGCCTTCTGGCGCGGTTGCGGCGCCTCCTGCTCGTGAGCACGCAGCGCATTCATGATGCCGTCATCGACCTGGCGCGTCGGCTCGTCGCCGAACGGCGCCGGAACGGCGCGCCGGGGCTGCTGGGAGGGCTGGGAGGGACGCCCGTCGTTGCGGGCGCGTTGCGGCAGTGGTGGCGGTCCCGCCGGGGGCGGGGAGCCCGGGCGTCGCGCCTGCGGGCTCGGGGCCGGTGGCGGCATCGCGCTCGGACGCTTGCTGCGTCCCTTGCTCGCCTGGGCCTGCGCGAGCCCGACGACCACGGCTGGCTTGGCCGGGAGATCAGGGCGCGGAGCCGGCAATGCCCCGGTGACACCGCCTTCTTCGAAGTCGAACTCGCCCCGGGGAGGCGCCACGCTGATGCTGACCTGTGATTCCTCATCGGCGAGGCGACCACCTTCATCACGAAGCATGCGGAGGATGCGCGTGCGCTCGCCGGCGGTCAGTTGATCGCGGCGGCCGTCGCCCATGTGCGTGTGTGCCCTGCCCGAGCCAGCTTCCGAACCTCCGTGCGTCTTGCTGCGCTTGGCAAACTCGGAGAGCGGGACGGGTGCGTCGAACCGCTTCTGGCGCTGCCCCTTCCCACCTTCGGGGATCGCCGGGGGGCCCACGCGGACCGGTTGCATGTCTGGGTTGGTGTTGTTGCGGTTCGAGAAGATGCTCGTCGCCGAGCGCAGCCACTTGCGCGGGCCGCTCATCGGCGCTGCCATCGGCAGCGGCAGCGCGACCTCATCCGCGGGTGCGACGCCGATGCTGCCGCCGAGCACCTGGGCGGCCGCGCGCGCCGCGTCCTCCGGACACTCGAGCGCGCGCGGGAGCATCCGTCGCACGATGTCGTCGCTCTTGCCCATCTGATGCTGGTGCGGGCGCTCGACGAACCGGACGCCCATCTTCTCGAGCCACTGCACCGGTGGATCGGCACCGATCAGCACGAACGCCCCATCGTTCGGGTATTTCTTCTGGGTGCCATCGGAGAGCGCCATGGTCACCGATTCCGGGTCGAACGCGAGGATCTGGGAGCCGAGCTTGGACTTGATGCGGCCCTCGGCCGCATACGCCTCGATCGCGTTCTTGTTCTTGGGCGCCGCGCGATTGAAGCCCTTGCCACGGTACGAGATGATCACCTTGGCGCCGGCGTCCGCGAGCGCGAGCGCGGCCTCGCACGCGCTGTCGCCACCCCCGACGACCAGCACCGAGCGGCCACGCCACTCGTCAGGATCCTCGAGCAGGCTGTAGACCTTGGGCAGGTTCTCGCCCTGGACCTGGAGCGTCCGCGGCTTGCCGCGCGTCCCGATCGACAGGACGACCCGCTGGGCGCGATAGGTCGCGACGGTGGTACGGATATCGAACACGCCCGCGCCGTCGCGCGCGATGCTCTCGACCGACTCTCCCTGCTTGATCTTGAGGCCGACGCGATCGAGCAGCTCGCGCCAGATCGGGATCAGCTGCTCCTTCGCAGAGTCGAACACCGGCAGCAGCGACAAGTTGAGCGTGTCGTACGGCTCCGCCATGACGAGCTTGCCCTTGGGATAGCGGGAGATCGTCGAGGCGATCTCCTGCTCCTTCTCGAGCACGACGTAGGACAGGCCGCGCTGGATGCACGAGAGCGCCGCCGACAAGCCGCCCGGCCCCGAACCGACGATCGCGACATCGACCGTGGTCTCGCCGGCGCCGAGCGCGCCGGCGCGAAGCCCGCCCTTGAGGATGTGCTCGATCACCGAGCGTCCGAGGTTGGCGGCGTTCTTGACGAGCGGCTTCCCGGCGACCTCACCGATCAGGTACTGGCCAGGGACCGCGGTCTGGAAGTTCTCGTCGATCTCGGGGATCTTGAGCGGCGGCGGGACGCCCCCTTCAGGGAACATCACGAGCGCCTCGGTGGGGCACGCGAACATGCATGCCTCGCACTGGATGCAGTCCTCGAACCGGAGCACCCGGCTCTTGTTCGCGACCAGATCCAGCACGTTGGTCGGACAGACCGCAACACAGGCGTCACAGCCGGTGCACCGGTCGTCGTTGATGTCATGGACCAGGATCCGCGGCCCCACCGCCTGGGTGGGGGCCACCATGGTCAGGTGACGCCTACGGGCAGAGAGCATCGTGAACACCGCCATCACGAGGACGGCGAGGCCCCCGAGCGCCAGCGGGACGACCCAGGTCACCTGTCTAAGATAACCTGATTCGTCGCGCCGCGCCTTAGCCGGGTCATGACACTTGGCGTTCCACGTGCTGAACCAAGAAAGCCCTGACTTCCTGCATGAGTTCGTCGATGTTGCGGTCCGCGACCTCGATCGGGGCGCCGATCGTGACATCGACGGACTGACCGGTCTTCATGACCTTGCTCCCCCGGGGCAGGATGTCGATGGTCCCTCGGATCGCGACCGGCACGATGGGCGCTCCGGTGCCGAGCGCGAGGTGGAACCCACCTTTCTTGAGCGCGCCGATCTGACCATCGAGCGAACGGGTGCCCTCCGGGGCGAGGTAGATGCTCACCCCATCCTTGACCAGGCGCGCGGCGTGCGCGATCGATTCGAGCGCGCGTGCGTGGTTCGAGCGATCGACCTCCACGAACTCGGCGGCGCGCAACCCGCGCCCCCACAGCGGGATCTGGAACAGCTCCTTCTTGCCGAGCATCCGGATCGTGGGCGATGGCAGCGTGGCGTAGAGCATCGGGATGTCGAGGTGGCTCTGGTGATTCGACATGTAGACGTAGGCGCGCCCCGGCGGCACGCGCTCCGCTCCGGAACTGGTGAGGCGGACGTCGAGGAGCTCGATCACGCGGTTCCCGAACCAGCGCGCGCGCTCGTCGACCGTGGTGCGCGCGAGGTTGCCACGCACCACGTCGAGTAACGACGGCGCCGTGATCTTCGCCATCGCGCCGAGCACCCGCACGCTATCGATCAGAGACATCCGTGCATCCTACATTTCGCGCGCGTGGTTCGAGGTGGGAGATGTCGTGTCCATGCTCAGATTTAGCGATCCAGCCCACGTGTTAAGATCTCGAAGATGTCGCGCGTGCTGGCGGTGCTCGCCGCTTGCCTGGTCCTGTGCGGTCGCACGGCCGCCGCCGACACGCTCGACACGAGCACGCGCCAGCTGTCCTCGGAGGCGAGCTACAAGGTCCGGCTCGCAGCCGCGCTCGCGCTGTCGAAGTCGCGCGATGCACGTGCCGTGATCGCGCTCGCAGATGCGCTCGAGCACGATGACGAGGCGACGATCCGTCGGGTCGCGGCGCTCGCGCTCGGGAAGCTGGTCGACAAGCGCACCGCCGACGACGCACGCGAGCTCGCGTTCACCGCGCTCGATCACGCGGCGGTCGGCGATCGCGACGCCAAGGTCCGCAAGACCGCCGCATCGACGGTCCGCGCGCTCGCGACCCAGCGCCGCCGCCGCGTGGCCACCGCGAGCGCACGATCGACGGGGAACAAGCCACCGGTGTTCGTCAACGTCGATTCGACGACCGATCAGACGAAGCGGCTGCCGAGCGGTGGCGGCGAGCGCGTGCTGAAGATCGTCAAGGCGAGCGTGGAGAAGACCGGCTACGCGACGACCTGGCCCGGTGGCTTGCCGACCGTGGCCGAGCTCACCTCGAGCCGCTCGCGTGCGTTCATCGTGGCCTCGACGGTCAAGAAGATCGAGATCTCGCAGGCCGGCGCGCACACGCAGATCGCCTGCACGGTCGCGATCCGGATCGCGCCGTGGAGCGGCAAGGATGGCGGCGAGACGTGGGAGGCGAACAAGGCAGCCTCCGCGAGCGGCTCGGCGAAGGCGACCACCGGCAACAAGGATCGCGAGATCCAGAGCGGCGTGCGCGAGTGCATCGAGGCGGTCGCCGAGGACGTCACCGATCGTCAGGTCGTCCCGTTCCTCAAGCGCCTCGCGACCACCGGCAGCTGACGGGCTCGGTCACGGCTCGGTCCCGACGTGCACGGTGACCTCGGCGGACAGGCCGGGCCGCATCGGGACCGTCGGCGGCTTGGTCCACGTGATCTTGACCGGCACGCGCTGCACCACCTTGACGAAGTTGCCGGTCGAGTTGTCGGGCGGGATCAGCGAGAACCGAGAGCCAGTGGCGGGCGAGATCGTGTCGACGATCCCGTGGAACGACCCGCCGTAGGCATCGAGCTTGACGTCGACGGGATCGCCGGGCTTCATCGAGCCGATCTGGTGCTCCTTGAAGTTGGCGACGACGTAGGTCTCGAGCGGCACCAGCATGAGCAGCGTCTGCCCCGGCATCACCGACTGGCCGGCGTGCGCGCCGAGCCTCGAGATCACGCCGGTGAACGGCGCGCGGACCGTCGCATAAGACCGGTAGAGCCGGGCGCGCGTCACCGCGACCTCGGCGGACTTGACGCGTGCACCGGCCAGCTTCGCGGCGGCCGCGGCCGAGAGCTTCTGCTGTTCGACCGGCGTGAGCTGCGTGACATGCCCCTCCGCCTCCGCGACGCGTGACTGGGCGAGCCCGCGCTGCTCGCGTGCGGCATCGAGCTGGGCGGCCGCGGCATCGATCGCGGCCTTGGCGACGTCACGGACCTGTTGAGCGTGCTCGAGATCGCGACGCGTGATCGCCTCCTTGCCGAACAGCTGGGTCTCGCGCGCCAGCTCGGCCTCCGCCGTGGCGAGATCCGACTTCGCGCGTTCGACCGAGGCCTCCGCGGCCCGGACCGAGTCGCTCGCACCGCGCACCGAGGCGCTGGCGCCGGCGAGCGCCGCGCGCGCGGATGACAGCCCGCCGGTCGAGGACTTCTCGACGATCGCGACCTGGGCGTCGGCGACGTCCCGCTGCGCCTTCGCGCCGATGAGCTCCTCTTCGGCGCGCGCGACCTCGACGTCGAGATCGGCGGGGTCGATCTCGAACAGCTTCTCGTCGGCGTGCACCAGCTGATTGTCGTGGACCAGCGCGCTCGTGAGCACGCCGCCGACCCGGGCCGCGATCGGCACCACGTCGGCCTCGACCTGCGCGTCATCCGTCGACTCCTTGCCGGCGACCCACCAGCGCCGCACGAACCACCCGCCGGCGACGACCAGCGCGACGACGCCGAGGATCATGTACACCCGCTTCGCACGGCGGTTGCGGGCGGTGCTCGTGGCGGTGTCCTTGCTTGCGGCTTCCATGTGACTACTCCGTGGGCATCTCGACGTGCGCCTTGGTCTCGGAACGGGGCACGCGCAGGAACATCAGCAGGGGGAGGACGACCACGAACGCGATCGTCTGGAGGATGAACGTCTTGTCGAAGCCGATCACGGTGCCTTGCAGCAGCGCGCGACCGGCGAAGCTCTTCTGGGTGAGCGCAGCGGCGATCTCGGGCGTGAAGCCACGCGCGAGCAGCTGCGTCTTGAACGCGAGGGCCTGGGCCGCGACTTCGGGCCGCAGCGCGGTGACGGACTTCGACAGGCCGGCGGACGCCTCCGTCGAGAACCGGGTGAACAGGGTCGCGAAGATCGACAGGCCGATCGATCCGCCGATCTGGCGGACGAAGCTGTTGACGCCCGCCGCGCCGGCGAGGCTCGCGCGCGGAATGTTCGACAGCGCGGCGGTCGTCAGCGGGACGAACAGGAACGCGAACCCGACGCCGGTGGTCGCGAGCGGCCACATCAGATCGTCCGACGCGGTCTGCAGGCTGATGTCCGCTTGCATCCAGCACCCGAGCGACGTGAGCAGGAGGCCAAGCCCGACGAGCCACGCCGGGCGCACGCTGTTGTAGAGCTTTCCGACGATCGGCGAGGCGACCATCATCGCGATGGTCCGCGGCAGCAAGATCACGCCCGCCTGGGTCGCGGAGAAGTGCATCAGCTCCTGCGTGAACACCGGCAGCAGGAACATCGAGCCCATCAGCATCGCGAACACGCCCCCGGACACGATCGTGCCCGACGCGAAGGTCGGGTCGCGGAACATCCGGAGATCGACCACCGGGGCGACCGCGGTCAGCTCGCGGATGATGAACGCCGCGAGCCCGACCCCCGCGACGTAGGTCGCGACGACGATCCGCGTCGAGTCGAACCAATCGGCGCCGGCGCCCTCCTCGAGCACGTACATCATCGCGCCCACGGCGATGGCCATCAGCACGATCCCGGCCCAATCGAGGTTCTGGCGCGCGATCGTCGCGCGGGCGCGGTTCTCGGCGAGCACGTCGGCGGGCTCGTGGACGTTGCGATAGGTGAGATAGATCCCCAGGATGCCGACCGGGAGATTGACGAAGAAGATCCACGGCCACGAGTAGCCATCGGTGATCCAGCCGCCGAGCACGGGACCGACCGCCGGGCCGACCATGATCACCATCGAGAACACGGCCATCGCCATGCCCTGTTCGTGGACCGGGAACGTCTGGCGGAGGATCGCTTGCTGCGTCGGCTGCAGCGCGCCGCCGCCGAAGCCCTGGACGATCCGCCACAGCACCAGCATCTCGAGCGACCGCGCGGTGCCGCACAGCACCGAGCCGACCGTGAACAGGATCAGCGATGCCAGGTAGACGCGCTTCTGGCCGAAGAACGAGCCCAAGAACCCGGTGAGCGGCATCACCAGCACCATCGCGATCATGTACGCGGTGGTGATCCAGGTGATCTCCTGGAGCGAGGCACCGAGCTCGCCGCGGATCTGCGGGATCGCGACGTTGACGATCGAGGTATCGATCGTCGCCATCAGCGAGCCGAACGCGATCGACACCGCGACGGTCCACTTGCCGACAGGCCGCGGCGCGCGGATCGGAGCGAGGCTCACCGCTTGCTCCGCGCGCCATCGAACAGGAGCGTGACGATCGCATCCGCGTCTTCGGCGAACGGCTTGCCGTCGCTGACCCGGCGCAGGATCACCGCGCGGATCGCACCGGCCGTGATCATCGCGAGGAGCTCCGATTGCGCCTTGGTGATCACACCCTCGCGCGCCCCCGCGGCCATGATGTCGTCGACGGCCGCGTGGAGGTCCCCGGGCGTGGTCGACGGCGACACCTTGAGGTGCTCGTTCTCGATCGCGACCTTGATGAACACCCGGTGAACCTCGAAGACCTCGAGCACCTCGCGCACGAACCGGCGCAAGCGCGGCTCGAACGCGAGCTCGCGCCCGCTCGAGGTAGCGGCCAGGAGCTGGGGGCGCAGGGTCGCGCGGCGGGTCTCGAACAGCGCCTTGATCAAGGCGTCCCGGTCGGTGAAGTAGTTGTACAGCGTGCCGACCGCGAGGCCGGCGCGCCTGGCGATCTGCACGAGCGCCGCGCCCTTGAGTCCGTGCGTGGCGATCAGCTCCTCCGCCGCTTCGAGGATCGCGGCGCGCACGGTCTCGCGCATCTGCGTGCGCAGCGCCGTCTTCGCGCGACCAGGCCCCCGCCGCGATGAACTAAGATTCACGAATGTGAATGTACATTCATTCGGCGCCCATCACAATCGCCTGGCTGGAACATTGAATTTGCGGCGGTGGCGAGCGTGCGTGGCGACGCGGCGTGACAACCCCGCACGTCCCCAGCTCGGCATGCGACTCGCACCCACGCCCGGCCATGCACCGCTTCACATCGATTCGTCGCCTGATCGGCGCGGGCTGCGCCGCCGGGGCGGTGGTCGCTGCGTGCCGGACGAGCGAGGCTCCCCCGCTCGCGCCGCGTCCGGATCCCGTCACGCCCGTGTCGTCGCCGGTCCCGGGCGCGCCCGATCCGCTCGCGCCGGCCCCACCTCGCCCGATGGTTCCTCGCGCGGATGGTGGTGTGGTCCGCTCGCTGAATCCAGCCTCGGGAGCGATGTCGTACCCCGCACCGGAGCCTCACCGCGTCGCGGTGGGCAGCGACACGGTCGCGCCAGATGGAGGCACCAACGTGACGAACCCGGCGCCGCCCTCGCAACCGCCACCCGTGGACGCCGCGATCGGTGACGCCGTGAACCTGCCTCCGGTTCCGGATGCCATCCTCACGGACGCCAGCCAACTGCCGACCAGCAGCCGACCGTGATGAAACCTCCGGCCGCAGGCGGCGCGTTGGTTCTGTACGAGAAGCTCGTACGCTCGAGGAGGTCGTCCTCGGTGAGCACGGATCTCGTGAGCCAGCCCGCGCGGTGTTGTTGGGGCGCGCACCACCGCGCGGCGAGCGCAGACGCACGCGAGAGCTCCCGTAGACGAGACGGGCACGCACCTCGCACCAGCTCCCCGGATGATGAGGAACCCGAAGCTGCTCACCGCCCTGGTCTCGCTGTTCGCTGCGACCAGCGTCGTGGCCGCGTGCTCGGAGCCGCGACGTCCGCCTCCGGTGCAGCTCGGACCGATGCTGGGGCAATCGACCGCGTCCGGTCCGAGCGATCCGAGCGTGCCTCCGCCGGATGCGGCAGGCGTGATCACCGGAGGCGGGGGAACACTCACGGGCATTCGCGGTGGTGGTGGACCGATCATCACCATCCCGTCGCCGTCCGACTCGGAGGAACCGGCCGCGGGCCCGGGACCCGTCGCGCCCGGAGCCCCCACGACGGGGACCTCGCCGGCGACCGGCCCGATGGTCGGCGCCGGCCCGAACGGCCCGGTCACGCCCACAGGTCCGGGCCCTGGGGCTGGCGCGTCGACGCCGACCAGCCCGGGAGGAACCACGCCGGCGCCCTCCACCGCCGGCGGTGGGACGCCGACGCCCCCCGCGCCCGCGCCCCCCACGGCAACCGGGGCCGGTACCGGCTCGACGCCGGGTGGGTCAGGGCGCTAAACCCACCCCCGATGGAACCCGCGGCGATCGCAGCCCAGCTCCGCGAGCTCGCCGTCTACTACGAGCTCGACGGAGACAAGCACCGCACCCTCGCGTACGACCGCGCCGCGAAGTCGGTCGAGGCGTGCAACGGGCTGCATCGCCTGATCGACGAGGGCCGCCTCGAGGAGCTCCCGGGAGTGGGACCCTCGATCGCCCGCGTCGTCGCGGAGCTTGCCCGCCGCGGCCAGGTCGCCGTGCTCGAGCGCCTGCGCGCCAAGTGGCCACCGATCGTGATCGAGCTCGCGCAGCTGCCGAAGATCGGCGTGCAGAAGGCGCGCAAGATCCATCAGGCGCTCGCGCCCACCGATCTCGACGCGGTCGCGGCGATGTGCAAGGCCGGGGTGATCAGCGAGCTGCCCGGCTTCGGCAAGGTCAGCGAGCGGAAGATCCTGCAGGCAATTGAGGAACGACGGATCAAGGGCACGCAGGTGATCTTGCTCGATGCCGAGGTCAACGCGCAGTCCCTCGCGGCGCACCTACGGGGAGACGACGCGGCCAAGCAGGTCGAGATCTGCGGCCAGGTCCGGCGGTGGTCCGAGATCGTCGATCACCTCGCGTATGCGGTGGCGACCGACCGCCCGGATGCGGTGATCGAGCGACTGGCGAGCTTCGCGCTCGTGACCTCCGTGGCGCGTGACCAGACCAGCGAAGGCAACCTGGTGATCGGGTACATGGCAGGCGGCCTGCGCGCCGAGGTCCACCTCGGGACGCCGGCGAAGTTCGGCTGGGTCCACATCCGCGCCACCGGCTCCGTCGAGCACGTGGCGATGCTGCAGAGCCGCGCCGACGAACGAGGCCTCAACCTCAACATCCTCGAGGCTGCCGACGAGGTCCACGTGTACCGGGCGCTCGGCCTGCCGTGGATCCCGCCCGAGGTCCGCGACGGCACCGACGAGGTCGCCGCAGCTGCCGCCGGCGATGACTTCTCCGACCTCATCACGATCGACGACCTCACCACCGCAACCCACTGCCACACGACCTACAGCGACGGCAAGAACTCGGTCGCGGAGATGGCCCAGGCCGCCGCCGAGCTCGGGTTCGACGCGATCACGATCACCGATCACTCCTCGGCCGCGACCTATGCAGGCGGGCTCGATCTGGGAGCCCTGCGCACGCAGGCCGCCGAGATCGCCGGGCTCGGCAACCCCGCCGCCCGGATCCTCCGCGGCACGGAGGCCGACATCCTCGTCGATGGCGAGCTCGATGTCCCCCCCGAGATGATCGGCGAGCTCGACGTGATCATCGCGAGCGTGCACCAGCGGTTCCAGCTCGATGAGGAGGCGATGACCGCGCGCCTGATCACCGCGATGCGCCAGCCCTACTTCAAGATCTGGGGCCACGCGCTCGGCCGGCTCGTCCTGCGCCGCCCGCCGATCGAGGTCCGGATCGAGGACGTGCTCGACGTCGTCGCCGCGTCGCCCGCCGCGATCGAGATCAACGGTGACCCGCATCGCCTCGATCTCGATCCGCTCAACGCGCGCAAGGCGGTCGCTCGGGGCATCAAGTTCGTGCTGTCGAGCGACGCGCACTCCACGCAAGCGCTGAGCGCGGTGCGGTTCGCCGTCGCGATGGCGCGGCGCGCCCGGATCCGGAAGCAGCACGTGCTGAACGCGCTCCCCGTCGACGAGCTGGCAGCGGCGATCCGTCCAGCAGCGACCTGAACGTCAGCGCGTTGTGGACCGCGTGTCCCTCGGCATCATTGTCGAAGTAGACGTGGACGTCGCGGCCCTCCGCCAGCCACCGCCGGGTATCGGCGGCCCAGCGCTCGAGCAGCGGGCGCCGGTAGCTCGAGGCGTACGTGCGCGTGTGACCGTGCAGGCGCACGTAGACGATGTCCGTCGTCGCCGCGCGCCACATCGGGAAATCCGGCGCATCGCTCACGCAGCAGGCGACGCGTGCCTCGCGCAGCCGATCCGCGACCTCGGCCGTGAACCACGAGCGATGGCGCAGCTCGAGCGCGTGCCGCACCTCGGGCCATCGCTGGAGTGACCGCAAGAAGCCATCGAGCCGGTGCACGTCCATGGCGAAGTTGCTCGGCAGCTGCCACACGACCGCCGCGAGCTTGTCGCCGAGATGCCTCGCCTGATCGCGCAGCCGCACGATCGACGAGTCGACCTCGCGGAGCCGCTTGTAGTGCGTGACGAACCGATGGCCCTTCAGCGCGAAGCGAAAGCCTTCGGGCGTCTCGCGGCGCCATCGCGCGTAGGTCGCGGGCTGGATCTGCGTGTAGAACGACCCGTTGATCTCGAGCGTGTCGAACGTGCGTGACGCGACCTCGAGCCAGCGGCGCATGGGCGTATCGCCATAGAGATGCGCGCGCCAGCTCGCGTAGACCCAGCCGCTGAGCCCGACGAACGCTCGTGCCATACCGGATAGCCGATGCATGGTGCGCGCCTGCGACCCGTGGCACCGAGGATGCATTTCGAATGCCTCATGGTCAGAAATGCGGCGTCGTCCAAGCACGCGAAGTGCCGGTCGCTGACGAACCTAGACAGGGTGCGCTATCCCGAGCAGGCGATCACGAAGGGTCAGCTGATCGCGTACCTCGCCGTCCTCGCCGACTGGATGCTGCCGCACGTGGCGAATCGCCCGCTCACGCTCGTGAGATGTCCCGAGGATCAGAAGAAGCCGTGCTTCTTCCAGAAGCACATCCTCGCGGGGGCACCCTCCCCGATCCACCGGCTACCCTTTCGGGAAGGGGATGGTGAACTTGTCGACTACATGATGATCCGGGACATGCCGGGTCTCGTCGCGCTCGCACAGCTCGGCACGCTCGAGATCCACACGTGGGGCTCACATGCCGACAACCCTGAGCTGCCGGACTTGATGGTGTTCGATCTCGAGCCCGACGTCGGGCTCGATCGGGACAGGGTCCAGCTCGCCGCACTTGCGCTCCGGCGCCGCCTCGCCGACCTCGGGCTCGAGAGCTGGGTCAAGACGACGGGCGGCAACGGGCGGCACGTCATCAACGACGTCAAGCAAGCGATCACCGCTGGCGCCTGGCGCGCACTCGGCCACAAAGCCGGAAAAGGACACCGAACATGACGCCTACTCGCACGGAGGACCGAGACATCATCGAGCACCGTCTGCTCGAGCTCGCGTACACCACGGACGCCAAGATCACCGCGCCCGCCCTCGCCTACTACGCCCCGTGCTCGATCGACGATGCCGAGAAGGTCCTCGATGCGCTCGTGGCGAGAGATCGGATCTCGATGGAGATCGAGGAAGACGGACAGATCGTCTATCACGTCTCCGATCGCCAGAAGCTCACCCCTCGGGTCGGGGAATCGCGGCTGCACAGCGAGATCATCCGCGCACCGCAGATCCCGATCGCGATCCGGGGAGGGCGCGAAGCGAGCCCTGCGCTCGCCGCAGTCGCGAGCCTGTTCATTCCCGGCGCCGGCCAGCTCTACGCCGGTCGGCCCGTCGCCGCGCTGCTGTGGTTCCTTGTCGTCACGCTCGGCTACGCGCTGATCCTCCCGGGCCTGATCCTGCACATGTTCTGCATCGTGTCCGCGGCGAGCTCCGCGCACCGCCTCAACTCGGCGCTCGCGCGGGTCCATCTGCAGGCCGGATAGCCGCGCAGGGTGAGTCGCTGCGAAGATTGGAGCTCCCGCGAGGCGCGCGGGCGCGAACGCTGTTATGAGGTGCGAATGTGGAACGACTTCAAGAAATTCGCGTTCAAGGGCAACGTCCTCGATCTCGCGGTGGCCGTGGTGCTCGGCACCGCGTTCACGGCCGTGGTCACAGCGGTCGTGAACGGGCTGATCATGCCGCTCGTGGGCGAGCTGCTCCCGGGTGGGGCCTGGCAGAGCTGGACGGTGTGGAAGTTCCAGCTCGGGGCGGTGCTCGCTGCGAGCCTGAACTTCCTGATCGTCGCGTTTGTCCTGTTCCTGATCGTGTCGAGGCTGTTGAAGGTGTTGAACCGCAGCGCTTCGGTCGAGGCGCCGCCGCCCGCCGTGAGCGATGAGGTCAAGCTGCTGACCGAGATCCGCGATCTGCTACGTACGCGCGGTTGATCGGCAGCTTCGCTGGCCGGAAGCGCACGTTCGATGCGCCCGTCGTGAGCGTCTGCTCAGCGCATGCTGAGGCCGGAGAGCCGATCGTCCGAGCGAGGCCGACCGACGACCGCGCGACCGCCGTGATCGATGATCATGACGTTCGGCCGAGGCGCGTCCTGCTTGACGATGATCGGCGCGGCGAGCTCGCACACCACGCGGCGCTCGAGCCCACGCCCCACCACCTTGCGCGTGCAGGTCAACCTCACCGGCGCACCTGGCTTGGTGGCGACCGACCTCGCGCGGGCCGCCTTGGCCGGTTTCGGATCGGCCGCGGCGACGTTCGCGATGAACAGGAGCGAGAGGATCATCAAGGCACGCATGACCCGGAAAGTATGCTCGGGGTCGCCTGCCAGGCCAGTTTTCCATCGTGAGGCACAGAGATTCTAGCTACTTCCGCGTGATCTCTCAGACGATGAAGCGCTCGCCGGCGCTCAGCTCGCGAGTTCGATCTCCGGTGCCACCTGCGCCGATGGGTTGCCGAGCCGCGCGCGCAGTCCGTTCGGCAGATCGAAGGCGATGATCGCCATCGGCACGATCACGGTGAAGATCGGGAGCCACAGCGGCTGAAGCAGCACCCCGATCGCGCACAGCGCCGACGCGCACAGCAGGCCGGCGACCCGGAGCTGCGCGTAACGCCGCCGCCGCCGCTCGCCGAGGACCGGCAGCACGATGTCGAGGGGCATCACGACGAACACGACCTCGTTCCACCGCACGGCGTCGATCGACGAGACGGAGACGAGGGTCCACACGAGCAGCCCCCAGCCCGTGAGGTACAGCGTCGACCAGATCAGCGCGAGCTGGACGCCGCGCCGCCGCCACTGCGCGAGCACCAGCGGCAACGCGAACACGAGGGCGAGCCCGAACAACGGGATCCGCCCGGTCGGGCCGTCGTGCCGAAATTCGGGACCCTCGCGCTGGTAGATCAGGCGCGGCTCGACGCCGAGCTTGCGCGTGACCATCTGGCGAAAGATGTCGGGGTGAAACATCGCCTGCCAGATCGTCGGGTGATGATCGATCTGCCGCCCGGTGATGAAGTCCGCGACTCCGATCAGCGGTGATAGCCCGGCGAGCCCGTGATACGCGAGCGCGCGGAAGGTCAGCGGATAGGGCTCGTCGCTCGAGGCTCGCAGCTTGCCGCCGGTCGCGTGGTCGATCATGTCGCGCAGCCGCGTCGTGCAGTTGTCGAGGAAGTGATCGTAGATGTAGAACCGGTGCTGCTCCTCGATGTCGCTCCACAGCTTGTCCTCGATCTCGCGCGCCTGGTCACCGGTGAGCGGCAGCGTCTGCGACCAGATGTCGCGATCCTCGCGCCGGTAGAACGCGACCATCGAACCGAGCGTCGTCGGCTCGACCCAGAACTTCTGCTGCGAACGCAAGAAGCTCCAGATCATCGCCGGACCTTCATCGAAGTCGGTGACGCCGTAGTTGAAGCAGACCGGGACGCGCTTCGGATCGTTGTAGCGGAGACAGAGCGCCGCGTGACCGAACTTCTCGAAGATCCGATCGCCGACACCAAACGTCAGGAGATCGATCGACGGCGGCGCGAGCTCGACGCGCCCGGGCTCGAACTCGCCCGGGGGTAGGCGGGCAGGTTGTGCAGCTGCAACGCTCGTCGCGAGAATCACCGCAAGCGCGACGAGCGCTGGGTTCACTTGGTCTCCGGCTTGGTCTCCGCCTTGGCCTCCGGCTGCGGAGGCTTGTCGAACATCTTCAGATCGATCGTGGGATCGAACTCGACCGACTTGAGCTCGAGCTCCGTGGTCCGCGCCCCCTTGCCGGTGCCGACGCTCTTGCGCTTGTGCGCGACCTTGATCCCCTTCACCACCTTGTAGTCGGTGAAGTCATCGGACTCGCTGTTGCCACCGTCGGTGTAGGTCATCCGGGTGATCAGCTTGGTCTTCTTGTCGATGTACAACGACACATCGACGTCGCCGTACGGCGAGCGAAGCTTCACGACGCTCTGCGGCTTGCCGTCGACCGCCTCGTCGGCGGCCGGGGTGAGCCTCGCGGCAGGATCCGCGGCCTTGAGCAGGATCAGCTCGGGCTCGCGCCACCGCTCGAACTCGATGGCCTGGATGTCAGAAGCCGCGATGTCGACCAGGCTCATGTTCCCGGTCTTCTGATCGGGGGCGAGCTGCCAGCCGGCCTGGCCGGTGACGCCGATGACGACGCGCACGCGCTGCGCGAGCGTGGCATCGATCCGCATCCGATCGGGGATCACGACGACACGCTCGGTCTCGACCGGCACCGCCTGTCCGCCGATCGCGGTGGTCCCGGCGGCGATCATCTTGAAGGACTTGATCGCGGCGAGCTTCGCCTTGCCGCCCTTCGCGACGAGCGCGTCCTCGATCATCTTCTTCGCCTGCACGAGGGCCTTCGGATCGACCGGCGCGTCCGGCTGCTTGACCTCGGGCGAGATCGGATCGGAGAACGCGACCTTCTCGTAGCGCCAGCCCTCTTTCTTGAGCAGGGGCTCGAGATCCTTCGCGTCGCCCACCATCACGACGACGTACGCCTTTGGATCGAGGATCTCCGCGGCCGCGCGCTTCGCCGAGGCGGTGTCGACCTTGCCGACCGCGAGCGGGAAGTTGGTCAGATACTCCTGTCCGAACCCGTGCAGCTCGGCGCCGATCAACGCGGCCCCCACGTCCGAGGCCGACTGAAACCGCATCCCGTAGCCGCCCGCGATGTTCGCGACCGCGGCGGTGATCTCTTCCTTGGTCGGCCCCTCCTTCTCCATCTTCGCGATCTCGGCGAGCAACAGCTTCGTGGTCGCGACCGCCTCGGTGTTGCGGGTGAAGGTCGACGCGACGAACGAGCCCTTGTCGAGGTTGCGATCGAAGCTCGAGCTAGCGCCGTAGGTCTTGCCGCCATCGACGCGCACGACCTTCATCAGGCGCGAGCTGAAGGCGCCGCCGCCGAGCGTGTAGTTCCACACCAGGGTGTCGAAGAACCGCGGGTCGTCATGCTTGATGCCGAACTGCGCGACGCGGATGTGCGTCTGGGTCTGGCCCGGCTTGTCGACGATCCGGATCCGGCTGCCCGAGAGCCCGAGCTCCTTGAAGGTAGGCGTGGGCGGGACCGGCCCCTTCTTCCACACCCCGAACGACCGCTCGAGGTCACCACGCAGCCGCTTCGGATCGACATCGCCGGTGACCACGAGGATCGCGTTGCCCGGGACGAACCACGCCTTGTGCCACGCGATCAGGTCTTCGCGCTTCACCGACGCGACGCTCTGCTCGCTGTTGACCCAGCCCCGCACGTGGTCGTTGCCCCACAACAGGTTCTGGACCTGGGCCGAGGCCAGGGTCCCCGCATCGTCGAGCCGCTGGCGCACGCCGGCGAGGAGCTGGTCGCGGACCTTGGACAGCTCGATCTCGGCAAACGTCGGCTGCGTGATCACCTCGGGCAGCAGCTCGAGGCACGTGCCGGCGTGGCGCGCGAGCACGCTGCACGACACGAGCGTCGCCTCGAACGTCGCGTCCGCGGACAGCGTCCCGCCGACGAAGTCGATCGTCTTGGCGAGGGAGAGCGCGTCGCGCTTCTTCGTGCCCTTGACGAGCATGTCCGCGGTGAACTCCGCGACGCCGAGGCGCGACCGCGGTTCGTGCATCCGCCCGGCCTTGATCGCGAGCTGCATGCTCACGACCGGCAGCCGGTCGCTCTTGACGACATAGACTTGGAGCCCGTTGGCGAGCTTGAACTCGTCGATCTTCGGCAGGACGACCGCCGCCGGCGGCTTGGCGGCCGGGGCGGTGACGAGGTCGGGCTTGCCCTCCCACGCATCGACCGCCGAGGCCTTCGGTGCCACGGGGGGCTTCGCGGTGTGGGCGTCGCCGTCACCTGGCAACGTCGGGATGCCGAGCGGCGTGGGCTTTGCGCCGCACGCGACGAGCGACACGGCAAAGCTGGCGAGGAGTGCGCGGTTCATCTTCAGTGAGCCTTCGGGGGGATGACCACGATCGTCGCGCGGTCGGGGGTCAGGTATTGCTTGGTGACGCGCTGGACGTCGGCGGCGGAGACCTTCTCGATCGCGTCGACGTCTCGCATGAACGAGCTCGGGTTGCCGGTCAGGATCCACGACCGGCCGATCGCCTCGGCGAGGCCCTGGACGTTCTCGAGCGAGAACACGAACCCCGCCTGGACCTGGTTCTTTGCCTTGCGTAGCTCGTCGCCGGTGGGACCTTTCGCGGACAGCTTCGCGAGCTCGTCGAAGATCGCCGCCTCGACGGCGTCGCCCTGCGCCGGATCGAGATACGCGCCGAGCGCGACCGTCATGCCCGGGTCTTCGCGCACGATCGACTCCATGCCGCCATCGAGGGCGAGCGGGCGCTTCGACTTGGGATCGACCGCCTTGAGCCGCACCTTGAGGCGCGACGACTCACCGGCACCGAGCACGATCGAGGCGACCTGCAACGCATAGACATCCTTGTCCTTGGCGGGCGGGATGTGGAAGCCGATCAGCGTCAGCCCGATCTGCCCGGGCTCGACGACCTCGCGCCGCTTCGCGGTCTGCGCGGGCTCCACGGCCTGGGTCGCGGGACGCGGCGGCGCCGGCGCCTTCGCGAGCTTGCCGAACCACTTCTCCGCCGACGCCTTGACCTGCTCGACCGTGGTCTTGCCGACGACGACGAGCATCGCGTTGCCAGGCTGGTAGTACGCCTCGTAGAACTTCTTCAGATCGTCCGGGGTGGTCGCGTCGAGGTCGTGAAGGTTGCCGCCTGCGGTCCATGCGTACGGGTGCTTGGTGAACGCGATCGCGAGGAACCGCAAGAAGCCCTTCGTGATCGGAGAGTTCTCGGCCTGGCGGATCTCCTCTTTGACGACCTCTTTCTCGGTCGCGATCATGTCGGCGCGGAACATCAGGTTTCGCATCCGTTCCGCCTCGAGCTGGATCGCGAAATCGAGGTAATCCGACGGCAGGGTGTTGATGTAGTGCGTCGCGTCCTCATCCGTGGCGGCGTTGACGTAGCCGCCGATGCCGTTGAGAAACTGCGCGTGGGCCTCGGGCCGGACGTGCGCGGT
>WBZN01000674.1_pt1 | contig 24113 bp, 18 predicted proteins | sample 5204281 | NCBI WGS metagenome assembly WBZN01 (sample SAMN12344347, study PRJNA552823) | activated sludge metagenome | biome: Activated sludge suspended growth; feature: Nitrification reactor; material: Wastewater; isolation source: activated sludge from nitrification reactor of wastewater... | reverse complement strand
TCTATTTTTTGCTGAAATTCGCCAGTGGCTTCCGTCACAATCCCCAGGCGCTCGAGAAACAGCGAAATCATGGCCTTCATCGTTTGCTGTGTCTCGGCGAGCGTGTGCTGTAACAAATCCTGCTGGTAAACGAGTTCTTTCAAAATCGATTCTGCGTCGTAAATGCGGTGCAAGGTCAACGGTTTCTTGAGATTCTCCCGAATCAATTCCAGCTGATGCGATACCCAGGGATCCAAATCTGCGGGCAGTGATGCATGATCGATAAACAGATCGAGCATGTTCAGCAGTCCATCGATCAATCGTTGCTCCTGATCGACCCGCAGGGCCATGTGAATCCAGCACTGCCGGATTCTTTTTTCCAGCCAGTCGATGTTTTCCGGCTGATCTACGGTTTCGATTCCCTGGATGATGAATTCGACTTCTGCGATCCAGTGCTGGTGTGTAGCGAGACGTGGAATCAGCCCGTCACGCAATGTGGAGACGAGTAGTGCTTTCCATTGCCTCCAGAATGCAATTGCCAGCATATGGTCTTCAATGACTGCCAATTCGGTGCCGGTTGATCCGGCAGGTTCGTTGACAGGGACCAGGCTGGTCGGGGGTTCCTTTTGCCACCGTTTGACCAGGGCGTGGATTTCACGATTCAGTTGCTCGGGTTGGTTTGCAAGCGATTTGATGGTGTCGGCCAGTTGTTCGCGCCGAGTCGGTTCGCTCCCCGATTGTGTCCGTGTATCCCACAGCAGCAATAGCAATTCCCCCCAGGATTGCTCCAGGCGACGATCGGGCGCTACTTGTGATTGAATCAACTGTCCGAGTGATTGCGCAACGGCAGTCCAATTCTGATCGTTTGCCGCCAGATTGATGTCGACGACATGACGATTGGCTTCCTGGGGTAAACCGAGGGTGCGCAACGTGGAGACTAATTTGCTTGCCAGTGCGAGTGAAGCGGGGTGCTCGGGTGGCTTGGTGCCAGCAATCTCATAATAAATAGATTCATACTGATCCGGTGTGGGAGCAATACGTCGGGTAGCCAGGTTTTTCAATGTTTCCCTGGCAATCCATATCGGGTTTTTGGTTTCAGGTCGATTGGCATCCATATCGCTTCTTGTCGAGTTTTATGATTGTATCAAACGACCCATTTCATCCGATTCGAGTTGCGAAAAATTCGCGACTTGCATCCAGGTTGAGAGTGGATGCAGGTCGTGTTTTCTGTGTTATCAATCAATAGGGCGATTGATTGGGTTGAGTCGAAATCAATACACCGTTTTCTGCAGAAAGGGTGTATGCAGTACCATTTTGCCCCGTCCAGTTTGCCAGATCGAAAGTAGCCTGGGCATTGACGCGATAGACATCGATATTTCTATAGGTGAGTGGAGCCCCTTTTTGGCAGGTTTCAGGTGCCTCGGTGGTAGTCAGAAAATAGACATTACTGATTCCAGCAACAGTAGCTTGACCGTTGGCATCGATCAGCAAGGCTGTCTGTTCGTCGATTGTGATGCTTCGCGGCAAGGGCGACCATCCAAAGTCATAAACGCGACATAAGAAGGCCAGATCACGCCCCATGCGGTCACGGGTGATGAGATGCGCGTCACCGATGATCCCTTCTAAAAAAGGGATATTCAGATCGAACTGATTATCCAGCGTGACATATTTGTTGAACGGATCTTCCAACGCTTGAGCGGAAGTGACTCCCTTGTTGAGCAGTGCAGAGTAGATGAATTGCGTCAGGACATCCAGACCAGCGCTGGTGCCACCAATCGGAATACCCTGTGCGATGCGATCCTTGAGCGCGCTGTGCAGCAGCGTGTTGGTCCAGAAATTGATATAGTTCGACTGGTCGCCGCCGGCGATCCAGATAGCCTCGGCAGCATTGATCGTCCCAATTACAAATTCATTGTTTGCGGCTTCTGTTGATGGAATGATCAGTGTGGCAACTGAATTGCCATTGGAACACAGTTGCTGAATATAAGGATTATAGGCATCGGTTCCTGTTGCGCGGATGACGAGAAAATCGCCGTTGCCACTCAGTGCGCACATCCAACTGAAAGCTTCGTCAACGTCAATACCGCCCCCCATCATTACCGCTCCGCGAGTGGTTTGAATATTCGAGGCATCTACCGGACTTCCAACTCGGAAATAATCATAAGGGGGTTTTTTCTTTGCAGCGATGGCGGATCCGGATAAAAACAGCAGTATGAACATTAAGAAGACACAAAATTTTTTCATCATTTTTTCCTTCCGATGTGAGTGATTACGACTGGAGATTGGTTCGCGGAGCGTTGTTAAAGATGTTTTTTGCTTTCGTCATAAAAAGATGAATTAACTCGAATTTCGATGCTATTAAAGCAGTAAGTGTCGTCATTTTGTCATGGTTTTTTCAATTGATCGATAACTGTCTTGCGGAGGTCGGTGTTTTCACCTTTGGCAAGGATGACGAAATCCGTCGTGCCCGGCTTCAAAAAGTCCAGACCATGTTCTTTTCCGGAAGCGAGAAAGTCGTTGATCGCCAGCTTGTAGGTTCTGTTCGGATCGAGTGGAGAACCATTGATGTGCCACACACCATCGATTTGCTGCGTATTGGCGGATTGTAGGTAGCCACCCGTGCCCAGGTTGAGGATGCCCTGATTCAGTACTTTCGACAGTAAATTTCCCCTGATGGCAGCCATCAGTATCTTGCCGCCAAATGGCAGGATGCGAATGACGTCGTATTCCGTAACCTTGCCGGCGGGCAGAATGTCGTCCAGACGAATCGATCCGCTGTTAAATAGCGATAATTCGGCTTCGGGATAGGGATGTAACATACTGCTGGCTATGAGTCGGGTCAGGTTGGTCGGGTGGTTGCGCACACTGGATTCGAGACCGTCGAGTGCTTCGGTGCTGGTTGTGACGACGCTTTCGGGTTCAAAACCTTGTTGCCGGAAAGCATTGAAGGCAATTTGCTGCCATTTGTCGACCGTTTTCTTGATCTCGGGATCTTCGGCTAGGCGGTTATTGATCGGTACCAGTGAAGGTTTGATCTCGGTCTGGCCGGTTTGTGTGTCAAAAATCAGGTCTACCACGTAAACCGATCGTACATTGGCGTCGCTTTTGAGAATCGGTGTGAAGTTTCCCCGCCAGTGCTGATAGTTGACATGGTCATGACCGCCCAGTACCAAGCCGATTTGTGGGTAGGCTTGCAGTAGTTTGTTGTCGTCTTCGATGAACTGATGTGTCATGGCAACGATGAAATCGACTTGCTTGCTCAGGTAGTCGATTTGCCGCGCCGTCACTGCAAACGGATCGGCATAACGCACGAAAGGCGCTTTGTTGGCATTGAGCGTCACGCCGAACAATCCGATGCGGAATGTTCTGCCACTGTTGGGGTCGGTAATCGGGATGATCAGGTTGGATTTGACCGTTTCGAAGGGACGCTGGTCGATATCCAGCACATTGCTGGATATCCAGGTGAATTTCGATTCATGGAGTCGCTGATAGAACTGATGTTCCTTGATATCGAATTCATGATTACCGAATGTGGCGTAGTCCAGTCGCAAGTGATTCAGTACATCCACCATTTGCCGCCCGGCTAATGCGTCACCTTCATATTGCGCGGTACCCATTGCCGAAGGACTCAACAGATCGCCACCCAACGTGGTAATGGTATTGGGATTGCGTGCCAGCAGCTGTTTGCGCAAGGTGGCCACGCGGGCGATGCCACCTTCTGCTCCCCCGCTCACGGGAGTGATTTCGTAGATATCGTTGAAGTGCAGCAGGGTGACATGTATCTTGCTGTGTTCGACAGTGTTTTGCGGTGTCGTACTGCAAGCGATGAGGGTTGCAGCGCAACCGATCAGAAACAGAATCCGGAGGAGCTTGTTCATGATGACCCTGGTTCAGTAATTGGATGGTGCCGGTATGGTAAAGCGTGCATGTTGTAAATGGCAAATCGTCCAGTTTAATCAAACCGGATTGTAATCCACCGGACTGCCGGAATGGCCGGGGATTTGTGTAGGAATAGCCTGAAAATCGGTCAGGTCATGGCTTGCAAGCGTTGTCAGTCGCCATGTTATCGATCATAATGGCCATTACACCAGCAGGCGATTACAAACATAATACAAATCATCAAAACTGCGATAGCAGTGCGGACCTCGTATCACATAACCCAAAGTCACGGGTTGTAAAAGAAAAAGAGCCATGCCTGTAGGCATGCGTTCCGGATTGGGATTGCTGAATTAAATCAGACAGGCTATTCCTTTTGCAACAGTGATTTACTCATTTTAGTTAAGAAAGGGGCATTATCGTGAAACATCATTATGTATCTTCTGTAACCCGATTCGTATTGTTTTATCCGCTCGCAGTTATTTTCATTACTGCACTTTCAGCCTGCAAGCTAATACCCGAAAATGAACCCGAACGAGGGGCCGCAACTGTCCAACAGGATCAATTCGGTGACAGCTTCACTAAGATCAAATATCTGGAGCAGGGATGGGATGCTGCGGATAGTCTCTGGTTTTACACGACCACACAGGGTTCGAATCTGATGCCCTATGATTTCTTCATGGTGCTGGAGCAGCCCGGAAAGTCCGAGCTGTTTCGTTCGGACAACAACATGAATTTCTATCGCTATCTGCCGCAAAAAGCGACGAAAACCAATCCGGATGCATTACCGGTTGGCTGGGTGAAGGACGACTACAAAGGTAAGGAGTATGTTGGATTGACCTGTGCCGCCTGCCATACCGGGCAAGTGAATTACAACGGTGTGGGCATCCGTATCGATGGCGGACCGGCTGCTTCGGACATGGAAACCATCATGAAGGATCTGGCCAAGGCATTGAAGCATACGTCTGATGATGAAGAAACGCGTAGCCGCTTCGTCAAGAATGTGTTGGCACGGGGTAATTACAAATCCGAATCCGACATTCTTGAAGATTTGAAAAAATTCAAACAGCGTCTGATTGGTTACGTCGACGTCAATCGCAGCGACTTGGCTTACGGTTATGCGCGTCTTGATGCCTTTGGTCGCATCTATAACCGGGTACTGGAGCATCTGGTCAACGAACGCGTATTGAAGGAGTTGATCCTGGGTGGCCGGATCATGGGTGACAAGCCCATGTCACCCGAGGAGTTCGACCAGTTGATGCAGAATGTCGACAAGGTGATGACCGGCGAACAGCGCGATCATTTGGTGGAACGTCTGACCAAGACACTCGATGGCTGGCAATTGGGAAGGTTGCGCGAGGCATTGTTCAATAAGCCGAATGCTCCGGTCAGCTATCCTTTCCTGTGGGACATAGCCCAACATGATTACGTACAGTGGAACGGTCTGGCAGACAATGCCGGGTTGGGACCGATCGGTCGCAATACCGGCGAGGTGATCGGTGTATTTGGCACATTGGACTGGAAGGAAGAGAAACGAACGACATTATCGACCATCATCGGTAGTACCAATGTCAACTTTTCCTCGTCGGTGAATGTGCACAACTTGCGTCAGATTGAATCGCACCTGAGCAAATTGCAGTCTCCCGAATGGCCCGAAGACATACTCGGTGCCATTGATCAACCGCGTGCCGAGCGTGGCAAATTGCTGTTCAACCAGTATTGTGTTGGCTGTCACACCCGGATAGAGCGCGCGGATCCCGATCGTCGCGTAGTGGCTCACATGTCGAGAGTGGGGGATGTAGGCACCGATCCGGTCATGGCAGCTAATAGCATCAGTGCGGTTGGCTATTCCGGCATTTTGCGCAATCAGTATGTCAGCGTGGGGGTCGGCGATATTCTGCTCGATCAAAAAGCGCCAGTTGCAGCCTTGCTGACCAAGGCAACTCTGAATGTGGTGGCCACACCCGATGCGGATAAATGGTTTTTCCAGCGCTGGACAGACTGGATCGTGGACATCGGAACAGCATTCTTTCATAACGAAATCAAGCCTTCGATGAAACAGGGTAAGTACGATCCGGATACAACTGCCACGCCACTGGCGTCGTTGAATTCCTACAAGGCAAGACCCCTAAATGGCATCTGGGCGACCGCTCCTTACTTGCATAACGGTTCGGTACCAACGCTTTATGATTTGCTGTTGCCCAAGAAACGCGAAGGTGATCCTGACGATGGCGAATATCGTCCCGATCATTTCAAGGTTGGATCGCGTGAGTTCGATCCACTCAAAGTCGGTTTGAAAGGAAATGACCAGGGATTTACCTTCGATGCCAGTAAAATCGGCAACAGTAATGCCGGGCACGAATATGCATCGGGTAAAACGGCACAAGCCAACGGCAAGGTTCTGAAGCCTTTAGACAAGGAGCAGCGACTCGACTTGCTTGAATACCTGAAAACCCTGTAACAGACGACAATTGTCCTGACCAATAATGAGAAGGGAGTAATGTAATGAACGCAACGACAAGTTACTTGGAGCAATATGACGCTGCGGCGGAAGCCGACAAATTTTCGCTGGTGCGCCGCTGGATTGATACGGAGCCCCTGCCATTCTTCAAGGAATTGCGCGACAAGCGCCCCATTTTGGTGACCCCAAAGTGCACGTTGGTGACCCGATTCGACGATGTCCGGGAAATTTTGCTGATGTACAAGGTGTTTACCGTCAAACCCTATGTGCCAAAAATGGATAACTATCTGATGGCGCATGACGATGATGCCTTGCATACTCGGGAAAAATCCTTGATGCAATTCATGCTGAACCGCGATGATTTGCCAAGGGTGCGAACCATGGTAGCCGACATTTCGCGCGGAATACTCGGGCGCAAGAACGGTCAGATCGAGGTGGTCAATGATTTTTGCCGCATGGTTCCTGCTACGCTGGTACAGGATTATTTCGGATTGACTGGCGCCAAGCTGGCGGACTTGATCGAATGGTCCTATTGGAATCAGTATGATACGTTCCACAATCAACCTTTCGATGTTTTGCCAGCGGAGCTGTCGCAGCAGATCATCGACCGTCACAACGAAACCTCAAAAAAATTGTCGAGCTATATCACGATGCTGATTGCCAAACGGCTTTTGGCCGTCAAGGCTGAGAAACTGACTTTTTCGACCATCATCAAGTTGCGTGACGATATCGTGACTCGCATGCTACGAACCAGTTTTGCCAAGGAACAGGATTTCGATATCAAGCGTTTGGGGGTCAATGCGGGTGGATTGCTGATTGGCGCCATTGAGACGACATCACAGGCTGTCGCACAAGTCCTGCAATATTTGTTTCAGCACCAGGAATGGCTGGCAGCTGCTAAAACGGCAGCACAGAAAGAAGATACGACGGAATTCGATGGCATTGTGTGGGAGGCACTGCGGTTTGTGCCCATTACACCTTATTTGTTTCGGACCACAGTAAGTGATTACACGGCGGGCAAGGGCACGGATCATGAAACGGTGTTGCGGGCTGGCACGTTTGTGTTGCCGGTGACATTGTCAGCGATGTTCGACGATCGGGCGTTTGAATCGCCGGATGCATTCATTCCACAGCGTAACTGGTATAACTACTTCCACTTTGGTTTTGGCGGACATGAGTGCCTGGGACGTTACGTTGGTATGGTAATGATTCCGGAGATGGTGCGTCAGGTATTACTGAAGAAGGATGTGGAACCGCAAGGAATGATGGATTACAAATCCGGACCGTTTCCAGAGTCGTATACGCTTTCTTGGGCTGCTTGATACATTTTAGATAAAAAAACAGTGTTCTAAAGCGGTGCTTTAGAACACTGGTTGCGGTAAGAAACTGCGAAAATCCTAGTAACTGGATTTTTCAGTGGTGGAACGGGCTTTGCCACCACCTTCCTGATCACCAGACGGTATTTGATGGAAAGGCTGAATGGTTTTTCCATAAGCGTCAGGATTGGGTGTTTCTGGTGCAGTCGGTTTACCACCGCAGGCCACTAAAACGGTTACGACGGATGCTGCCAATAAATGTGTAATTCTCATATGAAACCTTTTGTTTGTTAGTTGGTAATGAATCATTGTTGTCACAACGATTCACAGGTTACCGTAATGGTTGTTTGAAACATTGATCTTGATCAAATGAAACCGATCTCTTGGACTGGTAAGCACGACGTGGATTGCCGTGCGTTGACTCCTTGGAAATAGGGAGCGATGGCACAGGTTAGATTGAGGTTTCATGGCGTACTGAATGATTTCATCACCCCAGCGCTGCGGGGAGCGGACATTGTGCACGTATTCGAGCGCAAGGCGTCAGTGAAGGACATGATTGAGTCATTCCACGTTCCTCATACCGAAGTTGAATGGATGTTTGCGCAGGGTGTCGCAATCGATTTCGAGCATATCGTTGTCGATCAGGAGATAATCGACGTATACCCTGCTACAAATGGCATAAATTTTCCTGTTTCAGTTCAGCTCCGTCCTGCATTGGCTTTGCCGCTGACTTTCATCGTCGATAGCAATTTGGGGCGACTGGCGCGATATCTGCGCTTATTGGGTTTTGACTGTCTGTATAGTAATCACTTCGACGATAGTGAAGTGGCTGAAATTGCTCGCAATCAGCGACGTATCGTGCTGACCCGGGACCGTGCATTGTTGCAGCGCAAAATAATCACTCACGGATACTATCTGCGTTCCGATGCACCCAAACTTCAGACTATCGAAGTTTTGAGAAGGTATGATTTGTTTCCATCCATCAAGCCTTTTGTGCGTTGCACACATTGCAATGGGATTCTGCGCGAGGTTGCCAAACAATCGATTGAGCACCGGCTTGAACCATTGACGAAGGCATATTTTGATACATTTTTGATGTGTGAAACGTGTCACCGGATTTACTGGGAAGGAAGTCACTGCACACGTATGGAACATCTGGTTGAAACATTCAGGGCAAACAAATTAGAAAATGGAAAATAAACCCGACCGGGGATGACGTAGTTCCCCGGTATGAGACGCAGGGCAGGTAAATTATTGACAGCGGTAAGCATGTCCTGCAAAGAAGATTTCCTTGTCAGTTCCGGGCACTTCATATTTTCCTGAGTTGTTGGAATAGGTGATGTGTACACTGTCGCCACCCAGTTTTTGTGTCTCGGCTCGCAAATTGTTGCGAGCCTTGACCAGTCTATCGACATACGGCAAGTCGTCTTCCCCAGCTTGCCCATCTCTGGAAGAACCTTTGACCTTGCCAAGCAATTCACATCCTTCCGGACCTTCTGTACCCACGATGATCGTGACTTTTGGGGTGCTGTCACTTTCTGCCATGACAGTTGGTCCGATCAAGGCACATACTACCAGTGCCGTTACCCGGATCAGCGGATAGAAATAGGTCAATTTGCTCATGATCGCTCCTGTAAATGCTTTTTTCAGAAATTGACTAGCATAGTTAAGGCCGGCATAAAGCGTCAATAGCTTTTATACACCGTGCCCTTTTTGCTGTATTCATTCTAGTAATCACAAAGTGCGGTGGGTTATTCCAAATTAAACTTTTTTACGGGTTTATTTTTTAAAGATGATTTGATCAGCTTTCGGGTATATTGGGCACCATTAACGAACCGGAGAAATGACATTGGATATCGTAATTTATGTTCTGTTGACGGGTTTTGTCATGGCGCTGATTTATGGTGTCATGCTGTATAACCGGCTGGTGGATATCAAACATGCCGTGTCGCAGGCATGGTCGAACATTGATGTGCTCCTGAAACAGCGCCATGACGAATTGCCTAAGCTGGTTGAAACCTGCAAGCAATTCATGGGATACGAACAGGAGACACTGAAGCAGGTCATCTCAGCGCGTTCTCTTGTAGCCAGTGCGCGAGAAACCGGCAACATCAATGCGCTGGGAGCAGCCGAGAATCAGTTACGTATGGGGCTGGGAAGTTTATTTGCGGTAGCTGAGGATTATCCTGAACTGAAAGCCAGTGAGAAATTTCAGCATCTGCAGGCGCGTATCAGCGGTTTGGAGAACAGTATCGCCGATCGACGCGAATACTATAACGAAGCGGTCAGAATCAATAATGTGCGCATAGAGCAGTTTCCGGATGTGGTGATCGCTCGCTGGTTCGGATTTACGGCGCGAGACCTGCTTGTATTAAGCGATGCAGAAAAGCAGGATGTGGATATTGGCAAACTGTTTGGCCGGTAGCGTATGAAAGTCAATGTCCTGGGGATGGAGCTCTCTGCGGACGACTATCAGTCTTTGCTATGGGGTGCAATCATTGCCGCTCTGGTAAGTTTTTACATTTTTGTACGGCACTGGAAGCGCTTGCGTCTTGTTGAAGATACACCGACCTCAAAGCTACGCTCGGCTCATCAAGGCTATATTGAATTGGAAGGCAAGGGGCAGCACTTGGATGAGATCATTTTTGCGCCGCTATCCAATCATCCCTGTCTGTGGCATCGCAGCCTTATCGAACGGTATGAAACCTATACCGAAAATGGTCGCAGCAAGTCTCGCTGGAATGTGATTTACAGTCGAACCAGTTCGCATCGTTTTAGGCTGATCGATGGTGAAAGCAGTTGTTATGTCGATCCCGAGGGCGCCGAGGTGAATGGTCACGAAAAACTGGTGTGGTACGGCGATACCGAGTGGCCGACGCAAACGCAACTGTTGGAGAGCCAGTCGGTAGTCAAGGCGCTGACGAATCATTATCGCTACAGCGAATGGCTCATCTTGCCAGGGCAGTTGTTATATATTCTGGGGCAATTCACGACCTGCTCCGCTGCGGCTGGGCAGCCAGTTCGCAAACTGACGATAGATCTGCTGAATGAATGGAAAAACGATCGACAGAACTTGCTGCAACGTTTCGATAGCAACAAGGATGGTCAGATCGATCTACAGGAATGGGAAGCGGTGCGGCAATCGGCACTCGCTGAAGCACAGCAGGTTCACGATCGGTTGGTTCAGGAACCGGATATTCATCTCGTTGAGAAACCTGCGCAGAGCGGGCAACCATTTATCATCTCGGTTCATCCGCAGGCTGTTCTGATCGATAAATACCGACGTACGGCTTATGGCGCACTCCTGGTTTGCTTGCTACTGATCGCCATTGTTTTTGGATTACTGAAAGCGTCGGGCTAGAGAGTTTCAGCGCCAGAATTTTTTGGCACCGGATAACTGCTGCCAACCTTGGCTTGATTGTTTATGGTGCCGGGTCAATTCCGCTTCGAGTATGCCACTCATCCGCCCCAATTCGAAACCGAGCGTGGCGGATTGTTTGGGTACGGTGCGCAGCAATTGCATGCCGATATGGTGATCGTTTTCTTTCCCCAAATCATCCTGTAGTGCGGACAATGCCGCTATGAAGTCATGGGCAGACTTGCCATGGAGTGGTGCGAATGCTTCTGCCAGATAACGCATTTTCTTGGCGGCGATACGGGCCATGTGACGTTCCTCGGCATTCAGACTGGAGAAGTGCCGGCAGCGCTTGTGCAAATTTTGCCAACGTTGTTCGAGCAAGGCTTGTGACCATGCCTTTGCATCTGGTGAAGACTCATGGGAATCCAGATTTGCCATGAGGCCGCGGCCGATATCGAGGATTATTTCAGTCATTGCAGATTGATTCAGCATGGTTTGAGCTTGGTGGCGGACTGCAGTGGCAGTATGGCGGATGTGCTGAAGTGCCGACTCATCTATATTGCCAATACCAGGCAGGGTTTGATACAGGAACACATCCCAGTCACGTGCCGGATTCAGTGAGCGCATGCATTTCCGCAATGAAAGATACCAGGGGGGTGTAGGTTGCTTCAGGGATTTGGCCAGAATGACTGCGGTTTGCAATCGCCGTAATGCGATGCGCAGTTGATGCAAATATTCGGTATCGTCTGCATTGTCCTGAAAGCCCGGCATGTTGGCCGTCATTTGTATCAATGCAGAGCGAATCAAGGTCTGGCAGACTTCAGCGGGAGACTGGCCCTTGCGGATCATGGGGTAACTCGCCTTGACCGGTGTGGGGCAGATGGCTCCGCACAGGATGTAGCCGCGTTCCGCTTTGCTGCGGGGTTCGACATGCAATGGGACAAGCTGTAACAGATGCGAGGCGATATCGAACAGAAAATCGGCGCGACCCGATTGCAATTCGATTTCCACTTCGCAGATGTCCTGGCATTGCTCCCCTGCACGGATGGTTCCGCGATCGAACGCCAGTTCGGCTGCGTGACCATCTCGCTCGATGTGCCAAGTTTTACGTTCGAATTCCGTGATAAAAACGGGCCGTATCTGTTTCAATTTGATTCCGGCAAGTAGTTTTTCTGCTGCGCCAGGTAAGGCAGAAAATTCGGGGTGACTGCCGCTCTGCACCTCGTTTTCCCATTCTGGGCGACTGGTCAGAGCACCGACCGATTGGGTTTCGGCTTTGAGTGTCTGTATCCATTTGTCTCCGACTTTGCGCAGACGCAGGGCGATGTGTCGCTGCATCAGATCAAACTTTGGGGTGTCGAAGTAAATGCTGTGCAATGTTCGCAAAGTCGGTTTGATATTGTGCAACCAAGGGTGGTGCCCTATCTTTTTACTTTGCCCGGATTGCAGGGCTAATTTCAGCTCAATTTCCATGGTGCACTTCTCAGGATTACAGATTATTCGGGACTTTTTATAAAACTTAAGTTTTTAATTTCAGTGTGATTTTATGTTTTCATATTAATGGTCGAAAATTTTTTAATTCTTTTCCACAAATGAGTTGAGAATAATCGCTATAAACTCATCGCACCGGATGAACAAATTACTATGTTTGCAACACTCTAGGTTCGTGGCTGTACAAAAATCTCTTGTGCTGCATAATCCTTACGTTCGAGAGATTAATTGTGCTTATCGAGGGCAAAATATAGACACTAAAGGTGTAGGAAATGAATCAAACTTTGTTTTTGCGATCGCCTGAAAATGATTAGATTATCCATCTCCAGGCGACGGACTTAGGTAGGTTAGATTATTATAATATCTGAATTGGTAGCTGCTAGATTCACACCAATCGAAGCAATTTGTATCGCAGCGCCCGCGCCATTACCATCGGCATCATATAATAATGCACCGTTAGCATTGTTATAAATGATAAAGTCATTGGCATCCAGTGCTTGTGTGCCAACTCTGAACTGATTTGCAGCTAGCGTACCGGTATTCGTCAATGCCGTGAACACGGAATTTTCCAACTGGATAGTATCGTTAATTACGTTATAGTCCGTAATCGTGTCAACATGGCCTATCGTTGTAAATTTGAAAATATCGTTGCCTGTTCCACCAGTTAATGTATTCGTGCCCGCTCCACCATCAAGAGTATCTCTACCCGCTCCTCCATTGAGTATATTATCTGCGGCATTGCCTGTGATGATGTTTGCTATACCATTACCTATGCCATTGATAGCTGAAGTACCCGTCAGGTTGAGATTCTCAACATTGGCCGAAAGCGTGTAAGTAACACTGCTGCTGACAGAATCGATGCCTTCATTAAGTTTTTCATTGATGACATCGCCCACATTGTCAATGATATAACTATCATCACCCAGTCCACCCTTTAAGGTATCCGCTCCAGCACCGCCATTGAGTAGATTGGCTGCCGTATTGCCTGTAATGATGTTAGCTAATCCATTACCGATACCATCGATAGTTAATGTGCCTGTCAGAATCAGGTTCTCAGTATCGTTTGTTAAAGTGTAAGTAATGCTGCTGTTAATTAGATCAATACCGGAATTAATATTCTCAGAAACGATATCATTAATATCATCAATAAAGTAAATATCATTTCCTACTCCGCCAATCAAGTTATCTGCTCCATTGCCGCCATCGAGGATATCGATACCCCAACCTCCATCGAGTGTATCGTTGCCGTCTTGCCCAAAGAGTTTGTCGTTTCCTCCTCCTCCGATTAGGGTGTCATTGCCAGCGCCTCCATCCAGAGCATTAGCATTTGTGTTACCTGTCAAATTATCTACGAAGTCAGTCCCAATTAAGTTGTCTATGTTGACTAAAGTGTCCAACCCAGCACCAAGTGTATTCTGTTGAGTTGTGATTGCTAATGAAACTCTTACTGGAGCGAGTGCATTATCGTAGGTTACAGTATCATTGGTTAATGTGCCGCTCATCAGGTCATTTCCTGACGTATTAACCAGTAATTGACCAGCATTGAAAATAGTTACAGCAATATTCAAAGGTGCATTGACTTGAACCCCAAATGTGTCAGTAGCCGTGATGTTTAATGCATATGTACCAAGATCACTAAACCCCGGCAATCCTGTAACCAAACCGGTATTTGCGTTAATCTCCAACCAAGTAGGTAAAGGGTTGCCATTAACGAGGGTGGCACTATAACTGAGTGAATCAGACAGATCTGGATCACTAAAAGATGTGCTTGCATCGTAGCTCCAACTGATCGCATCATAGGCTATTGCCTGATCGATCAGAGGGGCTATCAGAATTGGAGCGTGATTACCAACCGCTGCCAAAGAATAACTCTGGTTGGCTGCGACGCTGCCGCCATTGCCGTCGACAACGTTGTAGCTCAATGCGACGGTGCCACTGTAGTTGCTGTCGTGGGAGATGGTAAAGGTGCCATCATTGTTATCGGTTACGGAGCCATGGTCTGCGTTGAGACCGGCGATGCTGAGCGTGTCGCCGTCGATGTCGCCGAATCCTTGAAGCAGTTCTGCTGCGGTTACGGTATAGCTGGAATCTTCGGTGCCGTCAGCCAGGGTGGCGCTGGCGCCGCCAGCTGGGGCATCATTGGCTGCCTGAATGTTAATAGTGGCAGTAGCTGATCCAATGTTGGTTCCGTTATTGGTTGTCCCATCGCCGTCATTGACACTGAATGTCACTGTACGTGACAAAGTTGATGGGTTGTCTGAGCTGTTTGAATACAGAATATTTCTGGCGAGTGCTTGTACCGCTGCAGGTGTGGCGCTATTGCTATTAAAATTGATCACTAAAGCAGTACCATTATTGCCGCCACTGAATGAGCCAATATTTACGCCACCATAACTAATATTGACACCATTGACGCCAATTTGCCCGGTACCTGTTCCTTGGTTACGGATTGTCAACTGATCTGCTGAGGTACCATTGGCAGTCAATGATACTGCCAAGGATCCTCCACTGAAATTGGCCGAATCGGCATCTGCTATTGTTGCAGAAGGTGAAATAAGCGCTGCGATACTATTTTCAGTGTAATTCAGCGTCGCACCTGAGGTGACAGTTGGTGCATCATTGACGGCTATCACGCTAATATTTTGTGTATCGGTACCAGGGTTACGTCCTGTGTTTGTGGCTGTTACTGTTACAGAACCTGGGTTATTGGGAGCATTACTCGTATCATTGTATTGGACACCCTGCAATATTGAACTCCATGTTCCATCTAACTCATTATTGCCCGTCATGGTCAGAACGCCGGTAGTAGAGTTATAAGTAACTGTAACCCCCTGTGCCGTTGCTGTAGAGGCTGCCGCCGCATTCAATGACAACACCATCGTAGGCGAAAAATTGTTAATCGCTACAGTAATAGTGTCCACGTTATTAGGGTCGTTACCACCAGTGGTTGAAAAAATACTGGTGCTTTGTGCAAAAAGAAGGACTGGTGTTTGTTCGGTAAAGCTTGTGCTTCCTATACCATTGCCATTGTTAAGATTTACAGTGATAGCCATGAGAACCTCTCCAGAATTAAATTACAGAAATTTCAGTCGAGGTAATACTAAATTTTAGAGAAGCTATGAGCTATAGTCTGTCGATCCTTATTTGTTAGTACTATTGTCATGAAACATATAGGAAATAAAGCAAATTTATTCAGGGAATTCGTGCAAGGGTGGCACATTAGACTCTAGTTAGTTGTACCATGTCATGAATAGCAGCAGTCCAGAATGCATTCGACGGTCGAGTTCAATCGATCAGTATTTCGGATTGCTTCAGATAATTTCCTGTCAGAGTGCGGTGAGTAACATCATATGCCGAGAAAACTCACGACTGTTACTTCAATGGTATTGTCTCAAAAGACGATTACACTCGATCCATAGAGATGGGATCGCAGCAGTGCATAGGCCTTTACTCGATTTTCAGGGTGTCAAAGTTGATTCCTGCAGGTCCGGGCGGCGTTCTCAGTTTCATATCACGCAGGGCATCCACGATGACTCTGGCAATGACAAGATTGCGATACCACTTGTGGTTGGCCGGTACGATGTACCATGGTGCTGCTTTGGTGCAGGTCGCCGCCATCATGGTTTCGAAGGCTTCAATATAGTTTTCCCAGAGTTTGCGCTCCTCAAGGTCGGCATGATTGAATTTCCAGTGCTTTTCCGGATTGATGATGCGTTCCTGCAAACGTTTCTTTTGTTCATCCTTGGAGATGTGCAGGAAAAACTTGAGTACGGTGGTTCCACTTTCGGTCAATAATTCCTCGAATTCACAAATCTGACCGAAACGCTGTTTGACGGTTTTGCCTGAAATGAGGCCATGAACCCGGGTGATCAATACATCTTCGTAGTGTGAACGGTTGAAGATGCCGATCTGGCCTTTGGCGGGGGCTTTTTGATGTACGCGCCACAGGAAGTCATGCTCGAGTTCCTCTGCTGACGGTGTCTTGAAGGTCACAACCTTACAGCCTTGCGGATTCACACCGGACATGACGCTTTTGATGGTGCCATCCTTGCCACTGGTGTCCATGCCTTGGAGGACGATCAGCAGGGCGCGGTTTCGGTTGGCATACAAACGTTCCTGCAGCTCACTCAGGGTGTCGATCAGATTAGCCGTGGCAGCTTTGGCTTTTTCCTTGCCTTGTCCGGATGCTTCAAAGCCGCCGGAATCATCGGGATCGAATTGTGCCAGTGACAATTTCTTGCCCGGCTTGATCTGGTAGTTCTTCATCCGCTTTCCTTGTCGCGATGGGTACAGGTCAATCTAGCATGAAGCTTATGAATGCGGTGAGTCAAATCACCGGACGGAGGGCGGCGACAGGGTAACGGGTTGCTCGGTGTCGGAGAAAATGCCGATCCGGGGGATACCGTCATTACCGATGATGCCACGATACATGCCACGGGTATTGAAGCGCATGGCATGATTGCCTTTGGCATCGAGTACGATCAGTCCGCCATCGCCTTGCATGGCAGCGATTTCTGCGAGTGTGTTGTCGGCTGCTTTTTCTATTGAAGTGTGCTGAAAGCGCACTTGTGCAGCGGTGTTGAAGGCGGCAGCCGTGCGGATGAACATTTCTCCAGTGCCGGTCGCGGAAACGGCGATGGAGCGATTATCGGCGTAGGTTCCAGCGCCAATGATGGGGGAATCTCCAACACGGCCAAAACGTTTGTTCGTCAATCCCCCGGTGGAAGTGCCAGCGGCTAGATTACCGTTGCGATCCAGAGCGACTGCGCCGACCGTGCCACGTTTCTGCTCATGATCATGCACAGAAGTGTCGGGATCGGCATCGTGGTCGAGCAGGATGCGTTCCTGTTTGATCGCCTTTTGCAGTTGATTCCAGCGGAATTCAGTATGAAAGTAGGCAGGATCGACGATGTCTAGTCCTTTTTCAGTCGCAAAAGATTCGGCTCCTTGTCCTATCAGCATGACGTGCGGGCTTTGGGTCATGACGGCATGCGCAGCCCGGATGGGATTGCGGATCGTGGTCACGGCAGCCACTGCACCCGCCATGCGTGTCGAACCATCCATGATCGATGCATCCAGCTCGTTGCTACCGCTGTGTGTGAAAACCGCCCCCTTGCCGGCGTTGAACAGAGGCGAGTCTTCCATGGCCACAATGGCGGCGATAACTGCGTCCACGCTACTGCCTCCGGCCTTGAGCACAGTGTATCCGGCAATCAGCGACTCTGTCAGTACTTGGGTATGGGCTTGTTCGCGTTCGGCCGTCAGTTTGCTGCGTTCGATCGTGCCCGCCCCACCGTGAATCACCAGCCGGATGGGGGGAGTGTTATCGGCTTGAGCCAAATTCATTTGTGTAATCATGACCAGTAAAATCGGAAAATAAAAAAGTGGATGTATCACAGCAGTCCAGGTGGTGGTGTAATTAACTGAATGCGTCAATCAGATGTCGGGAAGTCTGAGAAGGCTGGCGGGCGAGGTCAGGTAGGATGAGATCAAGTAAGAAAGTGAAGTTCAAAGCTGTAACAAAAGTTTGTTCATGATTTCAAGGCGGTATGACCAAAGGCAGCTTGCTCAGAGTTTCCTGGCTAGCTGCAATGTATTGAAAGTGTGGAATTCTGTCAAATCATGGTAATTGGTCTTAACCCAAAACCTGCGACCAGAAAATCAAAAGTGCATTACAATCTACTTTTATGGTTGCAAGGCAATCAAGATTCCGGTGATAGAAAAAAGATAAACAGAATTGTCACTCGGATTTATTATTCGATATTGGCTTCGTTCAGGTAAAAATATGGCAGCAATTGGTTTTATTGGTCTGGGCATCATGGGTAAACCCATGGCCGGGCATTTGATCAAGGGTGGACATACCCTGTTTCTGCATTCGCGCAGTGGCGTGCCGGCAGAATTGCTTGCGCTAGGTGGTGTGGTCTGCGATTCCCCCAAGGCGATTGCGCAACAGGCCGATGTCATCATCACGATGCTGCCGGATACTCCTGATGTGGAAAAAGTGCTTTTTGGTCAACAGGGTGTGGCTGAAGCACTGGCAGACCATGATTCGTCGATGAAAGTGGTCGTCGACATGAGTTCGATATCGCCGCTCAGGACTCAGGAATTTGCAGCGAGAATCAGAGAAATGGGGCATGAATATGCCGATGCGCCTGTATCTGGAGGCGATGTGGGAGCGCAGAATGCCGCACTGACCATTATGGTGGGAGCCAGTACACCAATATTCCAGCAACTTTTGCCCATTTTGGGGCTGATGGGTACCCAGATTACCCATATTGGCGAGGCTGGAACGGGACAAATTTGCAAGGTTGCCAATCAGATTGTCGTGTCTTCCGCTATTGAAGCCGTTGGTGAAGCATTGCTATTTGCCTCCAAGGCAGGAGCCGATCCAAGCAAGGTTCGTCAAGCGTTGATGGGTGGATTTGCTGCATCCCGTGTGCTGGAAGTGCATGGCGAGCGGATGATTAAACGGCGCTTTGAGCCAGGTTTCCGCATCGAACTGCATCGCAAGGACCTGGATATTGCCTTGTCTTCGGCTTCTGCATTGGGCGTGAGCTTGCCCAATACAGCCACAGTGCGTGAATTGTTTTCAGCGTGTATAGCCCATGGCGGCGCGAAATGGGATAATTCGGCCATTGTTAGGATGCTCGAAATACTGGCCAATCACGAGATTCATACGCATCTGGAATGACGTCATGGCTTTGCAAACGCTCATCACCGATTTATATGCGATTCTTCCCACCGATGCGGTTCTGTATGAAACAGAAGACCTGAAACCCTATGAGTGCGATGGTCTGTCTGCTTACCGGCAATTGCCACTGGTGGTGGTCATGCCGCAGACTGAATCGCAGATTGTTCAAATTTTGCAGCTTTGTCATGCCAATCAGATACCTGTTGTGGCCAGAGGAGCTGGTACCGGTTTATCGGGCGGCGCGTTACCGCATGCACAAGGAGTATTGCTGTCGCTGGCCAAGCTCAACCGCATTGTGGCCATTGATCCTTTAGCTAGAACAGCACGGGTTCAGCCTGGCGTGAGAAATCTGGCAATTAGCGAGGCAGCAGCAGCGTATGGTTTGTATTACGCACCGGATCCGTCATCGCAGATTGCCTGTTCGATTGGTGGTAACGTAGCGGAAAATTCAGGGGGCGTTCATTGCCTGAAATATGGCCTCACGGTTCACAATATTCTGAAGTTGAAGTTGTTGACGATTGATGGCGACTGCCTGGAGATCGGTGGCGAGGGTCTGGATAGTGCTGGTTATGACCTGCTCGCACTATTGACGGGTAGTGAAGGCATGCTTGGAATCGTCACGGAAGTTACGGTAAAACTGATTCCCAAGCCGGAGAAAGCGCAATTGGTCATGGCGGCATTCGACGATGTGCTGAAGGCAGGTAATGCCGTGGCCAACGTTATTGCTGCAGGTATTATTCCGGCAGGTATGGAGATGATGGACAAGATCACCATCCATGCAGTGGAGGAGTTTTTACATGCCGGATATGACATGAATGCCGAAGCGATCCTGTTGTGTGAATCGGATGGCAGCGTAGAGGAAGTGGCTGATGAAGTCGCTCGCATGCATACCATCCTGAAACAAAGTGGTGCGACTAATATTAGCTTGTCGCAAAACGAAGCCGAGCGACTGGGTTTTTGGGCGGGGCGAAAAGCTGCATTTCCAGCGGCAGGAAGAGTTTCTCCCGACTATTACTGCATGGATGGGACGATCCCGCGCAAGCGCCTGGCGGAAGTATTAAATGGCATAGCGCGATTGTCACAAGAGTATGGCTTACGCTGCATGAATGTTTTTCATGCGGGTGACGGTAATTTGCATCCGCTCATTTTGTATGATGCCAATCAGCCTGGTGAGCTGGAAAAAACCGAAGAATTCGGTGGCAAAATCCTGGAAATGTGCATTCATGCCGGCGGTACGATCACGGGAGAACATGGCGTGGGTATGGAAAAAATCAATCAGATGTGTGTGCAATTTTCATCCGATGAATTGGAGATGTTCCACGCAGTAAAGGCCGCATTTGATCCCCATGGCCTGCTGAATCCAGGTAAGGCCGTACCGACGCTGCACCGGTGCGCAGAATTCGGCGCCATGCATGTACATCATGGTGCACTCAAATTTACCGAGTTACCGCGTTTCTGAGTTTTTTACATGCAATCCGTCATTGAACACTATCAAGCCAGGATCCGACAGGCAGTAGAGAATAGAGCGCCATTGCATATCTGTGGCGGCGGGTCAAAAAGTTTTTATGGGCAGTCCGTGTCAAATCAAACGGCCTTGATCCTGGATACCACTGCTTATCACGGTATCATCGATTACGAACCGACGGAACTGGTCGTTACAGCTCGTGCAGGTACACGTCTGACTGACCTGGAATCGGTCTTGGCACAACATGATCAGATGCTGGCATTCGAATCGCCGCACTGGTCCGAAGCGGCTACTTTGGGTGGATGTGTGGCGACTGGGTTGTCCGGGCCACGCCGAGTTTCTGCGGGTTCGGTACGCGACTTTGTCCTCGGGGTGCGGCTGTTGAATGGGGAAGCCAGCGATCTGCATTTTGGCGGTCAAGTGATGAAGAATGTAGCTGGTTATGATGTATCCCGGTTGATGGTGGGAGCCATGGGTACTTTGGGAGTGCTACTGGAAGTATCGCTCAAAGTGCTTCCCAAACCTGCAACAGAAATCACGTTGTGCATGGACATCGACGAGCGGTCGGCGATCGAGAGAATGAATCAGTGGGCAGGTCGGCCGCTACCGATATCGGCGACCTGTTACGTTGATCATGTATTGTATCTGCGCCTTTCGGGTGCTGAGTCGGCCGTGCGGGCAGCACAAGCGAAACTGGGTGCTGAAACCTGGGGAGACGGTGAGGCATTCTGGCAATCGGTTCGTGAACAGACGCACAGTTTTTTTCAGTCATCCAAGCCACTGTGGCGACTATCGATCAATCCGACCACGGCGCCTTTGTCGATTCCAGGGAAACAGTTAATGGAGTGGCATGGCGGGTTGCGCTGGGTAGTTTGTGAAGATTTGATTGATGCAGAGTCGATTCGGTCGACAGCAAAAGCAGCAGGTGGACAGGCGACATTGTTTCGGCATGGCGATGGAAAGACACCTGTATTTCATCCGCTGAGTCCTGGGGTGATGAAAATCCATCGTGCATTAAAAGAAAAATTTGATCCGCAGCGGATTTTCAATCCGGGGCGGTTTTATTCCGAGTTATAAATGCAAACGAAGCTGGCTGATTTTATAAAGAATTCACCGCAGGGGCAAGAAGCAGATGCCATTCTGCGAAGCTGTGTGCACTGTGGTTTTTGTTTGGCGACCTGTCCAACATATCAGATCCTGGGAGATGAACTGGATAGTCCGCGAGGCCGGATTTATCTGATGAAACAGATGCTGGAAGGTCAGCCCGTGACGCATAAAACCCAATTGCATTTGGATCGATGTTTGACATGTCGGGCCTGTGAAACCACATGTCCTTCGGGTGTGCGTTATGGGGCACTGGTGGACATTGGGCGGAGCATGATCGAACAACAGATTGCACGCGATTCGGGTACGGGTGTGATGCGTTATGTATTGCGCAAGGTTTTGCCAAATCAAACAATGTTCAATTTCCTTTTCAAGTCAGGGCAATTGGTGCGACCGCTGTTACCGCAAAGTCTGAAAAGTAAAATGCCCGTTGCGGTGAGTGGCAAGCAAAACTGGCCTGCACCGCGTCATACCAGAAAGATGCTAGTACTGGATGGGTGCGTACAACCCACTCTGGCGCCAAATATCAATGCAGCAACTGCCAGGGTATTGGATAAATTGGGTATATCGCTGATCAAAGCCGAAAAAGCGGGGTGTTGCGGTGCAGTAACTTTCCATCTGAATGCACAACAGGAAGGATTGGATTATATGCGGCGAAATATCGATGCCTGGTGGCCATACATTGAACACAGGGAAATCGATGCGATTGTCATGACCGCCAGTGGTTGCGGCGTAACCGTCAAGGAATATGGGCATATGCTGCAGCATGATGCAGCATATGCTGAAAAGGCTGCTACTGTGTCATCGCTAGCCAAGGATATCAGTGAAGTACTGGATAACCTGCTGGATCATCTCAAACAGATTATGAATGACAACATGTCGACACGATCGAAATCGGCTTTTCATTCACCTTGTACCTTGCAGCATGGAATGAAGGTGCGTGGTGTGGTCGAGCGTATTCTTGATGTTGTGGGTGTAGAGAGGACACCTGTGCCCGATGCGCACCTGTGTTGCGGGTCGGCTGGGACTTATTCCATTCTGCAGCCAGAGATTTCGAAACAATTACTGAATAACAAAATTACTGCGCTCGAATCGGGTAATCCGGAACAAATCATGACGGCCAATATTGGGTGCCTTATGCACCTAAAGAGTGGGACAAAACTACCTGTTAAACACTGGATAGAATTTCTGGATGAGCGGCTGTCGGATTATCATTGCATGCAATCCTGAAGCCGGGATTCAATCGCTAAATATTTTCATTTTAATTAATATTCTAAATTTTTTGATATACAATCCCGAGCTTAATTGTTCAGGAAAAGTGCCTGAACTGGCTGAATGGTTATGAATTTGGTTTACAGATAATATATTTGGAGAAAATATGAAGGTAGTGTCGAAAAGAAATTGGGCAGCAAAGTTAGGTGGAATGGTACTGGCGTCTTGTTTAACTTTTCCTGTGCAAGCTCAGCTGATGCTTGCCCACGAGGGACACCATGATGCAGGTGGTTGTACGATCAAGACGGGTGAATTTCCGGTTACTTTCAGTGCATATGAAGTACCGGAAGGTGGAATTCCGCCATTGCATTCTTTCTGCGAGAACCTGCCCAATACGGGTAAGGTGAATCTAACCATCGAACTACCTCATGAAGCGCGAGAAATTCCTCTTGCGGTGCGATTGATCAAAGCGGGACATGAAGGGCATGGAGCAAAAGCCGCTGCACCAGCTGAGCAAAAACCGGCTGATGCTGGTGCTCATGCTGGCCATGAAGGAATGAATCATGATGCACATGCGGGACATGGTGCAGCGGAGCCGGGCATTGTATATATGCCTGAAGAGGTTCATGGCTCGGGAATTATTGTTGTGGCTGCCAATATTCAAGAAAAAGGTCAATATGCAATACAGCTGGAAAGAAAGGACGAAGCTGGTAAAGTGAAAACCGTAGTCAGTATTCCACTGGGAGTAGGTAAGGGTGGCGGACATGGTAGCCATGGCGGCGGTTTGGGCATGACAGAGATAGCATTGATTATCATCGCGCTCGGAGGCGGTGGAGCTGCCTTCTACTTTATGCGTAATAAGAAAAAACCAGGCGCTTCAGCTTGATTTCATTGAATCAGCCATGATTCAATTGGACTGCAGATAGAAAATATTCTAGTGTCGTTAAGTCACTCAATCGCCATTAAGGTGAAGGTTTGGATTAAAGGTAAAAATATCTATAACTGCAGTTTTTGCCTTTCTGTAGATGAATCTGACTTGACAGTAAAAAGTTGAGAAAGTAGCCTAGGTGAGGAAGTTGAGAAGGTAATAAGAAGAAGAGAATACGGGAAGGTATAGAAAAATTTTGGAAAAACAAAGGAGAGAGAGATGGTTGCCAAGC
>WBZN01000673.1_pt1 | contig 24113 bp, 25 predicted proteins | sample 5204281 | NCBI WGS metagenome assembly WBZN01 (sample SAMN12344347, study PRJNA552823) | activated sludge metagenome | biome: Activated sludge suspended growth; feature: Nitrification reactor; material: Wastewater; isolation source: activated sludge from nitrification reactor of wastewater... | reverse complement strand
CCCCAGGCCCATTGCGCTGCTCGACGCCGCCAAGCGTCTGCGCGGGCCGGGGGGTCGGCTTTTCCTTCGGGGCCCGCTCGAGAATCAACGCAGCTTCTTTCAGTTGATGCTGCGGGTGAGCCGCGCTGCCGCGTTTCGTGCCCGTTTCTGGCTCCGGCTCGGCACGAAGTCGCTCGACCTCACGTACCGCGCGTCGGTCGGCGGACGACCCGCGTGCACCGGGGTGATCACCTACGTCTCGGTCCGGCCCGGGACCCACGACTCGTGCGCGATCCCGCCCGACCTGCGCGCCCGGCTGGAATCGGCGCTCGTCACCGAGGACTGACCCCACTTCGGCGACCCCGTTTTCGCACTTCGGCGAGGAACGTGTCCCCCCGAGGGCAACTTCCTCGCCAAAGTCGATGGAGGGGCGGGCAGCGGCTGGCAGGATGCCGGTGTGGGGGAGACGCTGACGTTCACCATCGGCGACGCCCGGCTGACGCGCGTGCCGTACTTCGACCTTCCGCTCCCGCCGGAGTCGGTGGGGCTCACGGCCGCCGACGTGCTCGCGGTCGACGGGGTGGTGCCCGACTGGTGCGAGCCCGACGGCTCGGTGCGGGTCGGGCAGGCGTTCTGGGTGCTCGAGTCGGAGGGCCGCACGATCGTCGTCGATCCCTGCTGCGCGTCCGACGGCTTCCTCCGCACGCCCGAGACCGCGACCGAGCACCAGCACGCGGCCTTCCGCGCGCTCGCGGACGCCGGATTCACGCGCGAGTCGGTCGACACGGTCGTCATGAGCCACCTCGACGGCATCGGCATGCACGCATGGTGGACCGCCGACGGTGCGTGGACGAACGCGTTTCCCGACGCGCCGCTCCTCGTGAGCGCGCCCGAGGTCGCCCGCATCGACGCGTCGCCCGAGATCCTCGGCCACGATGCGTTCAACGCGCTCCGGGACGACGGCGCGGTCACGATCGTCGATCTTCCGCACGCGGTCACGTCCGAGGTGCGCATGGTCCACGCGGGAGGCCATACCGAGGGCATGGCCGTGGTCGAGGTCGCGTCGGGCGGCGAGCGGGCGCTCCTCACCGGTCACGTGCCGATCAACCCCGTCCACGGCGCGGTCGCGCTGCGCCCGGAGCTCACCGACGTCGCCCGGGACCGACCGGTGCTGCAGCGCTGGGCGGCCGACGCGACGTCCGACGGGGCGCTCTTCGTCGCGCCGCTCTGGCCCGCACCCGGCGCGGCCCGCGTGAGCTCCCTCGACCCGATCCGGTTCACGCCCGCGTGGCCGTGACGCCCCCCGAGCGGCGGTACACGTCGCCGGACGAGGACTCGGCGCGCTGGGACGAGTTCCCTCGTCGCGCCGGCGACATCGTGATCAGCACCCGGACGAAGCACGGGACCACGTGGACGCAGATGATCTGCGCGCTGCTGGTGTTCGGCACGCCCGACGTGCCGGAACCGATCGCGGACCTGTCGCCGTGGCTCGACTGGACGATCCGGCCGCAGTCCGAGGTGTTCGCGGATCTGGCCGCGCAGCAGCACCGTCGCTTCATCAAGACGCACACCCCGCTCGCCGGGCTCCCGCTCGATCCCGAGGTCACCTACGTCGTGGTCGCCCGGCATCCGCTCGACGCGGCCGTGTCGCTGTACCACCAGCGGTCGAACATCGACCGCGTCCGCTGGGCCGAGCTGACCGGCAACGAGGCGCCGGACCCGAACGCGCCCCAGCCGACGCTGCACGACGCGCTCGTCGCGTGGATCGACCTCGACCTCGACCAGTACGGGTCGCTCGACTTCCTCAACGGCGTCGTGCACCACTACACGGACGCCTGGGCGCGCCGGGCCGAACCGAACGTCGTCCTGGTCCACTACGACGATCTCCGGCGCGACCTCGACGGCGCGATGCGCCGCCTGGCCGGCCGCCTCGGCATCGCGGTCGACGAGTCCCGCTGGCCGGAGCTCGTGACCGCGGCCGGCTTCGAGGCGATGCAGCAGCGCTCCGATGACGTCGTCCCCGACCGCCGGGTCCTCACGAGCTCGCGTGCGTTCTTCCGCGAGGGCCGCTCGGGTGGCCACCTCGACGTGCTCTCGGCCGCTGAGCTCGCGCACTACGACGAGCGCATCACCACGATCGTGCCCGACCCGGAGCTGCGCGCCTGGCTCCACGCCGGAACGGCGCGCCGGTAGCGTCGGCGGGCGATGGCGTTCGCCGACCTGCCGCCGCCCCCGCCGACGAGCGGTCCGACCGGCTTCTGGCGTCACCCCGTCCTGTGGTCGGTCGCGGCGCTCGTCGTGATCGCGGTGCTGGCGGGCGTGTTCGCCGGGGTGGAGAAGGTCGCGAGCGCGGTCGAGCGGAACCGTGCGTACCAGGCGAGGATCGCGCCGTTCTACGACCCGCCGCCGGACTTCGCGGCGAAGCCGGTCGGCACGGTGCTCCGGCGGGAGCCGATGTCGGTGCCGATCCCGGGAGCGCGCAGCTTCCGCGTGCTGTACCGCAGCGAGGACTCCACGGGGAGGGCGACGGTCTCGTCGGGGATGGTGTTCGTGCCGACGGGGCCCGCGCCGGCAGGCGGGTGGCCGGTGCTCGCGTGGGCGCACGGGACCGTCGGGATGGGCGACACCTGCGCGCCGTCGCGCTCGCTCACGCCGGAGGCGTCGTTCACGTGGGCGCCGCAGGCGATCCGCGCGGGGTACGTGATCACCGCCACGGACTACGCGGGCCTCGGCACGCCGGGCACGGAGCACTACCTCGTCGGCGGGGACGAGGCGCGCGACGTCGTGAACTCCGTCCGCGCCGCGCGCACGGTCGGCGGGACCGCGAACCCGCACTGGGTGGTCTACGGCCACTCGCAGGGTGGCCACGCCGCGCTGTGGACCGGCACCGTCGCGCGCACCTACGCGCCGGAGCTCGACCTGACCGCGGTCGCCGCCGCGGCGCCCGCCGCGGAGCTGGCGCCGCTCCTGCGGCTGCAGCGCTCGACCGCGGTGGCATGGATCATCGGGCCCGAGGTCGCGGCCGCCTGGCCGCTCGTGTACCCGGACCTCGACGTCGACGCGGTGCTCACGAGCGAGGGGAAGCGGTTCGGTCCCGGCATCGCCCGGCGCTGCATCGCGACGACGGGCGCGATCGAGGGCCTCGCGCTCCAGGAGATCGGCGGCCGGTACTTCGCGCGCGACCCGGGCACCCGGCCCGACTGGCAGCGCGCCCTCGCGGACCAGACCCCGCCGCCGCTCCCCGCCGACCTGCCCGTGCTGATCGGACAGGGCCTCGCCGACACGGTGGTGCTGCCGCCGACGACGGCGCTCCTCCAGCAGCGCTGGTGCGCGGCGGGGAGCCGGCTCACCGTCGACTGGATCGGGACGCTGCAGCACATCCCCGCGGGCAACGCCGTCGGTCCGCTCGCGGTGACGGACTTCGAGCAGCGCCGGGCCGGGATACCGGCCGGGACGACCTGCGGGACGACCCTGCCGGTCGCGCCGGCGAAGGGCTGAACGTCGCGGTCAGCGCGTGTGCGATTGGATCCACGCGAGCAGCTCGTCGGTCAACGGTTGCGACGCCTCCTCCGGAATCCAGTGGCTCACGCCGTCGAGCACCACGTACCGGTACGGCGCCTTCACGTATTGCCCGGTGAGGTCGGCGGCGTCGCGCCCGAGGCAGCAGTCGCCGGTCCCGTAGACGAACAGCGTCGGGACCTTCACGGCCGGCGCGCCGGTCCCGAGTCCGGCGCGCAGGTCGTTGGCGCGGTACCAGGCGAGCGCGGCGTCCATCGCGGCCGGCGTGCCGAGCACGCGGGTGTACTCGGCGATGTCGGCGTCGGTCGCGTCCGCCGGTCCCGCGGCTCGGAGGAAGCCTGCGTTCGCGAGCGTGGTCGCCGCACCCGGCGCGGCGAAGGTGTTGATGTAGCCCTTCTTGCGCGACTGCTCGCCGTTCGGATCGAGGCTCGCCTCGGCGTACGCAGCCGGGTGGGGCACCGAGACCGCGGTGAGGCTGCGCAACCGTGACGGGTGCGCGATGGCCGTCGCCCACGCCACGCCGGCACCCCAGTCGTGGCCGACGAGGTGGAACCGCCGGGCGCGGTAGTGGTCCGCGATCGCGACCGTGTCCGCGACGAGATGGTCGAGGGTGTACCGGTCGTCGCCGGCGGGGCGCGCGCCGGGGGAGTAGCCGCGCTGGTCGGGTGCCACCACGTGATAGCCGGCGGCCGCGAGCGTGGGCATCACCGTGCGCCACTCGTAGCCCGACTGCGGGAAGCCGTGGAGCAGCATGACGAGCGCGCCCGAGGCCGGTCCGGCCTCGCGCACCCGGAACCGCATGCCGTTCGCCGGGATCGTCGTGGTGCGCACCGCCTCGGGGGCGAATCCGACCGAGGTCGTGGGGGAGGTCCCCGGGGAAGCGCCGCGTGCCGTCGACCGGCCGGAGGCGCAGCCGGTGGCCAGGAGCGCCGTCGCGACGACGACGGCGAGGCCCCGGGTGCGGTGGGTCGGCATCGGCGGAGCGTACCGGCGGTCATCGGCCGGGGTACCCGGCGGGGCCTACGCTCCTCTGCGATGTTCGCGGTCGACCCGGTGCCCTGGGCGCGGGCGCAGATGGCGCTCACGCTGGGAACGCACATCATCCTCGTGCCGCTCGGTGTCGCGTGGGCGTTCATGATCCTCGTGGCGGAGCGCAAGGCGATCAGGCACGGCGACGAGGACGCGCGCGAGCTGGCCCGCCGGTGGTCGAAGGTCCTCGCCGTCACCTTCGCCGTCGGAGCGGTGACGGGCACGGTGCTGACGTTCGAGTTCGGCCTGCTGTGGCCGCGGTTCATGAACGCGTACGGCGCGGCGTTCGGCATCCCGTTCGGCGTCGAGGGGATCTTCTTCTTCCTCGAGGCGATCTTCATCGGGATCTACATCTACGGATGGGACCGGTTGACCCCGCGGGTCCACTGGTGGTGCGGCGTGCCGATCGTGCTCGCCGGCATCGGCGGCACCGCGTCCGTCGTCGCCGCGAACGCGTGGATGAACGAACCCGCCGGCTTCACGATGAAGAACGGCCAGGTCGCGTCGGTGAACACGCTCGACGTGTTCTTCAACAAGGCGTTCCCGTACGAGACGGTGCACATGCTCGTGGCCGCGTACCTCGTCGGCGGGTTCATGATCGCGTCGGTGTACGCCGTCGGGATGCTGCGCGGGAAGACGACCCGGTATCACCGGCTCGGGTTCCTGATCCCGTTCACCGTCGCCGCGATCGCGGCGCCGATCCAGATGGTCGTCGGCGACACCGTGGCGCGCGCGGTGTACCAGAACGAGCCGCAGAAGTTCGCGTCGATCGAGATGGTGCCGAAGACGAGCACCCACGTGCCCGAGACGCTGTTCGGCTGGATCGACTCGAACGGGAAGGTGCACGGGGGCATCGAGATCCCCGACCTCGCGTCGCTGCTCTCCGGGTACTCGGTCAACACCAAGATCGACGGCCTCAACCAGTTCCCGGCGGACGACCGGCCCACGTACCGGCAGGTGACCGTCGTCCACTGGGCGTGGGACGTGATGGTCATGCTCGGTTCGGCGCTGGCGCTGCTGTCGCTCTGGTTCGGGTTCGTGTGGTGGCGCAAGCGGGACCTGCCGAGGACGCGCTGGTTCCTGCGCGCCGCATCGGCCTCGGGGGTCGCGGCGGTCCTCGCGCTGGAGGCCGGCTGGGTGGTCACCGAGGTGGGTCGACAACCCTGGATCGTCAACGGCTACATGCGGGTGACGAAGGGCGCGACCACGAACGAGGGGGTGTGGCTCACGTTCGTCGTGATCACGCTGATCTACGCGGCCGTCGCGACCGCGACGGTCCTCGTGCTGCGGACCATGCGGCGCAAGGAGGCGGACGCATGAGCCTCGACGACGCCGTCGCGGTCGTCCTGTTCCTCGTCATCACCGCCTACGCGGTGTTCGGTGGGGCCGACTTCGGTGCCGGCTTCTGGGATCTGTTCGCCGGCGGCGCGACGCGGGGCGAGGGGCCGCGTGGGGTGATGGAGCACGCCATCGGGCCGGTCTGGGAGGCCAACCACGTCTGGCTCATCTTCAGCCTCGTGATCCTGTGGACCGCGTTCCCGACCGTGTTCGCCTCGATCATGCTCACGATGTTCGTGCCACTGTCGATCGCCGCGCTCGGCATCGTGCTCCGGGGCGCGGGGTTCGCGCTGCGCAAGGCGGTCCCCGACGTCGCAGAGCAGCGCATCTACGGGGCCGCCTTCGCGACGTCCTCGCTGATCGTCCCGTTCTGCCTCGGCGCCGTGGTCGGCGGCATCGTCGCCGGCGACGTCCCGCCGGGCGGGACGGCGGGGGACATCTGGTCGAGTTGGACCGGACCGTCGTCGATCGTCGGCGGACTGCTCGCCGTCACCGTGTGCGCGTACCTCGCCGCGGTGTTCCTCACCGTCGACGCGCACCGGCTCGACGCCGACGACCTGGTCGGGTACTTCCGGCGGCGGGCCATCGGCAGCGCCTTCGTGGCGGGCGCGCTCGCCCTGGTCGGCTTCTTCGTCCTGCGCTCCGACGCGAAGCACCTGCACGAGAACCTCGTCGGCCGGGCCCTGCCGCTCGTGATCCTCTCCACGATCGCGGGTGCGGTCGCGCTGGTCCTGCTGTTCCGCCGGGCCGACCACGCCGCCCGCCTGGCGGGCGCGGTGGCGGTCGCGGCGGTCGTGCTCGGGTGGGGCGTGGCGCAGTGGCCCTACCTCCTGCCGACGTCGACCACTGTCTCGGAGGCGGCGGCGCCGCACGCCACGCTCGTCGCGCTCACCGTCGTGACCCTCGCCGCGGTGCTCATCGTGGTGCCGGCGCTGGTGTGGCTCTTCGTGCTGGACCAGGGCAACCGGCTCGAGGCGCAGACCGCACCCGCGTCGGGTGCGGACCTCATCGAGGGCTGACCGCGACGCTGCGCGCGCAGGGCGCGCGCAGTTCCACGCTGCGCGGTTCCGATCCGTTAGCGTGCACGCGCCCGTTCCACGGGGCATCCGGGCGGGACTCGACACCTAGGAGAAACATGCTCGCATCTGATTTCGGCACCGGTCAGGTCTTCTGGTCGATGCTCTGGTTCTTCCTGTTCTTCATCTGGATCTGGCTGCTCATCATGGTGTTCTCGGACATCTTCCGCAGCCACGACATGGGTGGGTTCGCGAAGTTCATCTGGATCCTGTTCGTCATCATCCTCCCGTACCTCGGGGTCTTCGTGTACCTGATCGCACGGGGTCACAAGATGAGTGAGCACGCCGTGCAGGACGCGCAGGCACGCGACGCCGCCATGCGGGCGTACGTGCAGGACGCGGCCGGCACGACCGCGAGCCCGGCCGCCGAGCTCGAGCGGCTCGCAGGGCTCAAGGCCCAGGGCGTCATCAGCGACGCCGAGTTCGAGCAGCTGAAGGCGAAGGCGCTGGCGGGCAACTAGCCGGCGTCGGGACGTACGTCCCCGACGAGCACCGGGAACTGCCGGTCGCGCGCGTCCTGCGGGTCGCGTGCGACCGGCGGTCCCGCGTCCGGGTCCCCGCGCAGGCACTCCGCGCCGTCGGGCGCGTACTGGACGATGTAGGCGCGGCGGATCGCGTCGGTCGTGTTGCGGCCGGTCGCGTGCGGCGTGAGCGAGGAGAACACGACGGCGTCGCCGGCACGCACCGGCACCTCGACCGCACCCTCGGGGTCGCGGCAGCACTCGAACCCGATCGGCGTGTCGGCGTGCGCGACGGTGCCCTCGCGGTGGATGCCGGGAAGGACCACGACGCAGCCGTTCTCGGGTGTCGCGTCGGTGAGCGCGACCCACACGGTGAGGTACGCCTGCGGGTCGATGTAGGTGTAGCCGTTGTCCTGGTGCCACAGCACCGGCTCGGCGCCGTGGGGACGCTTGTAGACGCTCTGGTCCCAGTAGAGGCGCGCGTCGGGACCGATGAGGTCGTGACAGAGATCGGCCATCAGCTCCGACGTGCAGAAGTCCCGGCACACGTCGCTGCGCGCCGCCGGGTGCAGGGCGATCGAGACGGTGTCGACGCCGGCGATGCTGAACCGGCCGTCGGGGCGCGTGGCGAGGAACCCCATGACCTCGTCGTCCATCGGGTCGATGGCCGCCTGGAGCGCGGCGACGGTCGCGGCGTCCACCGCGTCGCGCAGGACGAAGAACCCGTCGGTGTCGAACGCGTGCGCCTGCTCCGCGGTGATGCGCCGGAACGGCCCGGTGTGGTCGGTCCAGGTGAACTCGGTGTTCCACGGGTGCGGCTGCATCAGGGCCTCCGGGTGGCGGTGCCGACGACCGCGGTGCGGTCGCCGACGGTCACGGTGATCGTGGCGGTGTCGCTGTCGGTCTCGACGTCGGCGTCCACGGTCTGGCCGTCGACGACCATGCCGACGAACTTCAGCTCGAGGACGCCGTGGTCGAGCCAGTCGTCGCCCCACGCGTCGAGCAGCAGCCCGTACGCGGGCGCGGCGGCCTGCATGCCCTGCGCGACGAGGCGCTCGTAGCCGAGTCCCGCGGCGGCGTCGGGGTCGGAGTGGAAGTTGCCGCGGCGCGAGTAGCGCCGGAGCAGGTCGGCGGTCAGGAGCAGGGACCGTTTCACGCGCCGGCCGTCACGAAGGTCGCGACCGACGTCCAGAGCGGCTCGCCGTCGGCGGTGGTGATCTCGGCGGTGACCTCCCGGTACTCCCGGCCGCGCTTCTCGGTGCGCCCGGTGACCGAGCCGGTCACGACGAGCTCCGCCGGAGCGGCGGCCCGGCGGTGCGCCACGAGCCGCTGGGCCGTGTGGAGCAGCGGCGTCGGGTCCACGGTCTGCAGACCGATGATCGTGAGGTTCGCCGCCATCGGCGGGTAGAGCACCCTCACCGTCCGGGCCGGGTGGTCGATGCCCGCGGCGTCCCAGTACCGGTCGTTCGCCGCCTCCGAGACGGCGTAGGTGACCGGCCCGAAGGGCGTGTCGGGCAGGATCCCGGTCTCGTTATGCATTGGTCTGTATAGTATGCGTCATGGCGTATCGAGCGGCCGTCGTCGGCGGGTCAGGGTACACAGGTGCGGAGCTCCTGCGGCTCCTCGCCGCGCACCCCGACCTCGACGTCGTCCACGTCACCGCCGACTCCAACGCCGGCGCCCGGGTCGCGTCGCTGTACCCGTCGCTGGCCGCGGCCTACCCGGACCTGGTCTACGGGCCGATGGAGCCGGCCGCGGTCGCGGGCCTCGACGTCGTGTTCCTCGCGATGCCGCACGGCGCGTCGCAGGGCTTCGCCCCGGGCATCGTCGACACCGTTGCGCACGTGGTCGACCTCGGCGCCGACTTCCGGCTGCCGGCCGACCGGTACGCGCAGTGGTACGGCGAGGCGCACACCGCACCCGAACTGATCGACCGCTTCGGGTACGGGATGGTCGAGCTGTACCGCGACCAGCTCGCGCAGCACGCACACGCGGCGGTGCCCGGGTGCTACCCGACGGCCGCGTCACTCGCGCTCGCGCCGCTCTTCGCCGCCGGACTCGTGGAGCCCGACGTGATCGTCGACGCGATGTCCGGGTTGTCGGGCGCGGGCCGCGGGCTGAAGGTGGGCAGCCACTTCTCCGAGGCCGACGAGAACGTCGTCGCCTACGGCCTGCTCACGCACCGCCACACCGCCGAGATCGAGCAGGCGCTCACCGAGGTCGGCGGCGCGCCCGTCACCGCGCTGTTCACGCCGCACCTCGTGCCGATGGTGCGCGGCATGAACGCCACGTGCCACGCGCGCCCGACCGTCGACGGACTGTCGACCGCGAAGCTCCTCGAGGTCTATCGGGACTTCTACGCGGGCGAGCCGTTCGTGGTGGTGGCCGACGAGCCGCCGCCCACGAAGGCCGCGACCGGCGCCAACACGTGTCACGTCACGGTGCGGTTCGACGACCGGACCGGCCGGGTGCTCGCGCTCGGCGTGCTCGACAACCTCGCGAAGGGCGCGTCGGGCGGCGCGGTGCAGAACGCCAACCTGCTGCTGGGTCTCCCCGAGACCCTGGGCCTGCCGACCGTCGGGATGTGGCCGTGAGCGTGAACGGAGCGAGTGGAGCATGAGCGTCACGAGGGCCAAGGGGTTCGTCGCGGGCGGGACCGCCTGCGGGATCAAGGAGTCGGGCGCGCCCGACCTCGCCGTGGTGGCCACCGCGGACCGTCGGGCCGTGCCCGCGGCCGGGGTGTTCACGAGCAACGTCGCGTGCGCCGCGCCCGTGCAGATCAGCCGGGCGCACCTGCACGACGGCGCGGCCGGCGCGGTGGTGCTCTCGTCGGGCAACGCCAACGCGGCGACGGGGGAGCAGGGCCGGCGTGACGCGCGGCGCATGACCGAGCTCACCGGCGCGGGCCTGGGCCTGGCGGCGGACGACGTGCTCGTCTGCTCCACGGGCCTGATCGGCTACGTGATGCCGATGGACCGGCTCGAGGCGGGCATCCCGGCGCTGTGCGCCGAGCTCAACGGTCCGCAGGCCGCGGCCGACGCGATCCTGACGACCGACACCGTGCGCAAGGAGGCGACGGCGCCCGTCGGCGGGACCGGCGCGGTGGTCGGCGGCATGGCGAAGGGCGCGGCGATGCTCTCGCCGGCGATGGCGACGATGCTCGCGGTCCTCACCACCGACGCCGTGGCCGACCCGGCAGTGCTCCGTCGCGCACTCGCCGCCGCGGTCGTGCCGACCTTCAACTCCATGATCGTCGACGCCTCGATGAGCACCAACGACACCGTGCTCGTCCTCGCCAACGGCGCCGCCGGCGTCACGTGCGAGTCGCGGGGCGAGATCCATGCGCTCACCGACGCGCTCACCGACGTCTGCGGCTCGCTCGCGGAGCAGATGGCCCGCGACGCGGAGGGCGCGACCAAGTTCGTGCGGCTCACCGTCACCGGCGCGCGGACCGAGGGCGAGGCCCGCCTCGCCGCCCGCCAGATCGCCGGCTCGCAGCTGGTCCAGTGCTCGTTCCTCGGCCAGGACCCGTACTGGGGGCGGCTGCTCTCCGAGGCCGGGGCGAGCGGGGCGATGTTCGACCCCGAGCAGGTGACGATCACCTACGGGGGCGTCCTCGCCTGCCGCGACGGCATCGAGGCCCGCACCGACCTCGACGGCCTGCGCGCGGTGATGGCCGCCCACGACATCGAGGTCGTCGTCGACCTCGGCGCGGGCGGGGCGGAGGCCACCACGATCTTCACCGATCTCACCCACGCCTACATCGACGAGAACGCAGGGACGTCCTGATGAGTGATCTGCGGCGAGCCAAGGCCGAGAGCGAGGCCTCCGTCCCGGTTGACGAGACCGCGCCGGCCGAGCGTGGCCCGAGCGGCCCGGCCCGGAGGGCCATGAGCGGGGTGGAGGAGAAGGCGCACGTCCTCGCCGAGGCGCTGCCCTACATCCGGGAGTTCACGGGCCGGACCGTCGTCATCAAGTACGGCGGTCACGCGATGGACCGGCCCGAGCTGGCCGACCTCTTCGCCCAGGACGTCGTGCTGATGCACCTGGTCGGCATGAACCCCGTCGTCGTGCACGGCGGTGGGCCGCAGATCACCGAGCTGATGCGACGGCTGGGCAAGGAGGCGGAGTTCGTCGACGGCCTGCGGGTCACCGACGCCGAGACCGTCGACATCGCGCGCATGGCGCTCGTCGGCAAGGTCAACCGCGAGGTCGTCGCCTCGCTCAACCAGCACGGCTCGTACGCGGTCGGCCTCTCCGGCGAGGACGCCGGGCTCATCAGGGTGAGCCGGCGCGACGAGAAGCTCGGCTTCGTGGGCGACGTCGAGCACATCGACCCTGCGATCCTCGAGCGGCTGATCCGCGAGGAGCTGATCCCCGTGATCGCGACGATCGGCATGGACGGGATGGGTCAGGCCTACAACGTCAATGCCGACACCGTCGCCGGCGCCATCGCGGAGGCGCTCGGGGCCGAGAAGCTCGTGTACCTGACCGACGTCGCCGGGGTGTACCGGGAGTTCCCCGACGAGGCGTCGCTCGTCTCACGGATCGACCCCGACGGACTCGAGGCGCTCGTCGACGAGGGACGGGCCAGCGAGGGCATGATCCCGAAGCTCCGGTCGTGCATCCACGCCCTGCGCAACGGGGTGACGCGCGCCCACATCCTCGACGGCCGCGTCCCCCACGCGCTGCTCCTCGAGTTCTTCACCCGTGAGGGCATCGGCACCATGGTCGGGACCGACGTATGAGCACGTACGAGCAGCTGTTCGCGCTCGACGACGAGCACGTGATGCACAGCTACGGCCCGAAGCCGGTGGCGTTCGTGCGCGGGGAGGGCTCGCGCCTGTGGGACTCGGAGGGGAGGGAGTACCTCGACTTCCTCACCGGGCTCGCGACCGTGTCGCTCGGCCACGCGCACCCCGAGGTCGCCGACGCGCTCGCCGACCAGGCGCGCACCCTGCTGCACGTCTCGAACCTCTACCTGAACGACGTCCAGCCCCGTCTCGCCGAGCGCATCGACGGTCTGCTGACCGCGGCCACCGGGTCGCCGGGCCAGGTGTTCTTCGCGAACTCGGGCGCCGAGGCCAACGAGTGCGCGATCAAGCTCGCGCGCCGGTACGGCCAGGCCAACGGGGGTCGGGCGCGCTTCCACGTGCTCAGCGCGTTCAACTCGTTCCACGGTCGCACGCTCACCACCCTCGCGGCCACGGGACAACCGCAGAAGCAGGAGACGTTCCAGCCGCTGCCCGAGGGCTTCCGGCACGTCCCGTTCGCCGATCTCGACGCGCTGCGGGCCGCGATGGACGAGCGCGTGTGCGCGGTGATGCTCGAGCCGGTCCAGGGGGAGGGCGGGGTGCAGCCGGCGCCGGCGGGCTACCTGGAGGCGGTCCGGGCGCTCTGCGACGAGCGGGAGGCGTTGCTCGTCGTCGACGAGGTGCAGACCGGGCTCGGCCGCACCGGCCGGTGGTTCGGCTTCGAGCACGGAGGCGACGTCCGTCCCGACATCGTCACGATGGCCAAGGCGCTGGGCAACGGCGTCCCGATCGCCGCGTGCTGGGGCCGGCGCGAGGTCACCGCCGCGTTCAAGCCGGGCGACCACGCCAGCACCTTCGGCGGCCAGCCGCTCGCGGCACGGGCCGCGCTCACGGTGCTCGACGTGATGGCACGCGAGGACGCGCCCGGGCGCGCAACGGAGCAGGGGGCCCGGCTGGTGGGGTCGCTCCGGCGGGTTCCCCACGTCGTGGACGTGCGGGGCGTCGGGCTGCTCGTCGCCGCCGAGCTCGAGCCGGGTGTCGCCGCGCCGGCGGTGGCGGCGGCGTGCCTCGAAGCCGGCCTCGTCGTCAACGCGGTGACGCCCACGTCGCTGCGGTTCGCGCCGTCGCTGCTGGTGACCGACGACGAGATCGCCGCGGCCGTGGCGATCCTCACCGACGTGCTCTCGGGAGTGCAGTGATGGTCAGGAGCTTCCTCGAGGTCGACGACCTCACGCCCGGCGAGCTGGGTGCGCTGATCGACACCATGGTGGCGTGGAAGGCCGCGCCGGAGTCGGTGCCGCCGGTGCTGCGGGGCAAGGGCGTCGCGCTCGTGTTCCAGAAGCCGTCGGCGCGCACGCGCAACAGCGGCGAGATGGCCGTGGCGCTCCTCGGCGGCCACCCGGTCACGATCCGGCGCGACGAGATCGACATCGACGTACGGGAGTCGGCCGAGGATGTCGCCCGCACCCTCGCGAGCTACCACGCGATCATCGCGGCGCGGGTGTTCGACCACGAGGTGCTCGAGCGCATGGCCCGCACCGTCGACGTGCCGATCGTCAACCTGCTCTCCGACCGGGCGCACCCGTGCCAGGCCCTCGCCGACCTGCTCACGATCCGCGAGACCTTCGGCACGCTGGAGGGTCGGCGCGTCGCATGGGTCGGCGACGGCAACAACGTCACGGCGTCGCTCGCGTTCGGCGCCGCGCTCACCGGCATGGAGGTCGTCGTCTCGTCGCCCGGTGGCTACGAGCTCGACGACGACGTCGTCGACCGGGTCCGCAACCTCGGAGGCACGATCGACCTGGTCGCGGATCCGCACGAGGCGGTGCGCGGCGTCGACGTGATCTACGCCGACACGTGGATCTCGATGGGCGAGGAGGCGGAGGCGGACGTTCGCCGCGAGGCGTTCCGGGGCTGGCAGGTGGACGAGGCGCTCCTCGCCGACGCCGGGCCCGACGTCCGCTTCATGCACTGCCTTCCTGCCCACCGCGGCGAAGAGGTCACCGACGCGGTGCTCGACGGTCCGGCGAGCCTCATCTGGCCCCAGGCGGCGAACCGCATGGACGCCAAGCGGGCCCTGTTCGCGTTCCTGATGGAAGTGGAGGCCTGATGGCGACCCTCGGCAAGCCCCAGCGTCAGCACCGCATCGCCCGGCTCCTCGAGGAGCAGCCGATCTCCAGCCAGGGTCAGCTCGTCGAGATGCTCGCGGCCGAGGGCGTGGTGGCCACCCAGGCGACGGTGAGCCGCGACCTCGAGGACCTCGGGGCCGTCAAGGTGCGGATCCCGGGCGGGACGATGGCGTACGCGGTGCCCGAGCACGCCAACGCCCCGGCCAGCCCCGACGACCACCTCAAGCGGGTGATGGCGGAGTTCGTGGTCGACGTCGCGCACTCCGGCAACCTCGTCGTGCTGCGCACGCCGCCCGGCTCCGCCCACGTGATCGGCTCCGCGCTCGACCGCGCCGGCTACCCCGACGTGCTGGGCACGGTCGCGGGCGACGACACGCTGCTGCTGGTGTGTGCCGAGACCGTCGGCGGCGCGCCCGTGGCCGCCCGCCTGGCCGCACTGGCCGGGCTCTAGAGAGAGAAGGAACTCAGAAGATGGCGAAGCGGGTGGTGCTCGCGTACTCCGGCGGTCTGGACACGTCGGTCGCGGTGAAGTGGATCCAGGAGGAGTGGGGCGCGGAAGTCGTCGCGCTCGCGGTCGACGTCGGCCAGGAGCCGAACGCCGACGCCGCCTACTGGGAGGCGATCCGGAACCGCGCGCTCGTCGCCGGCGCGATCGAGGCGCGCGTCGTCGACGCCCGTGAGGAGTACGCGGCCCGCTTCGTCGCCCACGCGGTGAAGGCGAACGCGCTCTACGAGGGCAAGTACCCGCTCGTGTCGTCGTTGTCGCGACCGGTCATCGCGCGGCACCTCGTTGCGGCAGCGCGCGAGTTCCGGGCCGACGCGGTCGCGCACGGCTGCACCGGCAAGGGCAACGACCAGGTCCGCTTCGAGGTCGCGCTGCGCACGCTCGCGCCCGACCTCGAGGTGCTCGCGCCGGTCCGCACCTGGGGGTTCACCCGGCGCGACTCGATCGAGTACGCCGCGCGCTTCGACATCCCGATCACGGTGTCGGAGGAGAAGCCGTTCTCGATCGACGAGAACATCGTCGGCCGGGCGGTGGAGTGCGGCGAGATCGAGGACCCGTGGAACGCGCCACCCGCCGGCATCTACGAGCGGACCCGTGACGTCGCCGATGCGCCCACCGAGGCCACCGAGATCGTCATCGGCTTCGAGCGCGGCGTGCCCCTCACCCTCGACGGCGTGCCCACCCCGCTGCACCAGATGCTGCCCGACCTCGACGGCATCGTCGGCGCCTACGGATTCGGCCGCATCGACATGGTCGAGAACCGGCGCGTCGGCATCAAGAGCCGCGAGGTCTACGAGTGCCCGGGCATGCTCGCCCTGATCCTGGCGCACGCGGACCTCGAGTCGATCACCCTCGAGCGCGACGTCATGCGCGAGAAGAGCCGCCTCGAGAGCCGCTGGGCCGAGACGGTCTACGACGGGCTGTGGTACTCCCCGCTGCGGGAGGCCTTCGACGCGTTCGTCGACTCGACCCAGAAGCACGTCACCGGTGAGGTGCGGCTGCGCCTCGAGCCCGGGCAGTGCCGCGTGGTCGGACGCCGGGCGGAGAAGGGCCTCTACGACTACACGCTCGCCACCTACGAGGCCGACGACGCGTTCCGCCACGAGGACGCGGCCGGATTCGTGAGGCTGTGGGGACTCTCGGTGGAGACGTGGTCGAAGATCCAGCGCAGCGAGGAGCCGGGGGTCCCGTCGCCATGAGCGAGGCGGAGGTCAGCGGCCAGTGGTTGCGCGCTCGCCCGAAGCGCCGCCCGGCGGTGACGCCCGGCGATACGGCGGGGCCCGACCGGCCCGGCCCGAAGGGCCGAGAGGGGGAGGCATGAGCACCCTCTGGTACGGACGGTTCGCCGAGGGGCCGGCCGACGCGCTGATGGAGCTGTCGGTCAGCCTGCCGTTCGACCGCCGGCTCGCGACCGAGGACCTCGCCGGCTCGCGCGCCCACGTGACGATGCTCGCCGCGGTCGGCATCCTCACCGACGCGGAGCGTGACGCCGTGCTCACCGCGCTCGACACGGTCGCGACCGAGCTGGCCGACGGTTCGTTCGCGTTCGCGCCGTCCGACGAGGACATCCACACCGCGGTCGAGCGCCGGGTCACGGAACTGTCCGGTGACGCCGGCGCCAAGCTGCACACCGGTCGGAGCCGGAACGACCAGATCGCCACGGATCTGCGGCTGTGGACCAAGACCGCGGCGCGGGCGGTGGTCGCCGCGATCCAGGGCCTCCAGGAGGCGCTGCTCGCGCGGGCCGAGGACGCGGGAGACCTCTCGGTTCCCGGCTACACCCACCTCCAGCACGCGCAGCCGGTGCTGCTCGCGCACCACCTGCTCGCGCACGTGTGGGCGCTCGGGCGCGACGTCGAGCGCTGGCAGCGCGTGGTGGAAGCGGCCGACTCCTCGCCGCTCGGGGCCGGCGCGCTCGCCGGATCGAGCCTGCCGCTCGATCCCGACCAGACCGCCGCCGCGCTCGGGTTCTCCCGTCGGTTCCGCAACTCGCTCGACGCGGTGTCGGACCGCGACTTCGTGGCGGAGGCGGTCTTCGCCGCCGCGCTGGCGCAGGTGCACCTGTCGCGTATCGGCGAGGAGCTCGTGCTCTGGGCGTCCACCGAGTTCGGCTTCGTGACCCTCGACGACGCGTTCGCCACCGGCTCGTCGATGATGCCCCAGAAGAAGAACCCCGACGTCGCCGAGCTGGTCCGCGGCAAGGCCGGACGCGTCATCGGCGACCTCACCGGACTGCTCACCACGCTCAAGGGCCTCCCGCTCGCGTACAACCGTGACCTCCAGGAGGACAAGGAGCCGGTCTTCGACGCGGTCGACACGTTGCAGCGGTCGCTGCTGGCGCTCACCGGGATGATCGCCACGATCACGTTCGTCCCCGCCGCGCTGCGCGCGCAGGTGGACGACCCCTTCCTCGCCGCCACCGATCTGGCCGAGCTGCTCGTGCGAAAGGGCACACCGTTCCGCGACGCCCACGCGATCGTCGGCGGGCTGGTGCGTGACGCGCTCGCCGGCGCGGGCTCGCTGGCCGACCTGGTCGCGGCCGATCCCCGCCTCGGCGACGAGGGTGCCGCACTGCTCGCCCCGGGCGCGTCGGTCGCGCGGCGGACGACGCCGGGCGCGGGCGGCCCGGAGCCGGTCGCCGCCCAGCTCATCGAGGCGCGCGAGCTGCTCGCCCGGCAGGCGCAGTGGCTCGCCTGAGGCGACTCACGCGTCGGGACTACGACCTCGATCCGCTCGCGCTCGCGCCGGCCCTGCTCGGCAAGCTGCTCGTCTCGCGCGAGGGCCCCGTCGAGCTGCGCGCCCGCATCACCGAGGTCGAGGCGTACCTCGGGTCGCGGGACCCCGCGAGCCACGCCTACCGAGGCCGCACCGACCGGAACACGGTGATGTTCGGCCGGCCCGGCCGGCTCTACGTGTACTTCGTCTACGGGATGCACTGGTGCGCGAACGTCGTCGCCGGTCACCCGGCCGGCGACGCCGGGGCGGTCCTGCTGCGCGCGGCGGAGCCGGTCGCCGGGCTCGAGGTGATGCGCGGGCGCCGCCCGAGGGCGCGTCGTGACACCGACCTCCTGTCCGGCCCGGCGAAGCTCGCCGGCGCGTTCGGGCTCGACCGCGGCCACGACGGGATCGATCTCACCCGCGGCCCGATCGGCATCTGGGACGACGGGGTGCCCCCGCCCGCGCGTCCGGTCGTGACGGCGCGGGTCGGGCTGCGCGAGGGGAGGGGCGACCGCGAGCCGTGGCGGTTCCTGGTACCCGCGTGACCGTCGCCACGGTCGACCGCCTCCGCCCCGGTGGCTCGCTAGGTTGACGCCATGACGTTCCGCGGGTTCCCGCCCGAGGCCTTCACGTTCTACGAGGGGCTCGAGGCCGACAACTCGAAGGCGTACTGGACCGCCCACAAGGAGCAGTACGAGCAGGCGGTCCGCGACCCGATGCGGCAACTCACCGACGCGCTCGGTCCGCAGTGGGGCAGCTTCCACCTGTTCCGTCCGCACCGCGACGTCCGGTTCGCGAAGGACAAGTCGCCGTACAAGACGGCGCAGGGCGCGGTCGGCGAGGGAGAGGGCGGCACGCAGTACTACGTGCAGATCTCCGCGACCGGGCTGATGGTCGCGTCCGGGCTCTACATGATGGCGGCCGACCAGCTCGAGCGGTTCCGCAGTGCGATCGACGCGTCGCGCACGGGCGCCGCGCTGACCCGCGCGGTCGACCAGGCTCGCGCCGACGGGTGGGACTGCAGCCCGCGCGACCCGCTGCGCACCGCGCCGCGCGGGTACCCGAAGGACCACCCGCGCATCGAGCTGCTGCGCGGCAAGGGACTCACGACCGGCCGCTCGTACGCGCCGGCGAAGTGGATGCACACCGCCCGGGCCCGGGCGCGTGTCGAGGCCGCGTGGCAGGCCGCGGCCCCGGTGAACCGGTGGCTCGAACGCCACGTCGGTCCGAGCACCGTGCCGCCGCCCGAACCCGACTGACGGAGATCCCCATGCCCCGGCTCGACGACATCGCCACGCACCTCGCCGCGGTGCCGCTGTTCTCGCAACTCTCGGCCCGGGAGCGCCGGCGCGTCGCGCAGGCGCTCGGCGTCCACACGGTCGCGGCCGACGTCCTGCTCGTTCGGCAGGGGGAGGCCGGCGACACGTTTTACGTGCTGCTCGACGGCACCGCCCGGGTCGTCCGCAACGGCCGCCGGGCCGCCACCCTCGGCGCCGGGGACTGGTTCGGCGAGCTCGCCGTGCTCGATCCCGCGCCGCGCAACGCCGACGTGGTCACGCTGACGGAGGCCACCATCGGGATCCTCGACGTCGGCTCGTTCCGCAAGCTCCTCGCCGAGCTCCCGGCGATGAACGCCCGCCTCCTCCAGGGCCTCGCCCGCCGAGTCAGAGAGGGTGACCGCCGCGATTGATCGTCCGCTCGGATGCTGAGACCGCGGCTGCGTCGGGACGCTCCCGATCGGCTCGCCTCCGCTCGTTCCTCGCTCCGGCTCGGGGCCGCCGGACCTGAGCGCGAAGCTCCCACTCCATTTCTCGCCGATTCCCAGGCCTCCGACCCCTGCTTTCGGCGACAAAACGAGTGGGTCCCGAGGTCGCGGTGACCGAGCGGACGATCCGAAGTTACGGATTCGCCCAGAGGGTGATCGTGGTGCCCTCGTCGACGGTGGTGCCCGAGACCGGGCTCTGCTTCCAGACCGTGCCCTGGCTGTCGGGCGGGCGGGGATCGGGCTCCACCTCGACGCGCACGTTCGGCACGAGCCCGGCGAGGCGCACGAAGGCGGCCGCCCGGTCGACGGGCAGCCCGACCACGGACGGCACGCCCACGGACCTCGGCCGGCCGTTCGCGACGGTCAGGGTGACGGTGGAGCCGGGCTTCAGCGGCGTCCCCGCCATCGGCTCCTGCGCGGTCACGTAGTTCGGCGGGTAGACCCGACTCGGCCGGTAGACGACCTTGACCGCGTAGCCCGCCTGCTCGAGCTCCTGGACCGCGGTGAGGACGTTGGTCCGGACGACGTCGATCAGTCCCGGATACGAGGGTCGGGTCGTGGTCGAGGTGGTCGACGACGTGGTGGTGGTCGAGCCCGTGGGCGCTGCGAAGTTCACCACCGGCACGTCGGCGAGCACGCTCGACGCGAACACCTGCCAGATCTGGGCGGGGTACGTGCCCCCGATGATCGTGATGCGGGTGTTCGGCGGGCGCATCGACGTCGCGCCGTCGGGTTCGCCGACCCACACCGCGGCGCTGAGCTGCGGGGTGTAGCCGACGAACCAGGCGTCGGTGTTGAGGTCGACGGTCCCGGTCTTGCCGGCCACCGGCCGGCCGATCCGGGCCTTGGTGGCGGTCCCGCGCTGGACCACCTGCTGGAGCACGCCGGTGACGGTGCGGGCGATCTCGGGGTCGAGCACCTGCTTCGCCGGCGGGTGGGCCGCGAAGAGCACCTTGCCGGTGCGGTCGGTCACGCGGGTCACGTACACCTCGGGATGGCGCACGCCGTCGGCCGCGAAGACGCCGTAGGCCGCGGCCATGTCCTCGACGGTCGCCGGCTGCTGACCGATGCCGATCGACTGGTACGCCGGGACGAGCGGCGAGTTGACGCCCATCGAGTTGGCGAGCGTCGCGACATTCTGCGGCCCGACGTCGGTGACGAGCTGGCCGTACACCGTGTTGACCGAGTGGACGGTCGCCTCCACGAGGTTGATGCGTCCGAAGTCGGCGCCGCCGTCACCGTCGTCGAAGTTGTGGAGCGCGTCCTTGCCGACCCAGGCGGGAGGGATCTCACGCGGCGAGTTGCCCACGTAGGTCTTCGAGAGCGGGATCCCCTGGCCGAGCGCGGTCGCGAGCACGAACGGCTTGAACGTGCTGCCGGGCTGGCGGGTCGGATCGCCCTCCAGCCCCCGGGTGCGGGCGTCCGCGAGATCGAACTTGTGGTACTTCGCATAGGGGGCGGCGGGGTCGTCGTCGAAGAAGTCGAGCGTCTGGGCGTACGCCCGGACGTACCCGGTGGCCGGGTCGACGGCGACGAGCGCCGCCGGGGGGTCGCTCGGGTCGACGAGCACGCCGTGGAGGGCGGTGTCGGCCTCCTGCTGCCATTTCGGGTCGAGGGTGGTCTCGATGGTGAGGCCACCCTCGAACAGGGCGCGCTCGCGGTCGGCCTGCGTCGGGCCGAAGTGCGGATCGGTGAAGATGAAGTGCTTCACCTTCTCCACGAACTGCGGTGCGGGGTAGCGCGCCTGGCTCACGTGCGGGACGGTGCCGACGGGCGCGGCGGTCGCGACGAGCGCCTCGTCGGCCGTGATCTTGTGGAGCACCTTCATCCGCTCGAGCACCTGGTTGCGGCGGGCGACCGCCGCGTCGGGGTGCGAGAACGGGTCGTACTCGTTGGGGGACCGGATCAGCCCCGCGAGCGTGGCGCTCTGGACCAGGTCGAGGTCCTTCGCGTCCTTGGCGAAGTAGGTGCGCGCCGCAGCCTGGACGCCGTAGGCGCCCTCGCCGAAGTAGATGGTGTTGAGGTAGCGCTCGAGGATCGTCCGCTTGGAGTACCGGTCCTCGAGCTGCATCGCCATCACGGCCTCGCGCAGCTTGCGCTTCAGGCTCTTCTGATGGCCGAGCATCACCGAGCGCACGTACTGCTGGGTGATGGTCGACCCGCCCTCGGCGGCCCGGCCCTGCTCGATGTCGTGCTGCAGCGCCCGCAGGATGCCGCGCACGTCGAAGCCGCCGTGCTCGTAGTAGCGGGCGTCCTCGATGGCGATGACGGCGCGGGGGAGCGTCGGCGCCATCTGGGCGAGCTTCACCGGGTCCCGGTCCTCGGCGCCGTGGACCCGGGTGAGGAGCGTGCCGTCGGACCACAGGATCCGCGACGACACGGCCTGCTCGTCGGGGAGCTTCAGGTTCGTGGTGTACCGGCAGCTCGCGGCGACGAGCGCCAGGAGCACGAGCGCGACGAGTGGGCGCAACCGGTGGGGCACCGTCCCATTGTCGCAAAGGGTCGCGGTCATGTCGGGGCGCGCTGGTACGTTCCTGCGCCGTGACCAGCCTCTCCCTGGACGAGCAGCTCCGGATCCTGACGGCGGGGACGGTGCACTGCATCGAGGCCGAGGCGCTGCGCACGAAGCTGGCCGAGGGCCGGCCGCTGCGGGTGAAGTTCGGCATCGACCCGACCGCCTCGGACATCCACCTCGGTCACACGGTCGTTCTGCACAAACTGCGCCAATTCCAGGATCTCGGTCATCTCGCGGTGCTGATCATCGGGGACTTCACGGCCCGCGTCGGCGACCCCACGGGCCGGTCGGCCACCCGCCCGCCGCTGACTCCGGACGAGGTCGCGGTCCACGCGCAGACCTATGTCGACCAGGTGCAGGCGATCCTGGACTTCTCGCCGGGCCGGATCGAGCTGGTCCGCAACGCCGACTGGCTGTCGCCCCTCGACATGGCCGACGTGCTCCGGCTCACGGCCCGCACGACCGTCGCCCGGATCATGGAACGCGACGACTTCGCGCAGCGGTTCCGCGACGGCGTGCCGATCGCGCTGTCGGAGCTGCTGTACCCGCTGCTGCAGGGGACCGATTCGGTGGAGGTGCGCGCCGACGTCGAGCTCGGGGGGACCGACCAGCTGTTCAACATGATGATGGGCCGCCAGCTGCAGGGCGCCGCCGGCCAGGACGCCCAGGTCGTGATCACCATGCCGCTGCTCGAGGGCCTCGACGGCGAGAAGAAGATGTCGAAGTCGCTCGGCAACTACGTGGGCGTCGCCGAGCCGGCGGGCGAGCAGTTCGGCAAGCTCATGAGCATCCCCGACGCCCTCATGCCCCGGTACTTCGAGCTGGTCACCGGGTGGCACCCCGACCGCGTCGCACAGACCACCGCCGCGGTCACGGACGGCTCGCTGGCGCCGGTGGCCGCCAAACGCCTGCTCGGACGGACCGTCGCCGACCTGTACCACGGCGAAGGCGCGGGCGATGCCGCCGAGGCCGAGTTCGACCGGGTGTTCAAGGCCCACCAGGTGCCCACCGACGTGCCCGACCGGACGGTGGCCGCCGGGGAGTTCCCGATGCGCCTGGCGCGGCTGCTCGCGCTCGTCGGGCTGGTGCCGTCCAACAAGGAAGGGCGCCGCAAGATCGAGCAGGGGGGCGTGCGCCTCGACGGCGAGCGGATCGGCGACCCGGACCTCGAGGTGGCGGCGGACGCGGTCGACGGGTGCCTGCTCCAGGTGGGCAAACGCGCCTGGGCGCGGGTGGTGGTGGGGTAGCGGCCCGCCCTACAGCGTGTTGAGGATGAGCAGCGCCACGATCGCCGCGACGAGCACGAGCGCCAGGACCCCGAACCAGACGTTGCGCGCGCCGGTGCTGCGGTTGCCCATGCCCATGACGTCCATGACCGCGGCCCGCTCGCGCCGGCCGTCGTGCTCGAGCTCGGGGGCCGAGCCCACCTTCGCCAGGTGCTGGTGGCTGGCGGACTTGCCGCCCTTCTTCTTGCGCGGCTTGGAGTTGGCTCGTCCCATGCGGAAAAAAGTAGCCGCCCGACTTGTTCGGGTCGGACCCGCGCAGTAGAGTTGCTCCTCCGCCCACAAGGGAATCGGTTCTTCACCGCGCCCTGGACGGACAGTTGACACGGACGCCCCGAGCCTCCGAACAGGATGCGAAACGCCCCTCGGGGCGCTTCGGGGACGGGTGTCAGGCCCGGCGCTCCCCCGGCCGCGACGGCCGGACGCGGTGGCACCGGGCAGCGGCTCCTTGAAAACGGAACAGTGAATGCACAAAAGTCAGTGAGGTCGACCTCACCGGCCTGGATGACCGCGTCCGCGGTGATTCGAGTCGGCGAGGTCACCAAGTCAATTCAATGCCCGATGGAGCTCTTCCGAGAGCACCATCGGAGCCAGTTGCCGGAGGGGATCAGCTCCCCGAAGGCAGCTCTCAACCCAGATCACCGGCCGGCGCCTCCTCGGAGTCGTCGTCCAAAGATCTCGATGGAGAGTTTGATCCTGGCTCAGGACGAACGCTGGCGGCACGCTTAAAACATGCAAGTCGAACGTGAAGCCCGGGCTTGCCCGGGTGGAAAGTGGCGAACGGGTGCGTAACACGTGAGCAACCTGCCCCGAAGACTGGGATAACACCGGGAAACCGGTGCTAATACCGGATGCCTTCACCATGTCGCATGGCGAGGTGAAGAAATGGATTCCGCTTCGGGATGGGCTCGCGGCCTATCAGCTTGTTGGTGGGGTAATGGCCTACCAAGGCAACGACGGGTAGCTGGTCTGAGAGGATGTCCAGCCACACTGGGACTGAGACACGGCCCAGACTCCTACGGGAGGCAGCAGTTAGGAATCT
>WBZN01000672.1_pt1 | contig 24183 bp, 22 predicted proteins | sample 5204281 | NCBI WGS metagenome assembly WBZN01 (sample SAMN12344347, study PRJNA552823) | activated sludge metagenome | biome: Activated sludge suspended growth; feature: Nitrification reactor; material: Wastewater; isolation source: activated sludge from nitrification reactor of wastewater... | reverse complement strand
CCTGCCCTATCTGCCGGAGGATGCGCGGATGCAGGATTTCGCCGCCAGGCAGGGCGGCGACTTCCACTACGGCTCCGGCGACAACGCCCAGGCCGAGCAGGCGGTGAAGGATCTGGGTGCCGCCATCGCCGCGGCGCCGTTGCGCGCCGACCTGCATCTGCTGCGCGCCATCTGGGACCGCTATGCCGACCAGGACGAGGCGGCGCGGGCCGATCTCGACCAGGCCTTGTCCATCGACCGCGAATTCCCCCCGGCGCGCTATCTGCGCGGCCGCATGGCGCTGGAACAGGGCGGCGAGACGGCGGCGAAGGCCGCCTTCGCCGATTTCTCCGTGCTGGCCGCCGACCATCCGGATTCGCCCGACGTGAAGCTCTATCGCGGCATCGCCGCCACGCGGCTGAAGCAATACGACCAGGCCATCGCCGATTTCGACGCGGTGCTGAAGCGCCAGCCGAAAAGTGCGGTGGCGGTGAACGAGCGCGGCGACGCCTGGCGCGCCTTGCGCAATTACGACAAGGCGCTGGGCGATTATACCCGCGCCATCGACTTCGCCTTCGACTGGCCCGAAGCCTATCGCGACCGCGGCTATCTCTATCACCTCCAGGCGCGCTATGCCGAGGCGCGCGGCGATTTCGACCGCGCCATCCGGCTCAACCGCAACGATGCCGAGGCGTGGAACGGCCGCGCTTTGGTCTCGCTGGCCGAGGGCAAGATCGACAAGGCGATTTCCGATTTCTCCCGCGCCATCGCCATCCTGCCCGAATCCGGCGCCTATTATGCCAACCGGGCGACGGCGCGGCTGATCGACGGCGACGCGAAGAAGGCGATCTCCGATTTCCAGCTCGCCGTGGTGCATGACCCGGAGGAGCCGTTCCTGCGCCTGCTGCTGTTCGTGGCCGAGGCGCGCAGCGGCGCCAAGGAAGAGGCCGAAGGCCGCCTCACCGCCTATGCGCAGGAACACCAGGACCAGGCCTGGCCGCGGCCGATCGTCGATTTGTTCCTGGGCAAGGGCAGCATCGACGCGGTGGAGCAGGCGGCGGCGAAGGCCACGGGCGACGACGCGCCGGGCCAGCGCTTCGACGCCAATTTCTATCTCGGCCAATGGGCCCTGCTGCACGGCGACGAGAATTCGGCGGCCACGCGCTTCAAGTCGGTGACCGACAGCCGGATGCGCGAATACCTTGAATTCGACATCGCCCGCGCCGAGCTCGGCGCGCTCGACACCCCGGGCCAACAGGCCAACCTCGCCACCCCGAAAAAGCCGCTGCCCACCGGCAGCAAGCAGTAGGGCCGCTTCGCGGCCTCACATTCCATCGTCATCCCGGCCTTGCGCCGGGATCCACCGCGCCGCCGCAAGGACCTGAGGCAACGACATACCGCCCGTGCGGCGGATGGATGGGCCCCGGGTCAAGCCCGGGGTGACGAACGGAGAAGCGGATTGAGCGCGCGCACGGCCGAAGCAAAGATTTCGGATTGCGCCTGAGTTCCCTCCCAATCGTCATCCCGGCCTTGCGCCGGGATCCACCGCGCCGCCGCAAGGACCGGAGAACGACATACCGCCCGTGCGGCGGATGAATGGGCCCCGGGTCAAGCCCGGGGTGACGAACGGAGAGGTGGATGGCACGCGCTCCTGCCGCTTCCCGGCGGCGCGCGTGCTAGGATCGCGGCCCGTCAGCAACCGCGCGCGACCCGCCATGCCGCTGCAGAACCGCGTCACCCCCTTCGGCGAGATCGTCGCCGTGCCGTCGCGCGGCACCCTGATGGGCAATCGCGGCGGCAAGTTCCATCGCCCGGACAAGACGCTGGGCAGGCGGCGCTGGTCGAGCCGGCACTGGATCGCCTGCGAGCTCGCCTACAAGGACCATCACTACGAGATGATGGGCAAGAGCTGGACCGCCCTCTTCTTCCTCGACGAGGTGACCGCGCTCGCCGCCGGGCACCGGCCCTGCTTCTATTGCCGGCGCCAGGAGGCGAAGCACTTTCTCTTCCTTGCCGATCCCGAGATGAGCGCGCCCGCCGCCGACGACATCCTGCACAACCAGCGCCGCGCCTCGCGCCCAGCTGATCTGCCGCCGCCCACCGCCCGCGTCGCCGACCTGCCCGACGGCGCGATGATCGCGCGCGATCGGGAGGCCTTCGCGCTGCGCGGCAAGCGCCTGCTGCGCTGGAGCTTCGACGGCTACACCGAGTCCCTGCCGCGCGGCGCTGTCCGCAACGCCACGCTGCTGACCCCGCCGCTCTTCGTCACCATCCTGGAGCGCGGCTACCAGCCCCGTTGGCACGGGAGCGCGGCGGCTTTCGACTCCTGACGCGTCTTGGCGGGAGGATCCGCTACGCCTCGCACCCACATTCGATCGAGGGAGGTTGGCCATGAGTCTCACCGGCGGCTGCCATTGCGGCGCGATCCGCTACCAGGTCGCGGGCGAACCGATGACCCACGCGCTGTGCCACTGCGGCGACTGCCGGCGCAGCGCCGGCGCGCCGATGGTCGGCTGGACCATGTATCCGGCCGACGCGGTGAAGGTCACGCAGGGCACGCCGAAGGTCTACGCCTCCTCGACCAACGGACGCCGGCATTTCTGCGCCGCCTGCGGCACCGGCCTGTTCTACACCAACGAGGTCGTCCTGCCCGGCATCATCGACATCCAGAGCGCGACCACTGACGACCCCGGCGCAATTCCTCCGCAGGCCCACGTCCAGGTCGCCGAGCGCATCGCATGGATGGACCGCGCGCACGAGCTGCCGAAATTCGAACGCTACCCGCCGATGGCGAGTTGACGCGCCCCAGACGCGCCCGTCACCCCGGCCTTGAGACGGGGTCCATTTGTATGTCGCTGGTCATGCCGACATAGAGCGTGCCGCGTGGCTTGCTACTGAGGATGTGGGTCCAATAGCTCACATCGGTTCGTGCGACGGAGGAATGGGCCCCGGCTCAAGGCCGGGGTGACTGTAAAGTGGCCAATGAGCGCGCAGCCCTACGGCACCAGTCGGTAGCCGCCCTGGTCGGTCACCAGGATCGTCGCCTTGCCGGGATCCTTCTCGATCTTCTGGCGCAGGCGGTAGACATGCGTCTCCAGCGTGTGGGTGGTGACGCCCGCGTTGTAGCCCCAGACCTCGCCCAGCAGAGTCTCGCGCGAGACCGATTTCTGCCCGGCACGGTACAAGTACTTCAGGATCGCCGCCTCTTTCTCGGTCAGGCGGATCTTCTTCTTCGCCGCCTCGTCCACCAGCATCTTCACCGCCGGCTTGAACACATAGGGGCCGATGGTGAGCACGGCGTCCTCGCTGTGCTCGTGCTGGCGCAGATGCGCCTTCAGCCGCGCCACCAGTTCGCCGAGGCGGAACGGTTTGGTGACATAGTCGTTGGCGCCGGAGTCGAGGCCGCGAATCGTATCGGCTTCGCCTTCAACGGCGGTCAGCATGATGATCGGCGCGTGCACGTTGGCCTTGCGCATCTCGCGGCAGACATCGCGGCCGTCGCCGTCGGGCAGGCCGACATCCAGCAGGATGGCATCGAAATTCCCCGCCTTGGCCTTGGCCAGGCCGTCGGCGGCAGTGGCGGCTTCGGCGGTCTCGAAGGCGCCGTCCAGGGCCAATTGCTCGGCCAGGGTGCGGCGCAGATTGTCGTCGTCGTCGACCAGAAGGATTTTCTTCGCCGCGGCAGCAGGCATGGGATGAGTCCCCGATTCGTTGGGAGCGTCGTTTCCGGGTGCGTTCGGTCCAGATAACACCTTGGAAGGACAGGAAACAAGCCTGCCTCGCCCCCGTTGCGACCCCAGGTCGCGGCAACCGGGCGGTGGGCGGATTCCGCATGTCCAAGACTTGACCGGTCATTCCGGCGGTAGCCATATGCGCCGTATGAACAGCGATCTGCAGGCCAAGACCGCCTCCTACCGCGCCACCGTCGAGCGCTGCCTCGCCGAATTGCGCCGCGGCGGCGCCGTGGGCCTGGTCAAGCAGGCGGGGGCCGGAAGCGGCCTGGCGGCGCTGGCGCTGGCGGCCGAGATGGTCGACGAGGCCAGCCTCGCCGCGCTGCAAGCCGCCGCGCCCTCCGGGTCGCTGCGCCTGATCCTCACCGTCGAGCGGGCCAGCGATCTGGGCCTGATGCCGGCCGGCGGCCGCGGCCTCGCCGTGGTGCGCCTGACGCCGGAGATCGGCGCCGAGGCCCTGCGCCAGCTGGCCGACCCGACGGCGGAGAAGGACGACACCCCGGCCCTGGGCATTGCCCTCGCCGATGACCTGCCCATGCCCTTGGCCGAGGCGGCGATCGACCTGGCCAAGGCCGCGCGCCTGCTGCCCGCCGCGCTGATGGCGGCGCTGCCGGAGAGCGCGGCGGCCGCCAATCCGCAGGCGGCCCTCGCCCCCTGGGTCGACGGCCCCTTCATCCTCGATTGCGCCGGCCTCGCCGCCCATCAACGCGCCTTGGCCGGCTCGCTCAAGCGCGTCGGCTCCGCCCGCGTGCCGCTCGAAGGTGCCGAGGAGACCGAGATCATCGCCTTCCGCCCCGCCGATGGCGGCAAGGAGCATCTGGCCATCGTCATCGGCCGCCCGGACCCGGCGCAACCGGTCCTCGTGCGCCTGCATTCCGAATGCTTCACCGGCGACCTGCTCGGCTCGCTGCGCTGCGATTGCGGCGACCAGCTGCGCGGCGCCATCGAGACGATTGCGAAAAGCGGATCGGGCATCGTGCTCTATCTGGCGCAGGAAGGCCGCGGCATCGGCCTGATCAACAAGCTGCGCGCCTATCGCCTGCAGGACGCCGGCGCCGACACGCTGGAAGCCAATCAGCAGCTCGGCTTCGGCGCCGATGAGCGCGTCTACCAGCCGGCGGCCGAGATGCTGCGCCAGCTCGGCTTCACCGCCGTGCGCCTGCTCACCAACAACCCCGAGAAGCTGACCGGCCTCGAGCAATGCGGCATCCGCGTCGCCGAACGCGTGCCGCACGTCTTTCCCTCCAACGACCACAACGCGCAGTATTTGATCACCAAGGCGCGGCGGTTCGGGCATATGTTCTGAGAGCAAGTTCGTTCATTGCTTTCATTCCGATCTCTCGATAGGTCCACCGTGTCGACCGGCACGTTTTCGGCCGCGCAGAATGTGACCACCTAGCGGACTTGGGCTCGTCGTTCGCTCAATGAGGATTGACTATGGAAAATGCGTCATGCACTTGTAAGTCGAGTCCAAGGATGGTCTTCTAGCCATTGATTCAAAACAATGAATCCGAATTGGAGCTGCCATGGGCAAGAACTCTAAGATCGAGTGGACGAATCATACTTTCAATCCTTGGTGGGGATGCACTAAGGTCTCCGAAGCATGCAAATTTTGCTATGCGGAGGCTTGGGCGAAACGGGTGGGACAAGATATCTGGGGCGCTCGAGCGCCCCGTCGGTTTTTCAGCGACGAACATTGGAAGGCACCGCTGGCCTGGAACAGGGAAGCAGAGGTTCTTGGGATTCGCATCCGCGTGTTCTGTGCATCGATGGCAGATGTGTTCGAACGACGAGCCGATCTCAATTCCGCCCGAGATAAATTGTGGGCCCTTGTCGAAGCTACACCTCATCTCGATTGGTTGCTGCTGACGAAGCGCCCACAACTAATCAATCACTACGCGCCCTGGACGGAATGGCCGAAGAATGTGTGGATGGGAACGACCGTCGAGAATCAGAAATGGGCAGAGCAGCGGCTGCCCGAACTTGCCAAAGTCAAGGCAGCAGTGCGGTTCATTTCCGCCGAGCCTCTCCGCAGCGAGATCCAAATCTCGCCGTGGCTGGGCAACACAATCAACTGGGTGATCACAGGTGGTGAGAGCGGCCCAAACGCGCGACCCTCAAGTCCGTCATGGTTCAGAAGTCTCATGACGCAGTGCATGGAAGCGGAAGTACCCTTCCATTTCAAGCAATGGGGTGATTGGGCGCCTGGACAGGGCATCAACTTGCCTGCCGCACGCAAGAAGGCCAGCACCGCCGCAGACGGCACAGTCATGATCCGGATTGGCAAGAAACTGGCGGGCCGCGAACTCGATGGGGAGACATGGAACGGATTGCCGCTCGGTCGCGCAGCATAGTTGAGATCATCGGCTGGTACTCCAGCTCAGCGCTGGAGCCGGCTACATGAAGGAGCCGTACGACGACCGCGAACAAACCAAGGCCAAGCACTTCATCCTGCGCCAATATTTGCAGGTGCTGGCTTTCAAGCTGCTAGGCACGTATGAGCTCAGTTACGTCGACGGTTTTTCTGGACCGTGGAAAACGAAATCCGAGAACTTCGCAGATTCATCCTTCATGATCGCAATCTCTGTGCTCCAGGATGCACAGAGGCAAATTCGAGCACAGCGCGGCATCCATCAGAAAATCCGCTGCTTCTTCGCCGAGACCAACCCTGCCGCTTTTGCGCAACTCGAGCGGGCCGTGGCGCCTTATCACAAGCCGGAGCAGAAGTTCGAGATTAGGACGTGGCATGGCAGATTCGAGGATGCAATTGGTGACATCAATACATTCATCGGATCGTCCTTCCCGTTGATCTTCATTGATCCGACCGGCTGGTCAGGATACCCGTTCGATACAATCAAAAACCTCTTCACACGCCCCAAGTGTGAAGTGCTTATCAACTTCATGTACGATCACATCAACCGATTTGCATTCAGTCAGGATGCGGAAATCGTTGCATCCTTCGATCGTATTTTCGGCGGTCCCGGCTGGCAGCGCAGATTGGATTCTTCTCTACTGCCCGGGCAGGCGCTGGAGAAGCTGTTCCGCGAGACCGTGAAAGAGATGGGTAACTTCAAGCACGTGGTCTCGACCAAGATCGATAAATCGACTGCCGATCGCCCTCACTTTTTTATCACTTACGGCACCAAGGATCGCGCTGGACTCGTCGTCTTTCGCGACATCGAGTCCAAGGCACTACGAGAGCACGAAAAGAACAGGGGGCATGCCAAAGAGAGAAAGAAGGAGGAGAGATCCGGGACAGCTGATCTGTTTCAAGGCTATCAGGCGGAAGTACAAGAAGAAACCTTCGAAAAGCTCGCAGAGGGACAACGAGCGGCAGCCAAGGTGTGGCTGCTGGAGATAGTGGCGAAAGATGGTCCTTGCAGATTTGATCGGCTCGTAGACCTGTTACTCGAACCTCATATGGTGCGTGAGACCACGGTCAAAGACATCTGCGTCGAACTCGCGAAGGCTGGAAAAATCGAGGATACCTGGAGCAGCGCGAGAAAGCACAAACCCCAGGACGACAGCATGATCCGCTTGAAAACACCGGCGCGGTGAGGGCAGCGTTGCCGCTTGTTGTGGAGTTCCAACAAGATCCAAAGGGAATGACCGTTCCCTACGCCCCCCTATTCGACGACGTCAGAAGCAATCACGGCTTTGTCGATCTCCGCGGACGGCCGAAACTGGTCAGTCGGATTCCGGAGAGCTCGCAATCACCGGCATTGAATGAGCTGCTGGTGATGCTGGCGCAGCCCGGTTCAAGCCTTTGGACGCTGGGGTGTGATCTAGGTGACGGCAAGACCGAGCCGGAACCAACGCCTCATATTGCCGGCGGATATGTCCAAGTCCTGGCCACGGATTACAGCCCGCACTCCCTCGATGCATATTTCACTGTGGGTCAATTCATTGCCCAGGGGATTGAGGACAGGTGCGGCGATCACAACTGGGAGCTTCAGTTCGTTCACACATGGGTAAATCTCGGCATCGATGGGCCTCACAAAATGACGTCCTCTGTCTTCATATGGTTCCACGCCAGGGCAGGCACCGCCGAAGGCGCAGCCCGCTCCCGGGAGGCGCTAATCAACTGTTTGGCGGACGCACTCTGCAAACCGGAGATCGTGCAGTTTCTTCAAGAGGCCGTTCAGCCGGAAGCTGACGAAGAGGACGATTGACGTGGATCGCCGTATCCCGAGGTCGCCAAAGATGCCGACATTCTTCGTCGACGAGACAGGGTTCACCGGCGAGGATCTGCTCTCTCGCGAGCAGCCAATTTTTGTACAAGCGACTAACGACTTTTCCACAGACGAAGCGAATACCATTGTCCGCAAATACTTTGGACAGGTGCAGATGCCAGAGCTTAAATACAAACAACTGATCCGAGGTGGACGATACGAAGACCGGATTGTGGAGTGCGTGACACAACTCGCGAGCGATCCAAAACGCGCGGGTGTGTGGCTTGCGCACAAAGAGTTCGCATTGGTGACTCTCGTCGTCGAATGGTGGATGGAGCCACTGGCACATAAGGCCGGCCACAATCTCTATCAGGATGGGGCGAATCACACGACCGCAAACATGCTGTATTTCTGCCTACAAGGCTTCTGGAGCGCCAACTTTCGTCATAAGTTGCTGATGCATTTCCAGCGCATGTTCCGTTCCCGCTTGCGCGAGCGGTTCGATGAATGCGAGGCCTTTGTTACGCGTGAGCGAAGCAAGGCAGCCGCCGACCGCGCGGAGGTTATTAGGCTGTTGTGGCCCTCCTTTGCTCTCCTAGGCTTCGAGCACGTGAAGCAGCTTCCGAAACATGTCCTCGACTTAGGTCTCCCAGGCCTTGCCGTGCTCGGGCATCGCTGGCGGTCCTTGCATCCAGGACCATGGCAAGCAGTCTATGACGACTCATCGATGATGGCTAAACAGGCTTGGCTTTGGGAAGCAATGTCGTCTCCGCAGTTGGACCCTGCGACATTTCACGGACCCGATATCGTCCAGATATTCCCGATGAATGTGACCGCCACGCGTTTTGCCAAGTCTGAGCACGAGAAGCAGATCCAGCTTTGCGATATTCTAAGCGGGGCCGCTGCAACGAGCTTGCGTGCCTTCGCTGAAAACCGCCCCACGCCTTTTGCCGAACGAATAATTGCTGCTGGCATCGAGAAACTGGTCATCGGCGGAATGTGGCCATCTCCTGATGTAACACCTGAGTCGGTCGGCAAGAAGGGCTGGGATGGCAGCAAGGCAATTGACTGGCTCGGGGGCCAGGTCACACGACATCGCCGACGTCAGCCGCCATTAGCATAGCAGCGAGGCCGCTGGGTATGTGCCTAGCACGCTCTCCTCCTGGCGTGAGATCAGCGAAGATCCTATAGGGTCTTCCGCAGCAGCCGCGAACGCATTCGATGCGGTCCGAAATTCGGGGTGATTCTGAAAATGGATACGCTCATACCACGCCTTGCGCGGAAGCGCCGGCGCCTCAAGCTACCTCGGCCATTGAGGCGTACCGGGGAGTCTAGCTTCTGGTATTGATGGGCCGGGTCAACTGAGGAGTTTCACCCATGCCCATCCGACACGAAGGTGGCTCCGTCTGCGGCGCGATGCGTTACGTCACCGAGGGCGCGCCGGAGCGTGTGTCGCTGTGCCATTGCGCCTGGTGCCAGAAGCGCACCGGCACGGCCTTCGGCACCGAGGCGGTGTTCCGCGTGGAAGCCGTGCGCTTCACCAAGGGTGCGCCCAAGGTCTATCGCCATCATTCGGATCTGTCCGGTCGCTGGCTGGACCAGCATTTCTGCGGCGATTGCGGCGCGAACCTGGGGCTGACCCTGGAGGCGGTGCCGGGAATCCGCGCGATCCCAGCGGGCACGTTCGACGACCCAAGCTGGATCAGCCCGCAGGCGCAGCCCTTCCGCGCCATCTTCCTGCGCTCGGCACGCGACTGGTCCGACATGCCGGCCGGGATCGAGCGGCATGAGCTGCATTTCCGCAAGTAAAGCGGCGCCGTGCCGGACTCACCAGCGCGGCGCCGCCGAGGGAAGACGCGGCGCGCTAGTCGTGCTGCGGCAGGGAGCAGGTGACGCCGCCATCGGGGCCGGTGCTCATGCCGCCCTTGGCCTTGTCGCAGGCGGCGACGAAGCCGCCGGCGCACCAGGTCGAGCCGGAGGGCGAGCAGCTGATCTCCACCGCCTGGCGGCCGCCGCCGGCGGTGGCGAGGCCGAAGACCGATTTCACCTCCGCCGCGTTGCGCACGACCATGTGCTTGACCTGCTGGTCGGCCTCGGCGAGCGAGGCGAAAGCGGCGGCGGCAAGCAGCGCCGACGTCGCGGTGACGAGGATGGAGGCGCGTTTCATCGTGGATCTCCTGTGTCAGGGTTGATCGGGGGTCTATCCCGTCCCTCAGGAGCTTGGTCGCCGCGCGGAGCCGCACGTTCACGGCGGAACGGCCGTCATCTCGGCACACTGTGACGGCGGACACAGGCCGCTGCTTTCAGCGCAAAGAACCTGCGGATCACCCGGCCCCGACGTCCCACACCTTGGTGCGTTTGACGAGGCGCAGCGTCTCGCGGCGGCTGGCAAGCTCGGTGCCTTCGGATTCCACAGCCGCCGCCGCGGCGGCGACGCCGAGGCGCGCGGCCTCGACCAGGCTCTTGCCGCGCGCGAGGCTGAGCACCGTGGCGCCGATCAGCGAATCCCCCGCGCCGACCAGGCTGGCGATCTTCACCTTGGGCGCCTGCAGCCGCCAGGCGCCGTCGGGTCCGATCGCCAGCGCGCCCTTGTCGCCGCGGGTGACGATCATCGCCTCCGCCTCGCCGCGCGCGCGCAGCCGCTGGCCGACCCGGGCCATGCTCTTCCAATCGCCGCCGCGCGCGCCGGCGAGGTCGGCGAACTCGATGTGGTTCGGCTTCACCAGGAACACGCCGGCCGCGAGCGCAAGGCGCAAGGGTGCTCCCGAGGTGTCGAGCACCAGGCGCTTGGAAAGCCGCCGCGCCAGCCGCGCCAGGCGGGCGTAGAAATCCTCCGGCACACCGGGCGGCAGGCTGCCGCTGGCGACGATGTAGTCGTGATGCTTCGCCAGCCGGGCGATCGCGGCCAATGCCGCCTGCGTCTGTTGCCGCGTCCAATGCGGGCCCTGCAGCACCAGGCGGTACTGCCGCTTGTGCGCGGCCTCGTCGATGGTGATGTCCTGGCGCGTGTCGCCCTTGATACGGAACTCGGCGAGGTCGAGGCCCTGGGCCAGCATCAGCTCCCGCATCATCCGCCCGGTGGGGCCGCCCAGCGCGACGAAGGCCGTGCTCCGGCCGCCGAAGGCGCGGATCACGCGCGAGACGTTGACCCCGCCGCCGCCGGGATCAAGCCGCGCCCCCTCGCAGCGCAGCTTGCGCCCCGGCTGCATGCGCGCGACCGCGGTCGCCAGATCGAGCGCCGGATTGAGCGTCACGGTGAGGATCTTCTGCATCGCGGGGTCGCATCCCTTCCTGGCCCGCGCGAAGACGCGCCGCCTTCGCTGCAACATAGCCTAAAAGGCGGTTAAACGCCGGCACCGGGCGGCGGGATTCGGCGCCCCCGACTCTCATTCCCCGGTGTCGCTGGGCAAGTTGTGCGAGATCATTCCTGAGGCCGGTTTTCGCGCCTAAATCCCTTACCAATCCTTAACCAACCCCATGCTCAGCTACACCCTGGATTGGGATGATTTCATCGAGGAGCGCCGCGATGCGCAACACCACCTGGAAGCAAGCGGCCCCCTGCTGGGCGATGGCGCTGGTCGCGGCCTGGCAGGTCTTCGGCATGAACTCCGCCTCGGCCGACGAGATCCTGCCCGCCCCCGTCTTTGTCGCGCAACAGCCCGTCGAGCCCGAGCATGTGGTGGTGGTGCAGCCCGGCACGCAGCAAACGGCGCCGCGCCTGCTTTACGCGCTCGACGGCGGCCAGATGTCGGTGAGCGAGCTGCGCCCGGGCACCATGGAACCGCGGCAGCTGAAAACCTATCTCTCCATGCTGCAGGCGCCGATCGACGTGCAGGCGGCGCTGGCCGATCCGTCGCTGGTGCTGGTCGCCATGTTCGACCAGCAGGCCGGCGACGCCGATGACAACATCCAGACCGCCTCGGCGATGACCTATTCCTCCGAGATCATGCCGCGCTCCTATGTCGGCGCCGACGGCGCCTGGGTCTTCCCGCGCCAGCCGGGCGTGGATGAGCGCGAGCTGCTCGGCCTCAGCAAGTGGCGCGTCGAGGAGAATCCGGAATCGCAGGTGCTGTTCCTCGGCCCCGACCGCCGCTTCGGCTTCGACGATTTCGCCGACCTGATCAATCCGCTGCAGCATATTCCGCTGGTCAACATCGCCTATCGCGCCATCACCGGCGATGAGATCTACGGTGCGGCGCGGCTGCTCGATGTCGGCTTCGGCCCGGCGGCGGGCGTTTCGACCGTCGCCGACCTCGCCTTCGAATCCACCACCGGCCACAGCATCGAAGAGAACGCCGTCGCCGCCCTGTTCGGGGTCGAGGAAGAGCCGGCGACCGACAATCTGGCCCAGGTGCTCGAGTTCGACAGCGAACAGCTCGCCGATCGCCGCCTGAAGCGCCGCGGCTCCAACCAGTAGGCGCAGCGCCGCTGCGGTTTTAAGGGGGACCGCCCCGGGGCGGTCCCCCTTTCGATTCCAGCCCAACCCCACCGGTCCGGCGCCGTGGCATGGCGTTTGCGTTAACCTTGGTGGGCAGAACGCCCGTCAGGAAAAACGGTCACGGAAAGTCGGGCGAAAAATGGCCCAGATGCCGATCCAACTGGTCGCCGGCCGCGCGCAGAACTATCTCGCGCCGCCCCCCACCGCGCCCGCGCAAATTCCGCCCGCGCCCGCGCAGGTTCCGATGGGTGCCGGCCAAGCCATTGATTCCGGCGCAATTTCCGGAGGCAAGCTGCGCCCCGGCGCGATCGACCAGATGACCTTCCAGCAGCGCATGATGGCGCTGAACCGCGCCGACCCGCCGGCCGCCCTCTTCCCCGGCGGCGCCGGGCGATCGCCAATGGCGGCGCCCGCGCCGCTCAAATCCGCGCCCGCAATTCCCACCCTGACCCCGGCACAACTTGCCGCCCTGGGCGTCGATGTCTCTGGCCTCGACTTCACCACGCCGCCGGCGGAGACGCCGCCAGCCCCGCCGCCCGCCGCCGAGCTTCCGGCCAGCGACATTCCAGCCGGCGACGTTCCATCGGGCGACGTTGCCGCCGGCGAACCCCCCGCCAGCGATTCGCCTGCCGGCACGGATCCGGCGGCCGCGGCCGCCACTGCGCAGGCGCCCGATCCCGCCGCCGGCCCGCAGCAGGCGAGCGTCGATCCGGACCCGGCGGAAGCCGATGCCGCGGCGCGGGCGAATGCCCCCATGCCGGGCGCGCATCTGGGCAAGGATGGAATCTGGGAATTGCCGCGTCAGCCGGGCAAGGACGAGCGCGAATGGCTCGCCGGCATGAACGCCAAATGGCGCATCGTCGAGAATCCGGAATCGGTGAAACTGTTCCTGGGCGCGGACGGCAAGTTCGGCTTCGACGATTTCCTCGACATCATCAACCCGCTGCAGCATATCCCGCTGCTCAACATCGCCTATCGCGACCTGACCGGCGACACCATCGACGGCGCGGCGCAGTTGCTCGGCGCCATTCCCTTCGGCCCGCTCTCGGTGGCGAGCAACGTGAGCGATCTCGCCTTCCGCGCCGAGACCGGCGCCGGCCTGGCGGAGAACGGCCTCGCCATGCTGTTCGGCACCGGCAAGGCGGCGCCCGGCGGGGAGGAGATCGCCACCGCTTCCGGCCGCGTCAGCGACCCCCTGCAGATCCGCCGCGGCTCGAACCGCTAGCCACCGCTTGGCCCAGCGGCGCGGTTCCCTTCCGCGCCGTCACACTCTAGTCTTCGGCCATGGACCTCATCGTCGAAGCGAAGGCGGGCGAAACGCGCGGCATCGCGCAGCTGGGCGAAAGCTCATACCCCTGCGCCCTCGGCCGCGCCGGCATCCGCGAGCGCAAGCGCGAGGGCGACGGCGGCACGCCGGCCGGGCGGTTTCCGCTGCGCCGCCTGCTCTACCGCGCCGACCGCGTGGCGCATATCGAGACCCGCTTGCCGGCCAGCCACATCACGGAGCGCGACGGCTGGTGCGACGACCCCGCCGATCCCGCCTACAACCTTCCCATTACCTTGCCCTATCCCGGCCGGCATGAGCGGCTGTGGCTCGACTCCCACCTCTACGACCTGGTGGTGATCATCGGCCACAACGACGATCCCGTGGTGCCCGGTGCGGGCAGCGCGGTCTTCGTGCATCTGGCGCAGGCGGATTGGGGGCCGACCGAAGGCTGCATCGCCTTCCGGCGCGAGGACCTGCTGAACCTGCTGGGCCGGCTGGCGCCGGGCGATGCCGTCGTGATCCGCCCTACGGCGTGAACCGCGCTATTCGTATTTCGCCATATAGGCGCGCAATTCGTCGTAGCTGATCTCGCGATCGCCATTGGCGTCGATCTTGTCGAATTGCGCGATGTCGGCGGCGACGAATTCCTGGCCGTCGACCACGCCATCGGCGCCGGCCAGCAACGCGAAGGCCGCGGGCTTCAGCCGCGTCTCGTTGGGGGTCAGGGTCATGCTGTTGTCGGCATCCATGGCCATGAACACGCTGCCCTTGCCGGACTGGAATTCCGGCCGGCTGACCAGGGCGTCGCCGTCCTCGTCCATCAGCCCGAAAAAGCGCAGCAGGCGGCGGTCATCGACAATCACCGAGCCGCTGCCGGTCTCCTGCGCCGCGGCGGGCTGGGCCGCCTTGTCGGGGGCCGCCGATCCCGCACAGCCGGGAAGCAGCGCGGCGGTGGCGGAAAACAGGCTGGCGGCGAGCAGGATGCGGGCGGCGGTCATCGGATCGGTCTTCCCCTGTGGCTTCGGCCAGACGGCCAAGGTCCCGCATTCTACGGATTTCAGCGCCTTGGGGTAAGGGGGGCCGCCCCATCCGCGCGCGTCATTCGGCCGCGCGGCTCGCGCGCTGGCCGAAGATGGCGGTGCCGACCCGCACATGGGTGGCGCCGAACTGGATGGCGAGCTCGTAATCGCCGCTCATTCCCATGCTGAGCTGGCCGAGATCGTTGCGCCGGGCGATCTCGCGCAGCAGGGCGAAATGCGGCGCCGGGTGTTCCTCGGCCGGGGGAATGCACATCAGCCCGACCACCGGCAGCTTGTACTCCGCGACGCAGCGGCGGATGAAGGCGTCGGCCTCGGCGGGCGGCACGCCGGCCTTCTGCGGCTCCTCGCCGGTGTTGACCTGGACGAAGAGGTCGACGCGCTTGCCCTGCCGCGCCAGCTCCGCCGCCAGCGCCGCGGCCAGCTTGTCGCGGTCGAGGGTCTGGATCGCGTCGCAGGTCTCCACCGCCTGGCGCACCTTGTTGGTCTGCAGCGGGCCGATCAGATGCAGCTTCAGGTCCGGAAAGCGCCCGCGCAAGGCGGGGAATTTCGCCGCCGCCTCCTGCACCCGATTCTCGCCGAAGACGCGCTGGCCGGCCTCGAGCGCGGCAATCACCGCCTCGGCCGGATGGGTCTTGCTCACCGCGATGAGCTCGACCCGGGAGCGCGCGTCGCGCGCGGCCCCGACGCGGGCCTCGCAGGCGGCGGCGATGCGGGCGCGAATCGCGCGCAGGTTCGGGGCGATGTGGTCGAATCCGGTCATGGCGGCGCCACGCTAGACCATTCGCGCCCCGGAAAGAAGCGCGGGGAAAAGGCGCCCGGGAGAAAAGGTCACGGGAAAAAAGCGCGGGGAAAAAAGGGGCGCGGCCCCGTCACCGGGTACCGCGCCCTGTCCCGGCTGTCAGCACTGGGAATCCCTAGAAGGTGATGCTGGTGCCGATGCCGATTTCGAAGGCGTCGTAATCGTCGAGCCCGTCCGGCACCGCCGCCACATTCTCCAGCTCCGGATCGGTGTCGACCCAGGTATAGCCCAACTCCGCATCGACGTTGATGCCGGGTCCCAGGGCATAGTTCACGGTGCCGACAATGCGGTCCTGCTGCGCGTCGAATTGGTCGATCGGAAAGACGCCGCTGAAATCGGTGTCGTCCTCGCGGTGGGAATATTGCAGGCCGAAGGTCCAGGCATCCATCCGATAGGCGGCGCCGATGCCGGCGACCCAGGTATCGACCGCGAGCGAAACCTCCGAGCCCGGCACGTCGATGGAGAAGTTGCGCGAATCGTTGAAATACTCGCCGGCGATTCCGACGGAGAAATCGCCGACGCGCAGGTTGACTCCCGCCTGGTAGAAGTCCTGTTCCTTGGCGGTCACCGGGTCGGCGACCTCCTCGACATGGCCTTCCCAGGCGCCGCCCAGGCCGGCGGTCAGGTCCCAGTCGTCGCCCTCGTAGACATAGGTCAGGTAGGCCGAAACGTTGTGCCGCGAATCGAAGATCGCGTGCGCCGGCATGCCGACATGCGGCCCGAAACCGTCGGCGTGGGTCTCGCCGCCGCCATCCGGGGTGTAGGACACGGTGAGCTGGAAGCCGGCGAACCTGGGCGTGATGTAGAGCAGTTTCTGCGCATCGCCACGCTCGTCGACGCCGCTGCAGACGCTGTTGGAGGAGAACACGCCGCCAAAGGCGAACAGGCCGCCCGCATTGGCGCCCCACTGGTTGGGCGAGAAGGCCGAGAAATTCGCCGTGCCCCCGGGCGGCACCACGCAGGCATTGGCCAGCGCGTCGTCGTCCGAGCCGATGCGCACCTCGCCGAAGCCGCCGGCGAACCACACCCACGCCTCGTCGATCTGGTCGTCGTCGGTCTCGCCTTCGAGTTCCACCCGCGCGCCGACTTCCAGCCCGTTATCCAGCACGGTCGAGCCGGTGAAGTGGATCTCCGCGTCGTTGAAGAAGCCGTCGGTGTTGTTGTCGTGGCCGAAATCGCCCTGCCCGTGGTCGTCGGCGACGACCATGTAGGTTTCCCTGAAGAAGCCGCCGATGGTGAGTTTGATCGGATCGGCGGCGGCGGCCGTGGAGGCCGCGCCGGCACTCCCCACGAGCGCGCCGAGCGCGGCGCCGGCCAACAGTTGCTGACGTGTCATGCGTGATTCCCCCATTGGGGCGCCGCCCCAAAGGCGCCCGTCCGGCGCATGATTTGCGCCTGCAATGCCGGGTTCAAGGGGGGCAGGAGGAAAAGCGACGGCGGCGGCGGAACCGTCGAAATTCCGCCGGCGCCGCGCGGCTTGGCGGGGCGACGGCCGAAAGATTTCCGGCCGTCGCCCCGCGGCGAAACGCGAGTCTCGGGGGGCTGCGGGAGCTAGAAGGTGATCGCCGTGCCGATGCCGAACTCCACCGCCTGGTAGTCATCGGTGCCCAGATCGAGCTCCGGATCGGCGTCGAACCAAGTATAGCCGATTTCGCCATCGACCTTGATTCCCGGGCCCAGGGCGTAGTTCACCGTCGCCACGGCGCGGTCCTGGGTGAGGTCGATGTTGTTCACGTCGCCGCCGGATTCGAACGTGATCTCGTTCTCGCGATGCGAATACTGCAGGCCGAAGGTCCAGGCGTCGAGCGCATAGGAGGCGCCGCCGCCGACCACCCAGACATCGTTCTCCAGATGCGTCGAGGAGGTCTCGATGTTCAGCGCGTCGTTGAAGTATTCGCCGGCCGCGCCGAAGCTGAAATTGCCGAAGGTGAGGTTGAGGCCGGCCTGGTAGAAATCCTGTTCCTCGATCCGGAAATCCGCATCGTCCTCGACATGGCCCTGCCACGACCCGCCCAGCCCGGCGGTCAGGCCCCAATTGTCGCCGTCATAGCTGTAGGTGGCATAGACCGACGCGTTGTGCCGCCCGTCGAACAGCTCGTGTTCCGGCATGCCGATATGCGGCCCGACGCCGTCGAGATGGCTCTCTGCCGCGCCGTTCGGCGTGTAGGACGCGGTCACCTGGAAGCCGCCGAAATTGGGCGAGATGTAGACGATCTTCTGCGCGTCGCCCTGGTTGTCGACGCCGGTGCACACCGAATTCGATCCGAACGCGCCGAAGATATCGCCCACCGCGCTGTTGGCGCCCCATTGGTTGGGCGAGAAGGCGGAGAAGTTCGTGGTGCCGCCGGCCGGCACGATGCAGGTGTTGGCGAGCGCGTCGTCTTCCGACCCGATGCGCACCTCGCCGAAGCCGCCGGCGAACCACACCCAGGCCTCGTCGATCTGGTCGCCGTCGGTCTCGCCTTCGAGCTCGACCCGCGCGCCGACTTCGAGGCCGTTGTCCAGCACGGTCGAACCGGTGAAATGGATCTCGGCGTCGTTGAAGAAGCCGTCGGCGGCGCGGTCCTTGCCGAAATCGAACGTGTCGTCGTCGTCGATGACGACCATATAGGCTTCCCGGAAGAAGCCGCCGACCGAGAGCTTCACGCCGTCGGCCGCGACGGCGGGCGCCGCCATCAGCCCAGCGCCCAGCACGCTGGCCGAGCCCAGCAGAATCCGTTTCATGCAATCCCCCTTGGTGGAAGGCCATCGCAATAGATGGCCAGGTTTCAAGTTGCGGCGGGCGCAGCGTGCCGCGGCGAAGTGCTCACGCCTGCGGTCTAGAACGTGATGGTGGTACCGATCCCCAGTTCAAATGCGTCGTAGTTGTCGTCCTTCTGGCCTTCGAAAAAGATGTCCTCCGCCGGGTCGACGTCGAGCCAGGTGTAGCCGAGCTCGCCGTCGATCGTGATGCCGGGGCCCAGGGCATAGAGCGCCGTCACCACGGCGCGGTGCTGGCCGATATCGACATGGTCGGCATCGACGCCGGTGAAATCGATGTCGGCATTGGTGGCGCGATAGGAGTACTGCGCGCCGAAGGTCCAGGAATCCATCGCATAGGCCATGCCGATGCCGGCGGACCAGGAATCGACCAGCTGATGCACGTCGTCATCGCCGCTGCTGGCGATGTCGTGGAAATATTCGCCGGCGACGCCGACGGAGAAATCGCCGAAGCGCAGATTGAGCCCGGCCTGGTAGAAGTCCTCCTCCTGGATGAAGGTGTCGAAGTCGCCATCCTCCGCATGGCCTTCCCAGGCGCCGCCGAGTCCGGCGGTCAGGCCCCAATCGGCGGCCTCGTATTGATAGGTGACATAGGCGGAGAAATTGTGCCGCGATTCGCCGAGGTCGGTGACCGGCATGCCGATATGCGGCCCGCCGCCCTCGTCATGGGATTCGATCGAGCTTTCCGGCGTGTAGGACGCGGTCAGCTGGAAGCCGCTGAAATTGGGCGAGATGTAGACCACCTTCTGCGCGTCGGCGGAATCGTCGACCCCGGTGCACACCGTGTTCGACGAGAAGGTGTCGGTGAAGCCGTGGAACACGTCGCGGTTGGCGTTGGCGCCCCACTGGTTGGGCGAGAAGGCGGAGAAGTTCCCGGTGCCGCCCGGCGGCGTCACGCAGGCATTGGCCAGCGCCTCGTCCTCGGCGCCGAAGCGCAACTCGCCCCAGCCGCCGGCGAACCACACCCAGGCCTCGTCGATCTGGCCGCCATTGGTCTCCAGGTCGCTGTCGAAGCCGCTGTCGGTCTCGCCCTCAAGCTCGACCCGGGCGCCCACTTCCAGGCCGTTGTCGAGCACGGTCGAGCCGGTGAAATGGATCTCGGCGTCGTTGAAGAAGCCATCGGTGGCGTGATCCTTGCCGATCTCGCCATCCTGGTCGTCGTCGACCACGACCATGTAGGCTTCCTTGAAGAAGCCGCCGACCGTCAGCTTGATGCCGTCCGCCGCGAGCGCTGGCGCCGCCATCAGGCCGACGCCGAGCAGGCTGGTCGAGCCCAGCACGAACCGCTTCATGGAATTCCCCGCAATGCAAGTTGGTCGAATATCTTGTCAGGTTTTCCTATACCTGGGCTTCCAATGGATGAGAAGCCACAAATAAAGTGTGGAAAACCTCAATATTCTCCGAAATGCCCGAGGTTCCGCATTTCCTAGAAGGTGATGGCCGTGCCGATGCCGAATTCCAACCCGTCGTAATCGTCGCCGAAGAAGGATCGCGAGTCCTCCGGATCGACATCGACCCAGGTGTAGCCCACCTCGCCGTCGATCGCGATGCCAGGGCCAAGGGCGTAGTTCACCGTCGCCGCCACGCGCTGGGCATCGGCCTGGTCGTCGAAATCGGTGTCGTCGTCGCGGCGTTCGAAGTCGGAATGGCGGTAGGAGTACTGGGCGCCGAAGGTCCAGGCATCCTGCGCATAGGCGACGCCGCCGCCGGCAGTCCAGCCTTCGATGTCGAAGCGCGTGTCTTCGGATTCGAATTTGAGCGCGTCGTTGAAATACGCGAAGGCGCCGCCGACCGAGAAATTGCCGAACTGCAGCGTGAGGCCGGTTTGGTAGAAGTCCTGCGAGAACAGGTCGACCGAGGAGCCGCCGGTGTCGACAATGCCGAAATCCGCCTGCATCGACACGCCGCCGCCCCAGGTCAGCCCCCAATCCGCGCCCTGATAGGCGTAGGTGAGATAGGCGGAGACGGCGTAATCGGCCTCCAAGGTCGGCTTGGCCGGCATCCCGACATGCGGGCCGCCGCCGTCGAGATGGTCCTTGGCGTTTGGGTCGGGGGTGTAGGACGTGCTCAGTTGGAACCCGCCGAACACCGGCGAGATGTAGAGGATCTTCTGCGCATCCGGCTCGTCGTCCGGGCCGGCGACGCCGAAGCAGACCGAGTTGTCGCCGCCGTTGTTGGCGCCCCATTGGTTGGGCGAGACGGCGCCGAAATTGGCCGTGCTGCCGGGCGGCGTGATGCAGGTATTGCCCAGCGCGTCGTCGTCGGAGCCGATGCGGATCTCGCCCCAGCCGCCGGAGAACCAGATCCACGCCTCGTCGATCTGGCCGTTGCCCGCGTTGCCTTCGGTCAACGCTTCGGTCTCGCCCTCAAGCTCGATGCGGGCACCCACTTCCAGGCCGTTGTCCAGCACGGTGGAGCCGGTGAAGTGGATCTCGGCGTCGTTGAAGAAGCCATCGGTGTTGCGATCGAAACCCGGCTCGCCGAACGCGTCGTCGTCGCTCACCACCAGATAGGCCGCGCGAAAGAAGCCGCCGACGCCAAGCTTGATCGGCTCGGCCGCGACGGCCGGCGCGGCGCAGATCGCCAGCGCGGCGAAAGTGGCGCCAAATGGGGGTAGGCGGGTGTTCGACAGCAAAGTCTGTTTCATGGCGCTTCCTTCGGTGCGCAGGTCGTGCGGGATGATCGGGAGTTTGACGGGATAATGGCGGTCAGCGACTTGGCGGAAATTGCGCGGCGGCGCGCGAGGCGGGCTTCTAGAACGTGATCGCCGTGCCGATGCCGAATTCGATCGCGTCGTAGTCGTCGAGGCCGGTGGCGAAGTCGGGATTGGAATCGACCCAGGTGTAGCCGACCTCGCCGTCGACCTTGATGCCGGGACCGAGCGCGTAGTTCACCGTGCCGACGATGCGGTCCTGCTCGCGGTCGAGGACGAGGTTGGCGCCGCCGCCGAGTTTCAGGTCGTCGTCGCGGTGCGAGTACTGCGCGCCGAAGGTCCAGGCATCCAGCGAATAGGCGGCGCCGATCCCGGCGACCCAGTAGTCGGTCTTCACGTCGAGGTTGTTGACCTGCAGCGTCTGCACGTCGTTGTAGATTTCGCCGGCGATGCCGATGGCGAAATCGCCGAGCGTGAGGTTGATGCCGGCCTGGTAGTAGTCCTGTTTCTCGAATTGCGAGATGCCGTCGAAGCCCTCTTCCACATGGCCTTCCCATGAGCCGCCGGCGCCGGCGGTCAGGCCCCAATCCGCGCCCGCGTAGGTGTAGGTAAGGTAGGCGGAGAGGTTGTGGCGCGACTGGCCGGTGAGGCTGGCGAGGTCGCGCCCCGGCATGCCGACATGCGGGCCGACGCCGTCCGTGTGGGTTTCATCCGCTGCACTTGGCGTGTAGGACGCGGTCAGCTGGAAGCCGCCATAGACCGGCGAGATGTAGACGATCTTCTGCGCATCGCCGCGCTCATCGACGCCGGTGCACACCGAATTGGAGCTGAGGATGACGCCGAAGGGCGGGCTGAACAGGCCGGCCGCGTTGGCGCCCCACTGGTTGGGCGAGAAGGCGGAGAAATTCGCGGTGCCGCCGGGCGGCGCGATGCAGGCATTGGCCAGCGCCTCGTCGTCCGAGCCGATACGGATTTCGCCGAAGCCGCCGGCGATCCAGATCCAGGCCTCGTCGATCTGGTCGTCGTCGGTTTCGCCTTCGAGTTCGATCCGCGCGCCGACCTCCAGGCCGTTGTCGAGCGTGGTCGCGCCGGTGAAATGGATCTCCGCATCGCTGAAGAAACCATCCGCGGCGTGGTCCTTGCCGAGCTCGCCGACGCCGCCATCGTCGCTTACCGCCAGATAGGCAGCGCGGAAAAAGCCGCCGACGCTGAGCTTCACGGGTTCGGCCGCCTGGGCCGCTCCGGCCGCGAGGCTGGACAGCGCCAGGACCGGCAGTGCCGGCGCCAGGCGCCTGGCCGCCGGGCGCGCGCGGCCGTTCAAGAGAGAGTGCGTCGACACGGTTTTTCCCCGCCGGATGGCCACAATATAGGTTGGCTCTTATCACTTTTCGCGCATATAGCGCAAGAGATGCCACAAAAAAGGACTTATCCCCTAACAAATTGTGGTGATCTACATATTTCGCGCTGGCCGCACGCGCCGCGAGCGAGAGGGCTTCGGGCCGTTGGCTGCCGCGGGTGAGGCTGGTCGGTTGGCAGGGGAGAGCCGCAGCCGCCGGCCGCTGCGCGGCCGGCGCGGGTCCGGGTCAGATGTGGGCGGGCCGACGGGTGGGCGGCGCCCCGGCCTCAAAGCCTCTCCCGCCGCAGCGGAAAGCGGTTCGCCGGCGCGGATGCGCCCAGCCGGCAGGATCGGCGCCGGATGCGATCCGATCCGATCGCATCACGCGTCAGAAGGTGATGGCCGTGCCGATGCCGAATTCGATCGCGTCGTAATCGTCGACGTCATCATCCAGGAAATCGATGGCGCCCGCTTCGGGGTCCATATCCATCCAGGTATAGCCGATCTCGGCGTCGACGCTGATGCCCGGACCCAGCGCGTAATTCGCCGTCGCCACCACGCGGTCCTGCTGGAAATGGAAATCGTCGGTCGTGGAATTGATGAACTTGTGGTCGGTGTCGCGGTGCGAATATTGCAGGCCGAAATCCCAGGCATCCATCGCGTAGGAAGCGCCGATGCCGGCGGCCCAGAGATCGACGTCATCGGCCCGCAGGCGGCTGAAGAAGTTGCTGTAGTATTCGCCGACGACGCCGATGGCGAAATCGCCGAACCTCATATTGAGGCCGGCCTGGTAGAATTCCTGCTTCTCGGTCGGATCCAGCTCGTCCTGCAGCTCGCCTTCCCAGGAGCCGCCGAGGCCGGCGGTGATGCCCCAGCCGTCGCCCTGGTAATCGTAGGTGCCGTAGACCGAGAAGTTGTTGCGCGAATCGTCGAAGCCGCGCTCCGGCATGCCGACATGGGGGCCGGCACCCTCGTCATGGGTCTCGGAGAATCCGCCCGGCGTGTAGGACGCGGTCAGCTGGAAGCCGGCGAAGTTCGGCGTGATGTAGAGAATCTTCTGCGCGTCGGATTCATCATCGACGCCGAGGCAGACGCTGTTCGAGAAAGGCCCGCCGGCGAAGTCGCTGGCGAAGCCGCCGCCATTGGCGCCCCATTGGTTGGGCGAGAAGGCGGAGAAGTTCGCGGTGCCGCCGGGCGGCACCACGCAGGCATTGGCGAGCGCCTCGTCATCCGAGCCGATGCGCACCTCGCCGAAGCCGCCGGCGAACCACACCCACGCCTCGTCGATCTGGTCGTCGTCGGTCTCGCCTTCCAGCTCGATCCGCGCGCCGACCTCAAGACCGTTGTCGAGCACGGTCGAGCCGGTGAAGTGGATTTCCGCGTCGTTGAAGAAGCCATCGGTGTTGGCGTCGAAGCCGAGTTCGCCGACATCGTTGTCGTCGCTCACCACCAGATAGGCCGCGCGGAAGAAGCCCCCGACGCTGAGCTTGATGCCATCGGCCGCCCGGGCCGGCGTGAGCGCCGACGCCCCGGCGAGCCCAGCGACAGCCAGGGCGGTCGTGGCGAGAAGACGGCCTCGCATCGTGATTCCCCCGTGTTTCAAGTCCGACAAAGAAAGCGCAGGATTGTCCTATACACTGTGGGGGATGCCATTAGAAGCCACATTTAATATGTGGAGTAGCACAATACTGACAATATTGTGCTACTTAGCACGTTTTGGCGAAAGGCCGGCTGGTTGCGGGGACCCGCCGATCGGACGGCGTTGGCTGGTCGCATCGGTGATGGTTGTGGTGGGGGACGGACAGCGCCGCCGGCAGGCATATCCACGGCCCGCGCGTCGCACCGCCGTGCGTCGCGGGCCGACGAAGCGCCACCAGGAGCCGAAGTGGAAACCGGTTCGACGTCGAAAATGCGGCCAGTCAACGCGCGGGGAACATGGTGCGATTCAATCCAATCGCATCTTGCTCTAGAACCTGATTGCCGTGCCGATGCCGATTTCAACCGCGTC
>WBZN01000618.1_pt1 | contig 24222 bp, 16 predicted proteins | sample 5204281 | NCBI WGS metagenome assembly WBZN01 (sample SAMN12344347, study PRJNA552823) | activated sludge metagenome | biome: Activated sludge suspended growth; feature: Nitrification reactor; material: Wastewater; isolation source: activated sludge from nitrification reactor of wastewater... | reverse complement strand
GCCGATCGCTTGCCTCTCCTCGAATTTCCTGAGACGTTCCCGGAGCCAACCGGGCGCCATCGCTGGGACAGAGAATCTTCAGTGTCGGTGCGTCGGGATCCAGTAACGGCTTGACATGCAGATGCACGGAACCGGGGCCGTGGTTGCCGGCATCGTCGACAGCGGCGACTTGCACGGCTATGTCCTGTTCCTCGTCGACGGGCTGGACGACGGTGTCCCAGATGAATGGCGGCGCTACGGCGGTGCCGCCCTGACCCTGCATAGAGAAGTCGACGCGCGCGACATGCTGGTTGTCGGTGGCGGTTGCCTCGATGCGGATGTGGTCACCAGCGGTCACTACGGTGCCGTCCGCCGGCACGATCGAAGTGACGACCGGGGCCGTCAGGTCGCGGGTATAGAAGTGCAGCAGAAACGGCGCCGCCATGGTGTTCCCGGACAGATCTCGCGCCCCTTGCACAAGCAACTCGTAAGGGTGGTCTTCCGCCAGGGCTTGCGCGGGTGTAATGACGGCGGTCCTCGTCTCCGGGTTGAAATCGGAGGTGCTGCTCAGCTCAGCCCCTGACTCCGCGTCCGTCAGCTGCAGCGCGGTCCCGGCTACGCTCTCCGGCGTCACGGATTCAGAGAATCGGACACGGATCTGAACGTCGGTCGGCACATTCACGGAACCTTGCGACGGAGAGCTCTCCTGGACGAAGGGGGGGATCGAATCCACCGTCGTGAACGTCGAAGTCAGCACGCCATCCAGGGTGCGTCCGGCGAGGTCTACGGCGGCAGAGACTCTGACCAGGAAGCTGGTGAAGCTTGGGAGCGGCGCCCAAGGCGTGATCGCGATGGTCGTGTTGCCGTCCCGAAGCGACCAACGGGCGCCAACCGAGTGCCAACGTCCCGCCGAGTCCTGATAGTCGAGCCGAGCCCAGCTCTCCCATCCGGGCATCGGGTCCAGCGGTTCACTGAAGTGCACGAGGACCTCTGACGAAACCGGAACACCCGTGACGCCGCTCCCGGGCTGGATCGACAGCACCGTGGGATCGAGGTCGTCGAGGACCACGTCGCCCAACGCGACGATGTCGCCGCCTTCCCGGGACTGGGACCACAGCCGCCGATAGCCAGGAGCGCCGTGCTCGAAGAGGCGGAGCAGGAACTGACCTACCGGTACCGAAGGAAAGGCGATCGATCCATCCCCGGCCGTGCGAGCGTAGTAGGTCTTGCTCTGAATCTGCAGTACCGCGAGGACATCGGCGGGAGTGATTCCATCCGCCTTCAGTACTCGAGCCGTGACGCCTGCCGAGGGTTGAAGGGTGATCGTGAGGGCCGCATCAGCGCCCTCGTCGGAGATCGCACCCAACTGGGAACCTGCCAGTTGAGTCGCGGGGTCCCGCGCGTAGGCGGCCAGATTCCCGCCCCCGACGTTTAGGAACGCGACCGACCCGGTTTGATCCGCCGTTGCGCTGAACCATCCCCCGTACGGGCCGCTACTGACGACCTGAACGTTGGCGTTCGGTACGTCGCGCCCGAAGCCGTCGATCACGTGCACGTGCGCTTGCCCGATCGGCCACATCTTGACGTCGAGAGTGAGGTCGTCGCCCTCGTGGGTCAGCACGCCGCTCGCGCTGCCCCGGTGAAGGCCGCCTTGCTCGCGAACATCCAGGCCAAATTGCTTACCTGCAAGGACGCCGTTGAAGACAAACGGGTTGTCGATGGATCCGCCGATCTGCGTACCTTGCTGCCAGAGAAAGATCGCGGGGTGAGGAAAGAGATCCGAGGAGGTCAGGGATGGCGAGAGCACGGACCCTCTGACCGTGCCGCTCGCCTCGAGAGTGAGATCCACGTGGACGTTCTCGCCCTCGCGGACGATCTCTCCCTGGCCCGTCGCGGTCCTGCGACCGGCCGGCTCCCGGGTCGAAAGCACAAAGGCGCCCTGCGGTATGCCGCCGAACTCGAAGACTCCATCGGCGTCGGTGCTGCTATACGTACGCATGCCTGCGCTGATGTGCTGTAGGGCCACCGTCGCTCCAGGCACTGCGCGCTGGCTACCCGGTTCGATGACTCGGCCGGTCACCGTGCCTCGCGCTTCGAGAATCACCACGGTGTCCACGACCTGTCCGTCGATGGCCACGGCGAGATTGCCGGCCCTGCCCTGCCTGCCGGTGCGGTAGTCCAGCGCTCGTATGTCGTAGGAGGCGAGCGGAAGGATGGTGAACTGGAATCGACCATCCTGGTCGCTGTTCGTTGCGTCGAATAGTCCGCCGCCGCGGAGCAAGCTCACCGATGCGGATGCGACCGGTGCCCCGTCCACCGGACTGAGCAATCGCCCTCGGATCTCTCCTACCTCCTGCAGTTGAATCAGCACCGAGCGCTCCTCGCCTTCGGCGGCGATCAACGTCGTGTTCTTACCTCCCAGTCCGTTCAGGCTCCAAGCCGCTATCGACGCCGTGCCTTCGAAGACATTTCTGAATGCAAAGGCACCGTTGCCATCGGTCTGAACCTGGAGTTTGCGACCCGGGAATCGAGTCTCGGTGAGAGTGATCGACGCGCCGGCAACCGGCGAACCGCTCGCCATCTGCAGTTGGCCGGTCACCGTTCCCTGCTTGAGCATCACCAGCTCGACGTCCAGCTCCTGGCCCTGTCGCATCGGCTGCAGGTCGGCGCGACCGACGCGGAATACGATTCCCTGGTTGATCGACGCCTCGACCGCGAACCCATAGACCGTCGGCGGAACGAGCTCGAAGGAGAATCTTCCGGCGGCGTCCGTCTCCACGGCATAGTCGGCGAACGCCGGATGTTTGAGGACCACCCGCGCGCCGGCCAGGGGCGTCACACCGTCGTAGTCGAAGACCGTGCCCCGCACGGCACCGTTGCGCTCGAAAACAAAGTCGCGCTGCTGCACCTCGCCGTCCGAGTTGAGGGCATCCCGGAGCGTTTTCGAACCGTAGAAGGCATTGACAGCGGTGATCACGTAGGGTCCAACCAGAACGCCGTCGAGGGAGTAGTTGCCCTGCGCATCGGTCTCCAGGTCGGTGGATTGATACGCGAGACCCAAGAGACCGTCGCGAACCACGGTGGTCTTGTAGGAAACCACGGCCCTCACGCCGATTAGGGCTCCGGAGTCGTTGCGCGCCTTGATGGAGCCGCGTATGGAGCCCTTCTTGAATCGCACGCTGACAAAGGGCACGTCGCCCGGGAACCGGACCTCCACTTGGCGGGCGCCACCCACGGCTCCCTTGAAGCCATGCACGAGGTAGACGCCGGGCGGAAGGTCGGGCAAGGTGAACTTGCCTGAGCTGTCGGTGATCGCTTCGTCGTACCAGTGTTGGTCGTCGAGGCGAAGGTGCACGGTCGCGCCGGCTACGGGCGAGCCATCGAATCCGAGTACCTCGCCGGCGATCGCGCCGCGTGTCTTGTCTTCGAGATAGACGTCGCGATTGACGACTTCGCCATCGGCAGTAAGGGTCACGGATTCCGTCGCGGTGGTCTTCTGCACCAGGTCGGCGGCCGTGACAAACCACAAGCCCGCCGGCACGCCTTCGATTTCGTAAGCGCCGTCGGCATCCGTGACGGTGTGGAAAGGCAGTCCGCCGACGTACACGATGGCGCCGGCCAGCGGCGACGTACCGGCAACGCCGCGACGATACACGTGCCCGTGCACGGTACCCCTCTGATCCAATAGTCGGACGGTGATCACATTGGTTTGATCGGCGGCCACGGTGAAGGCGAAGTTCGCTCCGGCAACCCCTGTCTCACCGCTGAACGCCTCGATGGTCGCGTCTCCAGCAGGAACGACGCCGAAGTCGAAGCTGCCATCGGCCCCACTCGTCCGAACTCCGACGAGATCGCCGCGTACGTAAAGCGCAATCCACGCCTGGCTCACTGGCGCCTCGCCGTCGGGCTTGACCACCTTGCCGCGAAGCTCTCCGGTGGGATCCTTCGGCCGTCGAGGGAGCACCAAGTCACGCTCCACGACCGCGCCGGCGCTCGGAACTTCGAGCGTCTGGGCCACGCTGTTGCCGAGGGCGTCTCGCGCGGCGAGTGTCTGGGTACCTACCGGCAGGTCGCCGATATCGTAGGTTCCATTCACTCCGACGCGCCCCGACCGCCCCTCTCTGAAGATCGGGTTGAAAGCCATCACTTCGTACGCTACGGGCACGCTGCCGTCGGCGTAGGACACGCGTCCTCGTATCTGCCCGCGGCCGAGCATCACGACGTTGAGACGCACGGTCTCGCCCACGAAGCGCACGCGGCCGCTGGCCTCCCCCGAGTGGCTCGAGGCGTCCGAGGCCCGCAGCGAGAACAGATTGCCGCATGCGGTCTGCCTGACGTAGTCGAACAGGAATCGACCGTCGTCGTCGGCCTGGACGGCGGCCGTTTGATGATTCACGCAGGGTTCTTCGGCGAAGGGATTGTCCGAATAGTCGGTCTCCATGAGATGGACTACCGCGTGCGGCACGGGTTTGCCATCGGAACCGATCACCTGGCCCTCGACGAGCGTGCCGGGCATGGTCACACGCGTCTCGACATCGAGGGTTTGCTCCGGCAGTTCTTGTCCCAGGGCCGATCGCAGTCCACGAATCGTGAGACGCTGTGGACGGTAGGGGCTGAGGGGATTGTTGAAGACGACCTGAATCACCCTCTGGCTTGCCGTCCCCGCATACACGCCGGCACTGAGGGCCAAGTGCCCGCCGTCGGAAACCTTGTCGGCGATCTGGAATCGATCCGGATCCGCCGGCTTGAGACTCGCCGGGTCGACATCACCAGACAGCAGTACGTCAACCACGTGTCCTGACGGATCCGCCTGCGCGTCCTGGACCGCGGCCAGTACGCTGAACGCGATGGGTTCGAGTCGGCTGACTGCCGGCAAGACATCGCGCTCGAAGACTCCGTCGCCATCGGCGTCGACGCGGAGAACGGGCGACGGTATGTCGGGGCCGAACGCAGCCACAGCCGCACCCCTCGGTCCCAACGCGACCGGTGCCCAGAGCCATCGCTCGTATTGGCCCGGCGCGACCGGCAGGAGCCATTCGAGCCCCGCCTCGCCACCCCCAGGCACCCGCAAGCTGGTCTGGTAGCCGGACGATTCCGGCACCGCCGCCAGGGCGATCTGACCGTCATGCAGGCCGAGAACGTCGGCAAACGGAAGATCGCGCACTCGCTCGAGGGCGGCGACGCCAGCGGCCGACTTGCCGCTCGTTCGGCTGGTGATCTCGATTTGCGCGCCTTGGCCTTCGCCGACCGCCGCGAAGTGAGGGGGCAGAGACTCCGTCGCGGAGATCAGGCGCGCTGCGATGTCCGACGGAGACGTGTTGGCTGCACCGTCGAGCATGTCGGCCAGATCGGCGCTGACCTCAAAGCCACTTGACGTCGTTCTCCGGAGCCTGTCCCATTCCCAGGCCGCGTCCCTTACGCCAAGCCAATCAAGAAGCACGGAACCTGCCGCGAGTTCCGAGCTCTCACCGAGATCTATCGCCGTTGCGGCCTGAGCCAGCTGGGCCACGCGCTTGTCCACCGTAGCGCGGTCCACCTGCGGCAACCCCGCGCGCAGAGCCTGCGACGGTGCCGTGGCCAGCGAGAACCCCAGTCCGATGAGTCGTAAGGCGTCGCGATTCAGTTGTGCAGGGAACTTTGCGGTCGCTCGCGGAAGGATGATCGAGGTCGGAGAGAGCGGAATTCCGGCCTCGCCGACGCCCAGGGTCAAGTCAAAGCTTGGCGTGACGTGCCCTTCCGAGCGAGCTGCGCTCGCGACGACTCGTCCGGTGCGAAGCGCGCGCAGTTGGAATTCGACCAGCTGCGAATCGCCCGGCAGCAGAGTGTCGATCGTGCGCTGGTTGCTCCCCACCACCTCGGCGCCGCTGATGCGAGAGGGCGGCAGCGTGATGGACAAGCTATTGGCGGGCGACGTCGAGGTATTGCTGATCGTGAGTAGAAGCGAGTACTCCTCGTCAGTCCGCACGATCTCCGGATGCGTAATCGTCACGTTCAGCGTGGGGTCTCTGACGACGACGGCCCCGCGCGCCTGTCCGGCGATGTGGCGCATCCCCGCCGGCAGCCCCTCCAGGATCCCGTCGAGGTCGATCGTGACGATGTGAGTCCCTTCCCGTAGCCCCTCGGCCAGAAACTCCGCCTGCCCAGTCGCCTGCGCCACCAGGAAAGTGATGTCGTCTGCCGTCCCCAGCTGTCCGTCCGGGCCAGGCACGTGAACCGGCACCGGAACGCCGAGCTGTGTCGGCGGTTCGGTCTGGGCCTGTCGCAATCCCGGCGGCAGAGAGATCTTCGCGGTGAGATCCCGGATCACCAAGCGGTCTCCGGATGGAGCGCCGTTCTGCGCCAGGAGCACGATCGAGAAGAACTGGTTCAGGAGGCGCGTGTCGGTTGGAAAGACAATGACGCCGGGAATGGGCGGCGCCGCATCCTGATCGCACCCCTCCGGATCCGCGCATCCGCCTTGGGCTCCAGGTCCGGAGTCCGGCGTGAGCGAGAGAGCGAACGGCAGCATTCGCGGCGGTGAAAAGTGTGGCTTCGCCGGGCCCGCCTCCTCAGCGAACAGGAAGTGCGCCACTTCGCGTGCGGGTTGCCAGAGGACGGGAACGTTGTAGTCGAACGTTTCGCCGGCGACGGCGAATCCGAAGGTGAAGTTGTAGGCCTTGAAGCTGTCTCCGATCACGATTCCGTGACTGCGAATCTCGTCCATGGTGAGCGGACGCGAGGTCACCTTGGTGATCAGCACTTCCGTGACCAGAATGCTGGCCGAACGCGGCTCGGCATATCCGAGGAGCTCATGGCCCTGCACCAGCCGGATGTTGTCGACGCGGTACTCGCCTTTGAGGGATAGCGCCGGCACGCGGAGAGGCTCGTTGGGCGTGGTCTCGAGCGTCAGGACGCCTTCGATCTCAGGACCAGTGAAGTCGCCTAGCACTCGCAGGTCGTAGGGCAGAGCTCCCTGTGACGCATCGAACCCGTCGAGATGGGTCTCGAGAATCGTCGGGGTCTCGAACGGTACGGTCTGACTTTCCGGCGACACCGTGAGCCTGGCGCCAGCGATCTGCAGGCTCCCACGGCCCAGATCGGTCGCCAGAAGCGAGGCATTCGTGCCGAAAAGGGCGAGGGCGGCGAAAGACAGCAGCGCCCGACCAACCCGCAGGTGCCAAAAGCCCGTCCCTGTAGTCACCATCGCCCCCATATCCCAGTCACTGCTGGGCAAAGGCTTCTCCCTCCGGTCTAGAAGCGCGGCCGGAAACTGCGCGCAGAGAAGCGCCTGTCGTCCTTTTCTTCGAAGCTGCGGGCGTCGGAAGAAACCTGACAGATTTCTTTCCGGACGATTCCTCCAGGCCCCGGGCGCCCATCTCTCCTCGTCTTGCTAGGACGCAACGAAGGTGGGCCAACGTGCGCATCCGCTCCATTCCGAAACAGCCGGGAACGAAAAGACAAGCTTGCTTGACAATTAGTAAAACCGACATTACTCTTCTTTCTGCCTGACGAGCCCTCTCGCGGCAAACGGAGACACCACCATGAACCGCAATCCTTCCCCCCTCATCCCCGCCCTAGTCCTTGCCGTCCTCACCCTCATCGCCGCCGCCCTCGCGAAGGTCGCGCCGCAGAGCTCGTGGCTGGTGCTCGCCGGCCCGGCGCTCATGGCCGGTGGGCTGCTGGCCGTCGATGCCTGGCGGCGGCGGGGGTGGCCGGCGGTGGGGGTGGTGGTGATGGCGGCGGCGATTCCGGTGGCGTGTGGGGTGGTGGGCGCGCGGGATGCGGCGGCGGTGGCTGGGTTGATTCCGTTCTTTGCCTGCTTCGGCGCGGTGGCGCTCGTGCTCGAAGAGCGCACCGGGCGCTGGGCGTGCCGGCGGGTCTGAGCCGGGCGCCGAAGACCGCAAGGGAGAGCCAGCCATGATCGCTCGCCTGATGGGGCTGCCGACGATCGACCCCGCAACGCTGCGGCGGCGGATGCAGGAGGAACGGGTCGCCGTGTTCGACGTCAACTCGCCCGGTAGCTGGCGCACCGCGCATGTGCCGGGGGCGCGGCAGCTCGATCCCAAGGCGTTCGCCGAGGCGGATCTGCCCGGCGAACGCGATCACGCGCTGGTCTTCTATTGCAGCAATCCGTTTTGCCGCAAGGCGCCCTTGGCCGCACGGCGCGCGCGCCAGATGGGATTCAGCGACGTGCGCGTGCTCTCGGCGGGGATCTCCGGCTGGGTCGCCGCCGGCATGCCGACCGAGTCGGGGGCGTGAACGTGGGCGCCTCCACAGTGCCCCCGCCGGACCGCGACTCGCACTTCGCGGACAAGTCGGCTGCCCGTGGCTCCGGCGCAACGGACGCGCCGAGCGACGGCGACGCGGGTTGCGATTTCACGACACCGCGCGATGCGTCACTGCAGCGGCGCTTCAATCTTTGGCTGTTCGCCGCAATGCTCACCTACGCCGGTTCGACCGCCGCGCTGCGCTGGCGCGACGCGGTACCCGCGGCGCTGCCGTGGGTGCTGGTGGCGCTCACACTGCTGCTGGCGGCGGTCGCCGTGCATCGCTATCTGCTGTTCCTGCGCGGCGCCGATGAGCTGCTGCGCAAGATCCAGACCGAGGCGCTGGGGGTGGGGTTCGGCGTCGGCGTCGCGGTGTCGTTGTTTTATCCGCTGCTCGAGCGGCTCGGCGCACCGCATCTGCCGGTGGACGGAACGGCGCTCATCATGCTGGTCGTCTGGGGTGCCGGCTCGTGGCTGGGGACGCGCCGGTATCGCGGCGGCGCCGAGTGAAGAACCGTCTGCGCGTGCTGCGCGCCGAGCGCGAATGGTCGCAGGCCGAGCTTGCCGTGCGGCTCGGCGTGTCGCGCCAAACGGTGAACGCCATCGAGACCGGGCGCTACGACCCGAGCTTGCCGCTCGCCTTCGCGCTGGCGCGGGTCTTCGGGTTGGCGATCGAGCAGATCTTCGATCCGGCGGCGGACTCCGCGGCCGCCGCCGGCGCGCCGCAGCAAGGCACCTGAGCGCGCGAGCCAGCGACACGCAACTTTGACACTCCCCAGGCAGGCGGCCTTACTGTGCTCGCGGGTGCTGAGCCGTTCCACGCGTGGAGGCGGGCGCGCGCGCGGCGCGCACAAGCGTCCGCGGAATCGCAACGCCGTTGTGCTGCGCGTGCTCGACCGGCACCCACTTCGCCTCGTCGAGCTCGTTCCAGTCCACGTACCATCGGCCGCCCGATCCGTCCGCCGACACGATGAACAACGCGTCCTTCGCCGGGGCGAGCGAGAAGCGGCCGCCCTGGATTCCGTCGAGGCCGATTCTCTCCAGCACCTCGCGGTCGGGGTCGAAGCGATCGAGGACCAGGCCCGACGCTCCGGCCTCGCCCTGCTCCGCTTCGACGATCAGATAGAGCCGCCGGTCGGGAGCGCCGGTCAGCCCGGCAATGATGCGCTGCGCTCGCTGCGTGCTGATCTTGCTGCGGTCGAACTTCGCGCCCTTGGCGACGAGGTCGCGCTCGATCTCCGCAAGCTCCTTCTCCGGGCGATCGATGAACTTCGTCTTGCCGTCGCCGACCACGATCTCGTCCAGGAGCTTCATGTCGGGCGCGAACTGGCGCACGCGGTACGCCGTCTGCGTGGCGATCCAAACGGATCCCTTGGCGCCAGGAGCCAGGCGACTCTCCGTGCGCCACCGCAGGTTCTGGAGCGCGCCCTTCGCGGTGCCGTCCAGGCTCGAGGGTTCGGAGACGGCGGTCTCCCAGCTCATGTCGTCCTGACGCAGGAGGAGTGGCGCGGCGTCGCGATTCTTGACCGTCATCTCCGCGTTCGCGATCTCGATCGGCAGGACGGCCACGAGCGGTCCCCTGGTGGGCCACGCCACCGCCGAGACCTGCCAGCCCGGAGCCGGTATCTTCTTTTCCTCGCCGCCGACGAACTCGCGCACGCCGTTGAAGCCGCTGAAGAGAATCCAGTCGTCCCCGCTGCCGCCCATGGCCGCGTCGCGAAGGATCTCGTCGTCAGAAACCGACGGCGCCGCCGCGAGCTGCGCGGGCGAGCCGAGACCGTTGCGGAGAGAGAGCGGATAGACCTGGAGCGTGTTCACCCGGATCAGAAACGCGCGGCCGTTGCGGTCCGCCTGGACGAACTGCAGGCCTTCCCAGGGTTCCACAGCCGCGTTGCCGGGCACGACTTGTACGTGGAGCACCGCTGGGCGCGGCGAGGGTTCCGGCGCGGCGGCAAGCAGGGCCAGCGCGGCCAAGGGCAATACCGTGTGCCGCTTCATTGCACTCTGTCGAAGCAACCCGTTTCGTTGCAGTCGTTTCCTACGTCTGCTACCCAATCACCATTTTGGTCGTACAACGCACAATCGATACACGCGTAGTGACAGCACTGCCAGTAGTCACAGATGGTCAGCGTGTAGTGGTAACAACTCATGTGTGTGATGGCCTCGGCGGACTTGGCGAGGCCAAGCGCAGAGGCGGTCCAGACGGCCAGTAGAGCGACTGCACGAGCGAAGGACTTCTTCATCGCGTATCCCCCTGTTGTGCGCCAACCGCGCGCGGACCATCGTTTGGCGTCCGTTTCTCTAGAAGCGGCAGGGGTCGACCAAAACCTGACGGATTCTTTCGCCGACGGGCGGGTGCGAGACGGCCCGATCGCCTGCGCAGCTCAGCGCGCCGCCGGCGTCGCCCGCAGCGGGGCGATCCAGACCTGCTCGCGCCCGCCGAGCCGGCGGTCGGTCCAGGCGGGGAGGAAGAGACCATGGGCCGCGGCCATGCCGAGGTAGTCGCCGTAGCCGACCAGCGCGCCGGGCGTGTTCCAGGACTCGTCGCTCGATGCGGTCGTCACGCGCAGCGCCGGCGTCCAGGTGACGCCGTCCGCCGAGCGTTGGAACCAGACGTCGGCGCGGCGGCGCTCGGGGTCGAGCACGGTGTCGTAGTAGACCAAGCCGAGGCTGCCGTCGGCGGGGTCCGCGACGAGCGCCTGGTGGAACTGGTCGTTCTTCGACGCCGCGTTGTTGAGCTTGCGGGGCGCCGACCAGGTGGCGCCGCGATCGCGCGAATCCGCGAACCAGACCCGCGTCGTGCAGGCGCTGTCGGCGCGCTGGCCCGGGTAGTCGGTGACCGCCTGACAGCCGGCGCCGCCGGCGAGATCGACCCACGCCGCGGCGAGCGACGCCACGCCCGCCGGACCGCGATGCGGCGCCAGCGTGACGTAGATCGGCGCTCCCACCTGATTGGCGAGGATCGAGCGCCCCTGCACGAAGCTGCCGAAGGTGCGCGCGAGCACCGCCGGCCGGGTGAACGTGCGGCCACCGTCCGGCGAGCGCACCCAGTAGAGGGTGCGGCTACCGCTGTCGGGCCAGGCGATGTAGAGCACGCCGCGGGCGTCGGTTTTGAGGTCGGCGCCCCAGGCCGACAAGGAGCTCTCGGTGCGGCTCACTTGCACGGGCGCGCTCCACGTGCCGGTCGTCGCGTCGCGGCGGCTGAAGAGGACCGGGCCGGCCTGCCACACGACGTAGAGCGTGCCGCGGCGCGGAGATGCCGCGCCGCGGTCGACCCAGAGCGTGGGACGGTCCGCGATCTGCCCGGCGGACGGCGAGCCGTCGCGCACCCACGTGAGGCCGCCGTCGGCGGAGCGAAAGACCACGAGCGGCAAGGAGAGATGTCCGCTGGATGTGCCACCGCGGATCACGGCGGCCCACGCCGTCCCGTTCGGCGTCCACGCCACGGCCGGATCGCCGTGCCCCTGCTCGCCCGGAGCGAGCGGCAGGAGCCGCGCGGCCCAGGTCTTGCCGCCGTCCTTCGATGCATACACCTCTTCGCGGAACGTGCCGTCGGCCAAGCGGCTGTTCGAGCCCGCGAGGATGTGGAGCGGCCGGTCGGGATCGATCGCGATCGCGGTCTCGCTGCGGTTGCGCTGTGCTGGACCGGAAATCGCTTGGTTGGCGCCGATCTGCGTCACCACCGGCGATACCGGGGCGGCAGGACTTTCCGGCGGGCGAACGCTCTGCGAATGGAGTGCGGCGGGGGTCAGAATGATCGCGAGCAGGGCTGCGAGCTCGACTGCGGGCCAGACGATCGATCGCACACCGCGACCACGGTTGTTGGCTGGAAGACCGGAAGCGAGAACGGCTCGAGGCATCGTGACTTCTCCTGCGCCGCAGTTTGCTCTTGCCGCGCACAGACACCGAGCCCTGGGGGACCAACGGTCTCGGCCACGTGTCCGTTCGCGCACGGTGGCCCACCGTGGCGCGCCGCGCTCCCGGGGAATCGGCTCTCAGTACCGGTTCGTGTGCCGCGCGTCGTGGCCCGTCATCGCCCAATCGACTCTGCGGCCTTGCGAGGTTCCGGCAAGGGTCCACTCCATCAGGTTGAAGCCGGTATACCGCGGCGACGCGACGAAGAGATCGAAGTGCTTGTCGCCGTCGAAGTCGCCGAGCACCGGACCGGCGAAATCGTAGTCCAGGTATTCGACCACGGAGGTGATCGTCTTCGTCCACAGGCTTTCGTAGGTCTTGGTCGCGGGCTTGTACTGGATGGCTACCACGCGCCGCGCCGCCGGCGAGTCGAAGGTCGACGCCGAGGGTTGGATGAGGATCTCGCTGCGGCCGTCGCCATCGAGGTCCGCGATCGCCGGGCTCACTTCGTAGGAATCGCCGAATGCGGTCTGGAACTGGAAGAACGTTCCGTCGCCGCGGAAGATGTAGATCCCATCGAACCAGGTGCCGAGCACCAGTTCGGGCTTGCCGTCGCCGTCGAGGTCGCCGGCGGCGAGAAAGCCGAAATCGTCGGTCCGCCCGAGCGTTCGGGGCCAGCCCGTGCGAAGTTTGCCGTTCTGATTGACGACCGTGACCTTGCCCCAGGTCGAGATCGCCACCTCGAGCTTGCCGTCGCGGTCGAGGTCCACGGCGATCGGGCCGCGGAACGAGATGCCGTCGGCACCGTACTCGCCCGGATTCTGCAGCCGCACCGGCCAACCCGCTGCCTCGCGCAGCCGGCGGGTCTTGCGGTCGACGACGAGCTTGTGAATTTCGCGGCCACCCGCCGCGCCGGGCAACAGCGTGGTCGTGACCACTTCGGGCCACCCGTCGCCGTCGAGATCGGCCAGGGCCACGGCCGCGCCGTCGTTGTACGTGAAGAGGCTCTGCTTGAGCACGCCTCGGCTGGAGTATACGAACAGCTTGTCGTGGGGCTGCGGCACGAGAATCTCGGGCACGCCATCGCGGTCGAGATCGCCCACGGTGAGCGCGGTCGGCGGGTAGGAGACCAGCGCGGTCGTCGCCGGAATCGCGGTCGAAAACCGCGGCGTGCCCGCCGCATCGAGGACGCGCAGGCGCGGTCCGGCGCACCCGAGGTCCTCGAAGATCACCTCGAGCTTGCCGTCGCCATCGAGATCGGCGAGCGCCGGGCTGCTTACATAACCGTCGAACGAACGCTTCCAGACCAGCGTGCCGTCGGCGTGGTAGACGTAGAGCGTACTGAGGCCCGGCACGACGATCTCGGTGACGCCGTCATGGTCGAGATCCGCCGCCACCGGGGCGGTAGTCGAGAGGCGGTCCTGGAGATACAGCGGAAAGCCGGCCCGGGCACCGGCATCGTGGATCAGGACGACTTCCTTGAGATCGTGCGACGAAGTCCCGTTGCCGCTGGCCGTGAGCTCGATCTGGTAGACGCCGTCCGGAGCCGTGCCCGCCCGCCACGAGGCGAGCTCGCCGTTCTCGATCGGAGATCCGGAAGCGCCCCGGAGCTGCGTCCACGGCTGGCCGTACCGGCGCACGGCGATGCTCTCGTGGACCAGTCCGTTGCCCGTGGCCGAGCCGAGGATCGAGATGCGCGTGGGGTTGACGAACACGTCGCCCATGGCCGGCGCGGTGATCTCCGCTCGCGGGCCGACGGGTGCCGCAACCGCGGCGGCCGCGTTCAGGCGACCGTAGCCGTTGAGCGCGTCGAAGCCCAAAGCGCCGGTGTCCACGGCGCTGCTGCGCAGGATCTGACGCACGCCGTCGATGCCCAACTCGGGGCGTCCGGCGAGCAGCAGAGCCACCGTGCCCGCGACGTGCGGCGCCGCCATGCTGGTGCCACTCGCGCGGTAAAAGAGGTCGTCGACGATCTGCGTGCCGCCGCCGTAGATGTCCGTGCCGGCGCCGCGCAGCGACAGAACGTCCACGCCCGGCGCGGCGACGTCCAGTTTCGAGCCTCGGCAGCTGAAACCGGTAAGGAAGTCGTACGGATCGTCCGCGGGGTTGGACGCTGCGGCGACGATCACGCCCGGCACATTGGCCGGCGAAATGCCGAGCGCGTCCACTCCATAGTGGTTGCCGGCCGCGACGACGACCACTACGCCCTGGGCGCGCGCGTCGGCGAGCACGTCGCGCATCACCTGGCTCGTCCCCGGCCCGCCCCACGAGAGATTGATCACGTCGGCACCGTTCTCGACCGCGTAGCGGATGCCGGCCACCAACTCGCTCGTGGCGCCTTCGCCATAGCGGTTGAGACTGCGCACTGGCATCACCAGGGCCTCGGGCGCGATGCCCGGTACGCCGATCCCGTTGTCGGCCACCGCGGCGATGATGCCCGCGACGTGGGTGCCGTGGCCGAGCCCGTCCTGAGGCACGCCGCCGGGAGCGTGAGGGATGGCGCAGCCGCAGTTGGTGTATCCCTCGCAGGTCACGAAGTCCCAGCCGTCGGCGTCGTCGACGAAGCCATTGCCGTCGTCGTCGATGCCGTTGCCGGGAATCTCCGCCGTGTTGTGCCACAGATTGCCCTGCAGGTCCGGGTGCGCGAGGTCGACACCCGTATCCACCACGGCCACCACGATCCGGCGGCCGTCGCCCGTGCGCCCGCGACTGCTGTCCCAGGCGGTTTCAACGCCGATCTTGTGCAAGCCCCATAGGTCCGCGTACGACTGGCCCCACGAGCCCGTGGTCGCAAAGAACGGGTCATTCGGCTGCCAGGAGACGCGCGCGATCGCGTTCGGCTCCACGTATTCGATGCTCGGGTCCGCTGCGAGCTCGTCGCGCAGCTCAGCGGCGCTCGCCTCCGGCGCCACGGTGAGCAGGTACAGCCGCTCGAGGTGCGGCCGCGTCGAACCCGCGGGAGCGCGGCGGGCGCGCTCCGCGAAGCGCGCCGGATCTGTCGCGGCGGTTGTCATCGTCCGGTTCAACGCCGCCGCGGGAAAGAGCGGGCGGATCTCAAGGACGTCGCTCCGCCGAGCCAACCCATCGACCTCGCTCGCCATGGCTTGCGAGACGGCTTCCGAGATGCCGGGATCGCCCGCAGCCGTTCCGGACTCGGGCGCCTCAAGCACGCGCAGCTTCACGATCAGCTCCTTCGCCACCACACGCGCCCCCGTGCGCTCCTGAGCGCCCGGCGCGACCGCGCGTGGTGCGGCGGTTTGACCCGAGCTCGGGCGTGCGGCGAGAAGGAAGACTGGGGAACAGCAGATGAAAAGCGCCGTAGCGCGGCAGATCGCCTTTGGTTTCGTCATGACCTAGCCACCGTACCCCGGTTCGGCGCCCGGCGCGCCCCGATTAGGGGTGGGTCGGGATGGTGACTTACCCCGTCATCACGGCCTGGAACGCGGCACCATTCAGCTACGCATCGCGCGCTTGCCGAGAACCGGCGGTCAGTACCGGTTCGTATGTCGCGCGTCGTGGCCCGTCATCCCCAATCGACTCTGCGGCCTTGCGAGGTTCCGGCGAGGGTCCAACCCATCAGGTTGAGGCCGGTGTAACGCGGCGAGGCCACGATCAGCAGCTTTGCCACCAAGCTCGCCCCCGGGCTCTCCTGTGCGCCCCGCGCGGCGGTGTGCGGTGCGGCCATTTGGGCCGAGATCGGGAGTGCGGCGAGAAGGAAGGCGGGGGAACCGGAGATGAACAGCGCCGTGGCGCGGCAGATCGTTCTCGGTTTGGTCATGACCCGACCACCGTATCCCGGTTCGGCGCCCGGAGCGCACCGAGTAGGGATGGCTCGGGACGGCGAAACCTACCCGCCCATCACGGCCTGGAGCGCGTCCAGGAAGCGTTGCAGCCGTTCCAGCCGCTGCAGGGGTGTGGTGTCGGCCATGGCGGTCAGACCCTGGTCGGCGAGCAGGGCCCGGCAGGTGCCGTCGAGACGATCGACCAACTCGATGGTGAGCCCACGATACGGCGCCAAGCGCTTCAAGTCCGGCACGATGACGGTGTGCAGCTCCTCGATGAACGGACGCGCACCGCGGGTCATCTCGTCCGGCATGCGGCGGTGTCGCTCCAGCATGTGCTGGACCAGGCGAAAATCGTTCCAGCGCACGCTCTGCGCGCCTTGCAGAGCGCTGAGCCGGCGGCGCAGGTCCTGCACCAGAAGCGCTTGCTGCGCCGCCGAAAGCGGCGCGGGAGCGGGCGCCGCCGGCGCTGCCGACGGCACCGGCGCCCGGACGGGCAGCGGGAGCGGGCGCACGGCGGTTGGCGCCGTCCCGGCGCTCGACAGCCGGTCGCTCTCGGCCAACGCGGCGCGGCGCTGCACGGCGCCTAGCAGCATATTGAAGAACAGCCGCAGGTCGTCGTGGGCTAGCAGCGGCACGATGGGGTCGAACGGCGCATCGGCATGGGGCGCGGCGCTGATCCCCACTTGCGCGCGCAGCCGCAGGACGGTCTTTTCGCCCACGATCGCCGTCAACTGCTCGACATCGATCACCGCGGCGATCTCGCGTACCAACTGGATCAGGCGCGGCAGCTCGTTCGCGATGCGATCGGCGGCGCTCGCCGCGCTGCCCGTCCAGGTGCGGCGGTGCAGCCATTCGAGCTCGTTGAGCCGCTCGGCGAGCTGCGTCTCGCGCAGACGGATCTGGTAGTAGTCGCCCGAGTAGAGGGCACGGCGCGTGCGCTCGCGCAGCAGCGTGCCGAGATGCCCGCGCAGGACGACCAGATCCGAAAACGCGTACTGGTCGGCGCGTTCCCCGCCCTTCCACCGCTGCACGATCTCCGCCAGCGGCAGGCGCTGGGTCAATTCCGCGAGCCAGTCGACGATCGCTCGCAGGTGATCGGCGAGCTCGCGCGAGCGCCGCGCCTCGTCGGCCTTCTCGGGAAAGAGCACGGGCTCGATCTGGGCGCTGGTCCAGCGACCTTGCGCCACGAGCGCCACCGTGGCGCTCATGATCGAGCTGGAGAACTTGCCCTTGAGATCGGCCGCGAGCTCGCAGAGCTGCTCGAGCGCTTCGGCGGCCGGCGGATGGGCCGGATCGAGCGCGAGGGTTGCCGCCTCGAGGCGCCCCAGGTCCTTGTCGATCATGCGCAGGACCGAGTCGAAGTAGAACTCGACCTCGGCGCGCAAGGGATCGCCGCCCGGCCCGGGGTCTTCGGCGGGAAAGGCCGGCAGGCAGGTCGCGAGACGACCGTGCAGGCGCCGGATGGACTGCGTGAGGGCCTGGAGACGGCCGGCGAGAATGCCGAGATCGTCGGGCGGGTAGTAGAGAAGGCCCCAGCTGATGGCGCGCTCGAGCTCGTCCACCATGGTGCGCACCGCGGTATAGAGCGCTCGGCCGGCCGGTGAAAGCGCACCGAGCAGGGCCCGCAGCTCTTCCGGCGGGACGGTGTTGACGCCAACGCCCTCTGCGTCCCGCAGACCGAACTCGAAGAAGTCGTTCATGACTGGATGGATCGCCGCGAACTATATCGACATGCGCCGATGCGCGCGCGTCATCCGTCGTGGGAATGCGCGGTGCGACCGGCGGCTCACCCCGGATTCCGGCAGTCGAGCACGACGATGGTGACGTCGTCCTCGCGCGCGTGCCCGGCGGGGGCGCCGCGCTGCCAGTCGTCCACCTCTTCGAGCAGCCGCGCCGCAAAACCTTCGGGCGGCAGAGCGCGATGGGCGCGCAGCGCCGCGTGCACGCGGTCCTCGCCGAACGAGGCGCCGCCCGCTCCGGGAGCCTCGAGCACGCCGTCGGTGAGCAGCAACACCCGGTCGCCGGGCCGAAGATCGCAGGCGTCGCCAGAAAACCGCGCGCTCTGGAAGCGGCCGAGTACCGGACCGCTCGCGACGAGCTCCCGGACCGCCTCCTCGCCGGCGCGCAGCAGCAGCGGCGCCGGATGGCCGCCGCTCGCGTACCGCAGACGGCCGCGGCCGGCGCTCCACGCGGCATCCAGAAACGCGGCGGTGACGAACGAGCGCTCGAACTTGCCGGCGAACGCGGCGTTGAGCGCGGCCAGCACTTCTTCCGGCGTCCGGTCGCTCGCGGTGGCCATCGAGTTGGCCATTTTGACCATCGCTGCGAGCAGCGCGGCCGGCACGCCGTGCCCGGCGACGTCCGCCACGAGCACGCCCATGCGCGGCTCCTCCGGCGTACCGAGATCGAACCAGTCGTAGAGATCGCCGCCGACCTCGGTCGCCGGTCGGGTGCGCGCCGCGAGCTCGAACGGCGCGTCGCCGGCGCGGGCGAGCGCGGGCTGCGTGCGCGGCAGCAGCGACGCCTGGATCCGGCGCGCCGTGGCCAGCTCGCTGCCGATCGCCAGCAGCTGGCGCTCGCCGGCCGTGTAGCGCTCCGCGGCGAGCACGCACAAGGCGGCGACGAACACCGCGAAACCCACTTCCTCGGGCGGCTTCCAGGGAAAGGCGTGGAGGTCGGCGAGATTCGAAAGGCCGGCAATCACGCCCAAAAAGAGTCCGCTCATCCTCACCAATCGCAATCCGGCGCCACCGAGCCGCCCGGCCCGCATCAGATTGCCGAGCAGCACGGCGATCAGCAGCACGACCAACACGCTGTTGGGCGCCATGGCGGCGCCCGGCCCGCGCACGGCGTCGACCGCCAGCGCAAGGGCCGCGTACGCGATCCACACCAACCGACAGAGGCGCATGGAGCCGTGCCAGCCTTCGCCGTGCAGCTCTTCGAAGAACGAGATCAGAATCACCGGCAGCAGATAGGTGCAGGCGGAGATGACGTAGTCCCACGCCAGGTCGCCGGGAAACGCCTGGCGGATGAGATCGGTCCTGGCGAGCAGCCGCGCGCCGTAGGCCAGCGCAAACGGGCCGAAGAGCAGCAGGAGGCGGGCGTTCGCGGCCCGCCGCCGGGTGAGCGCGAAGCCGAGGACGCCCGCCCCGAGCACCGCGAGCACGGCGCCAAAAGCGAGCGCGCCCACCTCGTGGCGCAGGGCTGCCAGATCCTCCACGGAGGTCAGCGCGGCCGCAACGTTACGGCTCGAGCTCCGGGTACGGCTGCTGCGGATCGATGTCCACCGGAATGTCCTTGGCCGCCTGGAGAGCCGCGGTGAGCGAAGCCGGCATCGCCGAGTACTTCGCGAACCAAGCTTCGGCGCGCGCGCGGTCGCCGGTGGCCTCGATCTCCAGCAGCTCCTTGGCGAGCGTCCCGAGCGTCGCCGGCATCCGCGCGAAATCGATCGAGTAGCGGCCGTCGGCGAGATGGATGGCGCCCTTCTCCAGCAGGTAGTTGAACTCCATCATCTCGGCCTTGCCGTGGGCCTCGGCAGTACCGAAGCGCACGGTGCGGAAGATGCCGGCGATGTAGCTCGCGTCGTACTCCTCCAAGCGCTCCTTCGGCAGCGCGCCCTTCTCGACCAGCCAGTGCAGGCCCCACATGCCGACCACGTCGGCCTTCGCCTCCTCGAGGCCGGCGTAGGCCGGGCCGATGGCGACGCGGATGTCGACCTGCTTGCCGTTCATGCGCGAGTAGCCCGGTCCGAGGCCGTGACAGATCTCGTGCATCATCACGGCGGCGAGGTAGCCCTCGGCGCTCGCCTTGGCGCCGTCGGCAGGACGCATCAGGAGCTTCGCCACCGGCAAGATGACGTGCTCGACGCGGGCGTCCATGTAGTTCTTGAAGAAGATGCGCTTGCTGCCCTTCTGCTCGTGCACGCGCGGGTCGTTCGGCAGGTTGTCGGCCGCGGCCTGATAGCCGTGGCGCAGGTCGCCGGCGCGAAACGGCGTGTCCATCACCTCCATCGAGGCGACGCGGCCGTGCTTCGAGGGCCGGTCTTCCGGCGCGAGCGGCAGCGCGTCCTGGATCTCGGGCACCCACTTCTGGAAGATCGCGAGCTTCTGGCTCTCGCTGTCGTTGCGCACCATCACCGCCGCGCCCCACGACGTCTTCACGCCCAGTAGGCCGTCGAGGTAAGTCTCGTACGGCGCCAGGATGATGTCGAACTTTGGGTTGTCGAGATCGAGCCACGCGAGGTCGCTCGCGAAATAGTCGTCCGAGAGCAGCGCCTCGGCGCGCAGGCGCAGGAACTTCACGAACAGGGGATCGTCGGAGAGCTCGGCGGCGGCGCGCAGGTCGACGGCGGCGCGTTCGAGGTACGGCTTGTAGACCTCGCGATACGGCGTCGCGACCAGCGTGCCGTTCGGGCCGCGCGTGATCACGGTGTGCTCGTCGAAGATCGCGGCCTTCTGCTCGGGATGCTTCGCGACGTACGCGTCGACTTCCTCGCGCGTCAGGTCCTTGGGGAAGATCTCGCGGCCGGGCGCGGCGGTCTCGTCACCCACGAAGGGCTTGTGGTCGTCGAGCAGGTCGAAACGGGAGCCCTGGATCCACAGCATGCGGCGGATCTTGGCGTCCAGCAGCTCCTGCGGCGTGGCGCGCACGCCGCGGCGTTCGTGGCGCAGAGACTTCCACAGCTCGAACCCCTTGACGTCGCTCTGCAGCCAGTACATGCGCTCGAGCTCGAGGCTGGCGGCGACCAGTTGGTCGAGCAGCTTCCGTTCACGCTCGCTGAGCTTGGAGTTGTCGAACGAGATCGCCACCGGCTCCCACTGCGACAGGCGGTGATCGAGGTCCGGCACCACCTTGAGCGGCGCCGGCGCGGCCTCGGCCAGGGTAAGCGAAGCGGACAAGATGAGACCGGCGAGCACGAGACCGAACCATGGAGTACGCATGGGGTGGAGTCTATGCAGCGACCGGCGACGGCGCCAGCGCGCGGGTTTAGCGGGCGTTTAACCCCTCGCCGACTTGCCCGGCACGCCGCGCTCGTGGATTCATCCGCTCGTCCCGCGGAGCCGTAGTGCTATGAAGGATGCGGTCTTTGGATTCGGCAGTTCGTCCGGGAGGAGTCATGCGCTCAGGCACAGTGTTCGAGAACCCGTTGACCGGCCAGCGAGCCGTGCTGGTGACGGCTCCGGAAGAGACCGACGGCCGCTGGTTCGCCGCCGAGTGGACGATCGCTCCTCGGAGCGGCCGCGACGGCGTGCCGGCCCACCTGCATCCCTCGACGGACGAGACCTTCATCCTCCACACCGGACGCGCCCGGTTCTCGTTGGACGGCACCGAACACGACCTGCGGGCCGGTCAGAAAGTGGTCCTGCCCGCCGGCGTGCCGCACATCCATCCCTGGAACGTCGGCGACGAGCGCCTGCTCTACACGCAGCGCGCCGACAGCCGCGTCCCCGCGCTGCGCGAGATCAACGCCGCGCTCGAGGGGTTGCAGACCATCTTCGGCCTGGCGCGCGAGGGCAAGACCGACGCCCGGGGCAACCCGAACGCCTTGCAGCTCGCGGTGATCGGCCACGCCATGATGCCGGGGACCTATCTCGCGCGGCCGCCCGTGCCGGTACAGCGCGCGCTGTTGCCGATCGTGGCCGGGTTGGGTCGTCTGCTCGGCTATCGCGCGGTCTATCCGCGCCACGCCGTGGCCTGAGCCACCGCCGTGACCGCTCAACGCCAGGCGTGGTACCAGTAGCCGGCCTGGCGAGCCAGGAAGCCGGCGCGCTGGTAGGCCCGCTGGGCCCGCACGTTGGCGCCCTGCGTCACCACCGAGATCCCCGCGGCGCCGCGGCGCCGCGCTTCGTCGAGCGCGGCGTCGAGCAACCGGCCGCCCAGCCCCTGGCCTTGCGCCCGCGGATCGACGGCCAGCAAGCCAATGGTTGCCTCCCGACCGGCGGGCGCGCTCAGGGTGACGTAGGCCAAAGGCACGCCGACGGCACCGCTCACCAGCACGACGTCTGCCAGCGCGCCGCGGACGCTCTTCTCGATCCACTCTTCGAACAGCCGGTCGCAAAGTTCCCTGGCGAAGCGGCCGTCCTGGTAGAAGCGCGAGTCGTGGTGGCTCGCCCGCGCCAAGGCGCGCAATGCGCCCACATCGGCGGCCTCGGCCCGCCGAATCGACGGGTCTTCGTTCGCAGCAGCGCCGGCAAGCTCTCGGGCGAGCGTCAGACGCACGTCCACGAACCGCCATCTTGCCTCGGCCACGCGGCGCAGCGTCGCGGGATCCTCCGGCGCCGCCAGAAAATAGAGACAGTCGATGGCCTCTGCGGTGCGCTGCTGCTCGATCGCCGCCAGCTCCTCGGCACCGAGGCGGTCGGGCACGACCGCCGCGATCCGCAATCCGAAGAACGCGGAATCCCACTCCCGCGTCCGCAGCAGCATGGGCTCCGCGCCCGGCTCGCCCACGTTGGCGCTCACGGCGTGCGCGGCGGCTGCGTCTGCCCACGCACCGCGTAGGGGGGCGTCTCGAGCATGCGCAGATGGATGCGGCCGAGGTACTCGCCCAGGATGCCCAGGACCAGGAGCTGCACTCCGGACATCAGGGATACCAGCGCGACCAGGGTCGGCCAACCCTGCACCGGGCTGCCGTGGATCGCGAACCGCACCAGGACCACGGCGAGATACGCGAAACCAAACAGCATGAAGACGAGCGAGAGTCCGGTGGCGACGCGCAGCGGCAGGATGCTGTAGCCGGTCACCATGCCGACGCCGTGCGTGATGAGCTTGCCGAGCGTGTAGCCGGACTGCCCCTGCTTGCGCGGCTGATGCTCGACCTCGACCGCGGCGAAGCGCGTGGTGCCCCAGGAGAGCAGCACGTCGAGCAACACAGCCGGGTTGCGGCACTCGGCGAACGCGTCGCGAAGGCGCGTGCGAAACAGGCGGAACGCGCTCACCCAGTCGGCCGCGCGAGCGCCCATGGCGTGCGCGAGCGCGAGCTTCGTGGCACGCGAGGCAAAACGTCGCGCGAGGCTGTGCTGCTGGCGCCCGGGCACGCCGTACACCACGTCGATTTCGTCGCGCAGGCCGCCGAGCAGCGCCGCGAGGTCCTCCGGCCGGTGCTGGAGGTCGTCGTCCATGGTGGCGATGAGCTCGAAGCGCGCGCCGCGAATGCCGCAAAGCAACGCGTTGTGCTGCCCGTAGTTGCGCATCAGGTCGATGCCGCGCACCCGCGGATGGCGTTGCGCGAGCTCCTCGATCACCCGCCAGGCGCCGTCCGGGCTGGCGTCGTTGATGAGCACGATCTCCCAGTCCCGGAAATTCTTCGGCAGCTCGGCGTCGAGGCGCGCCACCAGCTCGGGCAACGACGCGGCGCCACCGTAGACGGGGATCAACACGGAAAGACCCGGGCGCGCCGGTGCGGACTCTGCCATTCGGCTGGCTAGCCTACAGCGGAGTGGGAGAGGCGGCGCAGCGCGCTCCGATCAGTGGTGTCCTAGTTTGAAATTCCTTGGGGCGGGGGGCTAGGCAGCCCATTCAGAGCGCTGCTCCCATCCCGCCGGAAAGCCCATCTTCGCCGGCTGCGCTTGCGGATGGTTCGCGAGTAGCTGGAGCAGTTGTTTTCGCCAAGTCGTTCCCGGGCTGATCGTGTCCATCATGTGTCCCAAAAGGGTTAGGGTGTTGAACACCTGTCGCTCGGCAGCCAGGTTAAAGAGCACATGCAGTCCGGCCGGAGAGCGCGGGATCTTCATCGTAAACGTGAAGTGCCGATTCCACAGTCGGCCGTGATGAGCACAGATGTTTCGGACGTTGCTCAGATGATGCAGGAATGAACACAGGACCGTCTCGTCTAGTCCGTAGGTCGTGGCGATCGCTTGCCGGTCTGCGCGCGCGTTCAAAGCCTTGGTCCATTTAGACAAGAGACCGAGCGACATCACTTCGCATGCTGCCCACACGGGAGGTACGGGAGGGTCGGAGTACTTGGCTAGGTAGTGCTCAATGAAAGTCTCGCGGCTGCGGTCGATCTCTTTCTGCAGCGAGGCAAGGCATTTCGCGTGTTGATCTGGACTCCTGAACAGACTGGCCCTCAAATGCGCGTGTGCACCGTGTCGCATACCCAAGTGGTGAGCCCATTGAGTCCGAATCGAGACCTCGATTCGTTCGATCAAATCAAGTACGAGCAGGCGCACGTGCCGATCGAAGACGTAGAGGGACACCACGTCCTCGAAAAGCGTGTCTTTCCGGAATTGGTGTTCGCCGCCAGCGGGTACGTCCTCTTCGAACGGGAGCCAATAGCCACGCAGGCGGTAGTAGTTCGTATGCCTCAGCCAATGCCCTGCGAGGGCTGCGTCGGCAATAATGAGTCCACGTCGCCT
>WBZN01000464.1_pt2 | contig 24238 bp, 21 predicted proteins | sample 5204281 | NCBI WGS metagenome assembly WBZN01 (sample SAMN12344347, study PRJNA552823) | activated sludge metagenome | biome: Activated sludge suspended growth; feature: Nitrification reactor; material: Wastewater; isolation source: activated sludge from nitrification reactor of wastewater... | reverse complement strand
ATTGGACACATGATGATCCTGAAGAAATTCATGTGAATGGCTGGATCTTTCATAATAATGTTATCTATCAGTGATTTCGTATCGAAAGAAACTCTTAAATTTTGATTTGTATTGATTTACTGATTGCGAAACCTAGCTACAAATTTCTGATGTATATAAATCAATTACTTGCAATGCTTGCCAAACATAAAAGCAGTGTCAAACAGCCCCAATCAGTATTATGTGTATTGTACTTTGGCACAAATTTGACACAATTATTTTTTGATTTGAGAATTTAAATCTAATGGCCGACAGATTATGTGCGGCGGAATTGAATATCAGGGTGAAGAGATATATTTCCCGCAACCGGGTGCGCGGTTGCCGGTGCGTTTGCGAGATGGCAGTGTAACTTGGATAGCGTGGGGTAGGCGCAAGGATGAAGCCACCGGTAAATTTCCGAATGGCGGCTGGGCACGACTGAATTCCATCAAAAGCGGAAAATGGAAACCCTGGCACCCTAGACCGATTTTAATCGCTGCTGACCAGTTTATGGAAAAAGATCATGACAGCCAATCCCACTGGGTGCCCTTGGATGCAAGAATGGCGATTCAAGGACTATTGGCAGAAAGAGATGATGAAATGCGGGTTTATGTGGTGACTATCAACACCCCACCTGAATATGCCTGGATACATGACCGCTGGCCGAGATTGGTTCGATTGAAGGATCAATGATCCAGATATAAATTCCATCATAGCTGATGATGCAATTTATATTGACATTTTAGTTGCATGCGATTATTATAATTACTTCATCGTTAATGAAGTAATTATTATTGTGAAACTCGCAAACATCACTATCATCACTGCCGGATATCCTTTCAGAGGAAAAATACCAGAAAAATCAGGTGGCGGTGTGCGCGTAGTGCAAATGAAAGATGTTTCGTCTGAGAACGGTATCTGTTGGAGTAGTGTTGTCGAAACAGAACTTACCGGAAAAAAACAACCTGATTGGCTTATGAAGGGAGATGTACTCTTTGCGGCACGAGGTTCGCGCAACTATGCGGTCATGATAGATCAAGACAAAGAGCAAATTGTTGCTGCCCCACACTTCTATATCCTTCGCGTGAAAACACAAATGCTGTTACCAGAATTTCTGGTTTGGCAGTTAAATCAGAAACCCCTGCAAAATTATTTCAATAGCGCAGCTGAAGGTACTTTGACTAAAAGTGTTAGGCGCTCGATTCTAGAAAAAACTGAAATTACTGTGCTGCCCATTGAGAAGCAAAGACAAATCTTAGGACTGCATGAAAGTTTGCTGCGAGAGAAAAAACTCTACGCTGAATTGATTAAAAACGCAGATAAATTACTGAATGCTATTGCCAGCGATCTTGTGGCAGATAAAACTTTATAGTTGAAGGGAATAGAAGATGAATACACCAATAAGCCAAGATGCCATTAATAAAACCCTATGGGGAGCATGCGATACATTTCGTGGCACAGTTAGCGCCGACACTTATAAAGATTTTATCCTGACCATGCTTTTCCTGAAATACATTTCGGATGTCTGGCAGGATCACTATGATGGATATAAAAAGGAACATGGCGACGAGCCCGAATTGATCACTGAAATGATGAAGAATGAGCGCTTTGTTCTTCCCGAGGATTCCAGTTTTTACGCACTCTACGCAAAACGGCATGAACCTGGAAACGGCGAGCGTATCGATCAGGCACTTCATGCTTTAGAAGAAGCCAACGGCACCAAACTGCGTGATGCATCAAAATCCGTTTTTCAGGACATCAGCTTTAATACTGACAAGCTGGGCGAAGAGAAACAAAAAAATACCATCCTGCGCCACTTGCTGGAAGATTTTGCCAAACCTGAATTAAACCTGCGCCCTAGCCGTGTAGGTTCGCTTGACGTCATCGGTAATGCCTACGAATATCTGATCAAACTTTTTGCTGCTGGCGGTGGACAGAAAGCTGGAGAATTTTATACCCCCCCAGAAGTATCCGATCTGATAGCGGAAATACTCGACCCTCAAGAAGGCGATACCATCTGTGACCCGGCTTGCGGTTCCGGTTCCTTGTTGATGAAATGTGGACGGAAAGTGCGAGATCGTTTCAACAGCAAAAAATATGCATTGTATGGACAGGAGGCGATTGGCTCCATTTGGTCTCTGGCTAAAATGAATATGTTTTTGCACGGTGAGGATAATCACAAAATCGAATGGGGCGACACCATCCGCAATCCGAAGCTCTTGGATAAGAGTGGTGGTTTGATGCATTTTGATATCGTTACAGCGAATCCGCCTTTTAGTCTGGATAAATGGGGACATGATGAAGCCGAACATGATTCGTTCGGACGCTTTCGCCGTGGTCTCCCACCAAAAACCAAAGGTGATTATGCCTTTATCCTACACATGATCGAAACGCTCAAACCCAGAACCGGACGCATGGGCGTTGTCGTGCCGCACGGTGTGTTATTTCGTGGGAGCTCGGAAGGCAAAATCCGCCAGAAACTGATCGAGGAAAATTTGCTCGATTGCGTGATTGGCCTCCCGGAAAAGCTGTTTTACGGCACCGGTATACCGGCAGCGATTCTGGTTTTCAAAAAAGACAAACCCGATAACAGTGTCCTGTTCATCGATGCCAGCCGAGAATGCAAGGCTGGTAAAAATCAGAATTTACTGACTGCCGAGAATATCAGAAAAATTGTCAAAACCTATAATACACGGGAAAACGTAGATAAATACGCCTATCTAGCAAGTCTAGAGGAAATTCAGGAAAACGATTACAACCTGAATATTCCACGCTATGTCGATACTTTTGAAGAGGAAGAAGAAATCAACCTGATGGCCGTGCGTAATGAGCGAAAGGAATTAAAAGCTCGACTTGCCCAACTGGAGGATGAAATGGATGGTTACCTAAAGGAGCTTGGTTATGGTTCCTAAAGAGTGGAGCATTGTGAATCTAAAGGATATTGTGGATGGTAGTATAAAAAACGGGTTTTCTCCAAATCCAGCAGAACGAGATACCGGCTACTGGGTGCTGGGGTTAGGTGCTCTTGGAGATAATGGCTTGATTGCTGATGAGATAAAACCGGTCGAACCCACTAAAAAAGTTCTTGATAGTTGTTTGATGCCAGGAGATTTCCTAATTAGTCGTTCTAATACGCCTGATAAGGTTGGACGTTCCGCATTGTTTAAAGGTGAAATTAAGAATTGTTCTTACCCTGATCTTATGATGCGATTTCGTATAAATGAAAGAGTTGCTGATGCTGCCTTTATTGAATCGAAATTAACTTCACATTCTATTCGTAATTATTATAAAAATTGTGCTGCTGGAAGCAGTAGCACAATGGTAAAGATTAATAAACCCATTGTTGAGAAGACACCACTACTTTTACCGCCTCTTCTAGAGCAAAAGAAAATTGCCAGAATATTATCAACTTGGGACATAGCAATTGAAGTTACGGAAAAGATTCTGAGCAGTAGTCAGCAGCAAAGGAGGTCCCTTATGCAACAACTCCTCACTGGTAAAAAACGTCTTCCTGGTTTTAGCGGGAAGTGGCTTCATGTAAGAGTCGGAGATGTTCTAAGTGTAAGAAACGAAAAACAGATTCCTTCGGAAACTTCTCCACTTTTTTCTTTGACTATAGAAAATGGTATTACTGAAAAGACTGAGCGTTACAACCGAGAATTCTTAGTAAAAAATTCTGATGAGAAAGAATATAAGACTGTTAAACCCAACGATATTGCATATAACCCCGCTAACTTGCGTTGGGGTGCTATAAATTATAGTCGATTAACGCATGATGTAGTTGTATCGCCAATTTATGAAGTGCTTTATATAAAAGATAATACTTCGAATAATTTGCAATTTGTCGCTCAAATATTGATGAGTGACAGGCAGATAACAAAATTTGCATCAATGGTAGAAGGGACTCTAATGGAGCGTAAGGCAGTTAAGATTGGCCCCTTTTTAGCCACTAAGATATCAGTTCCGTCCATGCTAGAAGAGCAACAAAAAATAGCTTCAGTCCTTTCCGCGGCTGACAAAGAAATTGAAATTATTCAGCAAAAACTCAAATGTTTGAAGGAGGAGAAAAAAGCACTGATGCAACAACTCTTGACTGGCAAACGCCGGGTGAAAGTGGATAAAAGTGCGTTCCAAAAAGGAGAGGCGGCATGAATCAATGGAATACTAATCCATTTGAGTTTGGCAATAGTTGGGTGCGTGCTGATTTTCATCTTCACACAAAAGCTGACAAAGAATTTAGTTACGGAGAAGCAGAGAACGACTTTGCTTCAAAATATGTAGACGCATTAAAATTAAGCAATATCAGACTTGCGGTTATCACCAATCACAATAAATTCGACAAGGACGAATATAAGGCAATAAATAAGAAAGCCAGAAAAGAAGGTATAGGGGTTTTTCCAGGAATCGAATTATCTGTGAATGATGGTTCAAATGGTGTTCATTTGCTTATTGTTTTCTCTCAACAGTGGCTTGAAAACGGGCATGACTATATTAATCAGTATCTTAACGTGGCCTTTGCTGGGAAGGTACCGGAGAAATATGAGCAGGAAAATGGTCGTTCAAATGATGATTTGCTTACAACGCTAAAAAAGCTTGAGGAATATCATCGTGATTTTTTTGTGGTATTTGCTCATGTAGAAGCGCCTAGCGGCCTTTGGAATGAGTTGGATGGGGGTCGAATGCAGGAATTAGCAGATCAACCACTTATTCAGAAATATTGCCTGGGGTTCCAAAAGGTAAGAACGCATGATAAACCCGATGTGAAATGCCGGACAAAAGTAAAGCAATGGTGGGGTAAGCACTATCCGGCGGAGTTAGAGGGTAGTGATTCCAAGAAACTGGATGAAATTGGGCGTGGCCAATCGGTGTATTTGAAACTGGGAGATTTAAGTTTTGAAGCTGTTAAGTATGCTCTGACAGATTTTCAATTTAGAGTAAGTAGCGAAATCCCTAAAATAATGCATTCACACCTAAATGCAATTCGGTTTGAAGGTGGGCTGCTTGATGGAACGCGCGTGACTTTTTCTCCACACTTGAATAGCCTCATCGGTATCCGAGGAAGTGGCAAATCTTCATTGCTCGAAAGTATCCGATATGTTTTGGATATTCCCTTCGGTCAAAAAACACAGGATAAGGAATATAAAAAAGATTTATTGCCACATGTTCTTAAGAGTGGCGGCAAAATTGTTGTTGAAGCTACTGATAGGCATGGGACAGCTTATGAGGTGCGCCGCATATGGGGGCATGAGCCAGATGTCTATGTCAATGGAGAGTTGAGACCCGGAATTTCAATTAAGGAGACAGTGGTTGCAAAACCACTTTATTTCGGACAGAAGGATTTATCCGCTGCAGGTGAAGGATTCGGGCAGGACTTAGTTGAAAAGTTGGTGGGTGAGAAATTAAAACCAGTTCGAAGAAAAATCACTGAGAAAGAGATTCTTCTTAAAAAAGCCGTTGATGACTTTGTATCATTGTCTGGTGATGAGGCGCAGAAGCAAGAGCATGAGAGTGAACTAAAAGATATCAAATATCGTTTGGAACAATTCGAAAAATATGGTGTTGAGGAGAAACTTTCAAAGCAAGTCGAATTTGGTAAGGATGTAGCTTTCTGCGATAAGGTAGATGAGTTTACTCAGAAGTGGCACTCCGCAATAAACAATGCTGCATGCCAAGCAGAAGAGGATACAACTGTGTTTGAGCAACAAATTTCAAAATACAATGCTGAATTCTTTATCCGTTACCACAAAAATCTTGATGAACTGAATGAAACTGTGACGAGTGCAAGGACATTGGCAAGCAACATAAATAGCATTAAGAAGGAGCTGATGGATTTAAGAAAAGAATTGGACGATTCAAAAACCAGCTTAAAGGAAGAGTTTGCCGAAACAGAGCGTGAATTAGTAAAAAACCTTGAAGAACAGGGCGTGACTTCTATTCAGCCAGATGACTTTCTTAAACTGAATACAAGGAAAACTGAGCTAGAAGCCTCGATTGTGGAATTAGGTAAAAAAACATCAAAAATTAAAACGAAGCAAGATGATCTTCTAAAAGCAATTGAGCAACTCAATACGGAATGGCACGAAGAATTTAAGCTTATTTCTGGTGCATTGAATGAGATTAATCTGGCGCAGGAAGCTCTTCATGTTGAGGCGAAGTTCAAGGGGGATAAGAAAAGCTTTGTCGATTTAATGGAGGAAAATTTTCGTGGCCATAATATTCGCAAAGAATATTACAAAGTGCTTACCGACAAATACCCAGATTTTATAGAAATATATAAAAAAATCGATGAGGCTTCTGAAGAGACAAAAGGTAAAGCTGATATTTTTAAGGAGCAATTTTTTAAGAATATCTATAATTTGCTGAAGTACCAAGTTCCAAATAGTTACAATGTCACTTACCATGGTAAACCGTTAAAGTCCCATTCGCTTGGTCAGCGCGCATCGGCAATGATGCTGTTTATTTTAAGTCAAAAAGAAAATGATCTTCTTCTTATAGATCAACCTGAAGATGATTTGGATAATCAAACTATTTATGCAGAAGTTGTGAAACTTCTTCGAGCCATAAAATCAAGCCAGCAATTTATTTTTGCAACGCATAATGCAAATTTTCCAGTATTAGGGGACGCAGAGTTAGTTGCTTCATGTATCGCTAACGAGGGTGCTATTTCTGTAGAAACAGGGAGTATAGACTCAAAAAATTGTCAGAAAAAAATAGTCGATATCATGGAAGGAGGGCAAGAGGCTTTTGACCGACGAAAAACTATTTATCGCATTTGGGGTACAAGAGAAGATAGAAAAGAAAGAGAGATCAATTAATGAACGAGCTGCATGGCTCCATATTTTTCCCAAAATTCCAGGGAAAATACAGTCCAAAGACTGATGCGGGCGATATGTTACGGGAAGAGGCGCTCGTGCATGAAAAAAAATCATTAAAGAACAGAATGATAGTATGTTGCATGATTTTTCTCTTGAATTGTCTTGCAATTTGCCGTTATACTGAAAATAACACAGCTGCCACGCCTCTTAACAATGCGCAACCTTGGCGGCTTTTTTTATCTCTAAATTCTGAGAGGCCCCATGGTTGAGCCTTATCAGAAACCCGCCCTCACATTCAATGATCAATTAGAGCACCTCAAAAAACGAGGTCTTATTGTTAACAATCACGGCAATGCATTATTGCAACTAAGCACTATCAACTATTACCGCCTGAGCGCCTATTGGTATCCGTTTCGTTTAAGAGATAGTGGCAATAATGTAACCAACAAATTTATTGAAGGAACCCACTTTGAGGATGTAATCAGCTTGTACGAGTTTGATCGTCACTTGCGTTTGCTGGTCATTGATGCAATTGAAAGAATTGAAGTTTATATTCGGACACTGATCACTTATCACCTTGGTCATAAATATGGTGCTTTTGGGCATATTAACCCTGCGAACTTTCACTCTCAGTTCGATCATGCTCTATGGCTTTCAAAGCTTGAGGATGAGGCAAAGCGTTCCAATGATGCATTTGTCACCCATTATAAAAGCAAGTATTCTGGATTTCCCACTATGCCAATTTGGATGATGACGGAGGTTATGTCACTCGGCAGCTTGTCTGTTTGCTATAAAGGTTTAAATCATGAAGACAAGAAAAATATTTCTAATAAACTTGGGCTGCATCATAAACGCTTGGCAGATTGGCTGCACACGCTTACTTACATAAGGAACGTATGTGCCCATCACAGCAGGCTATGGAATAGAGAGCTTGCAATACGACCTGAAACTTCAAGAGACCCAGAGTGGAATCCACCTATCACCCCGCGCAATGACAGAATTTTCTATATTCTATTGATGCTCCGTTATTTACTTAAGACAACGAATAATGGCGATAACTGGTGTAAGCAGTGCAATGAATTGATTGAGCCTGTAGCTATCGATAAAAGATGGCGGAGGGCAATGGGTATGCCTGAAAATTGGAAGGAGCATCCCATATGGAAGTAGTGCTCCCTAAATTCCAGGAAGAATATAGTGCAAAAATTCCGGCTTTAACGCTGCTGCATAATCTTGGCTGGATTTTTCTTTCTCCTGAGCAGGCGTTATTAAGACGAAACGGCAAAACCAGTGAAGTAGTGTTGCGCGAAGTGTTGCGCGAAGAATTGCGCAAGCGCCGCTATGTATTTGCAGGAAAGTCACGCGCCTTTTCCGAACAGGCTATTGATAACGTCATTGCTGAATTATGCAGCCCCGCACTGAATGAAGGTTTGGGGGTGGCTAACGAGAAAATTTATAACCACCTTCTTTATGGTATGTCGGTGAAAGAGTTTGTCGATGGCAAGAAAATCAATCCGACGCTCCAGATCATCGACTGGGAAAACATCGGCAATAACAGCTTTCTTTTTACCGAAGAGTTCAACGTGCAACGAACAGGCGGGGTAGATCATCGCAGACCTGATATCGTTTGTTTTATAAATGGCCTGCCGCTGGTCATCATCGAAGCCAAACGACCCGATAATCATACCAATAAAGGCCCAACAATTAATGAGGGCATTTCGCAAAACATCCGCAATCAGCGTAATGATGAGATCCCGCACTTATTTGTTTATGCACAACTTCTTTTCTCTATAAACGGTGCAGAGGGTCGGTATGGAACGCAAGGCACACCAAAGAAATTCTGGGCGCGCTGGCGAGAGGAAGATATCCGCGAGACTGAGTTTTATGCGCTTAAAAATAAGAGACTGAATGAAGCCGCCCAATCTGTACTGTTTTCTCACCGGTTGCGACAGGATCAAGACTGGTATGAAAGCCTGATTACTGGTGGTGAATTAGCTGTGACTGAGCAAGATCGGCTCTTGATTAGCCTGCTATCACCTGTCCGATTGCTAGAGATGACTCGGTTTTATGTGCTGTTTGATAAAAAAATTGGCAAAGTCGCCGCTCGTTACCAACAGGTTTTCGGGATCAAACGCTTAATTGAACGCATTAATACCAAAGACAAGCAAGGTGCGCGGCAAGGCGGTGTAATCTGGCATACGACCGGATCGGGAAAATCCTTTACCATGGTGTTTTTATCCAAGGCTTTAATCCTGCATGAATCCTTGAAGCAATGCCGCATTGTCGTGGTGACTGACCGCGTAGATCTGGAAGGACAGCTCAGCAAAACTTTCAGTACAGGCGGAGAGCTTGCCAGCAAGAAAGACAAAGCCGCCGCAATAGCAACTTCGGGTAAGCGCCTAGCAGAACAAATCGCCACAGGCAATGAACGTATTATTTTCACGATTATCAATAAATTCGCCATCGCTGCCAAAATGCCGGAATGTCAAAACCCGAGCTCGGACATTATTGTGCTGGTGGATGAAGGCCATCGTTCTCAAGGGGGTGAAAACTATATACGCATGCGCCGTGCGCTGCCCAATGCGGCCTTTGTCGCTTTTACTGGGACACCGCTGCTGAAAGACGACAAAACTACTAATAAATTCGGCCCGATTGTTCATGCCTATACTATGCAACGAGCTGTAGAAGATAAAGCTGTTACCCCGTTGCTTTATGAGGAACGCATCCCTGATTTGGATGTGAATGAACGCGCGATTGATAGCTGGTTTGAACGTATTACCGAGGGACTCACTGAAGAACAGAAAACAGACCTTAAGAAAAAATTTGCCAAGAAAGGCCATGTCTATCAATCAGAAGACCGCATTCGCCTAATTGCCTATGACATTGCTAATCACTTTGTAAAAAATATTGATGAAGGTTTGAAAGGTCAACTGGCTTGCGATAGCAAATTGTCCGCGATCAAATACAAGAAATTCATGGATGAGTTGGGTTTGTTTGAATCGGCGATTGTTATGTCAGCACCGGATACACGGGAAGGAAACACCGATGTGGATGAATCCGGTATTCCCGATGTGACCCGCTGGTGGAAAGAAAATGTAGGCTCGCAAGATGAGAAAACTTACACTAAAAATATCGTAGATCGATTTGAAAAGGATGACGATCTTAAAATCCTGATCGTGGTTGATAAATTGCTAACCGGCTTTGATGAACCTCGAAACGCTGTACTCTATATTGATAAGCCACTCAAAGAACACAGTTTGATTCAAGCAATCGCTCGAGTAAACCGCCTGCACCCAAAAAAACAGTTTGGTCTGTTGATTGACTATCGCGGCATTTTGGCTGAACTGGATACCACCATCGCTAAATATCAGGATCTGGCCAGTCGGACACAAGGCGGCTTTGATATCAGTGATATTGAAGGCCTTTATCAGCAAATGAGTACCGAGTACAAAAAACTGCCACGTCTATATGCGGATCTTTGGGCAATCTTCAAAGATGTAAAAAACAAGGGTGATATTGAACAGCTGCGCCAGGTGATCGTGCCGCGTATGCAGGAACAAAATGGTGAGATGGTCGATGTTCATCTGAAAATCCGTGAAGATTTTTATGATCGCTTAGGCGAATTCACCAATTGCCTGAAGATTGCATTGCAATCAGCCAGTTTCTATGAAGATAAGAGTTTCTCAGAGAATGATCACAGGCATTACAAGGAAACGGTCAAGCAATTTACCGCTTTGCGTCAATTGGCCAAGACAGATGCAGGCGAAACCATCGACTATGATGAATATGCGGATCAGGTTAAAAAACTGATGGATAAGCATGTGGTCGGCGTGGAGATCAAAGAACCCGATGGCGTATATGAAGTAAACAAGATGGGCAAAACCACTGACCCAAAAGAATGGTCTGATGACAAAACACGCAATGAAACCGATATCATCAAAACCCGCATAACGCGCATGATTGAACAAAGCTTGCGCGATGACCCTTATGCGCAGGAAGTTTTCTCAAAACTCTTGAGAAAAGTCATAGAAGAAGCTGAAGCTTTATTTAATCACCCGCTTAAGCAATATATGCTGTTTAGGGAATTTGAAGAAAAGGTCGAGAAACGCGAAGTCGATGGACTGCCAGATAAATTTGCTGACAACAAGCACGCGCAGGCGTATTACGGTGTACTAAAAATGATGATCGGTGAAAATCTTGCAACTATTGATGAGGCAACATCGGATCGCTGGGTGGAACTCTCCTTCAAGGTGGATGAAATTATTACTAATGCGGTAGCCGAGCATTCAATCAATCCGCAAAATATTGAAGCCGAAATCCGGAAAAAACTCCTGCCCCTGATTTTTGCTGAGTGCAAGAAAATTGGTTCTGGGATGGATCAAGCTAAAGCGATGATAGAACGAATTGTTCAAGTTGTGCGGGAAGGATTGAGTCGTTCATGAATCATCATGCCCAGCAGAAAAAAGCTTCTATTCAATATGGCGATATTTCAATTGATTTTGCCATTGAGCCTAGATTAACTGACACACCAAAAGTCTTGATCAAGGTTCATCCAGATTGCCGAGTGGTAGCACATGCACCGCCCATGGCTTCTCTTGATGAAATCATACAGGCAGTGAAAAAACGCACGCGATGGATTTATCGGCAAATGCGCTATTTTGAAGGGCAGCGAAACGATATTCTGCCGCGTCACTATGTAAGTGGTGAAAGTCACTTTTACCTTGGCCGAAGACATCTTCTAAAGGTTCAGGAAAATTCTAACGGTGCGGCAGAAGTGAAACTTCATCGTGGCATACTTGAAGTGAGATCCAGAACGACTAAGCCTGAAAAAATTAAATCTCTGTTATTTGATTGGTACAGGATACGAGCTAGGGAAGTTTTTAATCACAGATTGAATGAAGTGATTGCTCAAACGCTATGGGTAAAGGAGAAGCCGCCGGTCAGATTGTTATCTATGCAAACTCAATGGGGCAGTTGCTCACCTAAAGGACAATTAACGCTTAATCCCCATTTGGTGAAAGCGCCCAGAGAATGTATTGATTATGTGCTATTGCATGAGCTTTGCCATCTCGCCGAACATAATCATTCCGAGAAATTTTATCGGTTAATGAAGCAGGTTATGCCACATTGGGAGAAAGTGAAGGAACGGCTTGATGCAATGGCTTATTTTTATTTAAATGATGTTTGATAATTTGCCTAATAATAACTTACTGTAAGTGCTTGTTAATTGAAGAGCCAGATTTTGTTGGAAAACTATTACTTTTTCAATGAGCTGGAAGATTGGGTGGATTCAACCGATCGTTGCAACAGTGGGTTGTTGAATAGATTTCATATAATCGTTTAGTGCTTCTGCAGGTGTTTTCCAACCAAGTGTTTTCCGGGGCCTGCTATTCAGCGTATGGGCTACTGCCTGGATCTCTTGAGTACTCCAACGAGATAGATCGGTGCCTTTTGGGAAGTATTGCCGCAGAAGCCCGTTGGTATTCTCATTCGTGCCGCGTTGCCATGGGCTATTAGGGTCGGCAAAAAACACATTAACTCCAGATTCGATGGTAAATCGGGCGTGATCCGATAGCTCCTTTCCACGATCCCAAGTTAATGATTGCCACAGCTGGGCGGGCAAGCTCGTCACTGTTTTTTTCAGTGCATTAGTCATTGTAACAGCTCCGTAGCCCGCAAGCGCGGGACCATTCTTCGTTCTGGGAGTCAGCCCATAGCCTTCCTCGCGAGGCAGATGGATAAGCATGGTAAATCGGCTTGAGCGCTCGACCAATGTCCCAATTGCAGATCGATTCAGACCGATGATCAAGTCACCTTCCCAATGCCCAGGTAAGGCGCGATCTTCCGCCTCAGCAGGGCGGCTGGAAATCATGACATTCTCGTTGACATGAGCCCATGCTTTAGCCTGCGCCCTGGCTCTCGGTACGCGCAACGCTCGCCCCGTGCGCAGACAACTCACCAACTCGCGCTTGAGAGCACCGCGACCTTGAATGTAGAGAGCCTGATAAATGGCTTCGTGAGAAATGCGCATGGATTTGTCCTCTGGAAAGTCAATCTGTAGCCGATTGGCAATCTGTTCAGGCGACCAGCCTTTGACCCAATTACGGTCACCACGATGTGGCTTATTTCGTCCTTTGAACGGTGCCTGTCGAGGTCCCTCAATTTTACGCCCATCAGCGTCATAAACCTTTCCTTCCAAGCAGTCTTGAACATATTGGCGCAGTCGAGGGTTGGTCACCAGTTTCGCCGCTTTCGGTCTCCTGGCAACCAATTCCGCTTTCCACTGCGCGACTGAAGCGCGATATTCGAGCCGACCGCTACGAGTGGCAGCATTGCGAGTCAGCTCCCGTGAAATTGTCGACGGACTTCGTCCAAGACGGCGAGCAATCTCACGCACGCCAATACTTTGTGCCCGGAGCAGTCCAATCTCTTCTCGTTCAGCGAATGACAAGTATCTTCCGGATATGTGCTTAGACATGAATAATGGCATCCCGCCACGGTAACGGAACCAGCGGGTACCCACCGCTGACGACACACCAACAGCCTCTGCCGCTTTCTCGCTTGTTATCCCGGTTGCAATCTGCTCCCAAAATAGCCGCTCAATCTCACTACGAAGTGACGGAGCACCTGGCGAGCGCATCGCACCTCTACCCGTCAACTTTTGCATCCATCCTGCTGGTCGTCCCATAAACACCTCCATAATCAAATATGTTGCGACGACCGATTGAATCCACCTTGCATTCGCCAGTTTGTTAATTACTACAATCATGAACGCTTTATAGCTTAAGGGTTTTTGAGTTTCTGAGTGAATTCATTTGAATCAACGTAGCTTTCTCCCCATCATATGCAATAACCACATTTTTCCCAGCAATAGCTTTGCCATCAACAGCATTTAATTGATGCACAATAAAATCCTTGTGGACCTGTTGATAGAACACAGCATTGTCTTTATCAACATGAATAATTTGTCCTTCATATTGTTTTTTATCAACCGGAGTTTTAGCTAAATAAATATTGTAGACACCGGGCTTGATACCTTCATCAACCTTCTTGATAGTGCCAAGCGTCTCCCATTCATTATTATTTTGAGTTTGTAGAATTTTTTGTCCATTCATTACAATCATTCGTAGCTTTGCGGGTGTTGTCATTTCAAATTAGTTGTAGGTAGGATTCTGGCAAGATTAAATTATCCCGCTTCCTGTTGTCCGGCGATTTCATTCAGTATTTTCATGAGATCGAAGGACTCTGATCTTTCCATGCCATGCAAAAAGGCAATCAATTGCAGTGCACCGCTCCCCTTGGCTGAGAAGCTGCCATCTTGAAGCGCTTTGATGGTGAATTGAACGATATTTGGACAATTCCTACCTTGCTCAAAATAGTTTTTTATTTTGTTTTGGAGAAATTCTTTATTATCATTAGACAGATCACGCATTAAATCCTGTGGCTTGCGTTTGTCTTTTTTAATCAGATTGTAAATGGAATCCAGCAATGAAGGCGAGGCACCTTGTTTTTGATCATTGTTGTTATCTGGAGTCGTATTCGATTTGCCTTCAGCATTGGATGCTCGATCATCCGTAGAATTAGATGGAGGCGTTTTTTTTAGTTTTAAGAATTTACTGAATTGGTATACGTCCAATCGTGATATTTCTTCTTGTGTACTGAGTGCCAGCCAAGTGGTTACTTCTTCTGTATTGGCTTTATACAGCCTCGTTAAATCATAGAGTGCTGTAACATCCGTGCAACGGCCTGTTCGATACACTTCTGCGAGTGGATCAGGTAGATCAAGTAATGCAGCGTGCATGGTGATATAGGGATTGGTTTTGCCGATGAGCCTGGCAATTTCAGACTTGGTTTTACCACCGGCCAGTTGCCGCCCAATAAAGTCAGCGATTTCTCTGGAGGTTAAATCATCTCTTTGCAGATTCTCGATGACCTGATCCGCTTCACTGTAATCGGTATCAATGAATGCCGGAATCTTGGTTAATCCGGCATTAATGCTGGCGCGATAGCGTCTTGCGCCATGATTAATAATATAGGTTCCCGGTTTATCCGGATTGGGGCGTACCGATATCGGTGATTTGACGCCGCGTAATTTAATCGTCTCCGTTAATTCTCGTAGCGTTTCCTGATTAAATTCCTTTCGGGGTTGATGGATATCTTCGCTGATCAGCGTGACGTCAATTTCTGTCGCGCCTATCGGTGCAACAAGCCCTTTTTTATTGTCCTTTTTTCTTCCTGTCATTTTTATCGTGGGCCTAGCTTGCGCTCGTTATACCGGGCAAAAATATTTATTTGGATGAAATAATTCTACCTATTTTTGATTAGAAAGATAGAAGCAATGGATGCAATCATCGACAAATAATACCGCATACGTTTTCAGATTCTCTCGATTTTCCATCAGTTATTTATCTTCCTCTATTCATAGCATTCTAAGGTAACTATTAATATTAAGTATACTTATACAAATCAAAGATGTAGTTAATTATTAGTTTGATTTCTATTTTAAGCCTATTATTAATATTTAGCCATGGAATAAGTATATAACGAAACTATTATTTAGCCCTCCATTGAATTAATGAATTTGTGTTTTTATTTTGGATTAAAATAGCAGCAATACACCTGCAAAACAATGGTGCTGATTAGTTAAGCTGCTTAAACCCTAAAAATGGCAGGGCTATTATATGTACAATTTAATCTTAATCACAAATATTTTGCGTATCCTTGATGAAAAGGATATGACTAAATCAGAATTGGCAGAGAAGGCGGGGGTTTCCATCTCTTTTTTTACTGATCTGACCAATGATAAAGCCAATCCATCACTCAGGATTATAGAGGCAATTGCAGAAGCACTCGAGACTCCACTGCCGATGCTATTGGATAGTTCGGATATGAGCACGGCTGATCTTGAAGCATTAACCAATCGAAAGTTAAAGCACTTGCCTAAAGGTTTTGTCTGGAAAGGGGGTGTTTTGAGTGAATTTGAGGCTTATCAAGTCGAGCAATGGGATAAAAAGAACAGAGCATTTTTATTAAAAAATAAAAGTAAGCAATAGAGAAAGTAATAAAAAGCAGTAGAAAAACAGTAAAAAAGTATTGCGCAAAATGTAATTACGTTATATTGTAATGTCATGTGTAAGTTGTTGGAGTATTCGCATGACATCGCAAGATCAATTACCTCACATCACAACCGTTAAAGATCGCGCAAAGAGCAAGCTGGAGCGCGATGCACGGGAAATACTGTCGGCTTTGCAAGATCCTGAGACGGTTGAAATCATGGTTAATGCCGATGGTCGCATCTGGCAAGAGAAGCTGGGTCAAAAGATACAACATATCGGAAATATCCAGGCTGCCCAAGTTGAAGCGGTCATCAAAACGGTTGCAGGTTTCCACGGCAAGGAAGTCAATCGATTCTACCCGATGATTGAAGGTGAATTCCCACTCGATAACTCACGCTTCGCCGGTCAACTACCTCCCATTGTTTCATCCCCCACATTTGCCATCCGCAAAAAAGCCATCAAAATCTTTACGCTTGAGCAATATGGGGAAACCGGGGTGTTGACGCCCAGACACTCTGATGTCATCAAAGAGGCTGTGCGCAAGCACCGCAACATTTTAGTCATTGGTGGCACCGGATCAGGCAAAACCACTTTGATTAACGCCATCATCAATGAAATGGTTCGCAGTGACCCGGATGAGCGCATTTTCATCCTGGAGGATACCGGCGAGATTCAATGCGCTGCTGAGAATTTTGTTCAGTATCACACCACACTCGATGTCGATATGACGCAATTGCTCAAAACAACCTTGCGTATGCGCCCGGATCGCATTCTGGTGGGTGAAGTTAGAGGCCCTGAAGCACTGGACTTGCTTGATGCCTGGAACACCGGTCATGAGGGTGGAGCCGCCACATTACACGCCAATGATGCGTTATCAGGACTAACCCGCCTGGAATCCCTGATTTCACGCAATCCTTCAGCACCTAAAGAAATTATGCCATTAATCGCAGAGGCGGTTGATATGGTCGTGCATATTACGCGCACACCGCATGGCAGGAAGATTCAGCAGATAATCGAAGTACAAGGTTTTAAAAGAGGAAGTTACCAAATCAAGAAGCTGTAAATCATCCATAGGAGCCAGTCTATGAAACTGATTCATATCAAGGATATCTCTCCATTCTTTTGTTTCTTCTCGATCGCTTTGTTGTTTGCGCTTTTGTTTTCAACCGATAACGCACAAGCGGCTGTAGGCGCGGGTGGTGCGCTTCCCTATGAAACCTGGCTGGTTAATCTCAGAAACTCTGTCACCGGTCCCGTTGCTTTTACCTTGTCTATTATCGGCATTGTCGTTGCAGGCGGCATTCTGATCTTTGGCGGCGAACTCAATGCATTTTTCCGCACATTGATTTTTATCGTGCTGGTGATGGCATTACTCGTGGGTGCGAACAACATCATGACCAATCTATTTCAGGGTGCGGTTATTCCGGGTGAAATCCAGGAATCAGTCGTAAATCCACAAGAATAGGAGGCTGATTATGGCTTTGCGAACCATACCTATCCGCCAATCGGGAAACCGCCCAAATCTGTTTATGGGGGGTGACCGGGAACTGGTTATGTTTTCTATCCTGATTGCAGCTACTTCCATCTTTGTGGCGATGGAAGTCAAGGCAACACTCTTCGGCATAGCCCTATGGGTTTTTGCACTGTTTGCACTGCGACTGATGGCTAAAAATGATCCGCAACTTCGTCATGTTTACCTGCGCCAGATGCAATACAAAAAATATTATCCGGCGCGAAGCACTCCTTTTTATGACAATACGCGCCAGCAGGAGAAACAGCATCTATGATTGCCGCCATCACAATTCTTATCGCAATCTCTGGAGCTGCGCTGCTCTTGATACTATTTATCCGTATCCGTGAAAGGGGCAAAGAATTAAAATTGGATCAACATCGATCCAAAGAGATGGGCTTTGCCGATCTGCTGGTGTATGCAGCAGTGGTGGAAGATGGGGTGATTGTCGGCAAGAACGGTTCATTGATGGCCGCCTGGATATTCTGCGGCGATGATACGGCCAGCAGTACCGAGATTGAGCGTGAGCGCGTGTCGTATCAAATTAACCAAGCATTATCACGCTTAGGCAACGGCTGGATGATTCATGTCGATGCCATCAGAAAACCCGCACAAAGTTATTCAGATAAAGCGCTCTCCAATTATCCCGATCCTGTGACCGCTGCCATTGATATGGAGCGGCGCAATCTGTTTGAGCGTATCGGCACGATGTACGAGAGCTGCTTTATCGTATCACTCACGTATTTGCCGCCGATGCTGGCGCAGCGCAAGTTTGTAGAACTGATGTTTGACGATGAAGCCCAAGCACCGGATCAAAAAGCCAGGACACAAGGGCTGCTGGAATATTTCCAGCGCGAATGTGCCAACTTTGAATCCCGATTATCCAGCGTATTTCATTTGTCGCGTTTAAAAAGCCGCAAGCTGGTGAATGAAGACAATACCACCATCACCCATGACGATTTCTTGCAGTGGCTGCAATTGTGCGTAACCGGCGTGGATCATCCGATGGTGTTACCTACCAATCCGATGTATCTGGATAGCTTGCTCGGTGGTCAGGAAATGTGGGGCGGGGTCGTGCCTAAGATTGGCCGCAATTTTGTTCAGGTGGTCTCGATTGAAGGTTTCCCGCTCGAATCCTCCCCTGGCATGTTAAATCTGCTCTCTGAATTACCCGGTGTGTACCGTTGGTCATCGCGCTTTATCTTTATGGATGCGCATGAAGCGGTTAATCATTTGGAAAAATTCCGTCGCCGTTGGAAACAAAAGATTCGTGGATTCTTCGATCAGGTGTTTAACCTGCAAAGCAGCAACATTGATGAAGACGCGCTCAATATGACTGAAGATGCGCAGTCAGCCATTGCTGAGACCAATAGCGGTTTTGTAGGTCAAGGTTACTATACCAGCGTAGTCGTGCTGATGATGGAAGATCGGGCAGCATTGGAAGAAGCCGGGCGAAAGGTAGAGAAAGCCATCAATCATCTGGGCTTTGCTGCAAGGGTGGAAACCATCAACACGATGGATGCGTATCTGGGAAGTCTGCCCGGTCACGGTGTCGAGAATGTGCGCAGACCCCTCATCAATACCATGAATCTGGCTGATCTGTTGCCGGTCAATACCATCTGGACAGGCAAGGAATCCGCACCCTGTCCGATGTATCCCCCCAATTCGCCGCCATTGATGCACTGTGTTACTCAGGGTGCTACGCCTTTCCGGCTGAATCTGCATGTGCGTGATCTGGGCCACACCTTCATGTTCGGACCTACAGGCGCCGGTAAATCCACGCATCTGGCACTAATTGCCGCGCAGTTGCGGCGTTATCAGGGTATGTCGATTTATTGTTTCGATAAGGGGCTATCGATGTATCCGTTGACCAAAGCCGTGGGTGGTCAGCACTTCACGGTAGCAGGGGACGATGAATCGCTGTCTTTCTGTCCCTTGCAGTTCTTGCAGACCAAGGGAGATCGTGCCTGGGCACTGGAATGGATTTGTTTGATGGTAGAACTCAACGGCATTACCGTAACACCTTTACAGCGTAACGAAATCAGTCAGGCCATTACTAACATGCATCAAAGCGGCTCAAAAACCTTATCGGACTTGTCAGTGACGATCCAGGATGAAGGTATTCGCGAGTGTCTTCGGCAATACACCATCGACGGCATGATGGGGCACTTACTCGATGCTGAAGCCGATGGATTGAATCTGTCGACCTTCACTACATTCGAGATCGAGGAATTGATGAATCTCGGTGATAAATACGCACTGCCCACGTTACTGTATCTGTTTCGGCGCATCGAGCGCAGCCTGCACGGTCAACCTTCCGCCATTATTCTGGATGAAGCTTGGCTCATGCTCGGTCATCCGGTGTTTCGCGCCAAGATCCGCGAATGGCTCAAGGTCATGCGTAAGAATAACTGCTTAGTATTGATGGCAACCCAAAGTCTGTCGGATGCGGCCAACAGCGGGATTCTTGATGTCATTGTTGAATCCACTGCCACCAAGATATTTCTACCCAATGTATTTGCACGCGATGAGGAAGCATCAGCACTCTACCGGCGCATGGGTTTAAATTCACGCCAGATTGAGATTTTAGCTTCTGCCATTCCCAAGCAGCAATATTACACGGTGTCCGAAAACGGCAGGCGACTCTATGACCTGGCACTTGGGCCATTGGCGCTCGCCTTTGTGGGATCTACGGATAAGGAATCAATCGCCACGATTAAAAACCTGTGTGTCAAGTATGGTGACGGCTGGGTTCACGAATGGTTGGCGATCAAGGGATTAACGTTATCTGATTATGGAGTTGCCGCATGAATATGATCAACGAACTATTCAAGTTAAAACCGGGTGCGGGCGCGGGTGAGACTGTGCGTGTCAAGGATGACAGGATGGAAGGTGGCCGCCGCTGCGGTGAAAACGAAAACCCTTATCTGTCAGCACGGCGTACCTGGAATGATCATATGCGGGAAGTAATTGCTTCGCGCACTATGTGGCAAATGCTAGCACTTCTTTGTTTGTTGATTGCGCTGGCAGGAGTGGGTGGTGTGATTGTCATCGGCAGTCAATCCAAATTCATCCCCTATGTGGTGCAGGTCAATAAACTCGGGGAGGCGATTGCGGTTTCGCGTGCGGATATCGCCGCCGTTGCCGATCAGCGCGTAGTGCATGCATCCGTGGCAGCGTTTATTAATGATTTGCGCATGGTGACACCGGATATTGCCTTACAACGACGCGCCATCTTTCGTGCGTACGCCATGCTGTCCAATAACGATCCCGCAACAGTAAAAGCCAACGAATGGTTCAATAGTGGTGAGGCAAGCAGTCCTTTCAAACGGGCTGAAACACAGACGGTCAGTGTTGAAATCATATCGGTGATCCCGCAATCACCGGAGACCTGGCAGGTGGATTGGCTGGAAAAAGTCTATGACCGGCAAGGACACTTAACCGAACCACCCTTCAAGATGCGTGCTCTGCTTAGGATTTATAACAAGCCGACCACACAAAGCACCACGGAAGAACAGATCCGAAATAACCCGCTGGGTATTTATATCCAGGATTTCTCCTGGTCAAAACAAACATAAAGGGGTCACTCATCATGAAACCGTTATTCGCTTTAAGTACGTTGATTCTCTCGATTGAATTCATTGCGCCAGGCTATGCCAATGGTTTGTCTGAAGCATATTTTACCGATAAAAACCCTCAATTAACCCCGCAGGAGCGCGCGGCCATTGATCTGGCCAAGAAATGGCAGGCAGTTAATCCCACCGGCACAAAGCCGGTTGCAGGACCTGATGGATCCATTCGTTTTCTATTTGGTTCACAGCAACCCAGCATCGTTTGTGCAGTATTGCAGGTATGCGATATCGAATTACAACCGGGTGAGCAAGTGAATTCCATCCACTTGGGTGACCAGGCACGTTGGCTAATAGAACCGGCAGTAACCGGGCAAGGATCTTCTGAGGTGCAACATCTGATTGTGAAACCACTGGATGTGGGACTCGAAACATCACTGGTGGTGACGACCAACCGGCGCACGTATCACATGCGTCTGCGATCTCATCGGCGCGATTTTATGCCGAGAGTCAGTTTTACTTATCCGGAAGATGCGCTGATTAAATGGGATGCGATTAGAGATAAAGAAAGTCATGCGATGGGAATCAGGAAATCGCGCACCATTTCTGAAACCGGGGAGTATCTGGGCAATCTGGATTTCGCGTATGCAGTGTCTGGCGATGCTGCCTGGAAGCCGCTGCGGGTCTATAACGACGGTCAAAAAACCATCATACAAATGCCTGCCATCATGGCACAGACAGAAGCGCCGACTTTGTTACTGTTGAATAAGGAGGGCGGCATTTTTAGCGAAGATGAAACGGTGATGGTGAATTACCGTTTGCAGGGCGATCGCTATATCGTCGATACCGTGTTTGATCGTGCGATTCTGATTGCGGGTGTCGGTGGCAGTCAAAGCCGAGTGACGATTACGCGGGGGAATTAGTGATGAATAAAATGATCACCGCATCCAACTCTGTTTTTATTCTCATGCTGGTTTTATTGCTATTGAATGGCTGTGCTTCGCACCCCTATGGCAATTTTATTCAAAACCCTTCAACCACATACAGCAAAGTCATGGCTGATGACGTGACAGCCCAAATAGTGCGGCTGTACCCGGCAGCCAATACGCAGTTTAATTTACGCCATGTGGTTAATGATCCGTTTGGTCATGCCTTGATCGAGAACCTGAGACTGGCAGGGTTTGCAGTTCAGGAAGCGACTCATCAATCAATTCAGCAACAAATCTTTGCTGCGCCAAATCAGCCTGATACTGAACCGCAAAAAGGACTCAGGCTGAGTTACATCGTAGATCAGTCGGGTGATTTATATCATGTCAAACTCATGATTGACGATATGCGCTTATCGCGTGCATTTGCGGTACAGGCCGACAGTATCCATCCTGCCGGTCTTTGGGTCAGAAAAGAATAAGGGGGTAAGGGTGATGTCAACCAATTCTAAACTCCTGTCGCCTGATTCATCCCCGGATGTAGTTACCAAAAGCGTTGGGGTGCGGCGCGTCAATAACCTGCCAATTGTTATCTTTGGCGCGATCATGCTGATATTCATGTTGCTTATGATGATCGTCGCCATGAATCGCGCAGCTGAGCGCGGTCAATACGATTTTGATGGTAATCATGACACTCAGTCGAGCAATTCCTTTGCCTCACTGATTGCCAAAGACTATATCGGCGGCATTATCGAACCTAAAACCCAGCCTGTAATTCCTGAATCCTCTGCAAAGCTATCTGCGCAGGGAATCATCATTGAGCGGCCATCGGATCTGGATAGGCCGCCTCTGCCGCCATCAGCTAATGCACCGGATCCATCGCTTCACGCTGATATTGCCCATATTCGGATGCTGAAACGCCAGCAACTGGAAGAAGCGATCAAGGCCAAAACCAATGTGAATGTCATTGCGCCCAGAAGTACCGGATCATCACCTGAGCTAACCAACACCGGCACACCTAAAACACGTGATGAAATGTTGGCTAAATTGGCATCGGTGCGTCAACAGATTGATGCAAACCTGCGCGAAGATCCAACGGCTGCCTATCATGCGCGCCTGGCGCAATTGCGGCAGGATGGGGGATCGAGTGTAGCCGGAGGAATGGGAGCGCGCAGCGGTAATGAATTCATGGATGATGGCGCTCCTCGTTTGCTGGATGATGTTGTTGGCAGACAGGCTCAAGATTATTCGCGCTTTGATTCGGCAGAAGGGGAAGCGCGCTGGAAATTAAATAGCGAAGTCCAAAAGCCCGCATCGCCTTATGTTTTGCAAACAGGGTTTGTAATACCGGCAACCTTGATATCCGGTATTAATTCCAGCTTGCCAGGGCAGATCATGGCACAGGTGAGCCAGCATATTTATGATTCCCCGATAGGCAAATGGCGTTTGATTCCGCAAGGATCCAGATTGGTGGGCACCTACTCCAGCGAAGTGGAATTTGGTCAGGCACGTGTTCTAGTTGCCTGGCAACGCATTATCTTTCCGGATGGCAAGACCATGGATATTGGTGCCATGCCGGGTGCTGACGGGGTGGGTTATGCTGGGTTTAAGGATTTGGTCAATAACCATTACCTGCGTATCTTTGGATCAGCCCTGATCATGTCGGCGATTGTGGCCGGTGCCACGTACAGTCAGCGTGATGCCGGTGGCGCATTTGGGCGGCAAAATGCCGGTAGCATCATGAGTCAATCGCTCGGTCAGCAATTGGGGTTGGTAACCGCCAATCTTATCCGCAAGAACCTGAATATATCCCCAACGCTTGAAATCAGGCCGGGATATCGCTTTAACATCATTGTTACTAAAGACATGAAGTTTTCTAAACCGTATCAATCATTTGATTATTAATGCATGGAGTGTTTGAACATGACAAACAGTAAAAATATAGTCTCTCAGTTGATATCAATCCTGCTCGTAATCGGTAATGTTGGTTATTCATCGAGTATCAGTGCCGGGGGAATGGCGGTCATTGATGTTGCGAATATCAAACAAACCACAATTACTGCGCTTGAAGCGATAGAGCAGACCCAAAAGCAAATAGAGCAGTATCAGACGCAATTGCAGCAATATGAGAACATGATCCGAAATACCGTGGCGCCTCCTGCTTATGTCTGGGCGAAAGTGGAGTATGCGATGAACAAGCTCATCAATTTGACCAATACCATACGATATTATGAACAGCAGTATGGCGGACTGGATGGTTATATGCAGCGGTTTCGCAATGTTGAATATTATCGCAGTTCCCCTTGCTTTAGTTTGCAGGAAAAATGCAATGAAGGCGCCTGGAAAC
>WBZN01000445.1_pt1 | contig 24279 bp, 25 predicted proteins | sample 5204281 | NCBI WGS metagenome assembly WBZN01 (sample SAMN12344347, study PRJNA552823) | activated sludge metagenome | biome: Activated sludge suspended growth; feature: Nitrification reactor; material: Wastewater; isolation source: activated sludge from nitrification reactor of wastewater... | reverse complement strand
GCTTTCATCCATGGCTATGGGTGCTCCCCACAAACCGATGACCCCACAATTCCAAACGCGTTCGACCAGACCACCGTGTTCTCCGATAGTCGCCATCATGACACCCAGACACTCATTCAAGCTTTGCAAAACGTTTTCGGGAGCTTTGCCGTCGAATTCTTGAGAAAATTCATGGAGTTGACAGGCTGCGATTGTCACGTTCATCAATTTACCTGTGAGCCCGAGTTCGGCAAGCAAGCGTCTCTCGATTTCGTTGGCCAGTGGCTTTGCTGCCAGAGACCGGAAAAGTTTCGTCTGCTTGGCCCTTTCACGCTTAATTTTGAAATACTGATCCAACAAAACAATGATCGTTGCCGGCCAGGCCACTCCCGCAATCGGCACCACTACTGGTATCAGGATTTTGAACGAAACGAATGCATAGAATGATATTGCCAGCCACACCAAAGTCAACAGAGCCATCGCAGAAAGGCTGAGAAAAGGTCGATAGGCGCAACGAGCCAGTATTCTTCCGACTAAAATTCCGACCAGAACTGTTAGCAGCAGCAATTCCCATGGGTCCGGCTCAGATAGAAATGTGCGCTGCATGACGTTTGCTATCAAGTTAGCTTGTATTTCCACTCCGTTCATTGACATCGGCGGTGGTGCAGCGGGTGTCAAGAAATTAGAGACTGAGCTGCCATACGAATAACGCTGCGAGCTCATTCCAGGCACAAACGACTCGAAAATGCCGACGATTACAATTTTATTCTTAAATGGATTTTGCGCATCAAGAGTGGTGCTAGCAGGTTCTGCAAACTGCGTCGATGCTCCGGGCACATTTTCGAACCAGCCATGTTGTGCGTGCTTCTCCCAATCGATAGCACGCCACAGTGGAATAGCGCGATACGACCCTGGAGGACCGGCATAATTGATACGCACGACGCCCGGAACCAGACGGTCGCGGATGTAAACCGTACCGTGGTCATCGACGATTGATCGCGCACCAATCTTCTTCTCCATCACTCTCAGCGCAAGTGATTTGTAAAAAGCTGGCCCTAGCTGGTCGAACAACATGGTGCCACGGCGAACCATACCATCAGCATCGGCAATGATTACGTTGTTACCGACAGACCCGGAATCTTCGCCCACAGCTTCAATGAAAGAGGCTCCTGGTGAACGGAGGAGCACCAGCGATTCGTCGTGCGTGCCTGTCGCCGCAGGATTTTTGTCGACACCCGAACTGAGAACAACATTTTTTGATTGTCTCAATTGTTCGAGCAACGCATCATTGTCAGGATTATTCCCTTCACCAGATGCGGTATCAGATGAAATCGGTACATCCAGAACAATTACGTCAGCCCTGGCTTCTTCCAATTTTTTGACCAAGTCAGCAAATACTTTATTGGAGCACTGATGAACATCGGCAATTCCGAGTTTTTGAGCTGATTCCTGATCGACTGAAACGAGAACGATATCTTTGGCAGCTGGACTTTTCCAGGCGCCGTTAGGCCACAGGTAATTGCGCAGCAAGAAGTAATGATCTTCCAGGCGCAGCTCCGCGTCCGATAATTCTGGATGAACCGGGGGGCAATGCAGCGCTTCCAGCAGACAAACGACAGCAGCGACGGCAATGCAAATCGCCATAGCCCGATTGGCAAGGCTTTGAAAGCGTTTTCGGATTTTGCCGAAGACGCGAGGAGTCGAGTGCTGATCGCTTTGATCCAGTGCTGAACTCATCTTCAACCCATTTGATGCACGCGGTAAGACATCGCTGAACAACGACTGTAAATGGTGATATTCCACAGTCCAGCCGAAAATACCCGATTGCACGACACACGCGGCGCACTCGATTAAATCCCTGTGAGCGATTCAGAACTCGATCACATCGAGCCTTGATGACGAGAAGCACGCGATATCAGCGATTTCCGCACCGGGAAACTCGCGCTCATTCTGCTAACAATGAAAAATTTGGACAGTACAGGATTCGAACCTGTGGCCTCTTCCATGTCAAGGAAACGCGCTACCAACTGCGCCAACTGTCCACTCGAGGTCTCATTTTAACCGAGCTAAGCCTGGGTCGCAAGTTCGCCGGTCACAATCGCCTCACCTGTCGAGTGCGGGGAGAAAAAAAGGCGGCACCCAGATTTGAACTGGGGGATGGAGCTTTTGCAGAGCTCTGCCTTACCACTTGGCTATGCCGCCAAAATTTCCCCGCCACTCGAGGCGGTTATGATAAGGATGCTTGCTGCCCCTCAGCTTCGGGTGCGCGGCTGCACGTTTGCAGAGTTTGCTGAAGGAAAACAGAGGTATCTCCCTTGCTGGGATTGGTTTTGAAGCGCTGCCTGGGTTCGCTGCCTTTACTGTTCATGCTTTCACTGGTGTCATTTTGTGTGATCAAAGTGTTGCCAGGAGACCCGGTTGAGATAATGCTCGGCTCTGCCGAGAAGGACGTGCCGGTCGAGCAATTAACGCTGATGCGGAAGGAACTGGGGCTGGATCAACCGCCTGTCAAGCAGTACGCAGCCTGGTTGAAGGGAATTCTGACCAGGGCGGAATTTGGTCGCTCCTATCGTGACGGGCGTCCAGCGATAACGGTTATAGAAGAGCGATTACCGGCCACCCTGGTACTGGTCGGAACAGCGCTGACAATTTCATTTACAATCGGCATCGTCTGGGGGTTGTTCATGGCGTGGCTGCGCCTGACCCGATTTGCACAGCTTGACTCAATCCTTATCGGTCTGGCACTTCTCTTCTATTCCGCACCCAGTTTTTGGGTTGGATTTCTCGCAATAGCGCTCGTCGCCAGCTATGGACCATTATCGGGAGTGCCCGTGCTGGGTTTGCACAATCCAGGACAGGTCGGTACGCTCTCGGCTCTTTTCCTGCACGCGATTCTGCCGGCGCTGGTGTTGGCCAGCCGCCGCACTGCCAAAGTGGCTCTGTTCGTCCGCGCCTCCACTATCGAAGAGATGAGCAAAGGCTACGTGACCGCTGCAAGAGCAAAAGGGTTGAGTAATGCCGCAGTCATCGTTAGACATGTGATGAAAAACAGCTTCTTACCTGTAGCCAGCCTGATTGGTCTTTCCCTACCAGCCCTTCTGGGCGGCTCGGTGCTTGTAGAATCGGTGTTTGCCTGGCCAGGCATGGGAAGACTGGCAGTGGATGCCACTTTCGGCAGGAACTATCCGGTGCTGCTGGCACTGATTATGATTTACGGAGCCCTCGTCATTGCCTCCAACTTGATTGCCGACATCGTTCATTTATATCTCGACCCACGCGCGCGCGATTCTGAATTGAACAGCCAGTCACAACTGGCCAGAGGTAACGCCTGATGCCGGTCATGAAAGAATTCGAGCACAAGCGCATTCTGTCGACGACAGACGGAAGCACTGTTGCTGTTTACCGAATTCGCTTCAGCAAAAGAATCGTCTTCGGTTCGATGCTTCTTGCATTTATTGCCGCCATAGCCATTCTTGCACCGCGACTGGCTCCGATAACTTACGAGTATTCGCCACTTTCAGTGCATCTAGACCACATAAATTTGCCACCAAATTCACCCGGTCATCTGTTCGGCACTGATTATCTCGGGCGCGACGTCTTCGCCGAAACGATCTGGGGCAGTCGCGCCTCGTTGATCGTCGGCTTGTTCGCGGCGCTCATTGCCGTTTCATTCGGCAGTATATGGGGCTCTCTCAGCGCTTTTGCCGGTGGAATAATTGACACAATTATGATGCGAACAGTCGATGGATTGCTCTCGATTCCAAGCATTATCCTATTGCTTGCTTTGAATTCTTTGCTGTCAGCGCCAGGCATTGTGGCAACCCTTCCGCCGCCTATGCTGTCTTTTCTGCACATTACGAGCTACAGCTTCGGCGACTTACCTATAGTCACCGTAGTCGCTGTAATCAGCGCCACCACCTGGTTGGAAGCAGCGCGGATATCGCGCGCAAAGATAACAAGTGTGAAGTCGGAAGAGTATATCGAAGCGGCAACCGCGCTGGGCATGAGCACCAGACGGATGTTGTTCCGGCACCTTCTGCCTAACGCAGCATCTGTTCTGATGGTGGAAGCGACGCTTCTGGTTTCAGATGCGGTGCTCATGGAGTCTGGATTGAGCTTTCTTGGATTAGGACTGGGTCCTGCCAATCCAAGTTGGGGCAGCATGCTCAGCGCCGCTCAAATCAGCCTCACCCAGGGAAACTGGTGGGCAGTCTTTATTCCCGGACTATTAATCACATTGACCGTTGGCGCCGTAAACCTGATTGGTGAAGGATGGCTTGAAATGCTGGGAAGGCGGCGACCGGCGTCATAATAAAATCCTCTCACGCAGCCGTTAAAATGGTCGGCTAAAATGAAAGAAGTAAAGTGAGAGATATATGCCAAACCCGCTCCGCACAACCAGCCTGTTACTCGTCGCCGCCATCTCGGCAGTTTCGTTGTCGTCGTGCGGTAATCAGAAAGAAGTGTCATTCAAGTCAGGCGGAATGACTCACACCTTCGCTGAAGGTCAAGACGCTATCCCAAAAGATTTCCCTCTGCCTATTTATCCAGGCGCCACCACATCTGGTTCGGTGTCAGCGGGCGGCGAAGATCAAGAGCACTCGCAATTTTTGATGCTGTCGAGCAACGATCCGATGGAAAAGATCAGCGAATTTTATCAAGCTCAATTGAAAGACACCGGGTGGGAAATCGACAAAGTCGACACCAGCCCCAAGCTGGTCAGCATTGACGCACACAAAGACAAACTGCAGGCGAATGCGGAAATGGTCGAAGACTCAGATTCAGACAAAACGACCATAAGTCTGCAAGTTAGCCAACAAAGTGATAATCCCAAAGAAGAAAGCGAAGCTGCGGCAGAGAATTTCAAACCAGACAAAGTCACACCACCCACCGACTGATGGTGAGCGACAAACATAAAACCAGTCTGAATTCGAAAACAGACGCACTGGGCGAAGTGGTGTCATCTTCAATCACCGGTCTGGTCGCCGAATGCTGGACAGTGGAAGACGCTGACGGAATGCCGTCTGTTCAGAAGCCGCGTTTCGGCAGCTTTCTCACTGTCGACTCTGAAGAAACTGGCTTGCGTATCTACGCGGTTGTCTTCAATGTCATTACGGGACCGCAGGACAACATGCATCGTCCATCCGCTCTGGGACTGACAAGAGAACGACTGAAAGCAGAGCAGCCCCATATTTTTTCCCTGCTGCGAACGGAAGTGCACGCGATCACCGTTGGGTACAAAAGCGGTGCTACTGCTTACAACCACTTGCCACCACAACCGCCCGAAGTGCATGACTTTGTCTACATGACCAACAATTCAGAGGTCAAGGCAATCACCGAGGGATTCGAATTTTTGCGCTTACTCACAACAGTTTCATCGGTGCCGACTGATGAACTGCTTGCCGCATCCGTTCGCGAAGCGTATCAAGCGCGAGGCAACGACTACCAGTTTTTGATTGAAGCCGGGCAGTCTCTATCGCATTTGTTGCGCTCTGACTACGATCGCTTACTTAGCGTCTTACGCAAAATAAAACCCCAACCTTAAGAACATGCGTTATCTGTGCGCACCTGCAGCGTCAGGCTCGACGTATTTCAGATAGAGCCATATCGCAAAACTTACAATCACAATCAGTATCGTAGAGACGGCAGAACCGAATGCCCAATCTCGCACGGTCAGAAATTGGTTTTGAATGAGGTTTCCGATGAACATGGTTTTAGCACCGCCAAGAAGATCGGGAGTAACGTAATCTCCCAGAGCAGGCACAAAAACCATGATGCTTCCTGCCACCATTCCTTTTGAAGAGAGCGGCAGTGTCACTTTCAGGAAGGAACGCCAGGGGGTTGCACCGAGGTCAGCCGCTGCTTCAAGTAAGCGCACATCCAGCTTCTCGAGAGAAGCATAAAGCGGCAATACCATGAACGGGAGGTAGTTATAGACCATCCCCAGTAGCACCGCCCATGGTGTATAGAGTATGACGGGGGCGTTGTGCCAGCCAAGGAAATGCAACGTTTCAGTGAGCAAGCCAGTCGGGCGCAATATTGTCATCCAGGCATAAATGCGCAGCAGGAATGATGTCCACAAAGGTGCCACCATGAGTGTCATGAAAAAATTTTGCCGAGCCTTTGGAACAGTAAAAGCCAGCCACATGGAGAACAAAGTTCCCAAAACCAAACAGAGGGCGGTCGTAGATGATGCAAGCACTAGCGAACGCATCAGTGACTTCAGATACGGACCACTAAAAAATCGCAGGTAGTTGTCCAAATTGAAACCAAGCACGATGCGACCGAGGTCGTCTCTGCTTCCCAGACTGTAGACGACCAAAATTATGAGCGGCAAAACCATGAAGACCATCAACCACACCAGGGCGGGCACCAGGATCAGTTGACCTCTCGTCCAGGGAATGCCAACCGAATCATCGTTCTTCTTGATTACTGAATTCATATTTTGCACTCAGCAGTCGCGGCGTCGAACCGGACTAAATAGGAATCGACACCAAGACTACCAAAACTGCCGGGCTGTCGGTCGGCTGTTGATGCACTTGATTTCACCCGTCCTAACATTATCAAAAGTACACCTTTTCAGGGCAGCGACCCGCCCATTTGCAAGAATAGATATGACAGTTCCCAAATGGAAAAAGAAGTTGCGCGTTATTTTTCTCGGCACCCCCGAATTTGCAGTACCGACCCTGCAACAGCTAATCGACTTTCCGCATACAGATGTGGTGGCTGTAGTGACTCAGCCCGACCGCCCATCAGGTCGTGGCAACAAAATGCATGCGCCCCCGACCAAAGAGCTGGCTGAGAAACACAACATCAAAGTTTTTCAACCAGTCAAACTATCCAAATCGCCAGAGATCGTGCAGGCAATGCGCGACCTGCAACCGGACCTGATTGTCATGGTGGCTTTTGGTCAGATTTTGAAAAAAGAAGTGCTGAATATGCCACCAAAAGGCGTAATCAACGTACACGCTTCATTGCTTCCGAAACTGCGCGGCGCAGCCCCGCTGAACTGGTCCATCATCAATGGTGACACCGTCGCTGGTGTGACGACCATGTACACCGAAGCTGGTGTGGACACCGGTCCCATGCTCCTGAAAAAGGAAACACATGTTGACGACGAGATGAATGCCGAGCAATTGGCTCGCATCCTGGCAGTGGACGGAGCCCATTTGCTGATTGAAACTATCGAGAAGCTGCTCGATGGAACACTCGTGGCCGAGAAGCAAGACGATTCGCAAGCTACCCTGGCGCCGATGCTGGACAAAGAGTTGGGTCGAATAAACTGGACCAACTCTGCAAAAAATATTCACAACCTTGTCAGAGGCATAGTGCCCTGGCCAGGCGCATTCACGATGTTCAACAATGCTCCTTTAAAAATCTGGCGAACCAAGCCGGGAGCAAAACCAGACCAGAAAATGCCGGTCGGCTCAATACAAAAAAGCGGCGACAAAATATTCGTTGTTTGCGGTGGAGGCGATCAAACCCTCGAACTTTTAGAAGTTCAACCGCCCAGCAAAGCGAAGATGCAAGCCCGAGATTGGGCGAATGGAGCACACATAAAAACTGGCGATGCTTTTCATAGCCAACCTCTAGAAGAAGTTTCCGGCGTCGGAGAGTCGAAAATATGACCACCGCCATCACTGGTTTAACTTCAAGAAAACTCGCCTTGCAAACGCTCATTAAAGTCGATAAGCAAAAGGCTTACTCAAACCTGGCACTGAATGCGGCTTTCAAACGCACACAGCTGAGCGAACGCGACCGAGCTTTCGTCACCGCGCTCGTGCAGGGCGTGATGAGGAACAAGTTGCACCTCGATGAAGTGATTCAATCACTGTCGAAGCATCCACTACAGAAGCTATCGGCATCCGTTCTAAACATTCTCAGGCTTTCAATTTTTCAAATCGAGGAGATGACGGATATTCCACAATCAGCTGTAGTCAATGTCGCGGTTGAACTGGCAAAATCGGCTGGTCACAAAGGGCATGCCCCGTTTGTGAATGGTGTTTTGCGCAGCTATTTGAGGCAACGTGAAAGTGCGGCACAGCACCCTGAAAACGTAACTGCAGATATCGACAGCAGCGACGAAAAACTCTCCACAGACTACTCTGTGCCGCAATGGATCGTGAAACGTTGGATTTCAAACTTTGGAAAAGAAGAAGCCATCGAACTGCTCAAGTTCGCGAAAAGCACACCACCAGTCATTGTGCGCACTTGTGAAACTGCAATTACAACTGAAGGACTGGAAAACATCTTTCAGGGTAAAGGAATCAAATGCCATCGAGGCAAACTTGTCGATTCCTGTTTCATAATCAATAAGATGAAAGGTCCACCAGAAAAACTGCCTGGTTACAATGAGGGTCTCTTCAGCGTTCAGGACGAAGCAGCCGCGTTCGCATCAGTCGTTGTCGAGCCGAAAAAAGGTGATTTCATCATAGATCTTTGCGCTGCACCAGGCGGAAAAGCACTTCATATAAGCGAACTGTTGGATAACACTGGCCGAATAATTGCAGTCGACATCAGTGAATCGCGTCTCAATCTGATCAAGAAAAATCGAACCCGACTGGGATTGAAAAATCTTGAGACCGCTGTAGCAGACGGAAGACAATATAAGGCGGATCGACTGGCAGACAAAGTTTTGCTTGACGCACCCTGCACCGGCACTGGTGTCATCAATCGCCGCGCTGATTTGCGTTATCAGAGAGATGAAATGGATGTATCTTCTCTGGTTGAATTGCAGAGGGAGTTGCTGGCCAATGCAGCTACACTCGTTAAACCTGGTGGAACCTTGATTTACTCTACCTGTTCGCTCGAACCGGAAGAAAATTTCGACAACGTCAGATGGTTTCTACGCGAATTTGAAGAATTTGAAGCCGATGATTTTGCACATTTGATACCGGCTGAAATTCGCGACCAGTGTTCAGTAACGTCGGGTCCAATGTGCAAAACCGAAGCAGAAATGAACAGACTATGTCAGATTCAGTTGATGCCGACGCAGCATGGAGTTTCGGGATTTTTCATTGCTCGTATGAGGAAAAAATCGAGCCAGGAGTCATCGGTTGAACGGAATTTTTACGAGAGGAATGAAACGTGTTAATTGAAATGGGCATTGCAGCCGCAGTCTTGTATGCTCTCTCAGGCATAAAAATCGTAAAGGAGTACGATCGACTCGTAGTCTTTACTCTGGGCAAGGCAAATAATGTAATCGGTCCAGGTGTTCAAATAGTCTTTCCCGGCATACAAAATACAAAAAAAGTCGACTTGCGCATCATCACGATGGGTGTGCCGATGCAAGAAGTAATCACTAAAGACAACATCTCCTGCAAAACCGCAGCAGTCTGCTTTTTCCAGATAACCGATCCATATAAAGCTGTCACCAAAATTGAAGATCCAATCACAGCAACGAATCAAATTGCCCAAACGACTTTGCGAAGCATTCTTGGACAACACGAACTCGACGAAATTCTCACAGAACGAGACTCAATCAACGCCAAACTCTCGGATATCATCGACCGTCAGACCGAAGGCTGGGGCATCAAAGTAATCGCTGTCGAACTGAAGGATGTGGAAATTCCCGAGCAAATGCAGAGAGCAATGGCGCGTCAGGCCGAAGCTGAGCGAGAACGACGCGCCAAAATCGTGGCAGCAGAGGGTGAATTTCAAGCAGCAGAAAGATTGGCAGCAGCTGCTAACGTCATTTCATCCCAACCTGGCGCGATGCAGTTGAGGCAGTTGCAGACAATGGTCGAAATTTCGTCAGAGAAAAATTCTACGATTATCATTCCGATTCCAGTCGAACTTCTCGACCTGGCAAAAAGCGCGATACCTAAGTCAATCAAAGTTGTTTCAGACGAGAAAACGAGCAGCTAACTTTCGCGCACTTGCTGTTTCAGATACTCTGTCAAAGTAACTTGCTTGGGACGCTTCAGGATCCAACCGCATGCCTCGACCACTGCGGCTTGCAGCTGCTCGTCGGTGCCATCATCGATTGTTGATTCAAAAATCAGTTTGTATGCTGCAATTCCTTCGCCGTACCAGATGAAAATTCGTGTCTTTTCACCCTTTCCAAAGTTGATCAGCAGGTGATCGAAATCTTGCGAAGGAGTGACATCGAAGTTGCGTTCATAATCAGCGATGACGTCGCCACCACCGGCGGCATCGAATCCTGCCTTGCACTTACCGAACATGCCGGCTGAGAATGCACGTCCTCTGCAAATTATCAGCGAGTCGCCTTTCCGCCTGTAACTCAGCCATCCACGCCAATTTTGCGGCACTTTCGCTGCAAGGCTGACGCCGATTTCAGTTTCAATGGTTTGCAGCAGAAACAGACATTCCGGCGTCATTGCAACGATGCCGCGAGCCGCCTCCTCTTTAGCAAGCAACTCAGCTTCAAGTTCTAAAAGCTTAAAATGAAACACGTCAGTCTCGATTGCGCTTAGATGATTCCCAGTTCTTTCAAGGCAAGCATAACAGCCATTAAAAGCATTACAACGCCAAAAGCTCTGCGAAGAAAAGAATCTTTCAAACGCAATGACAACAGGCTGCCGAGCCAGGCACCGGGCACAGCCCCAGCCACCATTGAAAGCGCCAGATGGAAATCCATGTGCCCCTGAGTAGCGTGCGTCAGCGTGCCGGGAATAGATACAGCCGCAATGACCAGCAAAGACGTACCAAACGCCGCCTTGACGGAAATATTGAAAGTGTACAAAAGGCAAGGCACGAGAATGAAACCTCCACCAACACCAAAAAATCCAGCCAGAAATCCCGCCCAGAATCCAATACCGACGGCAACATGAGCGGGCACTACTGCAGCCACTTCGTAATCGCTCGCGTGAGCCTCTCGTTTCTTTCGTGTCAGTGTTTCGCCGATTCCCAGTGCCAGATCCAGACCGGCGACACTGGCGAACACCGAAAACAGAATCATCAAGATGACCGGTTGCACATAATGAGTGCCTATGGCTCCAAGCACGGTGCCAATCACCGCCGACGGCGCCAGAAGTTTTGCCAGGCGCAAGTCAATCTGTTTTTGCTTGATGTAATTGAGAGCGCCGACAATTGCAGTTGGAATTATCAACGCCATTGTCGTGCCGACTGCCACATGCGGTGAAACATTGAGCAAAAGCCGAATCACAGGCGTGCAGAAAATACCGCCGCCCACACCGAAGGCACCAGATAAGATACCAGTCACCAAACCAATCAAGAAGGTTTCAACGGTAGAAACGAGATCAAATGTCACATGTAAGCCGCTACGAGTTTACCGAGGTCAGGATTGTCATAGACCATCTGATCAAACATCGGATTTTTCACCAGTCGGCGCGCCGTCGCTTTATCTCTGCGGATAGCTCGATACATCCCTTCAGGATCGAGCGCCACTACTTTATCGGCTTCACCATTTTTAGCCAGGCGTCGCGCAACAGTTTTCCATTTGGTCAAACGCCGACAGAGATAATGATCGGCTTCAGCTATTTCGCCCAGTCGCGGGTGTTTTGCAAGCTCGAGGGCAGCGGTGTAATGAGTCGTGATCGCGGCAACAATGCCGGGGTCTGACTGAGCTACCTTGTCCAGCCAGTGATATTTGGCCATTTGAACTGCGGTGCGTCGGTCGCTGCGCACATCCGTCGTTGAATATTTCTTCGAAACAGAAACTGCTACCGGCTTACTACTTGTGGAACTTATTGTAGTGGTGGTGGTAGTGGTATTGGTTGTGGTGCTCGAACCGGTGGTGTTTGACCTGGTTTTGCTTGAACTGACCGAACTGGTGATGCCTGAATCCGCAGGGTTGGAGCTTGAACTGGTCGTTGTGGTCGTAGTAGTTGCGGTCGACTCTGTGATCGGATCAGCGCCAACTCGCACTGCTGGTCTCAAGCTGGGGTCGGTAGCCTGGGCATGAACTGCACCTATCGACCCAACTAAACAAAAGGCAATCGCAACAAAGAATTGACTGCGACAAATGCCATTGCTCATGTATAACCTCAATTCCGCTTTACGAAAGAATTCTAACATGGCTGTACAATGATGATTGAGGCGGAACCTATGACTAATCCGTACGATAAAGAATCAGATTCGAAAGATCAGAGTTTGCCGAAGCGTCCAGAAAATGAACGCGGGGATAAACCGCAGCTATCGCTTGACGACCTCGTGTCGCGCGATGCGAAAGCGTTTGTGACGTTCGACCAAAATCAGTCGAACAAATCAAGGCTGCCCGGAAGCGACATTAACAGATATATCGGCAAAGGTCTGACGCCCGAACTCGGCCGCGAACTCTCCGGCCAAAAAGCGAGCCCTTCTTTGAGCGAACAACCGCGTGAATTCAAGTGGGCAAATACAAAAGATATCCCCAATGCATCCCAATTGACCAACTTCGCGCCGGGACGCCCTTCTTTTCTGCAACTGCGCAAATCAGAATTCGCCAAGCCTGAGGAAACGCCGATTGGTGAACTTAAAGTTGCAGTCGATAATTTTTTAAAGAACACAGCCAGGCCCGATGACAAAACTCTGACTGAATCACAAGATCTGGAGCTCGAACAGGCTCGTTGGGCTGTCGAAAATGCTGAGAACAGGGAGGATCTACTCTCAAATGCGCTTCATCTAGCCAGAGTTTATCAACAACTGCGTTATATTGAAGAAGCAAAAAAAGCAGTCGAATTTTCCCTAGGCATCGACCCGGAGCATATGTTAGGCAAGCAAGTTTTTTCAGAACTGGAGCGCACCCATCCTGCAGATCTCGGCAGTGCTGCCGGTGCAACACCATCTGCGATACCAATACCAACGCTGACCAAAAGCATTCTGCGCAAACGCATTCAAGGTCTGAGCGATGGCAGAGTCATCGTCATCGGTGACTTGTTAATCGATGAACTGTTGGAAGGAAAACCTGAACGAATCTCGCGCGAAGCGCCCGTACTTATTCTCGAACACGTAGATACCGAGCTGATTCCAGGCGGCGCCGCCAACACCGCTCACAACATCTCGGCGCTCGGCGGCATCTGTCACGCCATCGGAGTATGCGGAGACGACGAGTACGCTCACAAGCTGGAGAGCGTTCTGGAGGAATGTGGCATCACACATGCCCTCGTCAAAGATCCCACTCGTCCTACGACGGTGAAGACGAGAATCGTCTCCAAGTCTCACTCTCTTATGCAGCAGTTGTTGCGGCTCGACCGTATTTCACATGAGCCACTGAGCAAAGATATCGAAAACAAGCTCGTCACAAAATTGCGCAATGCCACCACCGGATATAAGGCGATAGTACTTTCAGATTATCGCGCCGGTGTAATTTCAGAAAGCGTGATCAGCGCCTGCAGAGAAGAAGCAAAGAAAACCGGCATATTCGTAATCGTTGATGCTCAGGGCGACTTCTCACGCTTCAAAGACGTTACTTTGATGACTCCAAATCAGCCTGACACTGAAAAGGCAGTCGGATACACACTTGAGACTTCAGACGATCTGCGCCGCGCTGGTGCCGAAATTCTCGAGGCAACAAATGCCAAATCATTGCTTGTAACTCGAGGACCGCACGGCATGGCGCTGTTCCAGCAAGGCCAAGAGATGGTCGAAATTCCTGTATTTAATCGCAGTGATGTTTTCGACGTCACCGGTGCAGGTGATACCGTCGTCGCAACAATGGCTCTGGCACTAGTATCAGGCGCCTCGTTCGTAGAAGCGATGGCCCTGGGAAATCTCGCTGCGGGGATAGTAGTTAGAAAATCTGGAACTGCTGTAACCAGTCAGAAGGAAATGATTGAGAATCTGGAGCGTTTGAATCTGCCTGAACGGTAGACGAAGGCTTGGGTTGAACCATAGTGACGCATAGTAACGCGACTAAATCGTGGTGGCGTGGTTAGACCATGGTGGCGCGCTCGGCAACTTGCTGAGCATGCTTGTCGACCAGGCGGTTGTACATCGGAAAGTTTTCGTTGTCGCCGTACATGTGTGGCGCAAATGATTCGAGCAACGCTTCCTTATATGCAGCAGGCAAGCGGTCGAACTTGGTCAGAATGTTATTCCATGACTCTGTTGCCTTTTTGACGACTTCTTCGTTAGCAGCCAACAGTTCGTGTACTTCGGGTTTGCGTTCAATGCGATTGCTATATTCTTCGACGGCAGCACGATCGGGGCACACGGTGTTGAAGTCCAAACGGTGCTCAGCTTCCGTTTCAATTGCTGCTGCCTTGTGGTGCTGTTCGAATGTCATCTCTATTCTCCTGGGGGAACCATCGCCCGCTCAACGTATATAGGTGTATCGAGATTGCCGATCTTTTAGACAAGCGCCTACGTAGTTTCCCCACACAATTTTCAAACTTTTTTTCGCATTTATTTTCGAGCCGTTTCAGCTCAACTATGAAGTCGATCATATATATAGGATTGGCTTCAAGAACGAAAGGCTAATATTTTGCCCTTCCCACTCCGGTATTATTGACTTGATACGCCCTCAAGAGCCGTATTCAAGGCACCTGAACCGCGATTCAAGCTGGTTTCAGCCGCGCACGAAGTGACAAAAGAGGTATGGACAGTGGTCAACGAGAATTCGAGCAGCTCAACTACAAAGAATCAACGCAAACTGAACCCGATTGATTCGGCAGTCGTCGTCATCTTACTGCTCTCGGCGGCGGGCTTCGGACTGGCCAAGGCAGGGCACGCGGGCGTCGACAAAGTGGTGGAAGGTGTAAATAAGGTAGCCATCGACGTTTGCATCACCGGCGTAAAAACCAGAGACGTAGACATTTTCAAGGTCGGCGACCCCTGCTCGATCACGATCAGAAATCAGCCGGTCACGCCTGCTATGAAGATCCTGGCGGTCAGTCACACTCCCAAGCAAGTATCGTTCTTGTCTCCCGATGGAAAGAAAGTCATCGCATTCCCTGACCCCTCGAATCCAATTGCCAACGACTTTCTCGTCACAGTCGGCGATGAAGCGGAGCGGACCGCTGACGGCTTTGTCATTCGAGGCAACAAAATCAAAATCGGTAATCAAATCGACCTGGAAGGCTTCAAGTACCGCATTCAGGGCGTAGTTGCGGACATCAAACCGATCCAATAAGCATGCAGTTGATCTCTCAAATCGCAAACATCGCATCGTTGAGCGGATTAGACTCAGCGTGGCAAAAGGCGCTTCAAACCTCGTCTCTGGTAGGCATTGGTGGCGCGTTTAAAGAGTCGATCTCAAAATTGGACGGCGACACGGTGCGCAAAGCGGGGTCGTTTCTTCAACTCCTGGGTTTTGCGGTGACGCTGGTTTTGTTCGCGGCGCTGGGAATGCACTATTTCGTCAACGACAAAATCCTTTTAGGAGAAATTGCCCTCACCGGGTTTGCGCTGTGGCTGACGGGATATTTATTGGGCGGAAACGAAAGTCGCCGAGCAAATGCAATCGACATTACCGTGCTCATTTTCTTTGCCACCAACATAGTCGCGACCTTCGCATCGCATTACTTGATGCCCTCGGTAGATGGGCTGGCGAAGCTCGTCATCTTTGTCTGCAGCTATTTCTACCTGAGTGCCGTTCTGCAGAACTCACCGAAACGCAAACTGATTGTGGTTTCCTGGCTTGTACTGATGGGAGTTGTGCAGTCACTCTACGGCTTCCAGCAATTTATCAACCACGTGCAGCCCCTTGCTACATGGGAAGATCCAACGGTGGAGTCGCAGGGCACACGAATTTTTGGATGGCTGGACAACCCAAATCTTCTCGCCGGCTATCTCATACCGATCTGCCCGCTGGCTCTGGCACTGGGTTTCAGCGCTTTGAGCGCGCGAAAATTCCTGCTTGCCGCTCTGCCATTGATTGCGGCAGCAATCATATGTGTAGCCATAGTCTTGACCGGAAGCCGCGGAGGATACCTCGCCATCGCGGGTGCAGCCGCCTCGATCTCATTTATGGCGGTGGCTCGACTCTGGATTGCAAAACCGAAAGCACGCATCTTTATCATCGTTCTTTGCGTGGCGATTCCAATTTTGCTCCTGCTGGGTCTGCACTTCGTGCCTTCCTTTGAGCAGCGCGTCACTTCCATATTTGCCGGTCGAGAGCACAGTTCGAATTCCTACCGTATAAATGTGTGGATTGCTTCCTGGCGAATGTTTTTAGACAACTGGTGGATTGGCATCGGTCCGGGCAATAAAACATTCCGCTTAGCCTATGGGCTTTATATGGTGAGCGGGTTCGATGCGTTAGTAACCTACTGCGTGCCCCTGGAAGTCGCTGTCGAAAGCGGAGTGGTTGGTCTGCTTGCTTGTGCATGCATGTTGATTGCGCTCTTCGCCAGAGCACATATAAGCTTCTGGTCGAGCAATGCAAACCCGGCAGACAAATCACTCTCGCTTGAGCAGTGGCTGACAGCCGGGGCGACCGCCGCAATTGTTGGCTTGCTTGCTCAGGGAATGGTCGACACAGTCTTTTACCGACCCCAGGTAGACTTCATTTTTTGGCTGGTAGTTGCCCTGATCGTCACGGACGACAAAGGTTCTAAGACCATTAGACAGAACTCATAATTGATTAAATCATTGAATTCCGGCGAAAAAGTTTCAGATATCTGGGCTTAATATTAGAGCCAACTAATATTCGGATGTTTCGAAACTGGGAGTGCGCGGACGTTGTAGGCTTGTCTACAGTCAAAATTCGGGAAAGTTCCCTATTATTGACAATTTCCGGCTCCTTAAAGGAAGATAATATTAGCAGTTTACTAGTTGGTCTGGCTGGATAGTTCAAACCTCTCCAGAGCAGAACCCGGATCATCTCACGAAGCCAATTCACAGTAGGGCAGGAGGGTTTGAACCACATGAAATCCCGTAGAAGACAAGGAGCAACGCTTGGACTGGTCGCAGTCTGCGTGCTTGTCATTATCGTAGTAGGAATAGGCTGCTTCTTCCTCGCCAAAATCTTTGGCGGCGGCAGAGAAGTTGCCAACGCTACTGACGCGGGCGCTTTGAACATCGCGAAAAACGTGATGAGCACCAAAGACGCGAACGTCGGTGTGTTTATCGATGATAGCGACCCATCGAAATATCCAGACTTTGTTCAATGCGCCGATCCGCTTCCAACCAAGCGCATCACGTTGTTGACATACAACCGCTGCGTTGCACAAGCATTGCTTGTGGCTATGAACGCGCAAGCCGAAACATCCGCCGGATCCACTCAAGCGAATGGCAACGCCAACAAAGTGTTGCAGCAGCTGACCCGACTCGGCACCGACTTGAGAGGAAAACTCGAGAACAACACTCTGACATCGTATTTCGACAAAGTCGCGAACGATACCAGAATGTGGGGCAACAACCCTGTCAAAGTTGACACTTCGAAAGCCAACACTTATTTGACAGCCTTCATGAAGCCCAAACAATCGACCAACGTGTATTTCTATGCCGCCAGCCTTCCTGGTTCTGTGCCTGGCACACCAGTCGGCGTAGGTGACCTCCCATCAAATTGGAATACACAGACTTCGTCTGCTCAAATCAAACCACCTTCAGGTACATACCAACGCAGTTACCTCGCTGGTTACGAAAACATCGTAATTCCAGGTGTAGGAAGCGTCATGGGCGTACCGGTATTCCCGCAACAGAATCCTCACTTAGTTGCTAAAGCTGAATTCGACGCCGCTGCAACAGCACCTAACACCTCCATTCCGCCAAACGCATTCAGCGTAGCCTCGAGCTCCCTTGAATCGAAGTCGGGTGTAGTTGGTGGTGCAGTAGCTGCAGCAATCGTCGGTGCAGTCAAACTGGCTCCAAGTGGTGTCGCCGCCGGAGCCACTGCTCCAAACTATGACTGGCCAGCAGCCATCCCTGGTGGTTACATCGAAATCAACAACCCACAAGGAAACACACTTCCAGCTGGATACAGAGGTCTCGACCAAAAAGACAACATCTTTAACTGGGAGTTGTATAACGGACCAGGCATTGAAATCACACCGATTCCTGGTGGCGGTGCTGCATACACGACGAACGTCGGCGCAGTACAAGCCTGGGCAGACTACAACGCTTCAACTGGAGCTGATGCCAACGGTCATGATCCTGCGAAATATCCACCAACACTGGGTATTCCGAACAACAGCATCTACACGACCACTGACGCAGCAACCGCTGGTGTAACGAGTTCTAGTGATGCAACTCTGTTGACCATCCCTAAATCTCCTGCACCGATCAAAAATTGCATTCAGATGTTGCAGACCAATCAGTGGGGTCCACCTTGCTCAACTTTCCTCTCATCGATGGAAGGAGCTTATGGCCGCACTCCAGTTTCATCTTCGAGCACCGACCCTCGTGACGCTCTGCCAATCTATTCCAACGTAGATCTGGTCAAAGGACAAGTAATTGCAGCCTTCCAGAGCGGTGCGAAGAGCGTGAGCATCACTGCACCAGGTGGACAGAGCGGTTTGGGCGTGTATCCGAACGGAGCTGGTTCTCCAACTCCTACCCCGTACTTTGATGCACCAATTCAAAGAACAGGCACCATCGATGCTCTCCTCGACCAGGTAACCTCTGGAAACCAACTGAACGGAAGCTGCACGAAGGCCAAGATTCTCGCTTCAATGTCAGAGCGCTGCTATGAAATCAAACCAAGCGCTACTGCCGCCGAAATCTCCGCACTATGGCAACAAGAAGTGCCAATGGGCAAGACCTTCTACATCTATCTCGACACTGCCAACAACAAACTGATCATCAGCGAAACGCAACCACCTACCTACAAAGGTGCTGCTCCTGACGGCAACCCGAACGATACAAACACCGTTTGTGTAAGCCAATACGGTTTGACTGGCAACCTCGTCGATGTGCCAATCAGCGGAGTTCCTGCAGACCTGAACCTGCATGAAGTTCCTTACGAAAACCACAGCGGCAACCTGACCGGAAGTGACCACGCAACCTGGGTACTTTCAAGCGGTTATCAAAACCTGCTCGGAAAACTCCAGTTTGCCAACACTACCCAGGGTAATGTTGAGAACTTCAGCAGACCGAACTAGTCCAACGAACCTACTGTGAAATGCATGAGACCGGTCCTGTCTAGTATGATCTAGATGGGACCGATTTCTTTGCAGGCTGAGCTATATAAGCCAGGCCCCTATACCTGATGAACGGAGAATAGAATTGGATATTGTGCGCGACAAGAAGATGAAAACATGGTTGACATTTTGCGCAACCACTCTGCCAATAGCTCTATCTGGCAACCTCACAGCACTTGCACAACTACCGGCACAGAAAAGTTATCCTCCCACCAAGTCAGCGACTGGTGCTCCGATGCAAAAGGCGCAGCGTAAGAGTGGAAGCATGCAAGTTAACCAGCCAAACGACTGGGCTATCGAGCCTTTGAAAGAAAAAGTCGATTTGCCGAATTTGCCAAACTTTACCGGTCACGCAAAATTTGGATTTGGCACGATGCATCCGTCTGACCGGGGACCAAGTTATGTGATGCACTTTTTTGCAAAAGAGGATCACAAGCTGATTCTTGATTGGTACAAGAACACTTTGAATATGTACGGTTGGAAGATTACATTCGCTGATGGTCAAGTCGTCACAGCTGAAACTAAAAATGCACACTGCGCTATTTCGGTAAATGACTGTACTGGTATGCGTAACGACGGCTGCAATTCGGAATTTGAAATCGATTATTCTCAACGCAATAAGTAAGTTTTGCAGAATTATCAAAAGCAAGTCTAATTCGCTTTGGCATGCATTGCGATGGAAATTTTGCTGGAATAAATTGCGTTGGAATGAATTGGGCCGGATTCAATCGAATGAATCTCGCTGGAATGTTTTACTTCGGAAAACAGCGCTTTCGTTGAGCGTCATAACGTTGCCGCTGTTTAGCTGCGTGCCCGGGAGAGCTTTTGAAAACAAGCTTCTGATTGGCGAACAGGCGACGTCTCCTGGATTCGAGATTCCGGTGCAACAACCGATAGACCTGAACTTTCGCAGCAAAGCTGACATTCTTGAACTGCGCAGGCGGTATGTTGCACAAACACCGAATCTAGTGGCACCGCCATACGAGCCGTCTCCTGAAGTATTTGGTGCGATAGAAGACAACAAACCCTGGTGGGGACTTGCCGGTCAGGGCATCTGGGGGCCTGGGCCAAACAGTTCTGCCGGACAAGCTGAGGAATCCAGATTCATCGCCAATCCATTTTTGCTGGCAGGTGCGAATCCAGCGGTTGCAGAAATATGGGATCCGGAAAAAATACATGACGAAGACTGGCAGCGCAGCGACTTTCCAGTTTGCTGGGAACCAACGTTCATAAAATGGTGGCCTCAACAGTCCCTGATGCAGGTTGAGTATCCGGTATCACAATACAATCAAGACCTCTATAACTGGCGCATGAAAATGCGAACGGAGCAAATCACGCCAGCATTTGGAGTGGTGGCGTACAATGCGGTCGATTTCAACCTGAATTGGATCTACGTAGACACAGCCAAGTCCCTCAACATTGAAAACATCAATCATCCGCCTGCTGAAGCGGTAAAAATCGGTCAGTACATTCATTGTGGCGGCACCTGCGGAATCGCTGGTGGCTGCAACAATATGAGTCCTGAAGTACGCGCGATAGACAAAATCAAATACAAAGCATTGCCGGCCCGAGCCTGGGTGTCTCTATGGCGCAACAAGCCCAGCAATGTCAACGTGAAACCAGATATGGTGGTATACATCGATCTCAAATGAAGCCGACCGTGAAACCAACCATGAATCCGACCGTGAATCCGAGAGAATCACGTTGAAACCATATATGGTGTTACAAGTCGACTATAAAACAAGTTCTTTTCAACCACTAAAAACTAAATTTTGTGATTTTGATACCACTAATCAAGAGATACGCGAAAACTTTTTCGAAATACTTTGCATTATCGGTCTGTTCAGAAGCTGCCAGCAATGAGGCTTTCAGAGCACGAGGTTTACAGCAGGTCGAAACCAGTAAAAACCCTAGGCTATTTGGGTTGGCATGAGGATACGATGATCTATAGCAGCCGCCAGGCTCTGTGAAAGCACGAGAAAGATTAACCAACCGACTCATCTGGCGGCCAGTTTTAAAAAATGTAGAGGGGCAGGTGTTAGTTGGCAGACTACACAGCCCCTCTCTCTTTTGGTAAGGACAATACGATGCCTATAAAAAGGCAACGGCTCGTGTTTGCGCTGCTGAAGCACCAACGAATGGTATTGGAAAAAAGGCGACCTTAAAACCGTGCGGCGGCAATTTATCGAGATTTGCCAGCTGCTGCACGATGTAAAACTCAGCCTCGCGAGCGGCATAATGCGCATCCCAAATTTTTGATTTATCGCCGGTGGTCTGGAAATCCTGAACCATAACGGTGAATGGTCTGTCCCACCCGAACGCATCCGTGCCACCAATTTTCGCGCCCTGCTCAATGAGCCAGAGCGTGGATTCTCTGGTCATACCAGGATAGGCGTATCGTGCTGGATCCAGCAAATCGAACTTATCATGATCGGTACGAATTAAAACGGCATCGCCAGCTTTGATCTCGTATGATACCGCCTGTAATGCTGCTCTCACATCCTCAACGGTGATGGCTTGACCAGTCAACTTTTTTGAACTCATATCAAGCACCACTGCGTCGCAGTACAGGTCTTCCAGCGGAATTTGCTCAATCGTTTTAGCCTTGGCTCCACCAGAGGTGCTGCCATAGTGCCATGGTGCGTCGACATGAGTGCCAAGATGACTCGATATGGACACATTGTCTTCTGCCCATCCCTCACCTTCTGGAAGGTCATCTGCGGTGCAGCCGAAAATGTGTCCCATGATTTTGGCACCCTCGGCGTGTCCTACGAATTCGATTTCCGGAGAGATGATTCGATACAGAGGCGCGAGAGCTTGCGGAAACTTGCTTTTATCCAGGGTCACTAACGGACGAGTCAGGTCAACAATTTTTGTCATCGTTCAATCCCTCTGGTTCACATCTCTGCGCGGAACGGCTCTCAGCCTGCGATAATATGCTCACCTTTTGATAGAGAAATTGCAATGAAATTCAGCAAGACATTCACAATTCAGGAAGCAAAAGAGCTTTTGCCAACCGTTCGGCAAATGCTCACGGATGCCAATGAAGAGCTAAGCAAAATCGAGCAACGTTTGAAGGTAGTCAGTGAAGAATTTCAGGATGCAGAACAGGAGTTAGCAACCGTCAAAACTGGCGGTGCCAACGCTGACGAGTTGACAAGACTGAGAGAGTGCCGGGCGACCTTCCAGGAGCGCACGCAAAAGTTGTCGACTGTGCAGCACGAGTATGAAGACTGTCTTCTCAAATGGGTTCACAAAATTACCGATCTCGGCATTATCTTGCGCGACATTCCGACAGGGCTGATCGATTTTCCAGCTGAGAAAGGCGAGACGCAGTATTTATTGTGCTGGCGACTGGACGACAACAATCTTGACTACTGGCATCTGCCTAACGACGGCTTCGTTGGAAGAAGACCAATAGCTGTGTTGGACGAGTACTTCTAGAAGCAACAACTGGTGCGTCAAATTTATGAAATGATGCACAAATTTGAGCACCGAATATGGTGGCATCCACCTTGGTTAATTTGATCACTTCGGACTTCGATCACTTCGGTACTTTGATCATTCGGTACTTTGATAACGTTGGTTACTTTGGTTCGATCAAAACTGCAGTTCCATAGCAAACCACTTCACTTCCCATTTCATCGTTGCCGCTTGTGAATGCCGAACTATCGTATCTCATACCGACGACTGCCTGCGCTCCTGCTTGATTGGCTCGCTCAACAAGTGAATCATAAGCAGCCTGTCGTGCGGTTTCGCACATTGAAATAAACGGCTGAATCTTTCCGCCCACAATTTGCTTTATTCCGGCCTTAAAGCTCTGTCCAATCGTAGGTTGCCGTACCGTCACGCCACGAACGATGCCGATGTATTTGGTGATTTTGTATCCATCGATGCCTTCAGTCGTCGTGACAATTAAACCCGAATTAGTTGCCCTCACGGCATTCAAGCTACCTTGAAGATTGGATTCTGTTCCCGCGTAAGCTGGTGTCAGCAGGCAGCCAACGAGGATCAAAGCGTTAGAAGCAGCTAACAGTATTTTGTTGGACATCGCATTCACTCCCGTAATCTCTAAACAAGACTACCGGGAATGAGGAATTTTTCCACGCGAAACTTCTAAGATACTGCCCGAATACGACTCGAATACGGCTCGAAGCCTTGTTCAAGTGGATGAAACGGGTTCGGACGATAAGCGAACAAGCGTAGTACGCCAAACTTGTTCGATTCCTTCTTTGTAGACTTTCCAGCCATCTCGATTATGGGAGAAAATCGTCTCAGAATATTCCTTTATTGTTGTCGTTACGTCGAAGTTTATGACTTTGAATTCTAGTTTCATGTTGTCACCTGGCTGTTTCGTTTCGGCACAATTCAACCTTTCTCGAGATAACGATAGTGATTGAGACGGGACCGACGAACTGCGAATGCACGGCAAGGCACGAGGCTTACCAAGACCATTCTATTCAGACACCAACTGTGGTGCAAATGTTTTCACGCTGACTTCATCTTGAGCAGGATTCAGTCTACTTTTTTGACGCGTCCGGTCTGAATGTTTACTTCATAGCGAGCAAAAGTGAGCGCTTGGTCCGGCTTATCTTCAAATACATGAACGCTGTAGACGGAGCCGTGGTGCGATTCGATGTCGAAGCCCGGCTTCCCTCCCGTTGAAGAACTCACTCCACTGGGTCCGAACGCTTTTTCCCAGATGCGAACTTCTTTTGTCTTTTCGACCAGCGCAATCGCCTTGTCTTCTGCAATTTCCGAAGCGGATTTCTTTGGTGATTTTGCCGAGACAGGTGAATGCTTAGCTGCTGGAGTCGAGCTCTTCGCGCTATCTGCCTGGCTTTTAGCCGCACACGCCGAGAAGGTGCTTCCTGCTAAAACCAGAGACAACGCGACCAGCGCAACTAAGTTGTTTTTTGAAGACATGGAAATTTCACTCCGTTGTGTACTTCCTCTACAAATTCCGCAGAAATTATAGGAGTCGCACTCAGCAAGCTAGCGAGTCGCTGACGGACTGGACGCACGTGTGTAATCGTAGTCGTACCGCACGAAGCCGCTCAGACGCCCAACTTTGTCGTACAAGATCCTGGCTTGTGCATTCGTTTCTTGTGTCAGCCAGTAGCAGCGGTAGCAATCAAGTTCTTTCGCTCTTTTGGCAACAGTCTCGACCAATTTACGAGCCAGCCCGTGACCACGAACTTCGGGGTCTACAAACAAATCCTGCAGGTAAAACATTTGTTTGGGTGTCCATGCGGATTCATGGGTCAAATAATGCACAATACCGAGCAGTGGACCCGATTCAGTCTCTCGGATGCCA
>WBZN01000671.1_pt1 | contig 24287 bp, 27 predicted proteins | sample 5204281 | NCBI WGS metagenome assembly WBZN01 (sample SAMN12344347, study PRJNA552823) | activated sludge metagenome | biome: Activated sludge suspended growth; feature: Nitrification reactor; material: Wastewater; isolation source: activated sludge from nitrification reactor of wastewater... | reverse complement strand
AAATGCTCAATTCCCGCCGATTACCGAATGAAAATTTAGAAACCACGCCCGAGACCCTGCGGGGGCCTGACGAGGACTTTCTGGTTCCGCAAATTTTAGGCAATGAGGAAAAGCCCATCGCGCAAAGTGTGCAGCGTTTAGTTGATTGGGGCGCGGTGGGGATCGATATCAATATGGGCTGTCCCGTGCAAAAAGCTTTGAAGCACAACTACGGCGTGGCTCTCATGGGGGATGCGAAATACGCCGCCGAAGTCGTCGCAATGACCGTGCGCCATTCGAAGGTTCCGGTGAGCGTGAAGTTGCGCGCGGTCGGGAGCAGTAAAGAGTTTGATGAGTTGCTGAATTTCGTTGCGGGCCTGCGCGAGGCCGGAGCATCTTGGGTTTGTTTGCATCCTCGGACGGCCGCGCAAAAGCGGCGTGGCTCGGCCGACTGGGAGCAGATTCGGCAATTGCGGGCGGCGGTGGATTTTCCCATCATTGGCAACGGCGACGTGCAGACGTGGCAAGATGTGGTCGCCATGCAGACCGAAACTGGTTGCGATATGGTAATGGCAGGCCGCGGGCTGGCCGCGCGGCCCTGGATGTTGTGGCAATTAGGGGAAGAGCTGGGTTTCGCTGCCCCTCCGGGCCGAGAAGGGGAGAGGGCTCCGCGCACGGCTCTCGAAGAGGGGGCAGAGTATGGGCGCGCCCTTTTGCAGTTAGTGGAGCGGGCGGAATCTTACTTTGCTCCCGATCTGGCTTTACGAAAAGTGCGCTTTCACGTGCGCACGACGGCGGTGTGGCTTCCCTTTGGGCAAGCCTTAGTCGGAGCCTGCGCCAAAGCGCAGGACCTGCGAAGTTTGCGGGTGAATCTAAAGCAATTTTTTGATGCGGAAATTGAAATGAGCGAACGCACGGAACTCAGGCAGTAGATTTGAAAATTCCCTTAAGCGAGCAGGGAATCCAGCTTACCTTCTTCATCGAGCTCTTTCAAATCACTGTAGCCACCGATGACTTTTCCGTTGATCAAGATAATCGGCACAGTTTTCCAACCTGTTTCCGTTTTGATGCGCTCAATCTCTTCCGGCTTATCGGTCAGATCGATCTCTTCAAAGGCGACGCCTTTTTCATTCAGAAAACTTTTCGCGCGGACGCAATAGGGGCAAGGGACTTTCGAGTACACAACAACTTGAGCCATGATCTCTCCTTTATTCAGTGCTAGTATAGCACAATGCGGGATGATTGTCTTCTGTGCGGATCGAATTTAGTCGAAAAGAGAGAAATTTCTGCCAAGTCTCAGGGGTCGATTCTCTATGGCCGCTGTGGCGAGTGCGAGTACATTTTTATGGACCCGGCGCAACGCCTCTCGGCAGAGGCGGAGCGGAAACGTTATGAACTACACGAAAACGAAGAATCCGCCGGCTACCGGCAGTTCTTGAAACCCGTGGTGGACGTCGTTCTAGAGCTTGAGGCTTGCAGATTCTTGGAAGGTTTAGACTTCGGCTGCGGCCCGAGCCGCTATTTGAGGGATCTTTTCGCCGAGCATTCGATTTTGGTCGAAACCTATGATCCGTTTTTTAAAGATGACCCGAGCCTCTTGCAAAGAAGCTACGATTTCGTCACCTGCACTGAAGTCTTCGAGCATCTTTACGAGCCTGCGCGAGCCATCGAGCAATTGAGCCGGCTGGTGAGGAGTGGTGGATTATTACTCGTGATGACCTCCATGCCGCCGCCTTTTCCGGAAGCGTTTGCGAAATGGAGCTACCGTCGGGACGTGACCCACGTGGGCTTTTTTTCCAGAACCAGCTTTGAATTCATTGCTCGGCGCTGGGGTTTTGAATTGATCCTTGCGGAGAAAAATCTTTTTGTTTTGAAGCGGCTGTAAATTTTGCAGCGGAGGGCGGTCATTTTTTGCAGGGAGAGGGCGGCCCGCGAAGACCAAACCCAGCAGCGTCTTTCACCTGACGATGAAGCCTCGGCATGAAGACGGTCTTCCGTAATCGCCCTTACGGAGTGCAGTGCTTGAACAACGCACTCTGAAAATCCAGCGGCTTCTTCAACACCTTGACCTCATCAAAAATGGCCTTGGCTTCACTATTTTTCAGCGAAAGCGCGCGCAACCACTGCTTCGTTCGTGACACCGCAAAGTGCTGATTAATATGCAATGTGCTGGCCTCGAAAAATCCTGGAAGCAAGTCCTTCGCGTAATTCCAGCTCATGGGTTCCACCTCGGTCTGCGCGAGTGATTGGCGGATCTGCTGAAACAAAAGAGGATTGCTCATCACTCCACGGCCGATCATGAAATCCTCTAAACCGCTGACTTCGCGGCAGCGCGAGAAATCGTCGGTGTTCCAGATTTCTCCATTTGCGATCAATTTCAGGCTGACTTTTTCACGCAGACGGGGGAGCCACTCCCAGTAGGCCGGTGGTTTGTAGCCATCGACTTTGGTGCGGCAATGAATAGTGAGCCAGGTCGCGCCGGCTTCTTCAATGGCTTGGGCATTTTCTAAGCAGACCGCAGGATCATCAAAACCTAAACGAATTTTAGCGGTGACGGGAATCGGCGAAGGCACGGCCTTGCGCACGGTCGAAACGATATCGAAAAGGCGATCGCAGGATTTGAGCAAAGTGGCTCCGCCGTCATGTCGATTCACCGTTTTTGCGGGGCAGCCGAAATTCAAGTCAACACCCAACGCGCCCAACTTCACCGCCCTTTGCGCGTTCAAAGCCAAAGGCTCTGCCTGACCGCCTAATAGCTGTACAAAAACAGGAGTTCCGGCGCGGGTGCGCGAAGCGGTGCGCAGCTCGGGGCAATTGCGTAAAAAAACGCTTTCGGGATGGAGCTTATCGGTCACGCGCAAAAATTCGGTCACGCACTGGTCAATGCCGCCGATCTGCGTGAGGGTATCCCTCATCACCCAATCGACCACACCTTCCATCGGGGCGAGGTAGAGCTTGATCAAACTAGAGACCACCCATTTTGCTGATCACATCAAAATGCTTTTTTTCAACGGGCTGAACGGAAAGGCGTTGGCCCTTTTTTAAAACCAGCAACTCCGCGAGTTTCGCGTTGCCGCGCAAATCCTGGAGACTTAAGAAATGCGGGAATTTTTTCACGAACTGAATTTGCACGCAGAACCAAATGGGCTTTTCGCGAGTCGCCTTGGGATCAAAGTGAGAGGACTTTTTATCGAACTGGCTTTCATCCGGAGCGGCGGCTTTCGTAACCTTCGCGATACCGGCCACTCCGGGAGGTTCGGCGCTGGAGTGGTAAAAAAGAATCCCGTCACCCACCTTCATTTCTTGCATGAAATTACGGGCCTGATAATTGCGCACACCCTCCCACCAGGTCGTTTTAGCGCGGGCCAGGTCGTCAATTGAATAAGCCTCAGGTTCTGATTTCATCAGCCACATACAGTGCCTCCAGCAAGAATATCACGCACGAATCAAGTCCCGAGTCATAGGAGAAAAACCGGGTGAGATCAAGGGGCTTCTTCCGCGAAAATCTTACCGCTCTTGTAGTACCAGCGGCCCTGCTGTTTGCGAAAAGTTCCGCGCTCGTGGTGGATATGTTTTTCATCGTTAAGCATGTAGTGGGCCTTGAATTCGACCAGGCCCTTGTTGCCGCTGTCCTGGCTTTGCAGAATCTCCAGCCCGGTGAAATGGGCTTGATCGGCCCAAAGCTGAGTGGCCGCTGCATTGAACTCATGCAGATTTTGTGGGTCAAGAGAGTCGCGTAAATAGGGGACATTTTTCGTGGCAAAAGCGGCGTAACGGGAGCGCATGAGCTCTTCCGATGTGGTGGGAAAAGCTTTTCCCAAAATAAATTTTTCGCAACAGACGTTGAATTGTTTTTCGCTTCCGCAAGGGCAGGTCATGGGTTCTCCCGGTGGTTTTCGAGGAGCATAAAGCCTAAGGACTCATTGCGTAACACTTAACAAGCGGCACCATAAGTCCCCCGAGATGAGATTTTCTCTAGCCTGCTCCTGGTGCCAAGCGGTATTTTAGAGGTTCATCCTTTCAAGGCGAGATCAATGCAAGAAAAATGGGCAGTCATCACCGGTGCGACCTCAGGAATTGGCTGGGCTACAGCGGAAGCCCTTGCGAAGGCCAATTATAATATTCTGGCCCTCGGTCGTCGTGCCGAGCGTTTGCAGGAGTTAAAAAAACGAATTCTCCAATCCTCTCCTCGCACTCAAGTTCATACGGCCGTAGTGGATGTCACCGATAAAACTCAAATTGATGAATTCATCCAAACCGAAGTGGGCCTGCTTTCGCAAGTGGAAGTCTTGGTGAACAATGCGGGTCTCGCGAAGGGCATTGACAAAATGCAAGACGCGCGTTTGGTGGATTGGGACGAGATGATCGACACCAACGTCAAAGGTTTACTTTACATGACCCGCGGGGTTTTAGATTATATGGTGCCTCGCAAGTCAGGGCATATCGTCAATATCGGCTCGGTGGCGGGTCGTTGGACCTACCCGGGCGGCGGAGTCTATTGTGCCACCAAGTTCGCAGTCCGCGCTCTTACCGAGGGCCTACGCTATGATCTCATGGGCACCAAAATCCGTGTCACCAATATTGAGCCTGGCATGGTGAACACCGAATTTTCCAAAGTCCGTTTGGGCGATCAAAATAAAGCTGATCAAGTTTATGAAAGAATGAATCCACTGGTGGCTCAGGATTTAGCCGAGACCATCCTGTGGTGCGTGCAGCGACCCGCTCACGTGAACATCCAAGAACTCGTCATCTATCCCACCGACCAAGCGGGCGTGGGTTTCGTCAGCAGAGCAGAAAGGTAGCAGACCGCTACGAGAAGGAGAAAGAATGGAATTCAGAACAGAAAAAGACACCATGGGCGATGTGCAGGTCCCCGCCGATAAATTCTGGGGAGCGCAAACTCAGCGGTCCACGCAAAATTTCAAAATTGGCGGAGACCGCTTCCCCCGCGAAATGATCAAAGCGCTGGGCATTCTGAAAAAATCGGCGGCTCTGACCAATACCAAATTGGGCCTGCTCGAAGCGAAAAAATCCGAATTTATCGTCAAAGCCGCCGACGAAGTGATCTCGGGGAAACTCGATGCGCATTTTCCTTTGGTGGTTTGGCAAACGGGTTCGGGCACGCAATCAAATATGAACGCGAATGAAGTGATCGCCAATCGCGCGATGAATATGCAGGGCCTGACGCTGCCTTCAAAAGAAGTTCATCCCAACGATGACGTCAATAAAGGCCAGTCGTCGAACGATACTTTTCCGACCGCGATGCATATCGCGGTGGCGGATCAGGTTTACCATCGCTTGATCCCGATGTTAGAAAAATTGCAACAGGCCCTCGAGAAAAAACAAAATGAATTCAAAGACATTGTGAAAATTGGCCGCACTCATTTGATGGACGCGACGCCGTTAACTCTCGGCCAAGAATTTTCGGGCTACAGCATGATGATGAAACACTCGATCGTGCGGGTGAAAAACACTCTGCCGCATTTGCATGAGCTCGCGATCGGCGGCACCGCCGTGGGGACAGGGTTGAACACCCATCCCCAATTTGCGGTGGAGGTCGCAAAAGAAATTTCCCGCGAAACAGGGATTTCCTTTGTCACGGCTGAAAATAAATTTGAAGCCCTCGCCACTCACGACGCTCTGGTCGAAGTGAGCGGCGCGCTGAACTCTTGCGCGGTGTCTTTGATGAAGATCGCAAATGATGTGCGGCTTCTGGGTTCAGGACCTCGCAGTGGTTTCGGTGAATTGAATTTACCCGAAAATGAGCCCGGCTCTTCCATCATGCCTGGTAAGGTGAATCCGACCCAAAGTGAAGCCATGACTATGGTCTGTGCCCAAGTCATGGGAAACAACGTCGCGGTCAGCATTGGCGGCTCCAATGGGCATTTTGAATTGAATGTGTTTAAGCCCTTGATCGTCTTCAATGTTTTGAATTCGGTGCGTTTGCTCGCGGACGCTGCTGAATCCTTCACGGATCATTGTGTTTCGGGAATTGCGGCGAATCGGCCGCAGATCAAGCGGCACCTGGATAACTCCTTGATGCTCGTGACGGCCCTGAATCCCCATATAGGCTACGACAATGCCGCGAAGATCGCGAAGACGGCCCATAAAAACGGGACCACTTTACGCGAAGAGTCCATAAAGCTAGGGTTCCTCAGTGGCGAACAGTTTGATAAGATCGTCAAACCAGAAGAGATGGTCGGTACTTTAAAGCTTTAACAAAAGGATTCACGTGCAAACACTGTTAGGGAAGGCTCCTTGGATCAATCATCCCGATATCCGTCCCTACGTCTTCGTACGGCCTGAGAATCAAATTCCCAACTCGGGGAGCCGGCATTCCTTAGATTGGTTCACCCAAGCGCCTGTCATTAAGGACGCTTTGGATATCACCGAGCTCGCCTTTGCCGATCGCATTTACTCCTTGGAAGAACGGGCCTTTGGGCCTTCCAATATGGCCATGCCTCGTTGGGTTTTTTACGACTGCGCCGTGATGCCCGGTTTTGTGGCAGGTTTTGCCGCCAGGCCCTCGGCTTTGTCAAAAGAGGTCCGCGCGGTCCTTGATCCTAAAAAATTTCCCGCCACCGATTCGCCGATTTTTAAGTCTTCGGTCCTCAAACCCATTGAGTCCCTAGATGAGATGGACTGGGTGCCGCTTTCGCTCTTTATCATCATTCCCTCTATGCACCGGGGCGAGTGGATGGCCCATAATCTGTGCTCGGTGAATTCCTTGGTCTCGAAAGAGCAGCAGTATTACGGCCTCGGTTTTCTTTCAAAGGCCTTTGGCCTGTGGTACGCCAATGTTCAGCAGTGTTCCGGAGTGACGCAGTGGGGAAGTCCCGCTCTGCGTCTGCACTCGAGTTACGGGCATTTGGAGGTCGTTGGTGCCTATGCTCCTGTGCATAGCCACGCGAAAACCATCACTTACCGGGTCCAGGTGGATACTTCGTGCTGGGAAAAGTTCTTCACGAAAGAGCAAGATTTTTCATTCCTTGAAAAATACAGCAAAACAGAGGACACTATCGACCCGCAAGATGAAGAAAGTATGGTCCATCTTCAACAGCGAATCGAAAGGGGCGAAGGTCCCTTCTTTTTGGACGCGGCTGAGATCAGTAAAAAAGATTTGAAAGAAAAGTTAACGCTCTTTAAACCGAAACTACTCACTTGAAGGAAGTTCTATGTCAATGAACGCATTACCTCCGGTCGCCAAATCATTTTTCACTTTTTGCAAAAAGTGCGATGCGGATCGATACCATGTTGTTTTAGCTCATACGACGTCTAAAACGGCAAAGATCAAATGCGAAGTCTGTGGCAGTCAGAAGTCCTATTCTTTACCGAAGTCCGTTTCGGCAACGGGTAAGCCTCTCACCGGTGCCGCGGCGAAACGCCGTGAGCAGTCGGTCAACTCGCGTAAATCCAGTCATCAAAATGAATATGATATGTTGATGGCGAAGGGTTCGACTGAGGCGACGAAATACAACATGAAAGCCAAATTTGAAAAGGGATCTAAGTTGGATCACCCTAAATTCGGCATGGGTTTCATCAAAGACGCTCAGCCTGAAAAAATTGAAGTGGTCTTTCAAGACGAAGTTCGAAGCCTTATCCACAATCGCGTCTAGAGAAGATGTCTTTTTGGATCAAAGGCCTTAATCCCGAGCAGGCCAAAGCGGTGGAACATGACTTTGGCCCTTTGCTTATTTTGGCGGGGGCGGGCTCGGGGAAAACCACGGTGCTCGTTTCGCGCACCGGGCGGCTGATTTCTGAAAAAGTCGCGACGGCCCAAGAGATCTGTGTTCTCACCTTCACCAACAAATCCGCCCGTGAATTGAAGCACCGAGTGAGTGCGAAGCTAGGATCGCAGGGCAAAGGCCTGTGGGCCGGAACTTTCCATTCCTTCGGGTTACAGATTTTGCGACGTTTTCACAAGCAAGCCAATCTGTCTCCTTATTTTGGCATCGTTGATCAAAGCGACTGCAACTCCATCATCAAAGATCTGCTGAAGGATCTTAAAAACGACAGCAAAGATAAATTCGATACGGACCGCTTGTTGAATATGATCAACGATCGTCGCACCGGCACCGCATTGAAAGTAGAAGGTGAGGACGAGTACCACGAAATGGTCGAGATGCTGACGCCCAAATTCAACAAGCGTTTGGAGATGTTAGGGGTCGTGGATTTTGAAGGCTTGCTGATCAAGCCTATGCAGCTTTTTCGCGAGCATCCCGATGTGCTCGAGAAGGTGCAGACCTCTTTTTCGCAGGTGATGGTCGATGAATTTCAAGATACCAACCGCGTGCAAATGAACCTGATCGGTGAACTCGTGAAGACCCATAATAATATTTCGGTGGTGGGGGACGATGATCAGTCCATCTACGGTTGGCGCGGCGCTGAGGTCAAAAACATTTTGAATTTTCCGAAAGAATTCAAAAATTGTGAAGTGATCAAGCTCGAAAGAAATTACCGTTCTTCCAGCGAGATTTTAGCCCTCGCGAACGCCACCATCGCTAAAAATAAAAATCGCCATGGGAAAGTTTTGCGTTCGCAATCGGCCGATCAGGCGGGGGTTTTACCCGAGCTTTTTATTTTGGACCGCGAAGAGGACGAATGCGAATTCGTGGTTTCGGAGATCCAGTATTTTCTGCGTCAGGGTTACACCTACAAAGATTTTGCCGTGCTTTACCGTTCCAATACGCAAGGGGGTCTGATTGAAAGTTCTCTGCGTCGAGCAGGCATTCCCTATGCGATCAGCGGTGGAACTTCAATTTTTGACCGACGTGAAATCAAAGATATCATGGCCTATTTTAAGCAGGCCTTGGCGCCTAATGAGGTCTCGCTTCGTCGTATCATCAATGTGCCTCCACGTGGGATTGGGGATGTCAGCATTGAAAAATTGACGGAACACGCGCGGGTTCATAAGATCAGCTTTCTCGACGCCTGCCAGCTGTGGAAGGATGCGGGACTGCAAGACAAAATGGGCGAAGCACTCGAAAAGTTACTCACTTTCCTGAGTCATTTCCCCGAGAAGGTTCTGGATTTTCGCGTCGGTTCTTCGCCGGGAGCGAAGCTTGCGGACGTTTTGCAAGAGTTGGGATATAAACAGTATTTGTTTGATTCAGCTTCTGATCCCAAAAATGCCGAGAAAAGATGGATCGTCGTGGAGATTCTCGGGCGTATTCTCGATTCCTATTTAGGCAAGCGGGCCTACGATGTCGAAAATTTGAAATCCTTCATCGACGCGATGATGCTGCGGGATGATGTAGCGAGCGAAGGTGAAGATGCGAATAAGGTGCAGCTGATGACTTTTCACGCCTCGAAAGGCCTGGAGTTTCCCGTAGTCATTTTAGCGGGCCTTGAAGAAGATCTGCTGCCACATAAAAACTTAGGCTCCGATATCGACGAAGAACGGCGTCTCTTTTACGTGGGCGTTACGCGGGCCAAAGAGCGTTTAGTTTTGTCCCGCTGCCAGCAGCGCAAAAAACACGGCGTCGTTCGGCCCGTCACTCCTTCCCGGTTTCTGCTCGAACTTTCAGCCAAGCTCTACCGTGAATACCCTTTGGGCGCACGTCCCGTCAGCGGCCAAGAGCGCGACGACCTCGTCTCCAGCTTCCTCGCCAACCTCGGCAAAAAATGAAGGATGAGGTACGCCGTTACTTTTCCGGAGGCGGCGTGTCGTCGATAGGCGAAACGGAAGGTTAAGACATCAATTTTTTAAATTCAGGGGGAAGGGGGCTTTCATAGGTCATTTTTTTCCCATTCCATTCAAACTCGATGAAGGCGGAGTGCAAATACATCCGCTCAATGCCAAAGCGCTGGCTGATTTTTTCATTGTAGACCAAATCGTTGTAGCGGGGATCGCCCACGATGGGATGTTTCGCGAGAGCTGCATGCTTGCGAATCTGGTGTTGGCGACCAGTTTTGATTTGAATCTCAATCAGCGAAAGATAGTCATTGGCCTTTAGGACTTTCCCTTCGGTCAAACAGGGCTTGCGATCTTTCGAGAGTCCCTGCGGATTTTTGCGGCCCTCGGCCTTATCGGTCAGCGGCCATTTCCACTGAATTTTTTCGGGAGAAAGGGCTCCTCGGATCAAAGCTTTATAGACTTTTTTAACCTTGTGATTTTGAAATTGATCGGCGAGAAGGGCCGCGGCCAGTTTATTCTTAGCAAGAACCAGGGTGCCGCTCGTCTCTTTGTCCAGGCGATGCACTGGAAAAAGGCTTCCACCCAAAGTCGAAAGAACCGAAACTTCCTTCGTGTTCTCATTGTGGATAGTGAGGTTGATGGGCTTATCGATCACGAGGTAATCGCTCGTGTCCGAGATGATTTTAATCTTTATTTTGGTCGTCATAGGGCAGGTTCTGTCATAGAGCGAAAGCTCCCGCAAGCTATTTTCACGCAAAGCAACAAGCTTGCGGGAAAGCTCGAACATGTTACTCTCTAAAGATTCCATTCTTGTTTCTTTTTCATGGGAGGCCCTCATGCTGAGTCTAACGGATTTAAGTCTTTTCCTCGAAATTCCACTGACGGACGTGCGCGATCTGGTCAAAGCGCAAAAGGGTAAAAGATTGGACTCCCATCACGTCGAGCCCGAAACGGTGCGCGCGATTTTGCTCGAAGCCGGTTATAAATACCCCCACAAAGTGGTATCCCTGCAAATGCTCAAGGGCGGAGTGGCAAAGACAACGACAGCCCTGAACATTGGCACCCGGGCGGCGATGTATGGGGCGCGTGTTCTTTTCATCGATATGGATCAACAGGCGAATCTGAGTTTTGCCCTGGGCTGTGATCGCGAAGATCTTCCGGTCTGGATCGACATCGTAGAAAAGAAAAAAGAGATCGACGAGTGCGTGCAGTTCATCGAAGAGAATGTGGACCTTATTCCCTCGGGTCTCAACAACTCGGTGCTGGACCGGGTTCTTCTGAATTCGAATCGAAACTGGGCCCAGGCCGTCAAAGGCCCCTTAGCGAAAATCAAGCACCGTTATGATCTGATCATCATCGATACAGCTCCGGCTTTAAGTGCGGTCAATACCGCGGTGACGGTGGCTTCCGATCAGGTGATTCTACCGGTGAATCCCGATAAGTTCGCCCTCATGGGATTGAAGAAAAATCTCGAAGAGCTGGCCGATTTGGCGAAGGATTTCGACTTGAAGTTTGAACGTAAAGTGCTTTTCACCAAGTTCGACGGCCGCGAAAACACCAGTCATGAGCTTTTACAAAAATGCATCGATTCCTTTGAAGATGAGATGATGAAGAGCTATATAAGGAGTTCTTCCGAGGTCAAAAACACCATTCGCAGCCACCGCAATCTGTTCGAGGGGAAATCCCCCGCCAAGGTGGACTACGATAGTATCGCCCGCGAAGTGCTAGGTTTTGAAAATTTATTTTAAGGAGTCCCTATGCCGTCCATTAAAAATTACGAGAAAAAAAAATCCTCTGCAGGTCACAGCAAAAAAACCGAACAGGCTGAATTTGATTTCGACGTAAAGGCCAAAAAAAATTCCTCGGCGAAACGCCGGCCGGGAAGGGATGCGGAAGCCGCTCATCACGAGTCCCGCGAAGCGCCTCCTGAAGCTCCTCACCTGGATCCCCACGAGGAAACTCTCATTGGCTATTCGGTTGACGAAGAGGCTACAAGCGGAAATCATTCCCCGCATCGTGAATTCTCGGAAGGAAGTGGGCCTCATCGTGAGGGGGCACCCGGCGAATCTCCTTTTAAAACCATTCATGTGCGCATCATGGGAGCGGAGCTTCTTACCCTCGAAACTCCGCAAAAAGTCATCGACTTTACCGACAGTTTGGTCGAAGAGTGGAAGCAGGATGGAAATTTCGAAGCCCTGCCCTTGGGAAATCCTTTGGCGCAAACTCTCGCCGCAAAGGGCTTCCGCAAGGCCAAAGACATCGAGAAAAAACTCGAAGAAAAGGGCGTTTTTGCCCTTGCACAGATGGGCCTCAGCATCCTCAAATCAAAGTTGAAAAAGTAATGGGAGCGCGTGAACAAAGAATTCGGCAGATCTTGACCGAGGTTTTACGGCCGACGCATTTGCAGGTCGAGAATGAAAGCCATAGCCATTCTGTGCCGAAAAATTCAGAAACGCACTTCAAGGTTCTGGCCGTCGCGGAAATTTTTCGCGGCCTTTCGCGCCTCGATCGTCAACGCAAAGTCAACGAGTGCCTGGCCGAGGAGCTGAAAACGGGTCTGCATGCCCTGACCCAACGATTGCTCACTCCCGAAGAATGGGAGCTTTTGCCAGAGGCAAAGGACTTTGTCTCTCCGGCCTGCCACGGCGGCAGCAAGCGCGAAGGCCTGCGCTAAACTACTCTGAAAACTGTTTTAGTTTTTGTCTCAATTCCCCCAGAAGCTTTTTCACTTCGAGAAGTTGTTCGGCCTCGGGGGATTTTTTTTCACCCAACTGGTCGTTCAAGGCCTCCCAGGACTCGAGGGCCTGTTTGAGCTCTTGATTGACAGCGCCCCAGGTTTTTTTTTCGAGCAGAACGGGTGCAGAAGGGGCGTCCTCGCGGGGAAGTGAGGTAGGGGAAGACTCTGATGATGGACCTGGATTGCTTGCACTCGTCATTGGCCCCTGAGTTTCAACAATTGAAGTCCATTTGACAAGCGTTTTTAAGGTGATAAAACAATTGGTTCCGCACAGAGAGAGAAGGAGAATCCATGTCCCAAGATATTATCTATACTATGAAGGGTGTGAGTAAACTCTATCCACCGAATCGTTACGTTCTGAAAAATATTTATCTGTCTTATTTTTACGGCGCAAAAATCGGCGTGCTGGGATTGAACGGTTCTGGAAAATCTTCTCTGCTTAAAATTATGGCCGGTGTGGATTTGGAATTTTTGGGTGAGGCTTTTCCCGCACGGCAAATGAAGGTGGGCTACCTCGAGCAAGAACCCAAACTGGACGAAACCCTCACCGTGAAAGAAAATATTTTCGCGGGCATGGGTGAACTGCCCAAACTGATGAAAGAGTACAACGCGATCAACGATAAGTTCAGTGATCCTGATCTGTCGCCCGAAGCCATGGAAAAACTGATCGAAAAACAGGGGGCGATCCAAGAAAAATTGGAAGCCCTCGGCGCCTGGGACGTGGATCAAAAAATTGAAATCGCGATGGACGCCCTTCGTTGTCCCGAAGGCGATCTGCCGGTGACCACTCTCTCAGGGGGGGAGCGCCGTCGCGTGGCTCTCTGTCGTTTGCTTTTAAGTGAGCCCGATATTTTGCTTCTGGATGAGCCCACGAATCACTTGGATGCGGAGTCCGTGGGTTGGCTTGAACAGTATTTAGCTAAATTCCCTGGCACCGTCATTGCCGTGACCCATGATCGTTATTTTTTGGATAATGTGGCCGGTTGGATTTTGGAACTTGATCGCGGGGAAGGCATTCCTTGGAAAGGGAACTACTCCTCTTGGTTGGAACAAAAAGACAAGCGTCTTGCGACCGAGCAGCAGGGGCAGGCTCGCCGCGCGAAGACCTTGGAGCGGGAACTCGAGTGGATTCGCCAAGGGGCCAAGGCTCGTCAGAGTAAATCCAAGGCCCGCATCGCCTCCTATGAAACTCTTTTGAAAGAGGCCACGCCGGAAAAATTGCAGGAAATGTCGATCTACATTCCGCCGGGACCTCGTTTGGGTGATATCGTAGTGGAAGCGAAGGATGTGACCAAGGGGTATGATGGAAAATTACTTTTAGACAAGGTGAACTTCACCATTCCACGCGGCGCCATTGTCGGCGTCATCGGACCGAACGGCGTTGGAAAATCGACTCTATTCCGAATGATCACGGGAAAAGAGACCGCCGACAGTGGGTCTTTCAAAGTTGGTGAGACCGTGAAAATTGCCTACGTCGACCAGTCGCGCGAAACTTTGGATCCAAACAAAACGGTGTTTGAAGAGCTTTCGGGTGGCCAAGATGTGATCCATTTGGGATCGCGTGAAATCAACGCTCGTCAGTATGTCTCCTGGTTTAATTTCTCTGGCGGCGATCAGCAGAAAAAGGTCGGCCAGCTTTCGGGGGGCGAGCGCAACCGCGTGAATATGGCTAAGATCCTTAAGGAAGGCGCCAATTTATTGCTGCTGGATGAACCGACGAATGACCTCGATGTGAACACCATGCGGGCCCTGGAAGAGGCTCTGCTTGAGTTCGGTGGCTCGGCCATTGTGATCTCCCATGATCGCTGGTTCTTGGACCGGGTCACGACCCATACCTTGGCCTTTGAAGGGGATTCGCAAATTTATTTTTATCCAGGCAGTTTCTCGGAGTACGAAGAGGACCGCAAGCGCCGTATGGGCGAGGACTCAGCGCCAAAACGGGTGCGGTTCCGCAGTATTCTCTGATCGGGTCGAGAAACCGGGGGGCGGGCTTCGGAGAATCCTCGTGTAAACCATTTCCTGGATCTTCTGCCCACGATGGACAGAAGATAGCCTCCTTATGGAGGGCTGACGTATCGTCGCAGCTTTCACAGCTGGACGAAGCGCAACACTCCGTCGCCTATTTCCCCTGCATAAAAATTTGTAAAATTTGGTAATGACGTTTCACCGCCATGAACTCAAGCGCCGTTCCGCCACGATCAGGATGAGCCTGCAGCACTGCATGGCGGTAGGCCTTTTTCAATTCCCCCGCGGTGAAAGCCAAGTCTAATTTCGGCGCGTAAGCCTGCAAAAAAAGATAAGCCTCCGTTTGAATTTCGCTCAAGACATGATTCACGCGCGGCCTTGGTGGAGCCGCCGGGTAGGTGAATCGAGGCTTTGCGCCTTTCTGTCGAGGAACCTGTCCCAGCAAAAAAGCCAGGTGCGCGGGATCTAGGCCTTGCTGCAGAGAGGGTTTCGCCGCGGTTCTTTCGCTTGTGGGGATTTGCAATTTCGCTTGGAGGATCTGTTCGAAATTCATATTGAACTTATCGGGTGACGCGGGAAAAGGAAGAGTCTAGAAGCATTTTGCACTCTTTCCCAGAGGGGAATTGCAGAATGAAAGTTCATTTCTCCTCTGAAAAAGGGCTTGCAACCGCGCTGTCAGAGGGAAAAACGAGCTTTTCAGAGGAGAAAAATCACGAAAAATGAAAAAAAAGTGAAAACCTGCACATTTTTTTTTGGACAAATGGCCGGACTTAGTAAGAAACTAGCCTTGTTGCAAACAAAACAAACCCCTATTCGGAGGAATTGAATATGGCGAAAGCGACTAAAAAAGCAGCTGCGAAAAAAGCGGCTCCTAAGAAGGCAACTGCAGCTAAAAAGACTGCAGCTCCAAAAAAAACAGCGGCTCCTAAAAAAGCGGCAGCTCCTGCGAAAAGAAAGCCTAATGCAGCTTTCATGAAAGCTTTGACTCCTTCTACGGCTCTTGCAGCTGTTGTTGGCGCGAACCCATTGCCACGCACTGAAGTTGTTAAAAAACTTTGGGCTTACATCAAGAAGTACAATCTTCAAGATTCTAAAAACCGCAGAAACATCAATGCGGATGCGAAACTGAAAGAAGTTTTCGGCGGAAAAACGACTGTTTCTATGTTCGATATGACAAAACTTGTTTCTAAGCATTTGAAATAGGTTTGAGGATTCTTGGGGATGGGCTTTATGGCCTCCCTCGAGCGAGGACCTCGAAAGATCTAGAGAAGTTTTTTAAAAAGGCTCCTCTAGGTCTTTTTTTTTTGAAGACCAGACCTGACCTGTGCTAGAGTTCCCGGCTATGGGAATAAAACCGCTCTCTCTTGAAGAAATCAAAAAAATGACCAAGGCCTGTCGGATTGCCGCAGACACTTTGGTCTATCTTGAAAAATTCGTGAAGGCGGGAATCACCACCGACGAAATCGATCAACTGGCCAATGATTTTATGCTGACTAAGGGGGCCGTCTCGGCTTGCCTTGGATATCACGGTTATCCTAAGTACACTTGCACCTCCATCAACGAAGTGATCTGCCACGGACTTCCTGACGACACACGTTTGAAAGATGGTGACATCATCAATGTGGATGTCACAGCGAAAATCGATGGCTTTTTTGGCGACACCTCCCGCATGTATATGATCGGCGACGTTTCGGAGGCCGCGCGTGATCTTTGCGAAGCCGCCGAAATGGCCCGTACTAAGGGAATCGAAGCGATCAGTCCCAAGGGATTCACCGGTGATATCGGTTTTGAAATCAATAAATTTTCGACCCGGCGTGGGTACGCCACGGTCAAAGAGATCGGTGGCCACGGCGTCGGCCGTATTTTCCACGATGAGCCCTTTGTACCTTCCTTTGGTAAACGCGGGAAAGGCGATCGCTTGGTTCCCTTTCATTGCATCACGGTCGAGCCCATGCTGAATCAAGGGTCTGAGGATTTCATTGAGTACAGTATTCCGGGCTCTTCGATCAAGTACTACCGAACGACTGACGGGTTGCTGTCGGCCCAGTACGAACATACAGTTTTAGTTACGGATACAGGTTACGAAATACTGACACTCCCCTAGGAAGGAAGACCATGTCTCTCACCACAACGAATGGAAAAGCGGCGATGAAGAAAAATAGCAAAACAGCGACGACAGGAACGGCTTTAACCAAAACCCCGACTCCTGACTATCGAGTCTGTAAAGAGGCGATGGAAAACCCCGAAGTTTTCGCAAAACTGGCGAAATGGGGGCGCGAAGAAATTAAAATCGCCGAAACCGAAATGCCGGGCTTGATGTCCTTGCGCAAAGAATTCAAAAAACAGCAGCCCTTCAAGGGAGCGCGGATTTCAGGTTGCCTGCACATGACGATTCAAACGGCCGTACTGATTGAAACTTTGATCGAGCTGGGCGCCGAGATCCGTTGGTCTTCCTGCAATATTTTTTCAACTCAAGACCATGCGGCTGTTGCCATCGCCGCGGCCGGCATTCCCGTTTTCGCCTGGAAAGGTGAAAGCGAAGAGGAATTCAACTGGTGTATCGAGCAAACCATCACGGGCTGGGGAAAAGAAGGTTTCAACCTGATTCTCGATGACGGTGGTGATTTGACGAATATGATGCATGAGCCGCGCTTTGCGAAAGAAATGAAAAAGATCGTCGGCATCTCGGAAGAGACCACCACCGGCGTTCACAATCTGGAACAATTGGTTAAACAAGGAAAATTGAAAGTCCCGGCGATCAATATCAATGACTCCGTGACCAAATCCAAATTTGATAATTTGTACGGTTGCCGCGAATCCTTGGCGGATGGAATCAAACGTGCCACTGACGTCATGCTCGCCGGCAAAGTCGTTGTGGTCGCGGGTTACGGCGATGTGGGTAAGGGAAGTGCGCACTCCGTGCGTGGTTTGGGCGCCCGTGTTCTGATCACTGAAATCGATCCCATCTGCGCTTTACAGGCGGCGATGGAAGGTTACGAAGTCGTGACTATGGATGAAGCGGCGGCTCTCGGTGATATTTTTGTCACGGCGACCGGTTGCTGCGATATCATCACCGAAAAGCATTTCTCAAAAATGAAAAACAACGCGATTGTTTGCAACATCGGTCACTTCGACATCGAAATCGATATGGCATGGTTGAATAAAAATTCAAAAATGCGTGAGATCAAACCTCAAGTGGACATCCACACGTTGAAAAGCGGCCGTCAGATCATCATCTTGGCTAAAGGCCGTCTGGTGAATTTGGGCTGCGCGACGGGACATCCTAGTTTCGTGATGAGTGCTTCGTTCACCAACCAAGTTTTGGCGCAGATGGAATTGTTCTTGAACCGCGACAAATACAGCAAGATCGATGTTTACCGTTTGCCCAAACATCTGGACGAAAAGGTGGCTTCTTTGCATCTAGAAAAACTAGGCGTGAAGTTGACAAAACTTTCAGGCAAGCAAGCGAAGTATCTGCATATGGACGCCCAAGGCCCGTATAAACCAGATCATTACCGTTACTAGTCTCTCAGGGGCCTTCCCTTAAGAGGTCCCCGTCCCTCGATCTGAAGTGCATGGAGGCGCTTCAGAAAGGCCCTCTCACGGACGGACGTAAAATCGTTTCCACAGAAAACCGTTGCATTGGCAGGTCTTCAAAATCCCCAGTCCGCCTCAGATCTTGGGTTCGAGTTTGATCAAGTCACAATAAGCGCGCAGCTCTTGAATGCTCTCGCGGATGTCGTCGAGGGCGCGGTGCTGGTTGGCTTTTTGGTATTTGTAGTTGTATTTGTTGTTCAAAATAATTTTCCACGAACTCACGTCCAGCATGCGGTAGTGCAATCGGCCAGCAAAATCGGGCATGTACTTATCGATGAACAGACGGTCCTGCATGATCGAGTTGCCGGCTAAGATCGGTCGCTCCTTGGGGTCTGGAAAATATTTTTTCACCAGGTCCACGAGTTTTTGCTCGGCCTGATCGGGCGGAACACCCAGGGGAACTTTGGCGCTCAGTCCTGATTTCTTGTGATGCTCTTTATTCCAAGCATCCATGCTTTCAAGATATTTCTGCGGTTGGCGCACCACGGTTTCAAAAGAGCTGAGCTCTTGAAACTTCAGATCCGTGATGATCGCTGCGACCTCGATGATGACTTCCTTTTGCACGTCCAGGCCCGTCATCTCCATATCGATCCAGAAAAGTTTATCCATGCATGATCCTATCGTCAGTGAGCCCTCTATGATGCGGGAAAGCGCCGCCGCTCACAACTTAATTCGCAAGGCCCCGCCGGCCGCGAGGGCGCGCTTCACGGTCTCGATGAGGATCTTTTCCTGCCAAGGTTTTTCAAGAAATGCAAAGACACCTAAGCGAGTGGCTTCGTCCATCATATTGGCCTGGCCATAACCCGTATGGATGATGAAGGGAGTTTGGATCTGGCTTGCACGCATCCAACGGAGCACATCCAGGCCCGCCTTCTTCGGCATCTTCTCATCCGAGAGGACGGCATCAAAACTTGTTTCCGTAAGCTTCTGGATACCCTCCAGGCCGTTCACAGCGAGGGAAATCTCGAGTCCCTCCTCGTCGAGCAGGGCGACCAAAACCTCACGCAATTCGGGTTCATCGTCGATAATGAGAAGTTTTTGTGCCGCCGGGCGAGTTGTTGACATAACCCCAGCTTACCCAACTCACCGAAAGAGCGAAAGAAATGAGTGAGCAACGAGACTTTTCAGCCTGGCGCATTCTGCCCAAAATACAGGCATTTATCCCGGGAATATTTCAAAATTCTTGTTGAAATACCCCTAATAAATCTTTATAACAGTTTCTCTGTCACCGCGGGGTGGTAGTTAAGTTGGTTATAACGTCCGCCTGTCACGCGGAAGGCCGAGGGTTCGAGTCCCTTCCACCCCGCCATTTTCGGACCCGTAAATTGTTGAGTAAAATCAATAGGTTACACCGGAAATGGTTCCCTGCATTGGTCCAATTTTGGTTCCCACGGGGCCGAGCCTATTTAGGCTTTTCTCGGACCCTCCGATAAGACTATCGGAGACACAAATGAAGTACGAAAAACGCACAAACAAGAACGGCACATCTTACTATTCCTTCGTTCACTATGATTCAAAAAATGATTCTAGATTGCGCCTCACTAGAGAGGAAATTAAGAAGCGTTTTGGTAAAGACATTCTCACTGAAGAAGAAGCGAAGGAATGTCTCAAGCTTCTCGAAGCACAGTATGAGAGTGAGAAGGTGCGTATTCAACGCCGCCTCTCATGGGAGAAGGAATTCTATAACTTCACTGGCATCATGGAGATGTATGAGAAGAGTCAGAAGAAGCGCGCACCCAACTCTTGGGAGAACAGCGTCTTCTACATGAAACACTATGTCCTTCCATTCTTCCTCACAAATAAGAAGCTCAACAATATGGAACTCTGGCCTGACTACTATGAGGAGTTTAAGGAATGGCTTGAAAAGGGCGCCACTCTAACCAGAGGCAAGCGCGCAATTTCTTACTCCTCTAAGAACCATGCAATTAAAAGTTTAAACACCTTCACCACTCTGTGCTTTGAGAAGAAGCTTGTTCATCTCTCTACTAAGTGTGAGGCCTTTGGCGATCATCTAATTGCGAAGCGCTCAATCGACGATGTTGTTTTCCCTACAGAGATGGAGTCACTCTACACAACTCTGAAAGATCAGGGCCACAAAGTTGAGGCCGTGTTCTTCCGCTACCTATACTTCTCTGGAATGCGCTACAGTGAAGGCTTAGCGATAAGTCTTGCAGATCTGTACCAAGGTTCACTTCCGGAGAATCAGCTCCTGGCTAAGAAGATCAAGATTCATAATATAAAGTATTTTGGTTACATAGTGTCTGACTCACAAGTTGAGAAGGGCATTCGCTACCCATTCAAAGGAAAGAAAGAGATCAGTGAGAAGTATGCTCGCACTATTCCTATAGTTGATAAAGTCCTATGGAACGATCTCGTCGATCTTGCTTCTGAGCAGTATGACCTATGGAACCAGCTTAAAGGATCAAGCAAGAAGGACTTTTATCTGTTCCAAGGGTTGGATGACTCAACAGCCAGTAGGCGATTGCAGGAAGCGTTTGAAACGTGCAAGTTGAAATACCGCACTTGGCATTGTCTGCGCCACAGTAGGGCGACTTGGCTTATTGGAGAGACTGGCGATGAAGTTCTAGCAAGGGCTTGGCTCGGTCACTCGTCTGCGAGGATCTTTGAGCGCTACAATCATCTCTATCAAGCTTTGGTCCGAGAGGCTAAATCTAAGGACACAATCGGCAAAGAGTTTAAGCTGAAGAAGGTTTAAATCCACCTATATTAGAGTCATTCATATCCAAGGACACCATCAGAGTGTCCTTTTTTATTACGTTCACCATATTCAAAATGAGAAAACACTCTAGAAGGCTCGTCCTGGGCCTTATCTAGCAATCCACACCAACGCAAGCGCCACCTAATTTGATCATGCTCTTGAGCCATTACGTTGATGATGCTCAATAGAGATCTACAAATGCGAATCATCATGAGATTAACCAGTGATTTCGTATGTCTAGATTGCTGCTCAAAGCAGATCGCGTCTGAAAGCATAGAGTTATATAAAAATTAATAAAAATAAAACCCAAACCATATTGGAGCTTTATGAATAATGCTAAATCAAACACCACTTCTAATCTGCTCGTTATCAACTTCCTGTCTAATGGCGGCACCATCACTAAATGCGAATCTAAACTCGCACCTAAATACCGCAAATCAACTCGCAAAGTTCACACCCGTGATCAAGTCTGCATGTTGCTTCGTGGGCAAGCTGCTTAATCGTTTCAACAGTTCAAACCAAATTAAAAATAAATGTGGGTGCAATTAAGCACTCACTTAATAAGTCCTGTAACAAGGCGAAAGGGAATTTTTATGATCAAGTTTTCTGAGGTTAAACTCGAGAAGGCGTTACGTGTTCGTGATATGGATACTGATCCGTTTGAGGGTGTTTATCTGGGGTCGATTGAAGGTAATCATGGACTCAACTATCGATTCTTTTCAGAAGATCGAAACTTTGTTGTCTATGGCACCAAGGCACTCCACGAAAAAATGGCTCAAATTCAGCCTGGCTATGCGGTTCGTATTGCCAAGATTGCCGAGCACGACACAAAAAGCGGTGGGACGTTCATCGAAATTAAAGTCGAAGTGAGCGATGACCCAGTTCCTGGGTTTGATGTTGAAGGCTATTCACAATCCTAAGTGGCAGCAGTGACGGCGAGGGAGGACCTTTGTTGGTCTTCCCTCCCTACTAAGGACCAAACATCAACAACACCATTTTTATATTCTTATTTATTTTAAATTTAATTAAACCTAAAAATATCTGTCACTGATGTCACAACCAAAATTAAATCAATCATACCCCAACAAAATCAAGGGTATGGATTGGTGATGCATTTGGTGATGGCAGTGTTGCAAGTGACAACAACCAATTGGAGAACCTATGGACAAGCATGATGGAGATCCTAAAGACCAACCTGATCAAGAGTTCATGGACCTAGCAGACAACATACTTAATGACTCAGGCAAGATACCTACTGATTCTAACCCACCACCAAGTTCTAAACTCACGATCAACTTTGGTCCACCAGCAACTACTATTACTAAAACCAAATTTTCCCCAACTCAAATTAAAAATGTGGTGTTGGGTGCACAACTCACTGACAAGCAGTTCTATCTCAATCCTTCACAGTGGATCTTCATGTTCAATGATTTCCATAAAGTGAAGTTCATATATAAGACTGACTCTGTTATGAAGGATGGAGTGAAGTGTGACATGAACACCTACAAAGCATTTACCAGGATCACTATCAAAGAGATGGGTCTGGGTAAACACTTCAACAAGCAAACTGTGGATGACATCATCACCATCTGGATGAGTAGTGAAAAGGCCAGGTTCTTGAGTGAGTTTAGAACCCATCTCTCATTTGTTCCTTCTCAAGTGGACTTAGTGAAGGCTTGGGTCAAAGCAGCAACTGGAGCTGAGAATAAGCTTGATGTGGCTGTGATGAGACACTTCATCTGGCAGGTGCGTAGGAAGTTGTATGGGAAGGAAGTCTCACACCACATGATGCCAATCCTTTATGGGAAGACTGGTGGTGGTAAGTCCCAAGCTGTGTTGCAACTATTGAAACCTATGGATGACTTATATCTGAGCATGGACCTGAGTATCTTCTCTGACCAGTTCAAGACCAGGTTGTTCACTAAGTCCTTCATCATGTTCTTTGATGAGATGGCAAGAAGTGATAGGGCTGACATTGATAAGCTCAAGAACATCATCACTTCACCAACTGTGGACTTTAGGGGCATGCATACCGAGAATCTTGAGAGCACACCACAGAACTGCACTTTCATTGGATGCAGTAATGACCTGGTGTACGACAAGATTTATGACCCAACGTCAGCTAGGCGTTACTGGCAAGTGAACTGTGCAGACATGCTGGCTTGGAAAGCGATCAACAATATTGATTACTTAGCCCTATGGAAGAGTGTTGATGAAAATGGGCCTTGTCCAATCATTCCTTTCCTTGCTGAGATTCATGATGTTCAAGAGAAGAAGATTAGGCATAAGGATTTGGTTGAGGATTGGTTTGAAACTGAATGTGCACCAGTTCCTTATGATGCTAAGAAGAATCCAACTTCTGCTCAGCTTTATCATAACTTTACAGAGTGGTGTAAAGCTCAGAGGATCAACAGTCAGCCATCTGCATCCAAGTTCTATAGACGGCTTGAAGCTGTGGTAAAACACTTGAATATGAATGTTGGTCCTCATAGAACAAACAGGGGAACTGTATATTCACTTCAGCTTGGCACTATTGTTGGAACTTTGGGTCACTCTGTTCCTGACCTTCCATTGAAGATTGATGAAGATCTTGAGAACCAGAAGCGCATTGAAGCTAAGGTTGATGCTCTAGCTGATAAAGTTAATAAACCTCAGAAGTAGTTTTGTTTTGGGCCACGGATTGGCCCTCTTTCTAAGCGCCTGATTCCGTTCATAAGTTCTAACTGACTAGTCATGGTATAATTACTTATGGCTTTCCTTCCCGGTGTTCGGACGGTGGCCGAACAACGCCAGCTGAATGCTGGGAAGGATAAAGTCATGTCAGTAAATAAGAGCCAACTAACAAAATCTATTCAAGATCGTGGCCAATACGCTACGGTCCCTAATGAATTGTGGACATTACCACTTTCTATTAAAGCAAAAACTGCTTTCTGCTTTCTAATTGCTCAATCAGAGAAATGGAATCCTGGTCTTAGAGGTATTGCAGCAGGTATCTCTATGTCTGTGAGTACAGCTAAACGTGCTATCGAGGAGCTAGAAAGTGCAAACATGATTCAAGTAGAGTCCAGCCCTAATGGACTAAGAAATGTATATACGTTCACTAGCATCAATGACTGGACCGTGCCATCCGTGGCACAGGCCGTGCCATCAGCAACAGCCCACCGTGCCACCCCTGAAACGGTAGCCGTATCTCCCGTGGCACGCATCCAAGAAGAATACAATACTAATCCAATACCAACTAACAAGAAGAGTAGTAAAGTTAGAAAAGATTCTTTTTTAAAGGAAGAGAAGAACTCAACTCCTGAACTTCCTCCTTACAAAGTCAAGGCTAGCCCCTGGTATCAACACTACCTTAAGTCCTCTTACATAGAACAGCAGTTCAACTCATTTCCTGAAAGCCTTAAGCTACAGGCCATAGCTATCACTGATAAGGAAGACTTCCTCGCCTTTGTTAATGAGAACACCCCACCAACCTTCCAATATGTCGATCCTATTGGTTTACTACTTGCAAGTCTTCCGAGTTAAATATGAACATCCTAAGAAAAGAAGCCATCGCTTACAGTCCTGGAAATTACGACACCCACAACGCCGGCAGAGACCAGAGACATCACGCAAAGCTGTCCATGTTCTTGTTCAAGCTTAGTGTTATAAAG
>WBZN01000670.1_pt1 | contig 24305 bp, 22 predicted proteins | sample 5204281 | NCBI WGS metagenome assembly WBZN01 (sample SAMN12344347, study PRJNA552823) | activated sludge metagenome | biome: Activated sludge suspended growth; feature: Nitrification reactor; material: Wastewater; isolation source: activated sludge from nitrification reactor of wastewater... | reverse complement strand
CTCCTCGCCATTCTCCCCATCGTCATGGTGGAAGTAGACCGCGTTGCCAAACGCGGTGAGCTCGCCGGGCGGTCGACCGCGCAGCGCCGTGCCCCAGACGAGATGCGTGCCGGCGGAGCTGCCGTCACTCCGCCAGAGCTCCGCTCGGCTTCCATTCTCGCTCCCCGCTCCGCCGCCGTAGCGCAGCGCCAGCACGTAGATCTCGGAGCCGACGGTCACCATCTCCTGCACCGTAGCGGAAGGGCCCAGGGACTGCGACGCCAGGTCGGCGATCGGCCGGGTGCCTCCGGAGGTGCCATCACTCGCCCAGAGCCGGGACTCGTGCTGCGCCGCGAACACCAGGCGATCGCCGACGGCCGCGGCACGAATCTCGGGAGAGGTGGGACCGAGTCCGCAGGCACAGAACGGCGGCGGGAAGACGGGCGCTACGGGATGCGTGCCTGACGGCTGACCGTCCGTGCTCCAGAGGACGACCGGCGACGCGCCGTTGGATTCGAAGAAGAAAGCGCGCAGGATGCCCGGATACAGCTGCCGCAGGTTCTCGTCGGCGATCGGCGAAAAATCAGTGAGCACGGCGAAGTCCCGGCCGTTCCAGCGTCGCACGCGATCGGTCACGAAGAGCAGCCGACCGCCGAGCAGCGTGAGGTCGCGTGGCTTCGAGATCTCCGGCACGACCGGAGCGCCCGGCACGGGGGAGGTTCCGGCGGCGGTGCCGTCGCTGCGATAGAGGGTCGCCGCACCATCGCGGGTCGCCACGAAGAGCAGCCTGCGGTGCCACGCGATCAGCGAAGTCGGGTCGGACGATCGCGCGCCCAGGGAGAAGGTTGGAACGGCGGCGATCCGGTCGGCTTGGACGCGCAGCAGCTCGGGGTCTGCGGGTCGGTTGAAAGCCGTGGGCGCTCGCGCCAGCACGCCGTCGGACAGAGCTTCGACGGCGACGCTGTTGCAGGGAGCGGTGGCATCGAGGACGCCGACTTGCCGCGTACCGGGCTCGGTGCCGTCGGAACGCCAAAGCCCGCAAGTCGAAGCCGCGCCGGTGGAGTCGCCGGGGCTGGCGGCGAAGTAGCTCCTGCCGTCGACGACCGCCGCGTCGAGCTCAACCGGCGGCGTGAGCTGCGCAGCGATGGGCTGGGTCGTCGCCAGGGTCCCTCCCGAGGACCACAGCTCGCCGCCGCGGAAGAACAACAGGCGAGATCCTGCAGGACCTTCGACAGGACCGAGCGGCTCGACGGCGAGCGGATCGAATCCCGGATCGGGCGTGAGAGGAAACGTGCCGGCCGCAGTACCGTCGGAGCGCCAGAGGACCGCGAGGTGTCCGGTCGGCGCACCCAGCAGGTACACCAAAGCTCCCGCGCTCACCAGGCCACCGCGCAGGACGGAGCCAGCGCCCGGGGCGAGATCGCCCACCATGCGCGTGCCGCTCGTCGTGCCGTCGGTGCGCCACAGCTCCTGGCCGTGAACCCCGTCATCGGCGAGAAAGAGCACGTCCTGTCCGAGCGGGCTCGCCACGGCAAACTCCGCGCCCAGCGAGGCTTGCTGTTCGAGCGGGAAGCTAGCGAGGTCGCGGGTCCCAAGCTCGGTGCCGTCAGAACACCACAGGTGCCAGCCGTCGCTGAGGCCGGCGAGAAGAAAGACCTGCCTGCCCGTGGATAGGAAGAACCGCGTTGGTGTGAGCACGCCGTCGGCGGCCATGTCCGAGATCTTGCGGGTTCCCGCGCGACTGCCGTCGGTGGCGTACAGGGCCGCCTGGGAGCCGCTGCCGGCGAGGAGCACGGCGATGTCGCCGGCGAGTGCCATCGGCTGGACGAGACGACCGAAGGCGGGGCCCGGCAGAGCGAGCAGAGGGTAGGTGCCTCTGGGCGTGCCGTCCGATCGCCAGAGCTGCAGGCCGCGCTCGGAATCCCAGGCGCGAAACAGCACCAGAGATCCGAGGCCCACAAAGGTGTCGGGCTCGGAAGAGCAGCGGCCGGGGCAGACGTCGGCAAGCTGCCGTGCGCGGCCCGTGGATTCGTCGAAGAACCAGGGCTCGAAGCCGGAGTAACCGTCGTCCGCGGCGAAGAAGACTCGCGCCCCGGCGCGCGTAAGTCCGTGCGGCTGCGCGGCGCGCGGAGCGCCGGGCTCGGGTTGGAGGTCGGCAATCAGCCGGGGCGGCTCCGCCTTCACGGCTCCCGAATTCGAGAGCGCCAGGACCGCGACCGCGATCGGAGCCCATCGGTTATGCCGCATGATGGCGATATAGCATGTCATCGGGCTTGCGACCGGGACGCCGGGACGGGCCGTGCGACTACGGGACGAGCAACTCGGCCGCTGCCAGCTCGGCCGCCAGGGTTTCCTCTTGCTGCGCCTCGGCTCGAACTTCGGGACGCTTGGCGATTCGCGCCAGGCGAGCGAGATCCACCTCGATCTCTTCGCGCTTCTCCAGGAGGTACTGGCGGACGTCGCCGCGGCGCGCCAGTAGGAGGAAAGCGCGGACGTTCTCCTCGATGCGCTTGCGCTCGGTGCCGACGCGCAGCGCAACGGCCGCGGTCACCGGCAGGCTCGCGGCGTACCAGAGTGCCATCTGCAGGCCCAGCCAGCGCCACGCGACCCAGGTCTGGACCGACCAGAACACGCCCAGGAACAACATCCCGAGCAGCATCTTCGCCGTGTCGTACTGATCGCTGCCGCGCGCCAGGCGTCGCGCGAGGTGTCGCGTGAGCTGATAGGGCAGGAACGAGTGCGCGACGCCCCAGGCGGCGAGCGGAAACACGACCAAGAGAAAGAACAGGCTGCGCAGTGTGAAGCGGGCGACGATGGCCGCGTCGTAGCGCGCTTTCAGGTGGTAGTCCTTGACGCCGAAGCGGTCGCAGAGGCGCTGGAAACGCCGCAGCTTGCGGGTCAAGGCCTCGACCTGTTCGGGTGCCCGTCGGCGCAGCGCGCGCTGCGCGTCGCTCAGGCGGCGCAGCGCCTGCAGGCGGTGGGTGAGGCTGCGGCGCAAATCCCGCCGGCCGTGGCGAAAGGCAAAGAAGCGGCGCATCGCGACCAGGAACTCGAAGTCGTTCCAGGAGTCGAGGTTGAGCGTCACGCCGCGCAGGCCCTCGAACAGGTTCGCCGTGCAGGCGCGCACGTCTTCCTCGGTTGCGTTACCGGCGACTTGCGGTAGCGGCACGGGCGGACCGAACTGCACCAGCACGCGGCTCCGGAACTTGCCCTTGCGGGTGAACGTCAGGCCCACCGGTACGAGGGCCGGCGCCTGGCCGTTGCGCTCGAGGGCGCCGAGGGCCAGCCGGGCCGCGCCGGTCTTGAACGCGCGCAGGCTCGGATCGGAGTGGCTCTGTCCCTCGGGGAAGATCAACAGTGCTTCGCCCTGCGCGAGCAGCGCGTGGCACCGTGCGAACGAATCGGCGTTCTTCGCGGTGTCGTTGCCGTTGTCCTGGCGCCGGTAGATCGGCACGGCCTCGATAAATCGCAACAATGGACGCAGGAGCGGGTTCTCGAACAGACCCGAGCGTGCCAGCGGATGGAACGGAATCGGGCACGCCGCTTGGAGGATCACCGCGTCGGCCAGCGCGGAGGCGTGGTTCGCGCACAGGACGATGCCGCCGCGACGCGGCAGATTCTCGGCGCCGGAGACTTCCACCTGGCGATAGAAGACTCGCACCAGCGCGCGGCAGAAGCTCCGCCACAGGCGTGGGCCGAGATGAGGCTGAGCCGCTGGCGGAGAGTCGGCCTGGAAATCCGTGGCCAAGCCCGTGGGCTCCGGCGGCGGAGAGGCTGGAGCGGCGGTCATCGATGTCGCGTCGCGATGAATCGAATGTGCGGTGCTGGAACTCCAGCAGCGTACCACCGCGGCGCAGCTCTCGCGCCGCGTGCGCGGATGCTACGATGTCGGTCGATGAGCGCCGCGAATCGCGAGACCGGAACCGAGCGGGTGTACAAGATCGTCTTCCAGAGTCAAGGGAGAGTCGTCGAGCTGTACGCGCGCCAGGTGAGTCAGAGCAGCCTGTTCGGATTCGTGGAGGTCGAGGAGCTGCTGTTCGGCACGCGCTCCGAATTGGTCGTGGACCCGACCGAAGAGGGCTTGCGCAACGAGTTCGGCGGCGCGCGGCGCCTGTTCCTTCCCCTGCATTCGATCGTCCGCATCGAGGAAGTGGACCGCCAGGGCGTCGCCCGCAGCGAAGCCGTGCCGGCCGGCGGCCAGGTGATGGCGTTTCCGGTAGCGGTGGCGGCGCCGCGCGAACCACGTCCGTAGACCTTTCGTGATGACCGAATCCTCCCCCGCCGACGCTCTCGATCGGCATGTGGCCGAGTTGCGCGCCTGCCGCCGTTGTCCGCGTGTGCTGGCGCCGCCGGTGGCGGCCGATCCCGTGATGTCGCCGTCGATTCTGCTGGTGGGCCAGGCTCCAGGCCCGCGCGAGCGCGAGACGAATCGTTTGTTCGCCTACACCGCGGGCACCCGCCTGTTCTCGTGGTTCGCGAGCGTCGGGGCGAGCGAGGAGGAGTTCCGCGAGCGCGTCTGGATGTCGGCGACGATCCGCTGCTTCCCGGGCCGCCAGCCGGCGGGTGGCGATCGCGCCCCGGCTCCGGACGAGATCGCGGCCTGCGCCCCCTACCTCGAGCGCGAAATCGAGCTGCTGCGGCCCGAACTCGTGCTCGCCATCGGCACGCTCGCGATCGGCCGCTTCCTGCCCACGTCGTCGTTGTCCGAGCGCGTCGGGCAGATGTTCCGCGGCCGCATGGCGGGGCACCAGTTCGACGTGCTGCCGCTGCCGCACCCCTCGGGGCGCAGCACCTGGATCAATCAGCCGCAGAACGCGCATTTGCTCGACACCGCGCTGCGTCTGCTCGCCGAGAGCGCCGTCTGGCGCCGCACCTTCGCCGTCCGACCGGCGAGCGAAGATCCCGGCGAGGACTCGATATAATGATCGCGTGAGTGTGAATGACTTGCCGGAGCCGCGCATCCTTGCGCGCTCCGAGCATCCGGTTTCGCGCTCCCTCATCGACAAGAACGCGTTGAAGGTGCTCTACCGGCTGCAGAGCGCCGGGTACAAGGCCTATCTCGTCGGCGGGAGCGTGCGGGATCTTATGCTCGGCCGCACCCCGAAAGACTTCGACGTCGCCACCGACGCCCGGCCGAACGAGATCCGCCGCGTGTTCCGCAACGCGCGCATCATCGGCCGCCGCTTCCGCCTGGCGCACGTGATCTTCCAGGAAGGCGTGGTCGAGGTTTCGACCTTCCGCCGCATCCCGTCGGCGGGCGAGCGCGAGACCGAGGCCGGGACGCGCGACCTGCTGATCACGTCCGACAACACGTTCGGCAACCCGCGTGAGGACGCCTTTCGCCGCGACTTTACGGTCAACGCGCTGTTCTACAACATCGCCGATTTCTCGGTGATCGATTACACCGGCGGCGTCGAGGACCTCGAACGGCGGTTGATCCGCGTGATCGGCGACCCCGACGTGCGTTTTCAGGAAGACCCGGTCCGCATGCTGCGCGCCTGTGAGTTCGCCGCGCGCCTGGGATTCGGCATCGAGCACGGCTCGCAGGAAGCCGCCGAGCGCCAGCGCAACGAGCTGCGCAAGGCCTCGCCGGCGCGTCTCACGGAGGAGTTGCTCGCGCTGCTGCGCTGCGGCCGGGCCGGCGCTTCGCTGCAATGGATGCTGGATCTCGGACTGCTCGAAGTGCTGCTGCCCGAGGCGTACGCGATGCTCCACGCCGGCGCCAAGGGCCTGGGTGACTTCGGGCGCATCCTGCCCGCTCTCGACACGTTCGTCGCTCAGGGTCAGCCGATGCCGGAGATCGGCCTGCTGGCCGCGATCCTGCTGCCCGGCGTCCTGCTGCGCCGTTACGAGCTCGAGCAGGAGCAGGGGCGCGCCATCTCGCGCTTCCGTCTACAGCAGCTGGTGGAAGAAAATGTCGCGCCATTCTTCGCCCGCTTCACGCTGTCGGCGCTCAAGGCCACGCAGGTGGTGCAGGCGATCCTCGCGTTCAGCCGCATGTGCGAACCGACGGCTTCGGCCGGCGAGCGCTCGCGCCTGGCCCTCAAGCCCGCCTTCGCCGACGGCCTCTGGCTCTTCGAGCTGCTGGTCGAGGCAACGGGCGAGGGCGGTGAGACCCTGGCCCTGTGGCGGGATGCCGAGCAGGCGGCCCGCCGTCATCAGCGGCACCACCCGCACGCCGGGCATGCCGTGCACGCTTCCCCCGCCGCCGAGCAGGCCGCGCGCCGCCCGCGGCGCCGCCGCCGCCGTCGTTAGGGCGAGGACGCCGATCTTCCTGGGCTAGGATCCCGCCATGCGGATCCTCGCCGGCACCAGCGGTTTCAGCTACAAGGAATGGAAGGGCAGCTTCTATCCCGAGGACATGCCGGCGGCCGGCATGTTGCGTTATTTCGGCGAGCACCTGCCGACGGTGGAGCTCAACAACACGTTCTACCGCCTGCCCAAGGCGGGCCAACTCGCGGCCTGGGCCGCGGAGGTTCCGGCTGAGTTCCGTTTCGCCGTCAAGGCCTCGCAGCGCATCACGCACATCCGTCGGCTGAAGGACGCCGCCTCCGAGACGGAGTACCTGCTCCGCGCGGCCGCCGAGCTCGGCGATCGCCTCGGCGCACTGCTGTTTCAGACGCCGCCCAACCTGAAGCTCGATCTGGCTCGGCTGCAGGACTTTCTGACGCTGTTGCCGGTGGGTGCCCCCGCGGCGTTCGAGTTCCGGCATCCCTCGTGGCGCGACGACAGCGTCCTCGCGGCGCTCGCGGCGCGCGACTGCGCCTGGTGCATCGCGGACGCCGACGGCGAGGACGAGGCCGCGGTGATCCCGACGGCGAGCTGGGGCTACGTGCGACTGCGGCGCGTGGAGTACTCCGACGCCGATCTCGAGCGCTGGCTGGAGAAGCTTCGACGCCCCGAATGGAGCCGCCTCCTGGTGTACTTCAAGCACGAGGACGCCGGCACCGGGCCTCGTCTCGCGCGACGGTTCCTCGACCTTGCGGGAGCCTGACCGGCGCTAGCGGTCGTCGCCGGCGCTCGCCGGCGAGTTCATTTCGCGAGCCAGAACCACAGACGCAACAGGCGCTTCTTCCCCGCCGTGAGCGTGCCGCGCCGCCACAGGTCGGCGGCCTTCTTGAGCACCTCGCCCTGCGTGGGGTAGGGATGCACGGTGTGGGCGATCTTCTCCAGTCCGATGCCGTTGGTGACCGCGAGCGTCAAGGCGCTCATCATGTCGCCGGCGTGCTCCGCCACGAGCGTGGCGCCGAGGATGCGGTCGGTGCCTCTCTTGAGATGCAGGCGCAGAAAGCCGTCGTCCTCGCCGTCGAGAACCGCGCGGTCGACGTCGTGCAGCGGCACCGTCAGGGTATCGAGCGCCACCCCGCGCGCCTTGGCCTCGCGCTCGTCGAGACCCACGTGGCCGATCTCCGGGCTGGTGTAGGTGCACCAGGGGATGACCAGGCGGGACACCTTGGCGCTGCCCGGAAACAGCGCGTTCGTGAGCACGATGCGCGCCTGGGCGTCGGAGTTGTGGGTGAAGTGCAGCGGCGAGCAGATGTCGCCCGCAGCGAAGATCTTGGTGTTGCTGGTGCGCAGACGATCGTTGACCGTGACGCCGTCGGCGGTGTACCGCACGCCCGCCGCCTCGAGCCCGAGCGCCTCGAGATTCGGCTTGCGTCCGACCGCGACCAGGATCTCGTTGGCGACGAATTCGTCGCTCGTGCCGTTGCGCTCGAAGCGGATCACCTTGTCGCGGCCCTCGCGCCCGCGCGGTGCGACCTCGACGATGCGCGCCTGGAGCTCGATCCGCACGCCGTCGAGGGCGAGGGAAGCCTGGACGATCGATGCCGCGTCGGCGTCCTCGCGATGCAGCAGCTGGGCGCCGCTGTCGAAAATCGCGACGTGCGCGCCGAGACGCGCGAAAGCCTGCGCGAGCTCGCAGCCCACGGGGCCGCCGCCGATCACGGCCAGCCGTCGCGGCAGCTCGGTGAGGTTGAACACGGTTTCGTTGGTCAGGTAACCGACGCTCGACAGGCCGGAGATCGACGGCACGGCGGGGCGGCCGCCGGTGGCGATCACCGCTCGGCGAAAGCGCAGGGTCTGGCCGCCAACTTCGAGCGCGTCGGGTGCGGTGAAATGCCCGTCGCCGAGAAACACGTCGACGCCGAGCTCCTTGAATCGCGGCGCGCCGTCCATGCGGCTGAGCTGCGCGCGCAGCTGGCGCACCCGCGCCATGGCCTCCGCGAAGTCGCCGGTGCCGACGTGCGCGGCGCTCGCGAAGCGCTGTTTGCCTTTGACCACGGCATGCCAGGCGCGCGCCGAGCGGAGCAGGCTCTTCGACGGCACGCAGCCCGTATTGAGGCAGTCGCCGCCCAGCAGATGCCGCTCGACGAGTGCCACGCGCGCGCCGAGCGCCGCGGCCCCAGCCGCGCAAACCAAGCCCGCGGTGCCGCCGCCCACGACCACCAGGTGATAGCGCGGCTTGGCCTCCGGGTTCACCCAGGAAGGCGGATGGGCGTTCTCCAACAGCTTGCGATTGTGCTCGTCGGCGGGCGCCAGCCCGAACGACCCGGAACTAGACATCGGCGGCCTCCTTCAAGGCGCGGCGCGCAAGCCGGGTGACCACGGCCGTGACCGCGACCGTCGCAGCCAGGCCCAGCACCAGCACGACGATCTCGGCTCGGCTACCTTGTCTGCGAACGCCGGTCGCGAGTGCGGCCACGTCCCCTCCCAGCTTGCCGTAGTACACGTACAAAAGAGTGCCGGGAAGCATACCAAGGCAGGCGAGCAAGTAGTCGACGAAGCGGATTCGAGTCAAGCCGAGCGTGTAGTTGAGGACCACGAACGGAAACACCGGCGACAGGCGGAGGAGGAACGCGATGCGGCGACCGTCCGCCGCGACGGCGCGATCGATGGCCGCGAAGGCCGGACGCGCGAGGAAGCGGCGCTCGACGAGGCGCCGAGCGCCGTACCGTGCGAGGAGGAAGGAGGCGCAGGCGCCGAGCGTTGCGCCGGTCCAGGCATAGAGCGTGCCCTGTAGCAGGCCGAACAGGGCTCCGGCCGCGAGCGTGAGCAGGGAGCCCGGCACGAGGAAGACGCTGGCCACGGCATAGAGGACGACGAAGGCCGCGGCCCCCCAGGGGCCGAGCTCGGCCAGCGATTGCGAGAAGCGGGCCACGGTCGGCGCGGCGCGCTGCCCGAGAAGCAGGATCGCCGCGACGGCGATGGCGGCGATCGCGACCTTGCCGATCGTCCGCCACGACCGCCTGACAGGGGCGCTCGCCGGCGGCTGGGCCGCAGGTTGAGGGCTGGCAGGCGACACGCGATCAGACATGGCGTCGCCGCGCGGCGACTAAGCGCGATGCTCGGGACGTAGCAGGTCGAGAATCGTCTTGACCGGCGCGAAGGTCGCGGCGGGCGCCTCGATGAAGACGGTGTTCCAGTGCGCCATCGCGCCGTTCCACAGGCCGGGGTGCTCGAGGGCGAGGAGTCGGCGCGGGCCGCTGGACTTGGCGGCAATGAACACCGCTCCCGGATCGCGAAAGCGCTCGAGGTCGTAGGGATCGCCGGCGCGGTCGCACAGCGAGCAGACGATGTCGACCGGATTGAAGTGCGTCGAGGACGCCCAGATCTCGGCCTGGCTCTCCGAGTCGTGATCGACCTGCGCCGACTCCACGATCTGCGGGCGGTCCTCGCCCCCGGGATCCTCCACCCAGAAGGGACCGCCGCCCGGCTGCCCATCGTTGCGCACCACCGCGCAGACGCGCAGGGGGCGGTCGAGACGCGCGACGAGGATGCGCCGCCTCACCTCGAGAGAGGCGGCGCGCCAGGCGGCGGTGGGACGGAACCCGAGCTCGGCCTCGGCAAACTCCACGGCCGCCGCCGCGTCCTGCCGATCGAGCTCGCCCTCCGCGAGGCGGGCAAGGAGCTCGAAGACGCGATCGCGCAAGGTCAGCAGGTGGCCGCCGAGGATCTTCTGCCACCGCACCGTGAGCGCGCGCGCCGATTCGGGCACGATGTTGTCGATGTTCTTGATGAACACGACGCTCGCCCCGCCATCGGCCAGCGCTTGCAGATTGGGCAGCAGGGCGCCGTGCCCACCGGGGCGCAGCACCAGCTCGCCGGCCGAGTTGCGAAACGGCTTGCCGGCGAGATCGACCGCCAGCGTGTCGGTAGCCCGTTCCTGGTGGGAGAAGCTGAGATCGAACCGCGCGTCGCACCTCGCCTCGAGGGCCGACAAACGCTGCCGCAGCAGCTCCTGCACCCGCGTGAGGTGCTCGGGAGCGATGGTGAAATGCACGCGACAGCGCTTGTCCTGGTCGCGGACGTACGCCGCGGCCTCGGCGAGATGCTCCTCGAGGGCGGTCCGCGGTCCGTCGTCGCCGCGGTGGAAGGGGATCAGCGCCTTGGGCCGTTCCACGTAGTTGAGACCGGGAGCACGCAGCAGGGCGCCGAGCAGCGGTGAGCAGTCTTCCGGCCGGTGGGCGATGCCGCAGCGCTCCATCTCGGTGCGCAATTCCTCGGCGAGCGCCATCTCCTCCCAGTGCCGAAGGAAGCGCAGCGCATCCGCCGCGGCGCGGTCGCCGGCGCCGGCGCGCCCGCGCAGATCTTCGTCGAGACAGCTCTCGGCGAGCGTGACGCTCAAGGACTCGAACATCCGCGACGCCGCGCCCGACGCGGGGACGAAGACGCGCAGGTCGCCCGCCGCGGCAGCGCGATCGCAGCGCCGCACGAGCTCGGGTTGGCGCTCCTCGGGCAAGCGGACGATCCCGTCGCCGACGCGGCAGGCGCGAGCCAGACGGGTGTGTGGAGGATGCGCGGTCAACAGGGCGAGCTGACGCCGCGCTTCGGCCGCCGAAATCCCCACCGCCTGGAGCTGCTCGAGATCGCGCGGCTCCAGGCTCATGGCGGGCTCAAACGGGAAGCAGATCGAGCTGCGCCTGCAGCCGAGGCCAGGCCTGATCCTTGGCCGAGAGCAGCGGCGACTCGATCGGCCATTGCACGCCGATGTCCGGGTCGTTCCAGGCGATGCCCAGCTCGTCGGTGGGATCGTAGAAGTCGGTGCACTTGTACTCGACCTGCGCGGGCGAGTCCCCGAGCACGCAGAAGCCGTGCGCGAAGCCGGGTGGGATCCACAGCTGGCGGTAGTTGCTGGCCGAGAGCTCGATGCCCACCCAGCGCATGAAGTGCGGCGAGCCGCGCCGGATGTCGACGGCGACGTCGAAGATCCGGCCCTCGATGCAGCGCACCAGCTTGCCTTGCGGGCGCAACCGCTGCGAATGGAGGCCGCGCAGGATCGGGCCGGTGGAGCGGGAGTGGTTGTCCTGCACGAAGGGCGCGGCGATGCCGTGCCGGACGTAGCGCTCCTGGTGATACGTCTCGAGGAAGAAACCGCGCTCGTCGCCGTGCACGGTGGGTTCGACGAGGATGACGTCGGGAATCTCGGTGGGACGGAAGCTCATGTCAGGACGCCGCGGTCGCGCTGCCGAGGCCCAGGCGCTCGCGCCGATAGCGGCCGGATTGGATTTCCTGGGACCAGCCCGTATGTTCGAGGTACCAGCGCACGGTGGCCGCCATCCCGGACTCGAAATCGTGGGCCGGCTCCCATCCGAGCTCGCGCCGGATCTTGGCGGCGTCGATCGCGTAGCGACGGTCGTGCCCCGGACGATCGGCGACGAAGGTCTTGAGCGCGCCGTAGCTGCCGATGCCCTTGGCGGCGAGCGCCGCGTTGTCCCGCGCGGGGCGCTCGCGCTCGAGCAGAGCGCACAGGGTGTCCACGATCTCGACGTTGGTGCGTTCGCTGTTGCCGCCCAGGTTGTACTTGTCGCCGGGCGCGCCGCGTTCGAGCACCGTCGCGATGCCGGCGCAGTGATCCTCCACGTACAGCCAGTCGCGGACGTTCTTGCCGTCGCCGTAGATCGGCAGCGCCTTGCCTTCGAGCGCGTTCAGGATCATGAGTGGAATCAGCTTCTCCGGAAACTGGAACGGACCGTAGTTGTTCGAACAGTTGGTGATCAGCGTCGGCAGCCCGAAGGTGTGGTGATACGCCCGTACCAGGTGATCGGCCGCCGCCTTCGACGCCGCGTAGGGGGAGTTGGGAGCGTACTGCGTCTCTTCCGTGAACGCGCCTTGCGGCCCGAGCGAGCCGTAGACCTCGTCCGTCGATACGTGCAGGAACCGGAAGGCGTTCCGCGCCGCGCCGTCCAGGCCGCCCGTGTAGTGGCGCGCGGCCTCGAGGAGCTCGAAGGCACCGTTGATGTTGGTGCGCACGAATTCGCCCGGGCTATCGATCGAGCGGTCGACATGGCTCTCGGCGGCGAAGTTGAGCAGCGCGGTCGGGCGATGATCTCGCAGGGCCGAGCGCACGGCGTCGCGGTCGGCGATGTCGCCCCGGACGAAGGCGTAGCGGGGGTCGTCAGCGACCTCGGAGAGGTTGCCGAGATTGCCCGCATACGTCAGTTTGTCGAATACCACGACACGCTCGGCGCCGTGGCGCAGCGCGTGGCGCACGAAATTGGCGCCGATGAATCCGGCGCCGCCGGTCACGAGAAGGGTCCGCATCACGGGCGCGGAGTATATCCCGCGGTCTCGACGGTTCCCGCCTGGTCCGCCGATGTGGGCAGCGTCCAGGGTCGCGTGGCGCTCGGTTCCGAGGGAGCGGAAAGCGCGATCCGCGCGACGTTATTTTGGTATTGACAAGTGGCTATGCGGGTGGCAACATTCTTTCAGCGGGGAGGACCAAACTCCTCCTCTCATCCCTCCCAAGAGGGGCGCCTGACGCGCCCCTCTCTTTTTTTGTTGCTACTGCGCTCCGAGCACGGCCTTCTTGAAGTCCTCGCCCGGGGCGGGGTCCGGTCCGATCCAGGTGCGTAGGATCGCGTCCGAGGTCGCCTTGCCAGCGATCGTCACCTTGGCCTTGCCGTTCACTTCGACCGCTGTGCCCGTGCCCGGCGTATAGGTGAGTGCCAGCACGTTGCCCTTGGGAATGTCCTCCATCGCGGTGCAGAGCGTCTTGAACGCGGCCACCACCTCGGAGCTCGGGTTGGGAGTGTTGGCTTCCAGCCCCTCGTTCCAGGCGTCGCACATTTGGCTCGACGAGACGCCGTACAGAAAGCTCATGGTGAGACGCCGTGCCGCGTCGGCCGCGAGGATCTTGTCCGCGTTCGACTCCTTGGCCGGCAGGTACAGAGCGCCGACGTAGATCTTGATGAACAGCTTCTTTCGCAGCCCGAGGCCGTTCAGCACCAGCTGCTGTTCGCCGATGGTGGCACCGTCGGGCACCGTGACCCCAGCCAGCTCGGCGGCGGCAAGCGGCGCGGCGAGCGCCGTGAGTCCCGCGAGGATGGTGAGCAGCAGGCCTGCGATGAGAGTTCGGCGCATGATTCCTCCGTCGATGGCCGGGCCGGCCGTTGCGGATGCCGCGGCAGGTATTCCCGGTTGTGTCGTGAATCGAATCGGTGGTAAGTCTAGCGGCACTTGTGCCCGAGGTGAAATCGGCGGTGAGGCCGGCGGGGGAGAGAATCTGGCCGAGCCATGGCCGAGGCGATCGAGGCGATGCTGATCAGCGACGCGGAGCTCGTGGCGCGTGCTCTGGCCGGCTCGCAGGCAGCGTATGCCGAGTTGGTGCGGCGCTACGAGCGGCCGTTGTACAGCCTCATCGTGCGCATGGTGCGCGACCCGTCGGCGGCCGAGGACCTGGCGCAGGAGGTGTTCGTAAAGGCGATCCGGGCGCTGCGCTCCTACGACCCGGAGCGCAAGTTCTCGAGCTGGCTGTTCAAGATCGCTCACAACACGACGATCGATCAGTTGCGGCGCAAGGGCCTCGACACGGAACCGCTCGAGAGCGACGACGACGAGCTCGACCCCATCCGCTCGCTCGCCGACCACTCGATCGCCGACCCCGAAGAGGACCTTCGCCGCCGGCAGCTGGGAGCGGCGCTCGACAAGGCCGTGGCCGGCTTGCGCCCCGAGTACCGGGAGGTCATGCTGTTGCGCTTCCGGGAGGGATTGCCCTACGAGGAGATCGCGGACCTCACCGGGCTGCCGCTCGGTACGGTGAAGACCCACATCCACAGGGCCCGCAAGGAAATGGCCGAGGCCATGCGGGCGGCCGGCTGGCAGCCGTGAGAACGCCCTTGGGGGCTGAAACCCGGCACCCGTTGCCGTCGTAGGGCGAGACAGGGAGAACGAATGGCGCGCAAACCCACAGCTTCGGACCTCGCCGCCTGGCTCGACGCCGAGGCGCGGACCGACGATCACGAGGCCGAGGCGGCGCTCGTGGGGCTATTCACCGCCCTGCCGATGCACGGCCCTCGCCGAGGATTCTCCGACCGCGTGCTGCGGCGGGCCGGCATCGGACCCGAAACCGACGCGTTCGCGGCTCGCTGGGTACGCTGGGCGATCGCCTGCGCTCTGGCGGCTGCCGCTGTATCCCTGCTGGTGGCACCCGCGGTGCTAGGGCCGCTCGCGGGTTCTCTGTCCCTCGCCGACGTCCTTGGCGGTTTGACGCACGCGGTGATTCTCGGAGCCCGTTGGATCGGCGCCGGGGCTGGCTTCTGGCGCACCGCCTCCGACGTCGGCTCGGCCGTGTCCCTGGCGGCGTCGAAGCCACCGGTGGCTCTGACCCTGCTCGCCATGGTGGCGGCGAGTGTGGGAGCGTTCCGAGCGCTCAATCGACTCATATCTCCCGAGAGGAGTGCATCTCATGTTTGAACGCATAGTCCATCGCTCGCCGGTCGCTCCGCGCCGTGCGGCGGTGTTGCTCGTTCTGGCCGCTGCGGTGGCTTTCGCCGGGACGGCGAAGGCCACTCCCGCGGCAGATCTCGGCGAGGAGGCAAGGCAGACCTTCGAAGTGCTGCCGCTGCGTGAAGGAGTGCTCCTCAAGCCGCGCCAGGCGAAGACCTACAGCGTGATCGAAATCACCGATAGCGGCGTGGCCGTGGACGGCGAGGAGCTGTCGGGACGCGACCTGCGGCGTCGTCTGGGCGGCGATGCCGGGGTGGTGGAGGCGATCGCGGACTTGGAGTCGGACGAGCGGCGCTCCCTGGCCGGCGGCTCGGCCGCGGCCGTGCCCAATGTTCCACCCCCCGCGGTGCCGCCCGGCGTCGCCGCACCGCCAGCGCCGCCCGCAGTGCCGGAGGCGCCGGAGCCGCCGCCCGCCCGCCCGCGGCGTCATGGCTCGGACGCCAAGGTCTCGGTGGCGAGCAGCGCGCACGTGGCGCGCGGCGAGACCTCGGACGACGTCGTCGTGTTCGGCGGCGAGATCAACGTCGAAGGCGAAGTGCTGGGCGACGCGGTGGCGATCGGCGGCAGCGTGCGCATCGACGGCAAGGTGACCGGCGACGTCGTGTCGGTCGGCGGCGACATCGAGCTCGGCCCGAGCGCCGACATTCTCGGCAAGGTGACGAGCGTCGGCGGGCACATCACGCGGGATCCGGCCGCGCACGTCATTGGATCGACGTCCGAGGTCGCGATGGGTCCGTTGCTCACCTTGGGCGCGCTGAGCCGGCTCGGCAAGCATCACTCGCACGTGGACGTGAGCTTCGAGCCCTTCGAACGCGTGACCAGTCTCTTAAGCGCCGGGCTGCGCGTCGCGCTGCTGGGCCTGTTCGGGTGCCTGATCATCCTGCTCATGAGGCAACCGCTCGAGCGCGTCGGCGACAAGATCGCCGAGGAGCCCTGGCGGTCGGGTCTCACCGGCCTCGCGGCGCAGGTGCTGATTGCGCCGCTGTTCTTCATCACGCTCATCGTGCTCCTGGTCTCGGTGATCGGAATCCCGCTGATCGTGTTGCTGCCGTTCGCGTTGCTGGCGCTGATCGTCGGAGCCTTCCTGGGGTATACCGCGGTGGCGCTGCGGCTCGGCCGCTGGGCCGGACACCGATTTGGATGGCACATCGACAGCCCATACCTGGTGCTCTTCGTCGGCGTGGTGATCGTCCAGGCGACGACGCTCTTCGGTCGCACCCTCGACTGGGACGTGGCCCCCCTGGGCTTCTTTGCCGGCCTGCTGCTCTTCGCGGGCTTCGTGATCCAGTACGTGGTCTGGACGGTGGGGCTCGGTGCCGTGCTGATCACCCGCTTCGGGACCTACGCCGTATGGCGGGGATGGCGGTGGCATCGCCCGGACTCGATGCCCGGTGCTTTCCGGGACGAGGAGCGGTTCGACGTACCGCCACCCCCACTCGATCCTTCGCCACGAGTGCGGGGCGTCGGGGATCCGGACGCCGGGCCGGAAGATGACGGGCCCGAGGCACCGACCAAGGCCTGAGCGCGAAGATTCTTCGCTTCGACGCGGTCGCGCAGTGCACCTGTGCGACCGCGTTCCCGTCGGGCGGCGGCGTGTGCCAGAATGGCGACCCCATGGCGCAAGATCCCGTAGTGATCGTGATCGACGACGAAACCGGTTCGCGGGAATCGATGGCGATCGCGGTCGAGAAGGCCGGACTCCCGGTGCGCACCTTCGATGACGCGGCCGATGCGCTGAGCTTCCTGGAACAGTGCGACACCGTGCGGTTGGCGATCTGCGATCTGCGCATGCCCGGCACCGACGGCATCGCATTCCTCGGCGAGGTGCGCCAACGCAACTACGACCTCGCCGTGATCCTGGTGACCGCTTTCGGCTCGATCGAGTCCGCAGTCGAGGCCATGCGGGTGGGCGCCGACGACTACCTGACCAAGCCGGTCGACCTGTTCGAGCTGCGCAAACGGGTCGCCAATCTGCTCGAGAACCGGCGGCTCAAGGAAGAGGTCACCGAGCTCCGGCAGATGCTCGACAAGCGCTACGGCTTCGAGAGCATCATCGGCCACTCGCCGGTGATGGAGCAGCTTTTCGAGCAGATGCGGATGGTCGCGCCGACGCGCTCCAATGTGTTGATCATCGGCGAGAGCGGCACCGGCAAGGAACTGGTGGCGAACGCTCTGCATCGCGCCTCGCCGCGCCGCGATGAGCGCTTCCTGGCGATCAACTGCGGCGCCATCCCGAGCGACATTCTCGAAAGCGAGCTGTTCGGGCACGAGCGCGGATCGTTCACCGGTGCCGTGGCGCGGAAGATCGGCAAGTTCGAGACTGCGCACCGCGGCACTCTGTTCCTGGACGAGATCTCGGAGCTCTACCCCGAGCTGCAGGTGAAGTTGCTGCGCGTGCTCGAAGAACGGCGCATCATGCGCGTCGGCGGCCACGACCTGATCGAAGTCGATTTCCGGCTGATTGCCGCGACCAATCGCGACCTGGAGAAGGAGATCGCCGACGGGCGCTTCCGCGAGGACCTGTATTACCGCCTCAAGGTGGTGACGCTGCGGATCCCGCCGCTGCGCGAGCGCGGCGCCGATCTATTGCTGCTCGCGGAACACTACCTGGCGATCTTCTGCCGCGAGCACAGCAAGCCGCTGAAGACGCTCTCCGCCGAGGCTCTGGCGGCGCTCCAGGCGCAGGCGTGGCCGGGCAATGTGCGCGAGCTGCGCAACGTGCTCGAATCGTTGGTGATCTTCCACCAGAGCGACATCATTCAACTGGGAGATCTGCCTCCCGAGCTGCGGGGCGGCAGCGCCGGCGACGTCCATCTCCCGGCCGCGCCCGCCGCCGCACCGCCGGTGTCCACGGTGTTGCGCACCATGGACGAGATCGAGCGCGAAGCGATTCTGAGCACTCTGCGGCGTACCGGCGGCCGGCGCGCCGAGGCCGCACAGCTGCTCGGGATCGGCTTGCGCACGTTGCAGCGCAAGCTCAAGGACTACAAGCTGCAGGGCTTCAGCGTGGAGTAAACCATGGAGCTACCTTCCGACGTCCTCATCCACAACGAGATCCTCGGCATGAAGGGCGCCCGCGGGCGCCTGCTGCAAGTCGGTCCCGAGGGCTACTACGAGCTGAACTGCCAGTTCGGCGACCGCATGCATCGCGTGTTGCTGCCGGTCGACAAGACGGTGCTGATCCTCAGCCAGCCCGAGGCCACCTTCTCGGGCGAGCTCGACGTCGAGCGTTGACGGCGCGGGGTTCGTGATCCGCCTCAGCGTCAACGTCAACAAAATCGCGACGCTGCGCAACGCGCGGGGTGGCGATCTGCCGAGCGTGGTCGGCGCGGCGCGCGTTTGCGTCGCGGCCGGGGCGCACGGCATTACCGTGCATCCGCGGCCCGACGGGCGGCACATCCGCCGTCAGGATGTCTTCGACCTCGCGACGGTCACGGCGGAGCTCGGCACCGAGTTCAACGTCGAGGGCTATCCGTCGCCGGAATTCCTGGAGCTCGTGGAGACCGTGCGGCCCACGCAGTGCACGCTGGTGCCCGACCCACCGGACGTGCTGACGTCGAACGCGGGCTGGAAGCTCGCCACATCGGCGTGGCTCGAGGCGGTCCTCGCGCGGCTACGCGCGTGGGGCGTGCGCTCGAGCCTGTTTCTCGACCCGGTGGCAGAGGAAGCGCGGCGCGCCCGGAGCCTCGGCGCCGATCGCGTGGAGCTCTACACCGAGCGCTATGCCCGCGCCTTTCCGACGAGCGAGCGTGACGCCGTCTTCGCGGAGTACGAGCGTACTGCCGCGGCCGCCGTGGCTGCGGGGCTGGGCGTCAACGCCGGGCACGACCTCAACCTCGACAATCTGCCGCTGCTCGCCGCCCGCCTGCCCGGATTGTCGGAAGTGTCGATCGGTCACGCCCTGATCGGCGACGCCCTGTACATGGGCCTGGCGCAGACCGTGCGGGCCTATCTGGCTGCTCTGGCGCCGGCGGCGCCCTAGGCATCAGCGCGTCAGCGCTCGGGCACGATGCGCCAACCGTCGTGGAGCAGCCGGAATCCGCGCAGCTGATCGAGCATCTGGTCGGCGCGGAGCGGGTGCTCGGCGTCGGCCTGATCGAGCGGCATGTCGCTGCGCACCACCAGCGCATCGGCCAGCCAGTGCTCGACGACGATCGTCCCCGGATACGGATTGACCTCCCGCAGGACCGCGTAGCGGCCGCGGTCCAGCAATCGGTGGAGGTCGACGACTTCGAGCCACGGATGGCCCTCGCCATGCGACAGGACCGCGAGAAATCTGCCGTCGGGCGATGGCAGCAGAGTGTCGACCGCTAGCAGCGCGCTCAGATTTCGACCCAGCTCGCGCGGCCGTTCTCGCGGACATTGCAGAATCCAAGTGGCGTCGTCGATCGTCTCTGCCTTCGGCGTGGAAAGCACCACCACGAGACGACAATCGTTCGAGACCCGAGCGGAAATCTCCCGGCCGCTCGTCCCGCCTGCGGCGGACGCCGCCGGGATCGCGCAAACCAGGCCGAGCGCCGCGAGCCACGCCACGTGCCCTCGGCGCGGGCGAAGCGGCGGCGGCATGGTCGCGGCCATGCCGTTGCGCGCGTCCTGACAGCCGCTCAGGCGCCGATCTCCGCGCGCAGCGCGGCCTCGAGCTCGTTCGCCATGCCGTCGATCGTGACCGCGTCGGGACCCTCGATCATGATCCGAGCCAGGGGTTCGGTGCCGCTGTAGCGCAGGACGAGGCGACCGTCGCCGCCGAGGCGCTCCTCGACGCCGCGCTGCACGGCGAGCACGGCGGGCAGCGCCGCGAGCGGCGGCTTGCGCGCGACGCGCACGTTGCGCAGCAGTTGCGGAAAGCGCTCGAACCCGCGCAGCAACTCGCTCGCGGGACGGCCGGAGCGAGCCACGATGGCCGCGACGCGTGCCGCGGTGAGCAGGCCGTCGCCGGTGGTGCTGTCGCGCAGATCCACGAGATGCCCGGACTGCTCGCCGCCGAGCGCCAGCCCTTCGCGGCGCAGGGTCTCGACCACGGCGCGATCGCCGACGTCGCAGCGCTCGACGCCGATGCCGTGGGCTCGCAGGGCGCGTTCGAGGCCGAGATTGCTCATGCTGGTCGCCACGATCCGCGATCCCGGCAGGTCGCCGCGACGGGCCAGATCGGTGGCCCAGAGGTAGAGCATGGCGTCGCCGTCGCGCACCGCGCCATGTTCGTCGACGAGCAGCGCGCGGTCGGCGTCGCCGTCGAAGGCGAACCCGATCGCGGCGCCGCTCGTGCGCGTCCGGGCGCAGAGCGCCTCGGGGTGGAGCGATCCGCAATCGCGATTGATGTTCGTGCCGTCCGGCGCGGCGTTCAGCAGTTCGACGCTGGCGCCGAGTCCGCCGAAGACCTCGGCACCGAGCGTCGCCGCGGCGCCGTTGGCCGCATCCAGGACGACCCGGAGACCGGTGAGCGATCCGGCGCCGAGGGTGGCGAGCAGGGCGGACAGGTACCGTTCGCGCAGCGATGGGTCGACCGCGGGCGGCGTCGCAGGGGCGGCATCGGATGCGTCGTCGCGGCGCAGTCGCGCGCGCAGCCGCCGCTCCAGCTCCGCCTCGTCTGCCGCCGGCCATTTGAAGCCATCGGCGCTCACCAGCTTCACCCCGTTGTCCGGCCAGGGATTGTGGCTGGCGGAAATCGCGATTCCCGCGGCTGCTCCGAGATCGACCACCAGTCTCGCCACCGCCGGCGTGGGCAGCACGCCGCCGAACCGACACGAAACGTCGGCCGAGGTCAGTCCCTGGACGAGCCACGATGCGAGTGTCGGGAGGCTGTCGCGGGTGTCGCCGGCCAGGATGACGGTGGGTTCACGAGAGCTCCGGCGGAGCCGCAGACCGAGCTCTTCGCCGAGGGCGACGATGGTGGCGCGCTCGAGCGGCGGGTGGCCGAAGGCGCCGCGCATTCCGTCGGTGCCGAACCACGCGGTTTCACTCACGGCTTCTTCTCCTTCGCCGGGTGCGGGGGGGCGATCGCCGGCGCGGGCGGCGCCATCGGCACGCGCACCGTGACCACGGTCGGCTGCAGAATCTTCACCAGCGGATCGGGCGAGATGACCGCCACCGTCTCCTCGAAGTCCAGGGCGTGGCCGTTGAGGTTGACGTTGCTGGTGGTGAGCCACTGGATAGAGCGCAGTCGGGCCTCCGGACCGCTCACTTGGACGCGATCGGGCACGACCTCGATTTGCTGCACGCGCGCTCCCGCAGCCGGTTCGCCCATCACCTTGAACTTCACCGGCAGGGTCTGCGTCACCTCGCGATCGAGGCGCAGCTCCAGCTGGTTGGGCTCGATCGATACGACCGCGATGTCCTCGGGAACGATGACGTTCTCGGCGCCGATGCTGACGTCCACCTGGCCCCGGCGCGTGTCGCCGATCGACACCAGGACGTCGACCGCCAGCGGATTGAGCGAGCGCACCTTGCTGGTCTTGCCGCGCAGCCGCACGCGAACCTTCTGGACGGGATCGAGCAGGATGAGCCCGCGCGGCGTCGAATACGTGACCGAGGCTTCGACGACCTTCTCGCTCTCCTGCTCACGGGTCTCGAGCGTGCCGAAGAACCACAGCAGGGTGGCGAGAACGAGCGCCAACAGGCGCAAACCCCAAAGGCGGGCCCGGCCGCCCATCATGCGCTCCGCCGGCGGGGTGAGATGTCGGTCACCAGCAGCTTGAGCAGTGTGTTGCGCAGCCCCTTGTCGTCGAGATCGGGCGTCAGCTGGCCGCGAAAGCAGATCGAGATGGCGCCGGTCTCCTCGGAGACGACGACGGCCACGGCGTCGGTCTCCTCGCTGATGCCGAGCGCCGCCCGGTGGCGCGTGCCGAGCTCCTTCGACACCTCGGGATTGGTCGACAGCGGCAGAAAGCAGGCGGCCGCCGCGATGCGCTCGTTCTGCACGATGACCGCGCCGTCGTGCAGCGGCGTGTCGGGGGTGAAGATATTGATCAGCAGGTCGTAAGACAGATCGGCGTTCAGCCGGATGCCGTTCTCGACGTATTCGCGCAGCCCCTCGAGACGCTCGATGACCATCAAGGCCCCGATGCGCCGGCCGGCGAGCGTGGTCGCCGCGAGCACGATGTCGTTGAACGACGCCGCGGTGTCGCTGTGGGCCGACCAGCGCCAGAACGGATTGCGCCCGAAGTTGGCGAGCGCGCGCCGGATCTCGTGCTGAAAGAGCACCACCACGGCGAAGGGCAGCACGAGCAGGAACTTCTGCAGCATGGACTCCAGGGTCTGCAGATGGAGGAGGCGCGCCAGGTCGTAGACCACGACGCCAAAGAGGATGCCGAGCAGCATCTGAACGGCGCGCGTGCCGCGAATCAACTGCAGGATGTAGTACAGCACCAGGGCCACGGCGAGGATGTCGACGAGGTCGCGCCAGCTGAGCAGGGCGAGGAAGCCGCCCATCGCGGTCATGCGACCCTCCCTGACTCCGCGATGGCCGCGAAGACGCCGAGGAACTGGATGGTCGGCGCGACGTCGTGCACGCGCAGCAGAGCGCCGCCGCCGAGCGCGCACCAGGCGGCGGCGGCGAGGCTGCCGGGCAGGCGCTCGGTGGGCGGGAGTCCGGTGACGTGTCCGATGAAGCTCTTGCGGCTGGCGCCCACCAGGACCGGCAGGCCGAGCTCGCCCAGGGCGGGCAGCTCGCGCAGCAGCCGCAAATTCTGCGCCGCCGTCTTGCCGAAGCCGAGCCCGGGATCGACGACCAGCCGCTGGCGGCCGATGCCGGCGCGAATCGCCCGCGTCACGCTCGCCGCGAGCTCGTCGCGAACCTCGCGTACGACGTCGTGGAAGTGGATCTCGCGCTGCATGTTGGCGATCTCGCCGCGGCTGTGCATGAGGATGAGCGGCACTTCGCTGCGCGCCAGCAGCGGACCCATCGCCGGGTCGGCCAAGGCGCTCACGTCGTTCACGATGTCGGCGCCCTCGCCGAGCGCGGCCTCCGCCACGGCGGCTTTGCGCGTGTCGACCGAGAGCGGCGCATCGGTAGCGGCCCGCAGTCCGCGCAGCACCGGTAGTAGACGCCGGAGCTCCTCGGCGGCGCTCACTTCCGCGGCTCCGGCGCCGTAGACACCGCCGCCGGGACGTGTGGACTCCGCGCCGAGGTCGAGCGCGACGGCGCCTTGCTCGAGCATGGCGAGTCCGTGGTGGATCGCGGCCCCGGGATCGCTCCAGAGCCCGCCGTCGCTGAAGGAATCGGGCGTGAGATTCAGCACGCCGATCACCGACGGCCGAGCGCCGAGGACAAGGCTCCTGCCGCCTGGCAAGGCCAGGGTCCAACGCGGGTTGTCGGGTGTCGGGAGAATTGCCATCGCGCGCGGCACTTCGGGCGCGCGTAGTGTAACAGCGCCGCGACCTCCGCAGAGGTCGCGGCGCGGCGCTTCACTGGGCGGGGATGATCTTCGGCGTGAGCCCGGGGAGGCCCGTGGGCTGGGGCTCGCTCCGCGCGGGCTCCGGAGTGGGTCCGCTCGGCGGCCCCACTTCGGCACGCGGCGAGGGCGGTGGCGAGAGCTCGCGGCCGGTCATCTGCTGGATGATCCGGTAGATCGTCTCGCCGTCGACCGTTTCGTGCTCCAGCAATTCAGCCGCCACGCGATCGAGCACGTTGCGATACTGCGACAACAGGTCCTTGGCGGACTCGTACCCCTGCTCGACGATGCGTTGCACTTCGCGGTCGATCTGCTCAGCGGTCTGCTGGCTGTAGTCCGGGCGCTGCGCGAAGTCCCGCCCCAGGAACACCGGTTCCTCGCCGGCACCGTAAGCGAGCGGCCCGAGCTTCGACATGCCCCACTCGCAGACCATTCGGCGGGCGAGATCCGTGGCACGCTCGATGTCGTTACCGGCGCCGGTCGTGATGTCGTCCTGCGTCAGCTCCTCGGCAACGCGGCCGCCCATGAGAATGGAGATCCGCCCCTCGACGTACTTGCGGCGGTAGTTGTGCTTGTCCTCGGTGGGCAGCTGCATAGTGACACCGAGGGCACGGCCGCGCGGGATGATGGTCACCTTGTGCAGCGGGTCCGAGCCTTCGGTGAAGACCGCCACCAGGGCATGGCCGGCCTCGTGGTAGGCCGTCACCTTCTTGTCGTCGTCGGACATCACCAGCGTCTTGCGTTCGACGCCCATGATGACCTTGTCCTTGGCGAACTCGAAGTCTTCGAGGTCGACCTTCTTCTTGTTGCGTCGCGCCGCGATCAGCGCGGCCTCGTTCACCAGATTAGCCAAGTCGGCGCCGGCAAAGCCCGGCGTGCCGCGCGCGATCACGTCGAGGTCGACGTTGTCACCCATGGGGATGGTCTTGGTGTGCACCTTCAAGATGCCCAACCGACCGTTGATGTCCGGACGGTCGACGACCACGCGGCGGTCGAAGCGGCCGGGCCGCAGCAGAGCCGGATCGAGCACGTCGGGGCGGTTGGTGGCGGCGATCAGGATCACGCCCTCGTTGGTCTCGAAACCGTCCATCTCGACGAGCAGTTGATTGAGCGTCTGTTCGCGTTCGTCGTGACCGCCTCCTAGCCCGGCGCCGCGATGGCGGCCGACGGCGTCGATCTCGTCGATGAACACGATGCAGGGCGCGTTCTTCT
>WBZN01000268.1_pt3 | contig 24310 bp, 17 predicted proteins | sample 5204281 | NCBI WGS metagenome assembly WBZN01 (sample SAMN12344347, study PRJNA552823) | activated sludge metagenome | biome: Activated sludge suspended growth; feature: Nitrification reactor; material: Wastewater; isolation source: activated sludge from nitrification reactor of wastewater... | reverse complement strand
GGGCCGAATCTGCAGACGTTCCTGTACGAGATGAACTCGGCACCGGTCCTCGAATTCCTCCAGGCGCTCACCGGCATCGAAGGACTGATGGGCGACCCGTACTACGGCGGCGCCGGACCGCACCAGATTCTCCCGGGCGGCTTTCTCAAGATCCACGCCGACTTCAACTGGCATCCGCTCCTGAAGCTCGACCGCCGCCTCAACCTCCTCGTGTATCTCAACAAGGACTGGCACGAGGCGTATGGCGGGCACATCGAGCTGTGGGACACGGAGATGAAAGGCTGCGTGGAGAAGGTCCTGCCGATCTTCAACCGCACCCTGGTTTTCAGCACCACGGACTTTTCGTATCACGGGCATCCCCATCCGCTGTCGTGCCCGCCGGACCGCTCGCGCCGCTCGGTCTCGTTCTACTACTACACGAACGGTCGTCCGGACGCCGAACGCACCGCGCCGCACGACACGCTTTTTCGCAAGACCCACGAAGACGAGTGGTAGGTCCGCCGCGGGTTCGACGACCTCGAGCCTGGGGTTCGCGAGCCGCCGCCTGACCCGAGACACACCGAGAGCGAAACGCCCTTGAACGCCGCGTTGCCGTTGCTGGCGATCCTCAGTCTCGCGGGCCTGCTCGCCCGCCGGCGCGGCCTGGGCTTGGCGTGGGCCGTGAGCGGACTGGCGGCGATGCTGCTGCTGCGCGGCGCCCTTGCGCTCCCCGACGGTATCGTGAGCCCATCGGCCACACTGGCGACGATCGCGCCGTGGCATGCCGCGGAGCCCTCTGCGATGCCCGCGGACGACGCCGCGGCTTCCAATCCGGTGGGCAACCCGTTGCTGCGCGACGTCACGTTCCAGATCGAGCCGTGGCTCATCGCTCTCCGCAGCGAGCTCCGGGCCGGCCGGCTGCCGTTCTGGAATCCATGGCAGTTTGCCGGCGCGCCGTTCTGGTCCAACGGGCAGTCGGCACCGCTGTTCCCGTTGCACCTGCTGTTCGCGATCCTGCCCCTGCGACTCGGCTTCCTGCTGCTGCCGTGGTTGCGCATCGTCATCGCGGGCTGCGGTGCCTGGGCGCTCGCTCGTGCGCTGGGCGTGCGCGATCCGGCGGCGCTGTTCGCGGCGATCGTGTTTCCGCTCTCGGGCATGTTCTCGAGCTTCGTGCAGTTTCCGATGGGCAACGCACTGGCGCTCGCACCCTGGGTTCTGTGGAGCGTGGAGCGGCTCGCGAGCGGCGAAGGCTCGTGGAGGGTGCTCGCGATGATGGCGGGGCTGCAAATGCTTGCCGGTCATCCGGAGACCGTTCTCCACACCGCATTGCTCGGCGCCGTCTATTTGCTCGCGCGGCGGGCGCCGCCCGCCGTCTGGATGCGCGGTGCGATGGCGCTTGCGTGCGCTGCCGCGGTGGCGGCGGTCCAGCTGCTGCCGCTCGCCTATCTCGTGCACCAAAGCAGCCGCTGGGCGGCGAGCGCCGCCGCATCGACGGTACCTCTCGCGACCTTCCTCGAACAGCCGCTGCGGCTGGTTCTCCCGCAGATGTTTGGCCATCCGGCGGCGGCAGATTGGTGGGGACCGTTCAACTACTCGGCGACCGCCGTGTACGCCGGTGCCTTGGCGCTGCCACTCGCCGCGGCGGGTTGGCAGAGCCGGCGCGGCGATCGCCGCTGGCTCGGCGTGGTTTGTATGGTCGTACTCTCGGCGCTCGCGGCCTATCAGGTGCCGGGCGTACGCCAGGGACTCGAGAGCCTGCCCCTGCTCGGCCGGGCTTTGCAGCACCGGCTGCTCTTCGGCGTCGACCTCGGCCTGGCGCTGCTTGCCGCGACGGGCCTCGAGGCCTGGGTCGAGGGGCGTGGCCGCCGCGGCCTTTGGCTGGGTTGGCTCGTCGTCTGTGGAGCGGTGTTCTTGTCGTGGACGCTCTTTGCGGGCGCGTGGCGTGCGCACGGCCTCTCGCCGGACATGATCCGTGACTCGGTGTTGGCCGTCGCGGCCGGCGGCGCGCTGGTTGGAGCGACGTTCGCCCCCGCGCGGTGGCGACGGGCATGCACGCCTTTGCTGCTTGCCGGCGTCGCGCTCGAACTGGCAGTGGCCCACGGCAACATCAACCCGGGACTGCCCTTCGCGCAGTCGTTCCCGTCGACGCCGGGCCTTCGCTTCCTCGCGCAACAGGCGGGCCGTATGGCGGCAGTGGGGGAGTCGCTGCGGCCGAACGCTGCGATGGTGTACGGCTTGCGCGATCTGCGCGGCGACGACCCGCTCAAGACGGCGCGGTTCGAGGCGGCGTACCGGACCGTGGCGGCGCCGAGCGCGACCTACTTCGAGCCGATCCGTGAATGGAGCGCACCGGCCCTGGATGCCTGGTCGCTGCGCTGGGTGTTGACGGGCCCGAACGAAGCCCCGCCGCGTCCGGAATGGATCCCGCGCTACAGCGGACTGGACGCACGAGTCTTCGAGCGCCCGAGCGCGTTGCCCATGGTGCGCTGGCAGAGCGACGGCGATGAACGAGGCCTGCGGGTGCTGGCGCAAGCGCCGGGCCGCTGGGACGTCGCCTGGCAGGCGCCGCGCGCGGACACGTTGATCGTCGCCGAGTCCGCCGCCGAGGGTTGGCGCGCGGAGTCGGCCGCGGGCGCCTCGTTGCCGGTGAGCCGGGTCGAGCCGGGGATCCTGGCGATCGCCGTGGGTCCTGGCGCCGGGCGGGTGCTGCTGCGGTATCGGCCGCCCGGCTTCCTCGCCGGCGCGGGCATCAGCTTGCTGGGCGCGCTGGTCTTGAGCGCCGCGGCCTGGCGCGCGCGGAGGGTCGCATGATCGAGATCCGGCCGGCGGGTCCGGAGGATCGGCCGGCGCTCGACGAGCTGTTCGCGGCTTCCTTCGGGCATGGGGCGCCAGCCGGGTTCTGGGAGTGGAAGTACGCCCAAACGCCGGGCGAGTCGCGTCAGCGGGTCGCCATCGTCGACGGCGATCTCGTGGCGCACGCCGGTGCCCTCGGCCTGCCGGCGCGTTGGGAGGGTGGCCAGGGCGCGGTCTGGCAGCTGGTGGACTTCATGGGCACCACGGCGGGCTCAGGATTGCGATCCGCGCTGGTCGAGGCCGGGCGCGATCTCCTGTCAGCGCTGCCGCGAGAGCACGACGTACCGTGGATCTTCGGATTTCCCAGCGAGCGACACTTTCAGCTTGGTCGACGTACCTTCGGGTACCGTCCGCTGCGTCAGATCTCGGTCTGGAGCGGGCCGCTGCCCGCGGCGCGCTCCGCTGCTCGCGTCGAGATTTCAGAATCGTGTGGAGAGTGGGCCGAGACGATCTGGAGCCGGTCGACCGCCTTCGGTGTGACACGCACCGCCGCGTTCCTCAACTGGCGCTACTTCGCGCGGCCGGATCGCTACTACCGCTTCTACCGGTTGTTCGTGCAGGGCGCGGAAGGTCTGGCGGTGTTCGGCTATGCTGGCAGGGAGGCGCAAGGCGTCGAGCTCTGGCTGCCGCCAGAGGTCGATTGGACGAACGCGCTGCTCGCGGTGGTCGACGATCTGAGATCCCTCGGCATGGAGTCCTGGTCCTTCTGGCCCATCGACGCAAGCCAGGAGGCGCTGCTCCGGAGCGTGGGCGCCGGTGTGTCGGATCGTCGGATCTTCGCCGGCTGCCGGGGGCGTCTTGACGATCCGCATCCCGAGACGCGCGCGGAACGTTTCACGTACGCAATGGGGGACTATGACCTGGTCTAGGGTGCGACGGCGGGCGCTGTCGGTGGCATCGCTCCTCGCATTTGCGAGCTCCTGCCACCGCACCGCGCCGCGCGGATTCGACCTCGTGGCTGCCGTCCCGGCGAGCGGGTGGAACGCCGGCTCGAGCGCGGCCGCGGGCCTGGACTTCGCGGGCGACACGCCTACGGCGGCGCGGGTCGAAATCGACCACGAACGTCGTGACGTGGTGTTGACCGGCACACAGGCGTGGCACTGGTCGGGGCGGGTACCGGCCGCCGGCGCTCACCTGCATGCCGGCGTGCAGGCCCTGCCGGCATTCTGGTCCGGCTCGGGGGGACTCGACGTGCGCATCGAGGCCCAGGACGGCGATGTCCGGGAGGTCCTGGAGGTCGCTCGCGCGCGTCCCGAGCAGCCCCAGCGCTGGCTGGATCTCGACGTCGACCTGAGCCCCTATGCGGGGCGCGAGATCACCTTGGCGTTCATCCCGCAGTTCAACACGCCGGCGGCGCCGGCCGGTGCCCCGGCGCCCAGGATTGCCTGGGGGCCCGTGCGTCTCGCGGCCGGCCGCCAGCCGGCTCAGCGCCGACCGAACGTCTTGTTCGTACTCGTCGACACGTTGCGCGCCGACCATTTGCCGGCGTACGGCTACGGCAGAGACACCGCGCCCCGGGTGCAGGAGTTCCTCGCCAAGCAAGGCACCGTCGTCGAGGAGGCGTACTCGCAGGCGCCGTGGACGCTGCCCTCGGTGACCTCGTTCCTCACCGGACGGCTGCCCGGCGAGTTACTGCGCGGTGCGATGGGGTCGTTCGGCCTGCCCGCTGGCGTCGAGACCATGGCCGAGCATTTCGCCCGCCTCGGATACCGGACGGGCGGCTTTTACGCCAACCCGACGCTCTACTCCGGCATCGGCTTCGAGCGCGGCTTCGGGACCTACTACTGCCCGCCGCCCGACCTCAACTATTCGATGAACCTCCACGCCGAGAGCGTCACGGACCGCGCCGGCGCCTGGCTGCGCGCCCATCAGGATGAGCCGTTCTTCCTCTACGTGCACCTGATCGACCCGCACGACCCGTACGACAACCCGGACATCGTAGCCAACCGCTCGCCGTTCGAGGACCAACCGTACACCGGCAACATTGCGGGCTCCTGGATCCACGGCATCTGGCTCGGCAAGATCTCGCTCGCGAATCCGGTCGCCGATCGAGCGCACATCACGGCGCTCTATGACGCCGAGATCCACTACGCCGATCGCCGTCTCGGCGAGCTCTTCGCCCAACTGCGTCCCGAAGTGCTGCGCGACACGTTGATCGTGCTCACCGCCGACCATGGCGAAGAGCTCTACGACCACGGCGGCTGGAAGCACGGTCAGACCTTGTACCAGGAGCAGATCCACGTCCCGTTGCTGCTGCGCTGGGACGGGCACATCCCGTCCGGCCGTCGCCTGCCCGGTACGGTCCGCCTGCTCGACCTCCTGCCGACGTTGAACGCCGCCGTGGGCGGCGCCGTGGATCCAGCGTGGCAGGGGACCAATCTCCTGCCGGCCCTGCTCGGCGAGGCCGCGGTGCCGCGGCAGAGCGCCGTGGCCGAAAACTTCAACGCCGGTCCGCTGCGCGCCGCGGCCATTCTCGATGGCCGGAAGCTCATGCTGTTCAATCGCCGTAGTCCGTTCGTCCCCGCCGACGAGCAGCAGGAACGACTATGGCGCATCGACGTCGCGCGCATGCAGCGCAGCGAGCTCTACGACCTCGCGAACGATCCGCACGAGCTTGCGAACCGGGCCGAGCAGGAGCCGCGCGCGGTGGCGGAGCGCGAACGCCTGATCCTCCACCAGCTCGACCGCGAGCTACCCGGCGTGCGTGTGCTGTTCTCGTCGCTCCCGAAGGGCCAGCGGGTGAGTGGTAGCATCGAATTCGACAAGCCGCCGGTCCGCTGGAGCTCTTATTTCCTCGGCGACGCCGATCGTGTGCAGCTGCACGGCCAGCGCCTTGAGTTCGACCTGCAGGGGGACGGCCTGGACAAGGGAGTCATCGTCGAAGGAGAGTTCGCCGAGTTGCGTCGCCTCGAATTCGGGGCCGGAGCCGGTGTGGCCGCGACGATCGGTAACGGCCTGCGTTACCTGGGCGGTACCGTGCCTCTCGCCCAGCTCGGCGTCCCCGACGTGCCGACGGCGAGCGGTGACCCCGCCCTGCGTATCTGGGTCGCCGCCGCGCGTGGCACGCGCGGCACCCATCCCGAAGAGAACCCCGAGACGCTCCAGCGCCTGCGGGCGCTCGGCTACATCCAATGAACGGGCCGCTCGCAACCCCCGGCAGCACCCAGGCGGTGTCATCGCGCAGCGCGCTCGTTCTGGCGCCGCACTACGACGACGAAGTTCTCGGCTGCGGTGGTCTGCTGGCACAATGGAGCGATGCCGGTGCCGCGGTTCGGGTGCTGTTTCTCACCGACAGCGCCGGCGGCCGTGAGGCCCCGTGCGACGCCGGCTATTCGGCCCGCCGTCGGGCCGAAGCGGAGCAGGCGCTCGCGGTATTGGGCGTTGCCGGCGCCGAGCATCTCGGCCTGCCGGACGGCGAGCTCGAGCTGCGGCTCGACGAGACCGCGGAAGCGATCCGCCGGGCTCTGCTCACTCAGCGCCCCGACACCGTGCTCGTGCCGTCGCCGCTCGAAGCCACGGCGGACCACCGCGCGGCGTTCACGGCGCTCTACCGTGTGCTGTCACCGCTGCGGGGTGACGACCCGCTCGACGCGGTCGCCGCGAAGCTCGACGTGTTGGTGTACGACGTCAACCACCCCGGCTATCCGGACGTCCTGGTCGATGTCGGCCGACAGCTGCCGCGCCTCGGGGAGGCGATGGCGTGCTATGCCAGTCAGGAAGCCAGGCACCCGTACTTGCAAGCCGCGTTGGGCCTGCGGGCGTATCGCGCGTTGTCGCTCGGGCCGGACGTGCGTGGCGTGGAAGGCTACCGGCGCCTCCGGAGCGCGCAGTTCGCGAGTCACGGCCTGGCCGCGCTCACCCGCCGGCTCGGCGGCGTGCCGGTGCTGCACGAGATCGCCGCCGGCCCGCTGGTCTCGGTGGTCGTGCGCACCAAGGACCGCCCGCACATGCTCCGCGAGGCCCTCGCCAGTCTCGAGGCGAGCAACTACCGGCGGCTGGAGATCGTTCTGGTCAACGACGGCGGGCAGCCGCCCGTCGTGCCGGAGCCATTCTCGCTGCCGCTGGTGCGAGTGGATCTGCCCGTCAATGTCGGCCGCGCGGGCGCCGCGAACGCGGGTGTGCGCGCGGCGCGCGGCGACTTCATCGCGTTCTTGGACGACGACGATCTGGTCGAGCCGGATCATTTCGCGGTGCTCGCGGGAGCCGCGGCGTCGGCCGGTACGCGCGTCGTCTATAGCGACGCCGCCGTCGGCGTCTACGAGCTCCAGGGCCGCAGCGGCTGGCGCGAAATCGAACGCCGGCTGCCGTACAGTCGCGACTTCGATCCCGAGCTGTTGCTGGTCGACAACTACATTCCGTTTCACACCCTGCTCATCGAGCGTGGCCTGTTCGCGGTCGTCGGCGAGCTCGATGCCTCGCTGCCGTTCTTCGAGGACTGGGACTTCCTGATCCGGCTGGCGCAGCAAACGCCGTTCGCGCATCTGCGCCGTGTGACCTGCGAATACCGGCACTTTCGCGGCGGCGGTCATCACGTGCTCGGCGATCAGCCGCGCGAGCGCGCTGACTTCCTGGCGATGAAGGCGCGCGTCCTCACGAAGCATCTCGGAACGATCTCGCCCGCCGTCCTGGCACGCGTGATCGATCGCCTGCGCGCGGAGCAGGTCGACGCCGCGGAAGCCGCCAGCCAGGAGTCCAGCCGCGTCGAGGTGCTGCGCGCACAGCAGGTCGATCTCGAAGGTCGGTTCCATCGCCTGAACGGCGAGGTCGAGGCCCTGCGCGGTGAGCGCCAGCGCCTGCTCGCCGAAGCCGAGACGGCCGCGGCGCAGACTCGCGCGCGGATCGCCGACCTCGACGAACAGGCGCGGGAGCTCCAGCGCGTGTACGGCGAGGAGGCGCGGGCCCGCGCGGCGGTCCAGGAGCAGGACCAGCACATCGGGCGTCTCCACGCTGAGATCGAACGCCTGAATCGGCTGCTCCGCGCCATGGAGAGCACCCGAGCGTGGCGGCTGCACAGCTGGTGGCATCGCGCGTGACGCGGCTCGCGCTGCTGTCGAGCGAGCCGATTCGCGAGCGCATGGCGGGCATCGGAATTCGCTACCTCGAGATGGCGCGCCGGCTGCCGGCGCATGGCGTGGACACCGTGCTGCTCAGTCCGGGGCCCGTGGCCGAGGTCGAGGCGCTCGGACTGCCGGCGCGGCAGGTGCGGCAAGCCGAGCGGGGCCGGCTGCGCGAGCTGCTGGTCGACTGCGATGCGGCCGTGGCGCAGGGCCAATGGGCCAACGATCTGGTGCTCGAAGCTCCGGCGTTGCCGACCGCGATCGATCTGTACGACCCCTGGCTGGTCGAAAACCTGCACTACGCGGAGACGCTGGGACTCGATCCGTACCGGAACGATCACGCGTCCTGGGTGTTGCAGATGTCGCGCGGCGACTTCTTCCTGTGCAGCTCCGAGGAGCAGCGCCAGTTCTATCTCGGATTCCTGGCCTGTCTCGGCCGCCTCAATCCGCCCTGCGTGCATGGGGATCCCGATCTGCGCCGGCTGATCGATGTCGTTCCCTTCGGCGTGCCGGAAGAGCTGCCCGCTCACCAGCCGTGGCTGCCGCCGCGCGCGGCAGGAGAACGGCGGGTGCTGTTCGGCGGGCTCTACGACTGGTACGACCCCTGGACTCTGCTGCGCGCGCTGGAGCTCTTGGATCGGCCGGAGATCCGGCTGCTCCTGATCCGCAATCCGAACGCGGATTCGACGCCGCAGCGCTTGTTCGGCGCGGTGGAGCGCTGGGCGCGGGAGCACGGCTGGTGGCAAACGCGCATCGTGGCGCTCGACTGGGTGCCGAGCGCACGGCGCTACGACCTCCTGCGCGACGTGGATCTCCTGGTGGCGCCGCACCGGCCCAGCCTCGAAACGCGGCTATCGCTGCGCACCCGCTTCCTGGATGCGTTCGCGGCCGGTTGCCCGGTGGTCACGACCGAAGGCGGCGCGGTGAGCGCCCTCGTCGAGCGCTCGCAGGCCGGGTGGGTCGTTCCGGCCGAGGACGGCCAGGCGCTGGCCGCGGCGTTGGCGGCGGCCCTGGACGACGAGGCGGAACGGCGCCGCCGGTGTAAGGCCGCACTCGCGTTGGCGAGGACTTTCTCGTGGCAGCGGGCTTTGGCTCCGCTCGTCGACTTTGCCCGCGCGCCGTGCCGGGATGCCATTAAGGAGGCCTTCGCGCAGTCGGTGACCACCGAGGCGCCGGCGGACGACACTCTCTTCCGATTGCGCCGCTGGTGGCGTCGGCGGAGCCGGTGAGGCGATGAAGCCGCGCGCCGTGGCGGTGGCCATTCTGAGCTGGAATGGGCGCCAGCACCTGGAGGCCTGCCTCGCGGCGCTGGCGGAGCAGCGCGACCCTGGCGTGCCGTGGGAGATCTGGGTGCTCGACAACGGTTCGAGCGACGGCACGGTCGAATGGCTGCGCCATGCGCACCCCGCCGTGCACTGCCTGGCGAGCGCGGTGAATCTCGGATTCTGCGCCGGCAACAACCGTCTGCTGCAGTCGATCGACGCCGACGCGGTGGTGCTGCTCAACAACGACACGAGGCCGCGGCCGGAGTGGCTGGCGGCCCTGGTGGACGCCTATTCCGCCGCACCGGCCGACGTGGCGGCGGTCTCGGGCATGATCGTCGACTGGGCCGGGGAGCGGCTCGATTTCGCGCGCGGCCTGATGACCTTCGACGGTCACGCGCTGCAGGAAGGCTTCCGCCGGCCGCTCGCCAGCGCCGAGATTCCGGCGGCTGGGACAGAGTTGCTGTTCCCGTGCGGCGGCAACGTGATGATCCGTCGCCAGAGCTTTCTGCAGGCCGGCGGGTTCGACGAGAGCTTCTTTGCCTACTACGAGGATGTCGATCTCGGCTGGCGACTGTGGTCGGGCGGCGAGCGCGTCGTGTTCACGCCGGCGGCCGTGGTGCACCACCGTTCGAGCGCCACCAGCGATCTCCTGGGCTTGTACAACCGCGGATTCCTGTTCGAGCGCAACGCCTTCCTCACCGCCTACAAGAACTACGAGAACGGTCTGTGGGAGCGCATGATGCCGGCCATCATGCTTACCCTGCTGGCCCGCACTCAGGCATTGGTGGTGGAGAACAATCCGGGCGGCGGCGTGCTGGCGCTCGATCCGTATGCGGGGCACATCGCCAACACCGCCGGCCCGCAGGTGGAGCGGCCGGCGGAGGAACCGCCGCGGCGTCCACCCCTGGCGCGGCGTCTGCGCGCCGCCTGGCGCGACCACGGTGCGCTCGGTTTCGGTCGGCGCGCGGCGCGCAAGCTCTTCCGCGGCGGGAGCGCGGTGCCGTTTGCATGGCGCACACCGACCATCACCGACGAGCGCACTCAGGCGCAGTTCCGCGTGCAGAGCTTTCTGCTGCGCCACCTGCAGGAATCGGCGAAGAGCCGCGCGGCGGTGCAGAAGCGGCGGGCGCGCAGCGATCGCGACATTTTCGCGCGATTCCCACTGGCGCTGGTGCCCACGTACCCCGGCGACGAAAGCCTGTTCGCCGATCCTGGTTTCGCGGCTTGGTTGCCAGCCGACGTGCCGCTCGAGCGCCGGACGCTCGCCGACCTCATGGAGCTCGGCGGATAGCCGGCTGGCCGCTGCCGAAGCGATGAGCGTCGAGTTCTCCGTCGTCGTGCCGACGCACGATCGCCTCGAGATTCTGCCCGAGGTATTGGCCGCCTTGGAGGCCCAGGCGGATGCGCCGGAGTTCGAGATCCTCGTCGTCGACGACGGCAGCCGCGACGGCACCGCAGAATTCCTGAGCGCCTGGCATCCCCGGCGACCGGCGCGCACGATCCGTCAGGACAACCTCGGGCCGGCGTCGGCGCGCAACGCCGCCGTGCGCGAAGCGACGGGCCGCTGGGTGGCCTTCCTGGGGGACGACACCGTCCCCGACCCGGGATGGCTGGCAGCCCACCGGAACGCTCTCGCGCGCCGCGGGGACGTGGAGAATCTGGGAGTTCTCGGCTACACCCGTTGGCACGCACGGATGCGGCTCAATCCGTTTCTGCGCTACATCAACGAATATGGACTGCAATTCGGCTATGCCCTGATCTCAGATCCGGAGCACGTGCCGTTCAATTTTCTCTACACCTCGAACCTCGTTTTGCCGCGTGCGACGTTGCTCCGCCAGCCGTTCGATCTGCGCTTTCCGTACCCTGCGTGGGAGGACATCGAGCTCGGTTATCGCATTCAGAATGAGGGCTTTCGCCTGGTGTATGAGCGGGCGGCCGAGACCGCGCACTTTCACCCGACGGACCTCGAACGGTTTGCAGCGCGACAGGAAAAAGCGGGCTATTCGGCGGTCGTCTTCTACCGCCTCCACCCGGAGCTCGGGCCCTTCCTGGGTCTCGCCGCGAGCGGGCCGCCGCCGCTTCCATCGACGGCGGGGCAGAGCTTCCGAGAGGGGTTGGTGCGCGCTTTGCAGAACTGGCCATTGAATCTCCCACGGCTGTGGGAGGAGACCCTCAGGTTCCACTACATTCGAGGGCTCCACCGCGGATGGCGGGACGGCGCGGGGGAGATGCTAGGGAGGCAGGAAACAAATGCTAGCCAAGGCAACGAATCGTAAGCACCATTCCCTGCTGTGGGCGCTGGCCATCGGTTCGGCCGTGCTCGCGGCTCCCCTCGCCGCGTCGCCGGCCAGCTCCACGCGGCCTCCGAGCGGCAGCTCGGGCGGCTCGGTAAGTCACTCGCCGTCTTCGTCGGGCTCGTCCTCGTCCTCGCACTCGTCCTCGAGCAGCGAATCGCATAGCTCGAGCGGCGGATCGTGGAGCAGCCACGACGGCGGCGACCGTACGCCCGTGGCCGGGAACTCGACGTACCACCAGGGCGGCTCCCGCGACGGGCACTACTACCGTGGCGGCGGCTATTGGGGCAGCGGCTGGTACGACCCGTGGTACTGGCCGCGCGGTGGTCCGTGGACCATCGGCTGGTGGGGATACTGGGGTCCGTGGGCGTATTACTACGACACGCCGCCCTATAGCTACACGCGGGTGTATCCGAACAGCGACTACGGCGACTACGGAGCGCTCGATCTGGACATCAGCCCGGAGAAAGCCGCTGTCTTTCTCGACGGTAAGCGAATTGGGGTGGCCGACGATTACGATGGCTTCCCGACCTACCTGTGGCTCAAGGCCGGCGTGTACGACCTCGTGTTCTATGCCGACGGCTACGAGACGATCGCGCGTCAGTATGTGATTCGTCCGGGCCTGATCGTCGACGTCGAGGACAGCATGACGCCCGGGCAGGCCATTCGTCCGGAGGATCTGCCGGCAAAGACCCACGTGCATCGTGACGAGCGGCTGCAGCAGGATCGCGAGGCCGAGGATGATGCTGCGCGCGGCTATCGCCCGGCGCCTCCGCAGGGACAGTCCTGGCGCGAACAGCGCCCGCCGGTGGAGGAGTCGGACGCCGACAACGCGGCGCGCCGCGAGGTCAGCGAGGATGCGCGCGTGGCACCGGCGCGATTGAAGCTCGATGTGGAGCCCGGTGACGCGTCGGTCTACCTCGACGGCCGCTTCATTGGCACGGGTGCCGAGATCGCTGAGCTGCCGAACGGGCTGCTCATCGACGCCGGCCAGCACCGCATCGAGGCGGTGCGCCCTGGGCGTCGAGCGGTGAACAAGGAGTTCAGTGCCGAACCCGGGAGCGAGTCGAGGATCGATCTGACCCTACCGGAGCCCTAGAGCAGCACGAACCGCCGCAGTCGGCTTGATGGCCGCCTGCGGCGTGCGGTTCGATGGTCAAAGAGCAGGTCAGCCGCGCGCGGCGACCTGCTCTTCCAGTTTCAGCAGCCACTGTTTCTTGCGGATACCCGCGACGTAGCCGCCCAGACCCGATTTGTTGGTCACGATCCGATGGCAGGGGATGAGGATCGGAATCGGATTGGCGTTCAGCACCGACAGCACCTGGCGATAGGCCTCGGGGCGCCCCGCGGCCTCGGCGATCGCCTGATAGGTGCGGGTCTTGCCGTACGGCACCTTGAGCGTCTCGCGCAGCACGCGACGGGCGAAGGAATCGACGCCCGAAGCCGGCAGATCGTGCTCGATCTCGGGATTCCTGCGCGCGCCCGCGAAATACTCCGAGAGTCGGCCGAAGACCTCATCCAGGAAATCGCTGCTGCGCATCTTGCCGAACGGGCGGTAGTCCCGGCGCACGCGCGCGGAGGGCGCGATGGTCAGGCGCGACACGGCCTGGCCGTTGAATTCGACGGCCAGCGGACCCAGCGGAGAGGGAACCAGCACCCGAACCAACTCGAGCGCCGGCATCAGGGGAGGCGTCCCCAGATCCTGCAAGCTCTCGGACATACTGCTCAAAGACTACCATGGGACGAGCTCGGGTGGGGGCCGTCCGAGGACGCCTTGACGGCGGCCGTGACTCACGCCTAACTGCAATCGAATACGTGCCTTAGCGTCTAGATGCCGCCGATCTTGATCGCCAGCGTCTGCCAGCGCGCCCCGGCAGCCTCGACCGCAAAATCCGTGTCGCTTGCGTAGTCCCGTACCGGCACGCGGCGGCAGGGCACGCGAAACGTCGTGGCGCCGGCGAACGGCAAAGGGGCGACTTCGATGTGGACCGGGTCAGCCGTGGCCGGCTCGAGGCGACGCAGCGACAGGCCGGCGGGCGCCACCACCCCAGCGCAGCCGCAGGCGAACAGCGAGATGCGATCCACGCGATCGAGCCACAGGTAGTCGGCGTGCAGCGACGCTTCGTCCATCGCGGCCTCCGCCAGCCAGGCCGCCTGACGCTCATCGAGCCACTCCAGCAGATCCGTCCACGGTTCAGTCCCGCGCTGTGCGGCGAGAAGCCGGCGCGCGTGCTCGGCGATCAGGGCCGCCACATAGGGGTGCTCGGCGGCGTGGCGTTCGCTGCCTCGCCGCCAGACTTCCATGCGGGTCGGCGCAGGAGCGGTCAGGAAGTCGATCGGCCGTCGGCTCACCGCATCGACGGCTGGAGCGGAGTCGAATTCGCGCCAGCCGTTGTCGTGTTCGCGCACCGCGAACAGGAGGTCGCCGCGGCGCGGGTGCGCGGGCATCCCGTCGGTACGCCACAGAGCCAGCAGCTCCGCGGCCAGGACTGCGTGATCGGGCTGCGAAATCAGCAGCAAGGTGCCGGCGGCGGTGTCCTCGTTGACGATCACAGGCTGCCGCGGATGGCCCAGAGATCGGGGAACAGCGGCTGGAACAGGGTGCGTTTGAGGTACTCAGCCCCCGCGGACCCGCCCGTTCCCGGCTTGGTGCCGATGGTGCGCTCCACCATCTTGACGTGGCGATAGCGCCATTCCTGCAGGCCTTCGTCGAGATCCACCAGCCGTTCGCACACCTCGCGCGTCGACGGGTCGTGGCGATAGACCGCGATCAGCAGCGTGCGCACGTCCTCGTCCTCGACCGGCGGCTGTCCCGGATCACGCTCGAGAATGGCGGGCGCGACCGCGTGACCGCGTAGCGCGAGGAAACGCAGGAACGAATCGTACACGCTGCGCGACGCGAGACGCCGCTCGAGGCGACTGACGTCGTCGCCGCCCGCTTCGTAGTGCCGCAGCATCCCCGACTGGCGCGACCCGAGCGCGAACTCGAGCTCGCGGAACTGCAGCGACTGGAAGCCGCTCGCCGCGTCGAGGCGCGAGCGGAACGACTGGAAGGAAACCGGGGTCATGGTCTCGAGGATGTCGACCTGCGCGACCAGGATCTTGAGGATCGTGAGCAGGCGCTTGAACGTGGCGAGCACGGTCGGGTACTCGTTGTGCTCCAGCGTCGCCTGCAGGAGATCGATTTCGTGCAGCAGCTGCTTGAACCAGAGCTCGTACACCTGGTGAATGGTGATGAACAGAAGCTCGTCGTGCTCGGGCCCGTCCGACAGCGGCTTCTGGAGCTGCAGCAGCTCGTCGATCTTGAGGTAGCGATTGTAAGTGAGGGACATTGCGCGAAGGGTACGCAATCGCCCGACGGTGCGTCAAACGGCATCCGCGCCCCGGCCGTGGCGGCGCGGCCGCGGCGGGAGGGGGAGCTTCGTCGTCGCCGCGATCCACCGGCGCTCAGGATCGGAACGATAGACTTGCGGCATGAACAAGACCACGCGCGAGGATGCGCTCGCCTACCATTCGGGGATCCACAAGGGCAAGATCGAAGTCGTACCGACGAAGCCCACGGCGACACAGCATGACCTCTCGCTGGCCTACACGCCGGGCGTCGCCGAGCCCTGCCTCGAGATCGCGCGCGACCCGGCGCTCGCTTACGAGTACACCGCCAAGGGAAATCTGGTGGCGGTGATCACCAACGGCACCGCGGTCCTGGGGCTGGGCAACATCGGCGCCCTGGCCGGCAAGCCCGTAATGGAAGGCAAGGGCGTGCTGTTCAAGCGCTTCGCCGGCATCGACGTGTTCGACCTCGAGCTCGCGACCGAGAATCCCGACGAGATCGTGCGCACGGTTCAGCTCCTGGAGCCCACGTTCGGGGGCATCAATCTCGAGGACATCCGCGCCCCCGAGTGCTTCGAGATCGAACGCCGACTGAAGGAATCGATGTCCATTCCGGTGTTCCACGACGATCAACACGGCACGGCGATCATTTCCGGCGCCGCGCTACTGAACGCGCTCGCCCTCACCGGGCGCCGCATCGAGGACGCCCGCATCGTCTTCGCCGGCGCGGGCGCCGCGGCGCTCGGCTGTCTGCGGCTCTGGCTGCAGCTCGGCGTGCGCCGGGAGCGCGTGATCCTGTGCGACGAGGTGGGCGTCATCTTCCGCGGGCGCACGCAGCTGATGGATGCCAACAAGGAGGAGTTCGCGGCCGAGACGCCGCTGCGCACGCTCACCGAGGCTCTGCGCGGCGCCGACGTTTTCGTGGGGTTGTCGCGTGGCGGCATCGTCAAGGGCGAGATGCTGACCGGCATGGCGCCCGACCCGATCGTGTTCGCGATGGCGAATCCGGTGCCGGAGATCGGATACGAAGAGGCGCTCGCCGCGCGGCCCGATGCCATCGTGGCGACCGGACGGAGCGACTACCCGAATCAGGTGAACAATGTGCTGGGCTTCCCGTTCATCTTCCGCGGCGCGCTCGACGTGCGCGCCACCGACATCAATGACGCCATGAAGCTCGCGGCGTGCCGGGCGCTGGCCGAGCTGGCGCGCGAGGACGTGCCGGACTCGGTGCTCAAGGCATACGGCCTGCCGTCCCTGCACTTCGGCCGCGACTACCTGATTCCGAAGCCCTTCGATCATCGCGTTCTGCTGACCGTGCCGCCCGCCGTGGCGCGGGCGGCCATGGAGTCCGGCGTCGCGCGAACGCCGATCACCGATTTCGACGAGTACGGCCGCCGCCTGGAGACGCTCATCTCGCGCCGGCTCGAGCTCATGCGCGGCGTGGTCGATCGCGCGCGGCATGCGCCGAAGCGCATCGTGTTCCCCGAAGGCGAACAGGAGAAAATTCTGCGCGCCGCCAAGGTGCTGGTCGACAGCGGCATCGCGCATCCCATCCTGCTGGCGCGCCGCGAGGTGATTCTCGATCGCCTGCGCGAGCTCGACCTGCCGGAGGACCGGGTGACGATCATCCACAACGAATCCTCACCGAAGTACGACACGTACGCCCGCGCATTGCACGAGCTGCGGCGCCGCGAGGGCGTCACCTACGAGGACGCGCACAAGCTGGTGCGTTCGCGCAACTACTTCGGCGTGATGATGCTGCAGCAGGGCGATGCCGACGGCTTGATCTCCGGACTCACGCAGTACTACCCGGACACGATTCGCCCCGCGCTGCAGGTGATTCCGCTTCAGCCGGGCGTGACGCGCGTCTCGGGGACGTACATCCTGGTGCTCAAGGACCGACTCTTCTTCCTCGCCGACACCACGGTGAACATCGAACCCTCGTCCGAGGATCTGGCGGAGATCGCGATCCTGACCGCCGGGTTCGCGCGCCGCTTCGGCGTGACGCCGCGGGTCGCGATGTTGTCGTTCTCGAACTTTGGATCGACGCGGCACCGGGTGACCGACCGCGTGCGCCGCGCAGCCGAGATCGCCCGCGAGCGCGCCCCGGGGCTCGAGGTGGACGGCGAGATGCAGGCCGACACCGCGGTTCTGGACTCCGTGCTCCGCGAAAGCTACTCCTGGAGTCACCTCAAGGGGCCGGCGAACGTCTTGATCTTCCCGGAACTGCAATCGGCGAACATCGCGTACAAGCTGATCTGGCGCCTGGCGGACGCCGAGGCGATCGGGCCGATCCTGCTCGGGCTCTCGCAACCGGTCCACGTCCTGCAGCGCGGGGTCGAGGTTGCGGATATCGTGAACGTGGCGGCGATCTGCGTCGAGGACGCCCAACTCGCGGCCTCGGCGAAGGCAAAGCAGGACGGCCGGACCTCGGCTTCGTCCCCTGGCGGGGACGTGGCGAGCCTGATTTAGCGTGTTTTCGACGGGCACGGATCGTGCGATACCGGTCGTGCGTGTTCATTCGAGGCAGTCGCTGAGCCCAAGGCAGTTCCGGTACGCGCGTTGCGTCCGCCTTGTAGGCCTCATAGGGTTGCCCTAGAATCGAAACATCTACACAAGGGGAGGTCACCGAACCATGAAGCGATTCATCTCCGTCACCCTGACCGGTGCGCTGCTCGCCCTCGTATGCGCGGGCGTGCTCGCAGCGGCCGACAAGCCGCGCATCGCGGTCATCGAGTTCAAGAACAAGGCCGACAACCAGTGGTGGTTCCACGGCGGTGCCGAAGCCGCGCAGGACGTCTTCGTGACCGAGCTCGTGAAGAGCGGCAAGTTCCGCGTGATCGAGCGCGAGCAGCTCGAGTCGCTGATGCAGGAGAAGAACCTGTCGCTGTCGGGCGACATCGACCCGAAGACCGCGATCAAGGCCGGCAAGCTGCTGGGTTTGAACTACCTGCTGACCGGCGCGGTCACCGAGTACGGCGAGGAAGGCACCAGCGCGAGCGCGCCTGGCGTGCGCGGCCTGCCGGGCTTCTCGGCCGGCAAGAAGACCTTCACCGCGGCGCTCAACGCGCGCCTGATCAACACCACCACGGGCGAGATCGTCTGGGCGGATGAGGCGAGCGGCGAAGACTCCCACATGAATCTGAACATCGGCGGCTTCGGTGGCGGCAAGGACTACGACACCCGCATGTTCGACAAGGTGATGAAGCCCTGCATCCAGAAGTTGGTCGCCAGCCTCAAGGCCGCCGACCTCTAGACCCGAGCAGAGCGCGAGTCACCCGCGGAGGCGTGGGTGAAGACGAAACGGCCGGAGCCCCGTTGGGGTGCTCCGGCCGTTCTGCTTGGTGCCTGGTACGAGGAGATCCACCCCTTCGTTCCGGCTGAACCCCAGCGACCTTACTGGGCGCCGAAGTTGATTGCCTGATTGATCCACATCTTGACGCGCACGCCGTTCTTGGTGGCCGGCTGGAAGGTGGCGCGGCGTGCCGCGTCGACCGCGGCTTCGTCGAAGCCGAACCCGGCCTTCTTGGGATCGCGCAGCTGTACGTCGGCGGCGCGGCCGTTCTCGTCCACGAGAACGCTTACCGTGACCACAGCCGTCTTGTTGGCGCGCTTCGCGATCTCGGGGAAACGCGGATTGGGCATCGACAACTTGCGCGGCGGCACCACGCCGGGACCCATCTGCACGAGATCGCCGAGGCGGACTTCGACGGTCGGGGCCGGCGCTGGCGTCGGCGGAGCGGGAGCCGGCGCGGCCGGGGTCGGGACGGGAGCTGCGGCCGCGGGCGCGGGAGTCGTGGCGACGGTCGTGGGCGCCGGCGGCGGAGTGACCGGCGCGGGTACGACAGGTGCCGGCGCGGGTGCGCTCGCTATGGTACTCGGCGGCGGGCTCGCCGGCCGGACGGGCTGCGTGGCTTGCGCCTTCTTCGCGTCCTCGAGCTGTTTCTGCAGCGTGGCCAGCTGGTCGTTGTACTTCTTGTTGAGCGACGCCTCGCTGGCCTGGAGCCGCTCCTGGATCATCTTGTCGATCTGAGCCTGCAGCTCCTCGGGCGTTGGTCCGCTGGGCGCCGCCGGCTGCGGAGCCGGGGCCGGCGCGGGCGTCGGGGCGGCCGCCGGCGGCGGAGTCGAGCCGCCGCGATTCAGGAACATGTACGCACCGCCGCCGAGCAGCAACGCCGCCGCCGCAGCCAAGCCGATCATCATTCCCTTGTTGCCGCCGCCACCGCTCGCCGCTGCCGCGCCGCCGGACGTGGACTTGAGCTCCTCGCGCACCGCGGTCTCTTCCTTGACTCCGAATCGAGGGGCAGGCGGCGGCGGTGGCGGAGCGGCCGGCTTTTCGACCGGCGGCGGAGCGATCTGGATCTTCTTTTCCGCCGCGATCTCCTGTGTCTCGCGCTCGATTTCGTCACGGAAAAGGTTGTGCATGAAGAAGGCGAGGTTGAAGGTCGTCGGGTTGAAGTGACCGTCGGCCATCAGCTTCCCGAGCGCCTTGTGCCAGGTGGAGGAATCGCCGAAGCGCTGGTCGCGGGGCGCCAGGCTCTTCTTGAGCAGCGCACCGATCTCGGCCGGCAGCGGCGTGCCCTCGCTGAACAAGATCGCCTGATCGACGATCGTGTTGTAGCCGGCGGCTCCGGGCGGCGGCAGGCTCTTGCCGGTGAGCAGCTCGAACAGGATCACGCCGAGCGAGTAGACGTCGTCGGACCTGGCCGGCGCCTGGCCGGCAAGGGTTTCCGGCGCAAGGTAGCGCGCGAACTGCTCGCGCGCGGCGGTGGTGGTCGCCACCTCGCGCAGCGCCGGTGAGACTTCGTAGCCGAGGAGCTTGGTCTCGCCCTCGTTGGACACCAGCACCAGGTGCGGCACCAGGAACCCGTGCAGGAGGCGTTCGTCGCCAAAGCGCGTCTCGTAGCCGACGGTCAGCCCGAGCGCGATGCGCTCGCTGATCAACAGCGCGTGGTCGAACGGAATCGGCTGGCGTTTGCGGCCGGACTGTTCGAGAACGGCGGCGAGGTTCTTGCCGGAGGTGTAGTCGTAGGCGACGTAGGGCGTGCCCCGCACCTGACCCATGTCCACGCCGTCGCCGATGTTGGGATTCTTGAGCGACTGCTGAATCGCCGCCCGCCCCTGGACGCGCCGCCAGAGGAGCTCGGCGTCGATGCCTTGGCCGTTGAATACGCGCAGCAAAACCACGCGATCCATGCCTTGTTTGCCCACTTTTCCGGCGCGGAAGGTCTCGCCGAGCGGATCTTCGGTCAGCTTCTTGAGCAGCAAGTAGCTGCCGAACTGTTCCCGGTTGTTCATGCTTCGCCTCCCCGATGTGACACCTTAGTACACCACCGATCCAATGCTGTCAACGCCGGACCGGACTTGCGCCTGCAATTGGATCGCGTCGCACGCGCCCTTATGGGTGTCCCTGAGTAGCCCAGCGTTCTCGCCAGTAGCGCTTCTGGTAGACGTCCACGTTGCGATTGTGTTCCGCCAGGGTGTTGGCGAATGCGTGCGTGCCGTCATTGCGGCTCACGAAATAGAGATAGCTCGCGTTCGCGGGATGTGCGGCCGCTTCCAGACTGGCCAGACCGGGCGAGCAGATCGGCCCCGGCGGCAGCCCAGGGTACCGATACGTGTTGTAGAGATCGTCGACCTGAAGGTCGCTCTTGTGGATGTTGCCGTCGTACCCGCCGCGGCGCTTGAGGGCGAAGATTACCGTCGGATCGGCGTATAGGCCCATCCCGACTCGCAGGCGGTTGGCGTACACGGCGGCGATCAGCGGTCGCTCGGTTTCTTGCTGTGCCTCCTTCTCGACGATGCTCGCGAGGGTCACGATCTCCCGCAACGAGCGTCCGGCGATGGTGAAGGGCTTGAGCGCCGGTAGCGCGCGGGCGCGGAACGTGCGCACCAGGGCGGCGATGACCTCCGCTTCCGGCGTGTGACGCGCGAAGGAATAGGTGTCCGGGAAGAGGTAGCCCTCGAGATCGGAGGCCTTGGGGTCGAGATCTCGTACCGAAGTCGGATCCAGCGCCGCCTTGCGCAGAGCCTCGATCTTTCCGAAGCCGCTATCGGCGAGGTGGGCGACGATTTCGTCGAGCGACAGCCCCTCGACCAGAGTCACCGAGTGCGTGACCACCTCGCCGTGGATGATCTTCTCGAGCACCGCGGGGGCGGAGGCCGGTCCGCTGAAGCGGTATTCTCCCGCGCGCAGGGGCGGACTGCCTCGCCGATGCCCCAGCCACAATCCGGTAAGACGAGCATCCTGGATCACGCCCGCCTGCTCCAGTCGCGTGAGGATCGCTCCCGCGGAGGCGCCGGGAGGGATCTCGATCAGGATCTCGGTGCCCGCGTAGCCCTGGAACGGCGCGAACACCCGGCTGCGCAGCCAGAAGCCCGCTCCCGCGGCGGCGACCATGGCGAGCGCGAAGAGCATCATCAGCACGCGGAAGCAGCCGCGCTTCTTCTTGGCCGCGCTCATCGCGCCAGCCCTTGCGCCCGTTGGCGCCGTGTCAGGACGTCTTCGAGGAGCACCTGCGCGGCGAGCGCATCGAGCCTTGCGGCGTCGCGGCGCGGATCCCCGCCGGCGGCGCGCAGGCGTTCGAGCGCCTCGACGGTGGTGAGGGTCTCATTCGCCATTTCGACCGCCAAGCCGGTGTGCGCCGCCAGTCGCCCGGCGAAGCCGCGGCAGCGCGCCGCGGCTGGTCCCCGGCTGCCGTCCATGTTCACCGGCTCGCCGACGACGAGCGCCTGCGCGTGCTCGCGGTCGGCGATCGCAGCGATGGCCTGCATGGCCTGGGCGTCACTGGTCCGGGCGACGGTCTCGAGAGGCATGGCGATTCGCCCCTCTTCGTCGCTGATCGCGAGCCCGATTCGCCGCTCGCCGAAGTCGATCGCCAAGGTCCGCACCATGCAAGCCTACCCCGGCCCGCAGCGCTCCAGGAGGCCCTGCACCAGGGGTTCGGCGGCGGGCCGTGTGCTAGGATCCGGGTTCCGTAGATTCCCCCCGAACGAGCGCCCAACGGCCGCTTGGTAGGTTGGGAAAGGCTCGACAAATCAAGGAGTTCCATGAGCGACATCGTCATCCTTAGCGCCGCCCGTACGCCGATCGGCGCGTTCCAGGGAGCGTTTCGCGACCTGGCGGCTCCCAAGCTCGGCGCACGCGCCATTCAGGCGGCCATCGAGCGCGCTGGGCTCGAACCTGGCGACGTCGAGCAGGTCAACATGGGCTGTGTCCTGACCGCGGGCGTCGGCCAAGCGCCGGCCCGCCAGGCGACCCTCGGTGCCGGCTGCCCTGAGTCCACCAGCGCGCTCACGGTCGGCAAGGTATGCGGCTCGGGCATGAAAGCTGTGATGATCGCCGCCAACGACCTGCGCTGCGGCGACGCTCGCATCGTGGTCGCCGGTGGCATGGAGAGCATGAGCCAGGCGCCGTATCTCGCGAGCGGTGTCCGCGACGGTCTGCGCCTCGGGCACGGCAAGATGCTCGACTCGATGATCTTCGACGGCCTCTGGGACCCGTACTCCGACATCCACATGGGCTCGTGCGCAGAGTTGTGCGCCAGCGAGTACGCCATCAGCCGCGAGGAGCAGGATGCGTTCTCCCGCGAGAGCTACCGGCGCGCGCAGGCGGCGATCGCCGGCGGCGCGATGACCGCCGAGATCGCGGCGGTCGAGATCGCGCAGCGCAAGGGCCCGGCCCTGAAGATCGAGCGTGATGAGGAACCGTTCAAGTCGGATCTCGACAAGATGGCAAGCCTGCGTCCCGCGTTCCAGAAGGACGGCACCATCACGGCCGCCAACGCGTCGAAGATCAACGACGGTGCGGCCGCCTTGCTGCTCACCACGTCCGAAGAGGCCGCGCGACGGGGCCGCAAGCCACTGGCGCGAATCGTGACGCACGCCACGGCGGCGCAGAAGCCGGAGTGGTTCACCACCGCACCCGTGCTCGCGATACGCAAGGCGCTCGAGCGCGCGCAGCTCGGCATCGACGACATCGACCTGTTCGAGATCAACGAAGCCTTCGCCGTGGTGGCACTCGCCTGTGCGCGCGACCTCGGCATCGGCATGGAGAAGCTGAACGTGAATGGCGGCGCGGTCGCGCTCGGGCATCCCATCGGCGCCTCCGGCGCGCGGATCGTGGTCACCCTCCTGCACGCTCTGGCCGAGCGCGGTCTGCGACGAGGCTGCGCGGCGATCTGCCTGGGCGGCGGTGAGGCGGTTGCGTTGATCGTGGAGCGCGACGCGTGAGCGCACGCCGTACCGCGCGAGCTTGCCTGGGAGCTTGCTTGTTGTTCGCGCCGGTCTGCGCCTCGGCGGACGGACCGGCGGCCGCGCCGCCACCGCCCGCTGCCCCTCCCGCCGCGGCCCCGGCAGTGGCTCCGGGTGCGCCGCAGGTCGGGGGCGCGACGCCCGCCGCTCCAGCTCCCGCAACCGCTCCCGCGGAGCCCCGCATCGATTTCGAGTTGCGATTCCCCGCCGAGCGCGGCGGCGGCAAGGCGGTCGGCACGGCCGGCTCGATCGAGTACCAGCGCGACGACTTCGCGACGGCCACGGGAAACGTCCAGATCAAGTATCAGGACTACGACATCAAGGCGGATTCCGTCGCGGTGGATCTCACCAAGAAAGTGGTCACGGCGCTCGGCCACGTGGTGATCGACCAGGGTCCGCGACGGATGGCGGGCGACCAGGCGACGTTCGATCTGCAGACCAAGACCGGCGTGCTCGAGCACGCCAGCGCCTACCTCGAGCCCGACTACTATTTCAGCGGCAAGACCATCCGCAAGACCGGCGAAGACACCTACGAGGTCGACAAGGGCGTGTTCACGTCCTGCAAGGGCGACTCGCCGGCCTGGAGCTTCAAGCTCAGCCACGCCACGATGCGCGTCGAGGGCTATGCCCACATCCGCAACCTGACCATGCGGGTGAAGAAGATGCCGGTCATCTATCTGCCCTACCTGCTGTGGCCGGTGAAGCGCGATCGCGCGAGCGGTCTCTTGGTGCCGAACATCGGCTACACCAATCGCTTCGGCAGCTACCTCGGGCTGTCCTACTACCAGGTCCTCGGCCGCAGCTTCGACACCACGGTGCTCCTGGACGGCTACGAGAAGGGCTACTACGGTATCGGCGACGAGTTCCGCTACCAGCCCACCGCCGGTACGAAGGGCTTGTTCCGCGGCTACATCGTGCACGACCCGACGACCAAGACCTCGCGCTGGAAGTTGCAGCTCGACCAGGAGACCACCGACCTGCCGTGGGGCATGCGCGCGGTGATCAACTATCGCGATTACTCGGACTTCGACTTCTTTCGCGACTTCGAGCGCGACTTGCGGCAGTCGACGATCCGTACCCTGTATTCGCAGGGCTTCGTGACCGGCAACTGGGGACCGCAGTCTCTGAACATGATCGTCGACGACCGGCGAACGTTCATCTCGCCCGAGCTCACGGTTCGCCAGCAGAAGATCCCGAGCGCGGAATACCGCGTGCGCGCCTTGCGGCTATTCGGCGGCCCGTTGTACCTCGACGTGATCAGCTCCGCGAGCTACCTCTC